>Ga0304728_1000346_pt1 | contig 39733 bp, 57 predicted proteins | sample C_130625_MF_Meta_FD_190476 | JGI IMG/M metagenome (GOLD analysis project Ga0304728, IMG submission 190476) | Freshwater microbial communities from Lake Croche, Canada to study carbon cycling - C_130625_MF_MetaG (v2) (version 2) | ecosystem: Environmental > Aquatic > Freshwater > Lake | place... | reverse complement strand
CACAAACTTAATGAGATTCGCGACGGCTCTCTTATCATGGTACGGGATTTGTAAATCTGATACGCAGACTATAGTTTTCACTACTTGGCTCGTCTCTTGTTCTCTTTGGCGACGTTCTTCTTATGACTCATCGCTTGTAGGTTACTAATGCCATCGCGCCCAGCGCGTCCACCATTATCTTTGTGGTCTACGTCGGTTGTCTTCTTCAACTTCTTACCAGTAGCAACCTCGTAATCACGACGAGCCTTGTTAGTAGAAGTAGTCTCGGTGGTGCCGTCTTTCTTCTTGCGCTTAATTACGTAGATTGGACGACCACCATTTGCTTTACTGCCTTTATAAGGTCCAAATATTTTCATTTATTTCTCCAAGTATCATTGAAAGTTGCAATGCAGAACCAAGTGCCTAAAGCAATTGGAATAAGTAGTATCCATTTCATTTGTTATCCCATTTTCCTTGTAGAACTAGCAACCCAATGATTGCATAGTTTGCCATGTCTTTGAAAGAATCTTCCAGAGATTCGTGTTGCGGAGAAACATTCCTGTCGACTAGGTTATTAATCCGAGCCAACTTATCGTGCATTCTCACTCTGAGTCCATTGATTGCTCCGCCAGGAGAGTCGGAGATATTGCGAGAGCCGTAGTCATTGTGCTTACTAAGAAGCAAATCACGTAAGCCATCGTAGATAAACTCTACGTCTGACGAGAACTTAGAATGGGGACTTGCAACTCTAGGGTTAGGTTGCCCTCCGAGTATCCCCACTTCATTTTTTTGAAGCCTTGTTCTTCCAGTAGGATTATAATCTGCCATATTTCCTCACGCTCCGCCTTTGTCATCATGTTTTCGGTTTCTTTGCTTTAGTAGGGTCTCAATCTCTTTATCAATGTCGCTCATGTGTTCATGTACCACTATGTCTTCGATGATTGATTTCATATTTCCTGGGTCGGTTTCTGCTGCGTATAGTGTCGCATAGGTAGACTGGGTAATAGATTTAATCTGGGCAGGGTCATCAGCATAAGAGAAGAGACATCGGAGTAGAGAGCCGACCATCAACGAATACCCGTTAGGTAGAATTAACTTGGGGTCAAACTCTTCACCATCTTCATCTTCAATTAGGTGGTCTGTCGCCTCGAATACATTATCAAAAGGGGTTCCGCATACTGGACACGGAGGAATCTCATCATATTTCGCCATCGTTGAATCCCATTTTCTTGTAGATGTACTCGGCACCTTCTTGTACAAACATAGAGTTGACATCCTGACCATCGGGTAACTGTATGATGGTGACTGGCAACTCACGTGCTAAACTTGTAGCAAATTCTTTTCCTGGTTGGTCTCCATCAGCAAATACATAGATGCGCTCAAAGTCTGCAAGCAATCGAGTGTAGTGCTTCTTCCAACTGTTAGAACCTGGAACTCCTACGCAAGGGATACCAATGCAGGCAGACATTGTGATAGTATCTAACTCGCCTTCGCATACTCCAATGAATTCTCCAGCGCGCTCAACATCGAGCACGTTGTACATCTTGGTTTCCGCACCAGTCATGCCCATATACTTAGGCTCAACTGCAGGGTTAAGGGAACGAAATCTAATATCAACCACACCAGACTTGGTGATGTAGGGAATAGAGAGACGACCAGCATAGGCTTCATGTCCAGGTTCAGGCTCCACGACTACGCCTAATCGCGCCAATCGCGCTACTTCCTTGGTGATTCCCCGACTTGCTAGGTAACTTTCTGCCTGATAAATGTTTTCCGCGTACACTTTCATGGCTTTCCCCAGTAATTCCTTCTGCAATGCTCCTTGCTTCACGTGTGTCTACTCCTTCCTTCTTAGCAATAATTTGGATACTGTTACCTTGCATACCGCAAGCAAAGCAATTGAATATATTTTCTCTTGTATTAAAACTTGCACTTGCATGGGAATCATTATGGAACGGACACTTAACATTTACCTGACCACTAGTGCGAAATATATTTGCACCATAGTGCTTTAATACCGCTACAATATCTGGTAAATCATCCACCAAAGATATCCCCTAATCTAAATACTAAATAAGCATCTGCTATTGACTTGCCTCTGGCTTTGATGACGACGGCAGGTAGGATAACTTCGAGGTCGATGTTCCTTGCCTCCGCATAATTCGCTGCTTCAACTTGAGATTCCTTCGCCCAACCAGAGAGGTCAATGCGATTTCCTGCACCTGGCGCTTTGGCTTCGAGGATTCCAATGCTTCCAAGGAAGTCCGAACGGACAACAATGTCGCCCTCATCTTTTGAACCTCGTCTTGCAAGGCGTTCAGCGTCGTATCCATTTGCTCTAAAATAGTCTTTGAGGTCGGTTTCAAATCCTGCTCCCCTTGCTTTATGTGATTTACGTGTTGTCATGAGTTCTCTGGAATGTCATCGACGTACATGTATTCGGGATTGAACGCTAACCAAGTCATGAGAGTTCCTCCCGCATCTGCTCTTCCGTAGCGATTTTTGACTGATGCCACGCCAAGCGATGTGCCGACAGTCCCGAGCGTACATATGAGCGCTGGAAGTTGGGATACTTTGCCTTGAATTGCACTTCGTGGCTGACAAGGATTCCCAGGAACTGCTTCCGAAGTATGGTGTAGTACGACAATCGCAGCATTAGTTGCTCTAGCAAGGTATTTCAACTCCTTCATTATGGCTCGCATGGAAGCGAACTCCTCACCACCATCGGTGGCAACATCCATTAGGTTATCAACGATGATGAGGACAGGCGGACATCCCCACAACTCTTCGAACGCCTGTACCTCTTCATCTATATCTTGCAAAGTTGGCGATGATTCAAACGACCAAACTATATGACTACCTTTTTGGAGGACAGCCTTCGTCCAACCAACATCAGTATTAAGTTTATGCTCAACATCACCCTGACTCTTCCCTGAAATCATCGACGCTAATCGCATCGCCATTGTATGCGCATTGGTATCCGCAGAAATGTATAATGTTGGAACATTTGTTTTTAGTGCAATCGCAAGTGCGAGTGTAGATTTACCCGCTCCTGGGGCTGCAGCAAACATAGAAACTTCTGAACGTCGTATGATAATCTTATTCGCTTCAAACGCCTTAAAGCAACTAGGAAGGGGTTCCCCACCAATGGAGTCTCGTCCTACTGAACGTACTAGAGTTCTCATCGGTACCCTTCCTAGTTAGTTTAAAATGGAAATTCTTGTGCGATTAGTTCACTGGCTTGCATTGGTCCGCGCCCTGCGGCATCGGACAGACCCACATTGCGTAAGGATTCCCTGTCTTCTGGGAGATTCCCGACTTGTACTTGCGTGGTCCGTGCTGGCAAGTTGGTCCACCTTGAACTGGGCTGGTCATAACTGATGGAGCCTGAGCCTGGGGCGGACTTGATATCGCTGACGGAGCGATGCTTTCTGTGGTACTGGATGTTGATAAAGGGGATACCGTGCCTGCTGTCGCAAGTTGGCGCTGTGTCGCAGCAATTTGAGTAGCGTAATCACCAATATTTTCGAGTAGTACACTTAACTCATCTGCGGTATTAGCGCGAATGTTAATCAGGTCTCCCGAAGGAGTCTTATAGGATACTTGTAGTTTCCAGTCTTCAGCCATTATCTTTTTCCTTGTCTGCTGGTTCAACGCCCAGCACTAGTCTTACTTCATTCTTGGTTAGAATATCTAACTTAAATGCTTCCAGTACATCAGCAAATGAGATATCCATTATTTATCCTTCTTGGTAGAGAACTGACAATACTCTGTGAGTCCACATAAGTATTGGCAATTGTTTGTGTTGGGCAAGAATATCTGAGCCTTACGCGCTGTGTCAAATTGTTTGACAAGATATTCCATTTTATCGTAAGTATATTCTGATAGGTCGACCATCTCGGATATGTTATTACCGCGAGACATATAGTAGGTTCCCCACTTGACGGGCACACCGAAGGTTTGCTCAATGCCTAGTTTATAGAATCCAAGTTGTAGGCTACTAGATGGGGTCTGTTGAGAAGTCTTTAAGTCGACAATCACTAACTCGCCATTAACTTCAAATACTCGGTCAATAATCATCTTGATAGGCACACCAGCCACTACTGGGGTGAGTGCCAACTCAATCCCAGGATTGCCGTCGGGAGCATTCCAAATCTTCCAACTTGTGTTATGCTTACGCCATTCGATGTAGGCTTGTACCCACTTTGGTCCTTGGCTTTGCCAGAAATTAATATCTTCTTTGTTGGGGTTAGCCTTAGTAGCACGACCACCCACTCGAGCATTGGTGAGGTCGATGTCGCCCTTAGTCTCAACCCATGCTTCATCCCATAGTTGTCTTACTGGGTCTTGCATCATAGTGTACTCTTATCGTAGTTCTCGCAAGCCAAGTGGAATGCAGACCCTCCCACAGACCACACAGAGGGTTGCTCCTGCTTGTTGAGGAGCCGACCAAGGTAATACTGGTAGCCGCAGGTCATGTAGGTTGAGAAAGCCGAATAGGACATATGTTCGGGTAGTGTATAATCTTCTAGTTCTATTGCCATGTCTCTATCATAGCATTGGATGTCAAATAATTAAATTGGGTTAATTAATTGACAGACCCTTTAGGGTCATGTATACTTTATATTAATATATTATATGATATAAATAATACGAACGCTTAGGCGTTCGTTTATATATAATATATATAATTATATATATTAGGGAGAAGTATGTCAAATACATTCTGGGCAGTATTTTTTGGTTCTAGTGTTGGTCTATTCACCGTCAATATCGTTACAACCTTGGTCGATGAATGGCAGCATCGTCAACGCCATAAGAGGGTACACGATGTCCTAGAACTGCTGGAAGATTCAGAGTACGAGGATTACGTCTAACCCCGTAAAACGACAAAAGACCCCCTCGCCCTAGGTACTAACCTAAGGTAAGGGGGTTTCTTGTCTTAAAAGGGGCTTAGAAGCCGTTTAAAGAGGTATTTAGAGGCTTGCTCCGCGTCCAAAATCTTTGGCTGATGGGTCAAGTGCCTTAAGGATAGGACCTGCCACCGCTGCAACACCAGCAAGTAGGATTTCTTTTGGGTCAGTCTTACCAACCAATACGAGTGCGAGCATCGCTGCTACCGCTGCACGGAAGTAAGTTGATGCAATTGCTGCTAGTTTATCTTTGTTCATTATTTGCTCCATTTCGGTCTCCCGAATCCCACCACGTATACTGGTAGTTTTCGAGTGTTGTTTTTCTTATAAGCACGAACCTTCATGCAAACTTGTCCACCGTTTGCTTGGCTTCCAGTAGGCTTGGTATCTGGGCTAGTATTGCCCTCGACTGTGACTACAGAGCCATCTAGGTTATCCTTGACTACGATACCCACATGGTCTACATTCTCGCCACCTGGAAAATCAAAGAACACTATATCTCCTGGCTGAGGCTTCGCACTATCTGCGGCAGACCAGGCACCAGTACCTTGAAACTTTGATACGCCAGCAGGAGTGTAAACCACATCTGGCATGAACTTGAACCCAACCTCATGAGCGCACCACATAATAAAACTTCCGCACCAAGGCAAGAAGTTCTTCTTGGTAAAAGCACCGTACTTAGTCTCGTTATCCTTTGGGCCTTCTACTGTCCCAATTTCAGCGCGGGCTTTGGCTACAAAGTCTTCGCGTATTCCCACGTTAGCCTCTTTCAATAAGGATTGAGTAAATCTCATCTACACGCTTCTCGAGTCTATTAACTTGGTCCTTTACAGAACTGCCACCGTTAGGTCTCAATTCATTAAGATAATGGATTACAATCCATCGAAGCAAGGCTAGGAATCCTCCAAGGATTGTGAGAGTAGATACTATAAGTGCTGCCCATTTGTCGGGTGTCATTTGCGCTCCTGAGAGTTATAAGGTTCGAATGGTTGCCATTAAAATACCACCGAAGCCAGAGAATCTTTTATCAGATGGTGTTGTATTGATGAATTGCAGTTGTTCAATAATACCAAGGTATGACTCTCCAGTACGGAAATCTTCAATCCTGATGGTATCTCCATTATTTTCAATTGCTTCAAGCAGTTGCAAACGGTCATAGGCTGAACCTTCATGACCAACCTGGTTTCCAAATGAATCTTTTTCTTTGTCAAAGCAAGCAAGCGGGTATGTAATTATACGCTGACGAGCAATTGCTGGAAGGGATTTTAGTTGGTAGCCAGAAAAAGTAGGACCCTTAGTTGAGTCTGTAGATAGACGCTTCAAGGTGAACTTAAAGGAGAGAGACTGCTGCGCTCCAGTAGGATAGGTTACGCTAACCTCTGGAGTAAAGTCACCCTCTGCAAAACTACCAATGGTATAATTGCTATCAGTTGAATCAATAGATTCGATATTTAACCCACCGTAGGTATTATCTATCTGTGCTTTTAAAGTTTTGAATACTTTGTTTTCAAGTGTTGCATAACGAATCTTGCCAGTTTGGATATATCCTTCAGACATTAAAGTGCTTGCATTTTGGATATAGGTATAACCTACGACAGAACTAGCGTATGTGGTTATATATATAATCTGAGATGTTGAACCAGAAAAAGCGCAACCAGTAGTATTGTGACCTGTAGTTCCAGGATAATATACATCATTAGCATAAGAAAAGCGAAGTTGTTCAATTTCATTACCTAAGTCAATACGGATGAGTCCTGGTGCTCCGTCTACGCCAGTTGCACACCAGACATATTTATCGCGAGCAGCGAAGTCATAGCAAGGTTGAGTAGTCTCAACAATGAGTGGACCATAAGCAATTGAGCCATCTTGGTCTGATACTGTTGCGGCTCTGATGCCCTTACTTGTACCAATGAGCATATAGCCAAGGTAGTAGAATATTTTATGAGCAACCTCTCCAACAGGAAGTTCTGCTGCCACCATAGCGGAAGTTAATGTTGGCATAGTTCCTGATGTTGAGAGAGTAAACTTGTAAATTGTAGATTGGATTCCATTGAATCCAGATACGTAAATGGCTGGGCCAGATGCGGTTACTGATGTGTATACATAGTTTGTGTTGGGATGTGTATAGATAGCAGTTCCCAAACTTGTTGCACCAGTAGTGGAAGCGGTAATCTCATAGATAGAGTTGTTGACGCAAAGCACGATGCGTCCCTTGACATACTCCATAACTGCTGTAGTTGCAGTAGTCCCATTAACGGAGAACATAGATACTTCATCGGATGTATCAGATGAGGAGCCAGTCAATGGTTTCCTATACATTGTAAACTTAGCACTACCAGATGTCTTGTTAGTTACCCAATAGGCGTATGTTCCGTCATCACAGATGTCGTATACTGGATAAACACCAGTGCCAGCGTTGTAATCAACAAAGTGAGTTACAGTACCGTCTGTTGCAATTTTGTCAACATCATAATCATCACGAAGAAGGATTCCATTGGTGCCACTCCACGTGATAGAACGAACATTTTGATTAACGGTACCATTTGATAAAATAGAACCAGTAATGTTGTGACCTTGTGTGCAAGAATTAAGGAGAGTTACCTTGCCCTTGTTCCAAATGTTTACACCCTTGCTATCATGAAAGCGATGTGCAACTACTTCGCCAGCAGATGGGTCATAAAAATTAATGCCACTTCCATGATGGAATGAGGATTGAGCGCGAACCCACCAGCCAGTAATTGACTGCTCGCCAGGTTCCTGGCTTTGGTCAATCTGTTGCTTGCGATACTGCGCAGTCTGACGACCATATGGGAATGCATCTCCAGTCATCAAGAAGAATGGCAACGCATTCAAGGCAACATCGTAAGATTCTGCATTAGAAGAGTAATTTACAGCACCAACTGGGTTGGATAATATATAAGGAAGACCTTCGGTTACATCTGCACCATATGCCATTAGTTACCCCTATTCTTTAGACTGTATAATTACAACGTGACTTGCATCTGGGCAATCCCATAGGCAAGTATCAGTATTGAGTATTGCGCTATCGTGGCACTTAGGTGGAATGAAAGCATCTAGTGATGCATCATAGGAATAACCAATTCCTGCGTAGTGCTTGCGATATCCATTGGTTGCAGCATTGTAAGAAGTTTTTAACCAAGTGCCACCAAGATTGTCAATAAACCATTGATAACCTTCATCACCTGCTGGGTCATTATTATCGCCAACAAGTACGCGAATAACTTTGTTCTCTGAATCTATTTCTGCCCAATGACTCATTAGTATGCCGCCGATTTCAAATATCTAACAATGACAATTCCTGAACCGCCATTACCTCCTGCGACTCTTTGAGAAGAACCATAACCACCACCGCCGCCAGAACCTGTATTTGATGCAGCATTGCCACCAGGTACATTGGTGTACCCATTGTCATCAATTGTATTATAGTAATAATAAGAGTTTCCACCATTACCTGCACCTGCACTACCGCCACCAGCGTCACCTTGTCCGCTAGCACCACCACCACCAGCATAAGCGCCACTTGCGCCAGTTGATGTTGCAGAAGCCCAAGAGGAATATGTACTAGTTCCAGTACCGCCGCTGCGACCACTAGCAGAAGCAGAACTTCCACCGCCGCCTCCGCCATTATTTGCTCCAGCATAACCTTCTACTGGACTGTAATTGCCAGCGTTGCCTGCTGCGCCATTAAAGCCTGATGCGCCACCGCCACCAGAGCCACCCGTAGTTCCGTCAGTTCCGCCATTACCATATTGATTGTATGTACCACCACCATGTCCACCGCCAGTAGCAGAGTAACTTCCTAAACTTGAATTGACACCATTACCATAGGCACCTCCTCCGCCACCAATGGTGACAGTATAAGTCGATGCGCTTAATGATTGGTTGCTTGCATAACGTAAACCACCAGCACCGCCACCACCAGCAGGACCGTAACACGTACCATTACCACCACCGCCACCTGCAATTACTAAGTAATCACAGATAAGAGGTACGTCTTTAACAATTAAAGAACTGCTGGCAGTAAAGGTACGGTAGTAATAGGTTGAGTCAGATGAAAGCGTGCCACCAGTAACTGTTGATTTCTTTTGACCCATTAATCCAAAAACGCGGGCTGAAAGCCCACCGAAACTACTGAGAATTGGGGACATTGGGGACCTACGCGAACTTTACTTGAGAAGCAAATACTGTGTAAGCCGCAGAACCTGTCTTAAAGATTGTGTATGAGTAAGCATCAATTGATGATGCACTACCCGAACTAGGTGCTGTTCCACCTTGCCATTTAGGAGTAACGGAAGTTCCATCAATAGTAAGAGCAGAGCCATAATAAGCAGTCGCACCTTGAGTTACAAGGAATACCACTGTGATTGACTCACCTGTAGCCATTAAAGAGTTAAGAGTTGTTGAACCATCACCACGAACATTCAAGGTCCAGTTAGCACTAGCACTTGTTGTATAGTACAAAGTGCCTTGAGTTACTGTATCAAAATTGATAGTTCCAGTTGCTGCTGTTGCAGATACTGTAGTAACCTCGCGTGGGGATTTGATAGAAGGATAATTGGTAACAGAAGAATTGATTGTTGGAGATGTTAGTGTTTTATTAGTAAGGGTGTCAGTTGTTGCTCTACCTACTAATGTGTCTGTAGATGTTGGCAAGGTAATTGTTCCAGTATTTGAGATTGTAGAAATAACTGGAGTTGTCAATGTCTTATTAGTTAATGTATCAGTTGTTGCACGCCCAACTAGAGTATCAGTTGATGTTGGCAGTGTTATTGTTCCACTATTTACAATAGTAGAAATAACTGGAGCAGTCAATGTTTTATTAGTTAAAGTTGTTGTTCCAGTAGGGGTAACTGCTGAATCGACACCAGTTGTATAATAATCCAAATCATTACTTGTAAGAACATGCTTAATTACCGCTCCACCAGAATGCGTAATAGCAGTTGAACCAGCGCGGCCACGAACAATAGTAAAAGTATCTGAAGATACTGCAGTAATGAACACGATTTCTTCATTTGTAGTATCTGGGTCGATAGCAATTGTAAATTGGTCTACGTTTCCTGATGTGAGAGTCACTCCACCCATTAATAGCGAACCAGTTCCAGTAGCAGCGGTCATTGATGTTGCAGAACTGGATATGCCATTTGCAAGAGTTGTCTGTACGCTAATGCTTGAATATTTACGTGTCATTTATTTTCCTTAGCGGGTGTAGTGGATTTTAGTTGGATACTGGTTTTTCAATTTCATTGACTCATCTTCAAGTCTTTGATTATACAAATTGAAGAGGTACTTAGATGCATTAACTCCAGCAGTAGAAGGCAGTTTGCTATCAGCAGAATCTGATTCGGCTGATGTCAGGTTAATTCTACCTGCATCGAGGTAAGACAAAAGTCGATAAGAGGTGCCAAGGATAATAACATCGCGGCAAGATGCTGGGAGACCACTCACATCAACAAAGTCTTCCCCATTTGAATCAAGGTTATTAGGTTGGGTTGTGTACCAAACTTGGACTGTGCGACCTGCAGTTACGCCTTCATAGATTGAAATTGTTTTGTTTGTGTTGAATGCTGTGATATTAGCCATTCTATCTTCACGCCAGCGATGAATAGGTAGCCATTCTTTAGATGGACCAACTACCTGCCAACTAACCGAAAGAATTTCTTGAGCATCATCTGGAAGGGGATAGGCTACTTGCGCTGGATTAAATGTAAATGTAGTCGAACTGATAGCCCAAAGTTTTGGGTATACGCTATTGATTGTATCATTAATAGCATTCTTGATACTCACTCTTGGAAATGTGGGAGATAGAGTTACCTGAGAGTACTGAGCATGTGGGGCTGGGCTTGTATTAGAATAGCCACGACCAAAACCTGGAATAATATTTAAAGTGCTAGTTGTTTTATCGAATGAGTCCACCCATAGCAACTCCTCATCAATTTCAATAATACCTTTTGCAAGATTAGATGCTGAACCAATGGTGACAGCCGTAGAAGTTGTAGTTATGCCACCAGAGTTAGCCAGGTATGTAATGCGGTCTTGACGCATTGTATATCCAGCAAGGTTAGCGCGTACCTCGTCTACCATATCTTTTAGCGTTGCCATTATATCTCCTCTAGAGTTGTTTCTGTCTGTAATTCATATTGCCTTTTATAAATCAGGCTTCGATAATAGTATCAGTAGGATGGATACCACTTGGTTGTTATTGGGTCATAAGTCATAATCAAAGCCCTTGAAACTACTGCCGTTGAGATAAGAGCGATGTTTCCAGCAGTTGTAGTTGTAAAAATTCCAGTTGGTATTAACGTAATCGAACCGCCGTTTGTTGAAATTGGAACAGGTGCAGTAATTGTTACTATTGCTGTTGTACCTGAAATAAATGCGATTGGAGTGGTCGGAGCGATGGTTGTTGCGGAGGCAATAGTTGGCGCACCTGCCGTAGTTCCCATTGCCATAGTGCCATTTGCTCCGATAGCAGCAAGAACAGCACCAGCCGAGTTTTGCCATTCTGTAAGGTTTGCTGCTTGCGAAGCAACGCCTTTTACTACAAATGGAGTAACTGCTGCTCCTAGTGCGGTTGCAGTATTTCCTGGAGTGAATTGCGCTGTTCCAGTTCCTACCGTAATTGTTGCGTTAGTTGTATTGGCAACAGTAAAGGAATAAGAAGAACCAGCCGAAACCGTAGCAACTGAGGCAATTTGATAAGTTCCGTTATAGCCTGATGGAGTAAATCCTGCAAGGATTACTTTATTACTTATTGCAAGTAATTGAGCAGAAGCAGCGTATGTAAAAGTTGCAGTTGTAGAAGTGAAAGAAGCGCTGCTCATTGTGATTGTGTATGAAGCAGTAGCCGATGCAGTTCCACCAGTTACTAATTGACCAGCATTTGTAAATACGCTATTTGTAGTAGAAGCGTTACCAACAAAACGAGCAATTTCTGCTGTTTGTCCAACGGTGTTTTGAATAACTCTAAGTTGAGTAGTACCTCCGTTATTGACAACACTTAGACCAGAAGTCTGATTGAATACGTTGTTTCCTGCAGTAAAACCTGCGCTACCAGAAGTGAAACCACCAGTAGAGGCACTCACAACACCTGCGCTTGATACAGAAACCAAAGCAGTTCCTGCCGAGTTTTTCCATTCTTGCAAGTTTCCTGGAGTTGTTGCATTTGCTTGAACTATCAAGCCAACGGCAGAAGCAGCACCTTGAATTGTCTGCGGTGAAGTTGTAAAAGTATTTGCCGAAGCAAGATACGGAATATCACTAATTACTGAGCCTGTTGGAATTGTTACAGTACCAGTAAATGTTGGTGATGCTAAGTTAGCCTTTAGAGCAAGTGCTGTAGTTTGCGCTGTAGATACTGGTTTATCTGCATCTGCTGTGTTATCAACTGAACCCAATCCAACCATAGTTTTTGTAATACCTGAAACGGTACCCGTAAAAGTTGGTGATGCAAGGTTTGCTTTTAGGTCAAGAGCAGTTTGAGTTGCTGTTGAGATTGGTTTTGAAGCGTCAGAAGTATTATCTACGTTACCAAGCCCAACCATTGTTTTAGTAATTCCGCTTACTGTTCCAGTAAAAGTTGGGGAAGCAAGTGGAGCATAAGTTCCTGATAATGAAACATTTCCAGTCAAACCATCTACTGATTGAACTGGAGAAATTGGAGTAAGAACTTCAATCCAATTAGCAAGAGTTGTAGCAGGAGAGGTTTGAAGAATAAATGTTTTATTTATATCTGAACGAATAGCAACATCGCCAGTTTGAGCAGTAAGTGCAAGCATGGCTGCCTGTGTTGTTACTACAAAAGTATCAGTAATGGCAAGAGGAGGAATTTGAGATGAAGGCACTAACCCCGAACCGTCAAGAGTTGCGACACCATTTGCTGCGGCTTTTTGAGAAGTGGGAATAGCAGCGTTGGCAGTTGTATTAGCGGTGTTTGCTAAATCGTAGGCCGACTTTGTTGCTGTTGGAGTTGAAGCAAGCACTGAGGAGGTGGTTGACGTTGAATCTGAAAGTTGCACCACGCCACTTGCAGAAGTTGAAGCCGCCGATACTGAAAGATTTGCGGACGATGAAGTCCCTGCATTTGTAATTGGAGCATTGACCGCAATAATTCCAGACGTGCCGTTGGTGCCATTGGTTCCGTTAGTTCCTCTTGGAATTGTAAAATCAAATACCGCCGCGCTTGAAGTTCCGCTGTTGGTGACGGTAGCGCTAGTTCCAGCGGCTCCAGTAGTTGTCGTTCCTGCTGCTATTGTGGCCGCAGCCCCAGTTGCACCTGTTGCGCCAGTATCACCTTTAACGCCTTGAATACCTTGCGAGCCAGTTGCTCCTGTCGCGCCTGTATCACCGCGAGGTATTGTAAAGTCAAATACGGCTGCACTTGTAGTTCCAGAATTAATTACACTAGCAGAAGTTCCAGGTGAACCTGTTGTTACAGTTCCTGCAAAAATTGTGGCTGCTGTACCAGTAGTACCTGTATCACCTTTTGCCCCAGTAGAACCAGTCGCACCAGTAGCGCCAGTCGCTCCCGTGTCACCACGTGGTATAGTAAAGTTAAATACGGCTGCTGAAGAAGTACCTGAGTTATTAACAGATGCTGATGTGCCTGGGGAGCCAGTTGTTGTGCTTCCTACAGAAAGAGTTGCTGCTGAACCAGCAGTTCCTGTATTTCCAGTATCACCCTTAGGTAAAGTAAAATTAATTGTCTGAGTGGGTGAGGTTCCAGTAATTGTAACTGCAGCAGTTGTGCCACCAGTTACTGTTCCTACACTTAAAACATTTGATGCTCCAGTTGCGCCTGTATCACCTTTTGCTCCAGTTGCCCCAGTTGCTCCTGTTGAACCAGTCGCTCCTGTTGAACCTGTTGAACCTGTTGCACCTGTGGCACCAGTTGCTCCAGTAGGGATAGTAAAGTTCAATACAGCGGCAGAGGAGTTTCCAGAATTTGTTACAGAAGCAGAAGTTCCTGCTGCACCAGTCGTAGTTGAACCAACAGATACAGTTGCTGCTGCTCCAGTAGCACCTGTGGGTAGGGTTAAATTTAATGTTTGAGTTGGAGCCGTACCAGTTATGGTTGCCGCTGCTGTGGAACCATTGGTGACTGTTCCAACTGTTAAAGTATTGGCTGGCCCAGTAGAACCAGTGTCGCCTTTAATTCCTTGTGGACCCTGGTCATTTGCCACAACAACTGTAGTATCCGCAACAGCAACTGGCGTAACAATTACATCAATTGCATTTGTTGATGGACTAACATTGACAGATATGTCACTAGTTGGGGATTGTTCAACTACTACGACTGTTTCACTCATGAGGTAACCGATGCTGTTACGACGAACTTACCCTCAAGCAATCTTGTAACAACGCTGCCAGAGTTAAAAACAAAATCATAGACATACTGCCCAGGAGTCAAAGTTGTTGTTGTAGCCGAACTTAAAGTTACCACAACAGTTCCAGCAGACCCACCCAAAGCAATTTTTCCATTGCCATTTGTAGCAGATATTGTAGTAGTACTAGAACCAATAAATGGGCGAATAGTCATTGTTGCTGTGTAACCAGTTAGGTTCCATGCAGTATCACTTGTCTTGACAGTGAAATTAAAAGTAAAAGTTGTGCCTTGTTCGCAAACTAAGTTATATTTTGCACTCATTACATATTCACCCTTCTTAGTGCTTCAACAGCACCAAGTCCTGTAGTTCCAGCAATTGCATTACATGCACCTTGAAGGTCTTTCCATTGCGAGATTGGCAGGCTAGCATAAATGTTACATGCACCAGTAGCGGCAAGACCTACAGTTCCAGCAAGTTTATTTGCCGCGCCCTCGTCATCTAACCATTGTGTTTTGGGAGGTAAAGTACCACCAAATGCAAGGCGGTTTAATTCCTCAACTAATGTACTGCCTGGTCTACCGTATGCCATTGCCAGCCTCTCTTACTTAGATTTATTTCGCTTTGAAATTGCTGCTGCTTTTGCCTTAGCATCTGCTTTAGATGAAGCGCCCCATGCTTGTAGAGATAAAAGTAATCTTGTTGGTTCCCCATTAGGCTTGCGTTCTGGTCCTGGCATACCGCCCATGCGAGCCAGGAAGGATGCCCTGCGTGGGTTGTCTCCAGCCTTTACAGGGGCTTTGAGGGTGCCACCCTTGTAAGATGCCCTGCCTTTGGCATTGAGTCCCCCAGAAGGGTTCTTGCCTTCTTTACGTTGCCATGCTGCACTTGCCATTATCGGCCCTTCTTGTCTTTCATTCTGTCTGGCAGAATAAGGTTGGATTGCTTCTCTACGCCAGCAAAAAATGCTCCGTAGTAATGTTCATCAAATGAGAATCGTTTCATGTGCTGGACGGTTGCCCCTGTGTCACACCACACTTCGATTCCTGCCTTGCCACAAAGAGCAAAGAAATATATATCTTCCCCGATAAAAGTCTTTTCACTCCCAGCCTCCAAGAACATTGAAGTATCGGGTATTGCTTCAATAATCTTATCGACCACACTACGGTGCATTAGGACAAACCCCATACCAGCAGCATCTACTCTCATGAACTTATTCTTTGGCATTGGATGAACTGGATTAATACCAATTCCACCATTAGCCTGTTCTGTAAAATTAAATATTGTAGGAAGCGGAACCATTAAAGGTTCTTCTGGATTTTTTGTAGTAAAATAAACACCAGTAACAATTGGGTGTTTATCTTTATCTTTCTTATTCCAAAGGCGAAGGAACTTCTCTGGGCTGATTACAACATCTGAGTCAACCCAGAGAAGCCACTCTGCTTTGTTCTTCTCATACCAATGGCGGATAACATACTCACGTTGGCGAGCAATCTGATTGCCGCAACTTCGTAAGGTTTGTTCAAACTTGATACCAGATTCTAACAAGACATTTGTAATGCCATGCATGAATTTGCCATCTACATTTCCATTGTCGCACCAGGCGATTGATACTGTCTCTTGCATTTGTCCCCTACTTTCGTTACTTTACTTTTGGCTCATTCGTGGTGCTTGTACAAATGCTGGAAGAACCTTTGGTTTTCCTTCTGGCTTATGTAAAGGCGTAATCTTTGAATGGTCTTTTGCTGCTTTGCGAATTGGCTTCTTGATATTTACAATTGGCATTTTATCTCCTAGTTATTTACTACGTGTATCTGGTTGAGTTGGTGGAACTACAGTCGCTGCTCCACGACGAAGTGGAGGTTTGACTGCTGTCTTAGCAGGAGAAATTCTCTTGCCTGTAACTTTAGATTTTACTACTTTGACTTTTTTCATTACTTGCCCTTCTTCTTAACTACTCCAGAAATTTTCTTTAAACGAGGATTTGCTTTAACCGCTGCTGGTGAAGCCTTGCGAGCACCTGCCGCTAGGATTGCTCCTGCTGCCTGTGTAGAAATTCCTTGTTTCTTTGCAATTTCTTTTTGAACTACTTTAAAACCACGATGTGCTTTTTTCATTTTTTATTTACTCCTGCTGTAGTTCTTGTAGAAGGAATACTAAGTCCTGGGTATTTATCATTAAGTGCTTTACGTGCTGCGGCATCAGACTGAGCCATGCCTTTAGGTGAAATTTGACGTTGGTATTCTGCAATTGCTGCAGAACCTGTCAATGGTTTCTTGGGTGCAGCCATTTACTTCTTCTTACCCATCTTCTTCATTGCTGCTTTCTTCATAGGCATCTCTTTTTGAGACTTGGCCTTTTTGCCAGCAACTACATCCTTGATGCCCATCTTTGCTTCCTTGGCGCGCATCTTGGCAGGCTCGCTTGATTCGTGCTTAGCCATTGCTTTAGCCGACTTGTACATTTCTATTTTAGCCATTATATTTGTCCTATTTCTTTCATGACCTCTGCGGTCTTGGATGTGATATTACCAGCCTTGGGCATAGTATCTGCGTTATACGCCTTGCCCAAAGTTTCTGATGCCTGGTGCGCTTGCTCAATGTGACGCATTGTTGTACCTGCTGGCTGTATACCTTGTGCTCTTGCATCTCGATATGCTGCCAATTCTGCGTTCCACTTTTTATCGGGTATATCTCTTTTTGCATCTCCCGCATTCATCTGTAATGTCATAGCCTTGCAGCCAAAACATCCTTCGACGAATTGGGGATGTGCTTCCCAATGGTATGCCATATGTCCCCTACTGTGCTGTAAAGTTACTCTCTGTAACCCCAACTCCACCTGCTATTAAAGCAGCCTTTATTGTATCATTCACGGTGTGCCGATGGCCACCAAGATAGAATTCATCGTATGCATTTAAGTCTGAATCTACTCCATAGCGTACCTGGGAGTATACACCACCACTCTTAATAATAGTGATTCCTTTTTTCAGTCTATAGAAGTAAAAGAGGCGGTGCTTTCCCGCTGGTCCTTCTTCGACAGTTGGTGTATCAAATGTCCAGTTTGCCATTGTTCTCCTTAATAACCTCACCCCGAAGGCACAGAGACGAATCCCTGTACCCCAGAGTCAACCAACTTAGGAAGCGATTGATGAGCCTGATTCAATGCGGTATAGTGCCTCTTCGCGGTAGCGAGCAAAGCCAAGTACGCCGTACCAACCCATTGGGCGGTGACGCATCAACTTGTCAACTACTGGTCCGATGACTACGTGTGGCTCTTCTGCAACGGCTTCCGCAAATGCTTGCTGTCCAGCAATGATTGTGCGGTAGTTACGTGCAGATGAAGCGCCATCTGTAGCATTGTAAAGACGTGGGGACTCTACGAAGAACGCGCCTTCGTATGTTCCAATTTCGCCAGCCCAGATGCGGTCCTGTGAGGAACCGTATTGGTTTGGGAGCAACCAACCTGAAGAGCCAGTCTCGGCGCGTAGGTCATGTGAAACTTCTGGGTGGATACCAGCCCAGTAGAGTGAACCCTTACGTGCAACAGACTTGCCAGAGCGCAACTTAGCAACGGCCTTGCGGACGTTAGCAGAAGAAAGTGTTGCAGCAGCAGTGATTGTTGCAGTTGAGGTTGCAGTTGAACCTGAGTAGATTACGTTGGTGCCTTGACGCAATACGTTCATTGCGACAGCATCAATTGAATCTGCAAGGTTGAATGCGATGATGTTAGCGATTGCTGGGTCTACATCAGCAAGGCTGAAGAGTTCCAACGCACGTGTAACGAGAACTGAGTTACCATACTCTGCAAGAGTGATGGTTACAGAAGTTGGTGTAGAGAGTGCCAAAGCATCTGGGTCTACATCTTCTGTAAGAGCAGTTGTTGTTGCTGTAAGGTCAACGTAGCGTTGTAGAACGACTGTTGAACCTGGGATTGCTTGCTTTGCAGGACGCTTATCTGCGACAGAACGAATAAGTGGTTCTGAACGGAGAGCGAACTCCAGAAGACGGTCATATGCCTTCTGAACTAGACCTGCGCCACCTGCAGTACCTCCGAGAGTGGAAGAACCTGTAGTTGTATAGGCATTAGCCATGTTGTCACCTCCAAGTGACTATGAACGGATATTATTATTGAGCGTTGTTAATCATAGCAATGATGTCTTCAACACTTTGCGCGTTGCTTAACTCTTGCTCGAGATTCATTGCTCGGTCAGGCGTGATTGCACCCTGAGTTACCATGTCCTGTTGCCGTAAGGCAGCACGGTCAATGGTATCTTGTTCTGGTGCTTCCTGAGTAGTACTAAGTCCAAATAAATCTCCATTGTCATCGAGCCAGTTATTAACCGACTCTTCAGTAATGTCGTCTATATCTTTGAGAATTAATCTTACTGCTTTAGGATTCACACCCTTTTTTTCTAGGACATCCTTGACTGTACGCTCACGCTGCGACTTGGAAAGTCCCTCAAGTTGCTCAGTGAGTTCTTTGATACGCTTTTCATCGTTGCGCTTGGCTTTCCGTAACTTCTTTAGTAAGTCACTTCCATCCATCTGCACTTCGTTGTCGGTATCTTGGTCGTCTTCGTCATCATCCCAGTAGTTGTTGCTCATAGCAACCACCCTTCTATTCGTTGTTAGTCGCAAGCCACAATTGCTGCTCGGGGAAGCAGGTCGGCTCTTGCTACCAGTCTAGTACGCTACATGAGGCTGGTGGGTTCATGTAGGATTCTGTTAGAACTGACCTGCTGAAGATTGCTTATTCAGATAGCCAGTAGAGAAGGCACCCTTTGCGGTACCAGATGCGCCACTAAAAGTTCCTGCTTCAGTAGCAGCAAGTTTTTGGCGCTTACGTTGAGCAGATGCAAGACCATTAAAGACTTCTTGTTCTGCATCAGATTGTCCATAACCAGGTTGAGTGCCATAAATTTGGCTAAGTTTTTCAGCACCTGGAAGAATATCGGCAATGGTAGAGTAACCCTTTTGGGCTTGTGCCTCGGTGATGCCTTGTGCGGCAAGTTGCTCTGCCGTTGCTACGCCAGGTTCCATACCCTGTACTCTTGCAGCATTTCCAATTTCTGCTGCAGATACTTGGCGTTGAATCTTCTGGAAGTTGGCTGCAGGGTCAAGTACGTAACCAACCAAGTCTGTCTGACCAATTCCGTAGTAATCACGGAGAGTCTTTGCAGTTCCTGGGTCTGCATTCTGCACACGCTGTACTGCAGTCTGCACACGGTTGGATAACTCGGTGGCTGATATATCATTTGCAATGAATTGTGAAACATACTGGTCATTATCAAATTGATTTAATCCGTATGCGCGAAGCACTTGACGATAGTTATCTTCTAAATTTAGGTACTCGGCTGGAGATAGAACCTGAAGGTTATTCTTTTTGCGAGTCTCATTAGCGCTGAAACGCTGTTGATATTCTGGAGTCTCCTGCAATTGGAGAGTGATTGTTGCATCAGTTGCGCCATCAATGGCAAGTTGCTGAATCTTTGTAGCAAGACCGCTAAGACCATAACTAGCAAAACGAGACTTTAATACGTCAATAGAACTTGCTCTATCTTTAGCATCTTGTATTGTTTTATTTTGCGCAGCAATATCAGTTGCAGATAGACCCGCACTCAATGGATTTGCTGGTAGTTTTGCTTTTTCCTCTGCTGCCATGCGTGCTGCTTTTTCTTCTGCAAGCGCATCTTCAAGTGCTTTAATTCTTTTTGCAGTCTCAGGGTCTCCAGTTGATGGAGTGCCTGTCGCTACCTTTGTTTCAGGTGTTGATGGAAGTTCAGGATTAATGGGGATATACTGACCACCAGTTTTGGTGTAGGTTGGTGAGTCTGAGTTCTCTACTGCAGGGTCATTAATTGGGATATACTGCCCGCCAACATACTTATATGATGATGCCATTATACGATACCCCAATCTCTACCAACTTTTAATGTTAACGAATCAAGAGTATCACGTGCATTGTTTGTATACTGCCATGCTGGGTCAGACTTAACAGTTTTTTCTACCATCCATTGTGGCATAACTGCTGGCTTACCAGTAGTTGGGTCATTATACTGTGCAATGCGACGAATACGAGGGTCATCAAAGGTTAATGTATTAGGGTCAATCTCTAGATACTTAGCATATGTCTGGATAACATTGGATGCTTGTGCATCTAAACCAATTCCTTTGGCAAATCCATCGGCGTATGCTGGATATGCGCTAGAAGCAAGGTTAACAATTTCTTTTTTGATGTCTTCTTCTGTGGTATCTCCAGCAAATAGAGACTTTGATTTGGCATCCCAGTACGAATTGCTAAGAAGGCTTGCAACTCCATAGGAATTTGCTGCACCTTTGAGAGCATCAATTGATGTTGCAGCCGTTCCGCCAGTAACTTTGATGTTACTTGCTGCAGCACCTAGAAGGTCATCTAATTGGCTATCGCCTAAACCCTTGTTATAGGCATCCTTGACTTGAAGTTCTACGCCAGGTGTCCATTGTACGCCTGCAGCAATTAATCTATCTTTAGTTTTACTTACATAAGAATCTAAATCTTGTGCATATACGCCTGGTTGCTGAACCTGAGCAGTTTTACGCTGGCGAGCAGTTGCATTGTTGTTCTTATAAAAGTCAGACTGCAGAACTGCGGCTTTGAATCCAGCAGTATCTCCATTAAGATAAGCGGTCCATGCCTCAGTTAATTTAGGGTCTGTCTTTGAGAGGGCTAGAACCCAACTTAATTCATCAACAATAGTCGATGTATCTGAAATAGCAGCCACTACATACCACCACCTAACACACTATTGAGGTCTTTGGAAAATGATAATGCTTTGTTTCTTTGGTATGCCTCTGGGTTTGCTGCCTTTAACTGTTCTTCAATTTTCGCTTGAGCAGATGCCTGAGAGAATCCAGGAGTTTGTGTTGAGACATTTTCCTTCTGCTTAGTCTTTGGATTGATTACTTCCTTTGTTGTAGTCAAAGTTCCTGCATCAACCATAGGTTTAATCTTGGCAAGTTGCATTTTTAATTCATCTGCAGTGGCATCGCGACCTAAGGCAGATTGATATGCATTGTTTGCAATAGTCTCGAGGTCTTTTTTCTGGTATTGATACACAGAGCGTGACGGCAAATTTGGTGCCTGTGCGGAGGAAGTGCCAAGTCCTGGAACATAATCCTCATTCAACAAAGAAATTAATTTATTGTAGTCGTTTCCAGATTTAGAAGCAATGCTAACTAATTCAGGTTCACTCATAAAAAGTTTATTAATTGTGTCTTTGGAGGCATCAACTTTCTTGCCTCTTGCTTTAAGAAGTTTACCAATGACTGCAGCCTGTGCTGGGTCTTTTGTAATAGATTCTATAAATGATACAGACTGACCTTGAGTACCAATTACCTTGCTTAAGCCTTTAGCCTTAAGGATTTCATTAATTGCATCAACTAATCCATCACCAGTGCTTGCAGGCTTTTGAAGAGCGTTACTTGGAGTACTAGGAATTGAGGTAGATTTTTCATAGTTACCAGCACCAACTACGTCAGTTTTTCTCATTGAATTTTCCCCTTAGTGACTTCTTCGTGTACATAGTCAAACTTGTCTCCATCAAGATATCTATTATAAAAGTTTTCAAAATTAATATCTTTACGCATTAAATCAGCAGTGTATAAATCTACCTGTGTTTTAATATCAATTGCTTTAGCAGAGTCAATTCCGATTCCGCGTTTTTCCAATGCTTCTTTTACATGGTAACGGAAGTTCAAATAATCCACAATACTGTGCCAACGTGGTTGCTTAGCCAAATCTTTCCATAGTTCTGGTGTATTGGCTGCAATGGTTAATACGTCTATGGTATCTTTCTTTTTGCTTGAAAAGTTAGGGTCATTCTTGTCTTTCCACCAAAGATTATTATCTGTCTTCATTTGATTCTCAAAATTAGTTTTATACATGTCAAGGATTGCTTTACCGTATCCAGAATCTGGACTCTTATTTTTATCAATAATGACTTGTTTAACAACTTTAATCATCTTGTTCCAGTCGCTCCAACCTTTGTTCACTATGGAACTGGTTGCAATATCTAAAGCATCTGCTTCTGACTGAAAACGCCTACTTGTTCCTGGAATATTATTAGTCAAAAGGTATGCTCTAGCGGAACTAGAAAACGCATAGTTATCATCGTTAAATACGGCACCAAGTACACGTAGATTGCCTTTGTCTATATTTGCAACCATCTTAGCAACTGTCGCGCTATTTTTCTTAACCAAAGCAACGGAAGTATCATCTTGACGAAGACCAGATGTGCTATCTGTCATTTTATCTGCAAGTAAATACATTTCTGGATAATCGTTGCTAAACTTTTCTGCTCCATTTGAACCGTACTCTGTCATATACTTACCAAGTAAGTCAGCATACTTTTCAAGTGGACTAACATAACGTGGCTGCGATGGTAAGATTCCCGCGCCCAAAGCGCGAACAAAAGATAATGTTACTGCATCATTTTTTGATTCTTGTTGCATTTGACTAATATCATTGCCAGATGGTTCTACGCCATAGTCTTTAACAAATTGTACGCGTTTCATTTCAATAAACATATTAACATCTCGATTAAATTGTTCCCCGTTGCGTTTGAAAAGTGCTACAGATGCTTGAGTTGCTCGTCTAACTGTACTTGGAGTAAGAGCGCCCAATGCATTTGCTTGTGTTCCAAATGGAAGAATTAAATCATTAAACATTTTAGGCAATTTTGCACTTTTTGAAAGTTCATTATATGCTGTTGTGGCAAATGGGCTGGCAGAAAGAACTGTTCCTCCAGTTGGATTTAAGGCATTCCACCAACTGGTTGATACGCGGCCCTTAATTCCAAGAACTGGTAATGTTACCTCAATGTAGTCATTACCAAATTGGTCAGTTTGAACTTGACCTAGGTGATTGGGTATTTGACTCATCTGAAACATCTGTAGCGGAAATTCTGGACGTTCCATTGCAATGCGTCCATAAGCACGATATTGCTCAACAACAGCAGGGAAGAAGGCAAATAGATAATCAATTAATCCGCTATAATTCATATCGCGATTGAACGCGTTAATTTTAGAACGAAATTGATTCCATGCGTAAGCGTGTGCGGTAGCCTGAAATTGCTTTGCATTTTCTTCTGTTAGAATGCGTCCTTGGCTTTCCGCCACAGCAACCATACTTTGTAATTTAATTTCATATTGTACTTTGTAATATGGGTTGTAAGATAATCTTGCTGGAGCCCATGTGGCAAGCGTGGCAACAGAACGTTTTGCTAAGTCGGACCATTTACGAACAATATTACTTTGACCAGTCAAATCAAGAGCCAAATCTGAAATTACGTCTGGACGAGTTGTAATATCTGGGTACATTTTTTTAAGTTCGATTATGTTAACTTTATCTTCCATAATTAACTTTTGCAATTTTATATCTGGTGCAAATTGATTAATTGCGGCTGCTGCTTTTTGATAAATAACTTTTGCATCAGATACCTTCATCTGTGTTCTAAAGTTAGAGTCATAACCAAATCGTTCAAATAAATCAGTAGAACCGCTTGAACGAATCCAAGATGCTACTTCTGTTTGAACTTGTGCCTCATCCATGCCTTTAATTCGACGAGACATAATTTGACGACTCACTTCATCAAAACGAAGTGTGTTGTTAAGCAATCCAGCCCACGAACGCAAATGCTTGTCTTCATCTTCAATAGCCTTGAGTGCGTATCCACCATTACGGTCACGTCGAACTGCAGCCATTTCAAGTTGGCGTGTGGAAGCGGTTAGGGCACGAATGTCATCTTTGCCTTCAAGTTTATTTAACGCCATTTGTCCAAAACGACCACTAAATGCATCTGGAAAATCATATCCAGGAATATTCAATTTACCTGGTGCAACAACTTTTGAAGGAATTTTTTGAACAATTGCATTTTCTTGGCGACGTAAAAAAGCAGCCATATCTTTTGATTGTTGCAAATAATCAAGAGTACGAATTAAATCATCTGGCATTTCTTTAGGTGGATTTAATGGGTCATATTTAAAACTTTTTAAACCACGTTCTGCATCTTTAATTGAATTGTCATACATTTTAATATCATTACGAATTTTGTCAAGATTGCTATTACGGTTTGTAATTTTTGCTGACCATTGACGCATTTCTGACATCTTTGCTGGAACGCCGAGCATTGCGTCGACACTTGACTTTGACAAATTCATTAATGAGTAAAGCAACACTCCGTCTCCCCATGAGCGAAGAGTTGAGTCGCGAATAATGTTAATTGGAAAACCCGTGCGAGCAAGAGTAAGAGTACGCCAAATTGATTGAAATTCATCTAAAACTGTTTTACCAACCAAAGCAGTATTTATTGGAATTGATGACTCTGCTCCACGTTTTTTTGCGTAACGAGCAAATGCTTTATCAATTAATTCTACATCTGGAAGGTAAGCACCATTTGCTAATTGAGAGATAAGTTGAGCATCTTCAACGACTTCACCGTCTTCAATCATATAAGCATTATTTTGAAGGCGCGCCTCTTGTGCTTTTTTTTGATTTTTACGAGTCATAAGTATATATTTGTCTAAAACTGCATCCCTCATGCTTGCTGGGATATTGTATTTATTTGCCACTTGCTCAAAAACTCGTCCTTCAATTTTTTCAACAACTGCAAGTTTTTCTTTTTCAGTTTTTGCTGTAATGAAAGAATTGTAAATTTCTCGAGCCTCTAATTGAGGCAAAATTTGCTGAGTAACTGCTTTGCGCATTGTTGTTCTTACGCTTGCAGCACTCTGCAATCCATCATTAAAATTAACTATTTTTTGTGGTGCGTCATCAAGTGCTCGTTCAAGACTGGAGGCCGTACGTTGAATTGTTCTAATGAGAACTGAAGAACCATTCCTTTGATAAACACTCTGAATTGCTCCACCAAGTTTTGTTTCACGAATTGTTGCGTCGTTTGCGCCACCTTCAAGTTTATTTACTGCGCGTTGCGTAGCAATGTCATTTCGAAGTTTTTCAACTCCAATAAAACTAGAAGTACCTCTATCTTGAAAAGCGCTATCAAGTTTAAGAGAATCATTTAACCATGAATACTGTTTACGAAGGTCTTTGATTTCTTCTCTAATAACATCTTCTGCTTCAATAACACGTCCCTTGAGCATATCATGCTCTGGAAGTTTACTGGAAGCAAAAGGATTGCGAGATTCAATAGTATCAAAAATTCCTTCTTGACGAAGAAGTTCGGCAAAAGTTGCTGGGTGCTTTGATTCCAATTCTGCAATTGCAGTCTTATCGCCAACACCAATTCTCATAAGAAGACCTTGTTGTTCAAATGATTTACCAGCAAATAGATTAGCGCCAATTACTCCATAAGGATTATCTTTAAGTTCTGGTCGCTGTAAAAGTGTAGGTGCGTCGTTTTCTTTATAAAAATTCATTACTGGCGTTAAAGGAGTTGTTTCTCCAGCAATTGTTTTATTGATTAATTCAACAGTTGAGTCTATATGGTCTCCGCGCAACAGTTTGGCTGTTTCTGTTTTAGCAAGGATTCTAGATGTAAGACCGTATTTTTCTACGGTAAGTCCACCAGTGAGTGCTCCACGTAATCCAATGCCAGCAAGTTTGGTTCCTTGAATGTCTGGAGCCATATTTACTTCAAAAAGAAAATTAAAAATACCAGCAACTGCAGCACCAATACCACGATTTGTATCTTTAAGAATGTTATTGTCTGCCCATTCCGCAGGAATTGCACTAACAATTTCTCCAGCAAGGCGTGTTACATCTGTTCCAAAATTATAAACTTTTTGTCCATTTTCTGATTGAGAAAATAGCGCTGACTTTTTTAAAGACTCACCGAGTATCCCACTTTCGGCAATATTGCGTTCTTGTTTTCCAGCAAGTCCAGCACCCAATTTAGCACCAGTTGTTGCTCCAGCAATTGCTCCTACTAGTCCCCCCACAGAGCCTACTACTCCACCAGCAATTGCGCCCAATGCGCCACCAGCAATCATATGAAGGCCTGCTAGTAAACCTAATGCAGCATCGTGACGTGTAACATCTTGAACAAAAGCATAATCGGACCGTAATCCTTTTGTCCCAGCCATCATCAGTTTAGACATTTTTCCATCAGTTTTTTTGTCAAGTTCTGCTAGCCCATATGCAGCGCTAGTTAAGCCAACCGCTGCACCACCAATATTTGGTATAAGCAATAGAGGCAAACTCTTTTTAATACCAGCAGTTGTACCGAGATTTTCAGAAGTTGTTTTTAAAAATGTTTGACGCATATCTTCTGCACGGTCATTAAATGATTTTGGATTTTGTGGGAGATTTGCGGCAACATCAACTGATGTTCCAAAATTAACTCGTCCATCTGTATTAAACGGACCGTTTTGTCCATCTGTATTAAACGGACCGTTGGAAACTGCTTGCTGAGCAAATTTACTTTGTAAGTTACCTACAATATCCCATATTGCCATTAAATAACTGTCCCCAAGTAGTTGACATAATCTTTAGTGCTTTGTGAGGAGCCAGGTTGCGATGCATAAAATTGCAACACGGGATAATACGCACGAATTTCATCAATATCTGGGTCGCCTGTTGGTGCTGGAGGCAAATTAGGAACGCTTGTAGCACCAGGCCCAAGTTGTGAGCCGTGCATAACGTGCTGGTCTGGCATTTCGCTAGGTGCAGTAAGAGGGGTTACTTCTGGCATTGGTGCTGCCTCTGGACCTCTATCAGCATACATCTTTGCTCCGCCTTGTTGCTCGTAAACAGATTTTCCAGTTACTCCCATTGAACTCATACCAGGGATATACTTCTTTGCTTGCCCACTTTGTCCATCTCCACCAGTAGCAGAAATGTTATTAGGGTCATACTGAGGACCGCCATGTGCTCCACCGCTGTGACCTTTAGTGCCTGACATGTTTCCTCCTAATCACACTCTTGCTCTTCGACCTGGAAAGGTCCTTCTGAAAATATACTTAACTTTGCAGCAATGTTCATTGCCCTCATTGGCTTAGCACCAGAATGAAGTGCTCCTAATGCAAATTGCGCACCAGAACCTACTGCATAAAAACCATCTAAACTTCTTTGTACCGATAAATCATCCATTACATCAAAGAGTTGTCCACATACTGCAATCAAAAACTGAAACCTTGGTCCAGAATCTTTATCTTGCGACTCTTCAAAATTAAAACCATTATCTTTTAAACACTTGCGCAGCGAAGGCATCGCCTTCTTAATCATAAACTTATAAACATCTTGTTTATCTTTTGCCGTAGGATTGGGTGGTGTCCATACGTGCTGTGTAATATCACACGGTGATACTTCCCCTGAGCCTCCAATAATGAAGGCACCATTACGGCTTAACTTTTGCATATCAGGATGCGACCAACTTCTACCAGTCTCATCTGTTACTAGACTGTCAGCGATAAGCAGGCAACTGTTTTCATATTGAACGCCAATAATTGTCGTCATTGTCCCCTACCTTTGTTATCTTAGTTGTCGCCTACTCGAAACTCTGGAAGTTGTTCCACCTGCTCCAGTTAATCCTGAAAGCAAACTCATTACATCGGCTGGCTGTTGTCTAAACTGCTCTGGTGGACCTTGAGGAGGACCTCCTGCTGGTGCGCCTGTGGGAGCAGGGGACGGTTGCTCAACCGAGGGATTAGGTGCGCCAGCAGGAGGAACTTGCTGCTGCGGCGCGAATGATTCACCAATCGCATCTTCAAGTGCAACACCCTTTTGGCGAGCCTTGATTACCGTAGCAATCTTACGTACTACCTCTGATGCGTCCTGCCCCTGGGTTGCCATCTGTGGGATAGCCTGCGTGTATGCAGTAAGAGAACCAAGAAGTGCTTCACGCATCTTCTCAATCTCTATCTTTTCTAATTCTTGCGATACGTTAACAGTAAATGGCAGTTCGCGCATTGCCATATCCTTGGAGATAAGTCCACCACCAAGTGCCTGTAACATAAAGATAAGTCCCTGCGCTGGGTTAAGACCAGCAAGCATTCCGTAACGAACATCGGCTGAGTAATCGCCCTTGATGTCCTTGTTAGGTATATAGGTAATTTCATATGGCGAACCAGAATCTACGCCACGAATTGTCTTTTCTTTTGGAAAAATCTTTTCATCTACTTCAAAGCAAATCTGAATTACATCGCGTAGCGCTGCAGCAAAGATTGCTTGGGCTGATTTAACTTGGGTATCAAATGCACCAAGTAGAGCCTGTACGCCTTGTCCAGTTACAACAGATGCGCTAACGTTACCAGTACGTGATTCTGGGTAACGTGAGCCAACTCGCAGTTCCTGGTTGAGGAGAGTCTGCTCAGTAAATGCGCCCTGTGGCAAACTTAATTCTACGCGTCGTACACCCTGTGGGTTGGCTGTGCGGATAACCGCGTCTCCACCAAGTTGAAGTTCTTGTACGTCATTAGGTAGAACAATCGGTGCCTGTACTGACTTCTCGGCTGCTTCCATTGCAAGCAAAGCAAAACGATTGCGAAGTAATTGGATACCAAGTACGTCGTCAAATTGTCCGCGTAACTCACCGTCAATAGATGGCTTACGTCCAATAACCACCATCATTTTGCCGAGCACATTTGCTGCCTGGGACAAAATTAAATTATCCTTTGCAGGCAAGAAAATTACAGATTGGTCTTTATCGTAGTAACGAATCATTTCAATCTGTGTGCTCATGCTTTGCTTGTAACCTGTTTGTCCAAGCAGTTCTCTTTCGTGCTCTGGGAATTGGGAAACCAACTCACCAAGAGTAAGCATATAGCGTTTCGCAAAAGCCACACAACGTCCATAGCGGTCAAATTCTGGATAAGCACCCAGCGGATTTTCTATGCGGATTCGTGGTAGTTTTGCTTCTTCGTCTAATTCAATGATGAAAGGGACGAAACCATATGTAAGATACCAGTCAGCACCAGAATACATTTGTACTGATAGGTCAGAATGTTGAAAATAGTTAGAGGCAATACGAGTGCGCTTGTCAGCAAACTGACGTGCGCGGTCTGATACCTGGTTGGCTGCTGAGCAGTTTACTGCTGGAAGTGGAGCCATAACTTCTGATAAGTCGCGGGCAACAATGTCAACAAAGTTAGCAACTACGTTAGCGTCAACGCCGTCTGGGAAAAAGTCTGGATATACTTCTGAGATTTTTCCTTTACGGACAGCAAGGACATCGAGGTTGCGAGCATCGCGCTCACCATTGCGATAGCGCATGGATGCAACACGTGCTGCTATCTGTTCCATTGATAATGCCATTGTTGTCCTAACGGGTTAAAGGGAAAAAAATTACTTACTACGAGTTACTTTGCCGTTTTGCCAAACCCAGTCTTTACCGCCATATGAACCACGATAAACATTTTTATCTGCTTTAGTTCCTTCTTTACCTGGTTCAACATTCATCATTGTTCCCATAGTATTTTTTAATTGGCTTAGTGCTGTTGGGCTTGGGGCTGGGGCTGGTGAATTCTTTGGCTTGTAAATTGGAGCCACGTTTGAGTGGTCCTGTGCATTGTTTCTTGTTGCCATTTTGGATTCCTTATCCGTGACTCTCAGCCCATTGCTCTGCAAAGGCATCGTCTAAATTGAGTGAGCCACGTCCAGCGCGTTGCGCCCTAGTAGCCCATCTGTTTGTTTGATACTGCCCAACACGTGATGATTGTTGCATCAGTTCGCGGAAGCGAATGATTGTAAACCACAAAGCCATAACACAGTCAGTTGGGTTACGTGTGTCTGGCTTCCAGGTGATAAGTTCCTGGACTAAAGTCTTAAGTCCTTCTGAACCTTCGTTGGAAGGTAGTTCAATAATGTTGTTATCCTGGAAGCGAGTGTCGCGGGTGCTACCAAATAGTGATGCCATAGATGCCACACCAAAAGATACGTCCCACTTGTTCTTGCCAGTATAATGCGAGTTTAATTGGCAACCATTCATAGCGCAGAAGTTGCGCAGGTTATCATCTAGGGCATAAGCCTTCTGGTGTGCGTTGATTTCAATACGCAACTCTTGTGGCTTGTACCGCTCCACCCACTCTTCAATAAGTGCTTGAATCTTCATTGGTGTAGGCTCTGTCATATTGACGCAATCTAATACATAGATTTTGCCATCTGACTTGTTATACGTTGCCACAACCGCTGCAGTAGCACCAGCCATTGCTGGGTCAAGACCTATGATGGTATAAGAACCATCTAAATGCTTGGGGTGTCCTGCTGTCCCGACTTTGAGTGGTCCGCGCTTTCGCATTCCATTGACGGAACCTGCGATGCAAGTTGGTGAGAAGATTGAATCTTCTTGTACGTCCTCTTGCTGGTAGACCATAGCCCATACTGACGGTGCGACCTCAGAGCGACGCTTAAAGAGAGAAGGTCCGTCCCACTTGGGAAAAAGTCCATCTGCTAAAACCTCGTCTATGTCATTTTCTTGAATGTTAGTTTTTTCCCAGAGCGTCTTCCAGTTCTTGGGGTCTTCATCAAACTCTAGAACCGCTGGCATCCCACAGTAAGTGAAGGGGGACTTGCCACCTGTCCATTGGGAGCCGTCCCGAATCATTTTATACAAATCTATGGAAGCGACACGTGTTCCTACTATAAGCAGTTTGCCGTGCCGCCCCAGTCGGGTGATTACTTCCTTTTGAAGCCATTCGATTTGCTTCTCCCACTCATGGGCGTTGGAACCCATCACCACGTCATCTAGGATAATGAGGTCAGCACGTGCTCCATAAATCTGTGAGCCGAAGCCAAGGGCTTGTACTGTGGGGTCTTTCTCTCCAGAGTCGCGACCTGTGCCTAGATAAATCATGTCAGCAGACCATTGGGTTGAATCTGCCTTGTAGCCACCATTAGGGCCAAAGGCCGTCTGTAACTTGGTATAGGCTGGGTGCGATAAACGAGTCTTAATAGCACCTAAGAACTTACGAGCCATGCCCTGAGTCTTAGAGACGATAATGACTCGGGTATTGGGATTGGTGACGATTTGGTACAAAGTGTAGTTAGTCGTTATGGTTGTCGACTTAGCATGTTCTGGGGGAACGTTAATAAGGATACGCTTGGGGTCCCCAGGTTCATAAGTCATGCCCATAGGTTGCCATCTAGGTTCCTTGCCCTCAATCAAGTCCAGCCAGTTTAACTGGTGGGGGAAGAGGGTAGTGTCTAGGAACTGCTGGCTAAAGTCTGGGTAAGAGATAGTCTTGAGTTCTGCTAAATCAACCTTGACACCTTTACCCGCAAGGCGGGCTTTATCAGATGCTTCTTTGAAATCTGGGGATTGGAGAACCCATTGACGAAAGGCTGTGTCTTGGCGACCAACGGCTTGCATGGCTGCTGTGATAGTAGCACCCTGTTCGAGTAGGGCTAGTACCTTGGTCTGAGCCTCATCTTTGGGTACAGATTGTACTCCAGGCTTGCGTCCCAATTGGTGCTCCTAAACAGTCTTTTAACGGTCCCATTAAACGGATAGAACTATCCCAATATTATTATATATTATCATATATAGGAGGAGCGGAGTCTTAAACGGAGCGACTCCGTTAATTATATATACATATAAGATAACCTGTTCAAATAGGTGATTCCGAACAAAGTTCGGGTAAGTATATTATATTTGGGCGTAAAATACTTTATATATGCCCCCATTATATAACAGAAATTTATTGTGGGATAGTATAAACGGCTCCCGCCTCGCAAATAATTATGTCTAGGGTCAAATGAAATGTCGATTTATCGATTTATCGACTTATCTACACGGGAGAAGTAATTGGTTGAAGATTCAACTATCCCCCGACCGACCTATTCCCCCCGATAGAAGAAAATCGTATAGGATTCTCACCAAGCCGATAGAAGAAAATCCTATAGGATTCCCTACCCTTATCCCGTTGAAAATCGTATAGGATTCTACTCGAACATCTGTTCGATAGATAAGTGTGATGCGATTCACATTCGACACGCCGCGCCAAAATTGCCCCGATTCGACCAAAACCTCAGTAGCGGCTATACTGATTCCATGAGCGCAACTAGGCGTTTATAGATGTCCGTTAAAACGGACAGAAAATAAGGTGAATAAAATGACTACATCAAAGAAAACCAAAGCAGAAGTAATCGTTACCGCTCCAAAGATTGAAAGTGCATGGCGAGCCATCTGTGACACTACCGATTCGCAAGATTCGCAACTCGTGAAGTATCTCCACTCACTCGCCACCGAGTTAGGCAATTCGCAACTCTCGACTCGTGACCTGCAGAAAGTCATTAAGGCGACAGGCGTGACATCTTCTCGCGTGTCAGTAACGCAGGTTCCAAAACTCGTGACATGGCAGGTCTGGCACAATAAGTCGGAGGAGTTCCGCGCCATGGCCATCAACAAGCAACTCTCTCTGGTGTCTAGTGCTTATGACATTCTTGGCGTCGAATCCGCCAAGGGTATCGCCACACTCGACGCATTGAAGTCTGAGGTTAAAGCAATTCGCGCCACCAAGAAAAGCAAAGCAGAAAAGCCAGCAAAGCCAGCAAAGAAATCCAAGGTCACTATCGCTCAAGCGTTAGCCGACACGATTCGATTCATCGCCACCATTGACCCTGCGAAATTGTCAGAGTCAGAATCGCGCTTATTCGATGAACTATTTCGCGTAGTTGAAGAAAAGGCTGAATTGGTAATCCTCGCCTAATCTCTCCAAAGATAGCCCCCGCCTTAATCGGCGGGGGTTATTTTTTTACCCTATCCAATTCTCCCCACGCGTTCGGGCGTGTCGGATTTTCTTTTATCTTTTTTTTTAAAAAAGTTTGTGTTGGCTGAGGCTGGCGGCGGAGGCGCGGAGCGAGTGGCGGCTTCAATACTGGGCTTGCTTGCGTGGATTTTCTTTATAGGCTAGACTAGTGTTACTGGAGCGAGATAGGCTCGCACCTTGTACGAGTTAGTGTCCGTCTAAACGGACAGAGAGTTGGATAAGATGAAAATCGAAAACGATTTTTATGTGGCTGATTTCATGGAGATTCTCGCAGAGGCTACTGAGAGAATTGAATCGGCTCGTAGAATTGAGCAGTATAAGCAAGAAGAATTAGATGCTCGCAAGCCTAACTATGAACGCCTAGCCGCGCTAGGCATGATTTAGGGGTAATCATGAGCAACCATTGGGAAGTAATTGCCAACATGGTCAAGTGCGTTGAGTGCCAAGTGTGGATGAGTCGGGAAGAATACAACTCTGCTGGGCATGATTGCGAGGCTTGATTAGAATTTCTTTATAGACTACACTAGAGTTATTAGGGGATAGCCTGCCCTAGTAGTCGGGGAAGTGGCTGGTGGCTCACGATAGGCAAGTACGCGAGTGCAATTCTCGCGGTGAGCGCGTAGTGGTAAATTGCCACTACTGTCCGTTTAAACGGACAGATTGAAATGGAGAAGTTATGTACTTATCAACAGGCGACATTTTCGCTCTTAGCCTTGCGCTATTCGCGGTAAATGCAGTTCTAGCAATCGCTTTTCGCCGCATAGCGGTACTTGAGAAGCAAGCAACTAAGTTGCGTAGGGAGTTGCGTAATGTCCGATAGCACTTGGTCATCTTCTTGGTCACGCGCAGAGCATGAGCAAGCAATCGGGCAGAAAATGTCCAACACAAACTGGGAAGTTCTCGTCGAGCAACTTGACGATGCGGTAGTGCAAACTATTGCGGAGTTCAACTTCGACGAGTTCGGTGAGGAGTACCCAGAAGAATGATTACCTTGCGCCTTACTGAGCGTGATGTAGAGGTAATTCGTATGGCGTTGCGGAGTAACGAGTCGCAACACCAGCGCAATGATTTTAAGGCACTCGTCTTAGAATCGCAGGATTTGCGCTCAAAGATAGCAGATGCTATAATTGACTCTAACAAAGCAGTACGAGAGTCCGTTTAAACGGACAGAATAGGATAGGGAAATGGACGAAGATACTAAAATCAGTTGCAGTAATTGCGGTGCAGATAGCACAGACACAGAAATTGCAACGATTGAAGGTGATTCTATTTGCCAAGATTGCTCGCTAGTATGTGACCATTGCGAGAGTCTTATGTACCGAAACTGGAGCCCCGTAAATGGTGGCGATAATCACTGGTGCGAGAGTTGTATCTCAGATGATGCATACTGGTGCGAAGGTTGCGACGAGTGGAATAGTTGGGGAACTTGTCAGATACTAGATAGGAACGAGAGTTGGTGCGAAGGTTGCATGAACGATGCATACTTCTGCGATAGTTGCGATGGTTACTATGCAGACGGCTGCGATAATTGCTCAGAGAGTGAGCCAGATACTATACACGATTACTCGTATAGACCTGACCCAATCTTCCATGCAACGCAAGCAGATGGAGAAAATCATAGACTATACTTCGGCATAGAGTTAGAGATGGAAGCACCTAGAGGTGACTTCACTTCTCGTAATCTAGCGGCGGAGTACGCGGCAAGGTTAGAGGAGTACGATTTGGCTTATCTTAAATCAGACGGCTCTCTTAATTGCGGCATGGAATTAGTGACTCACCCCATGAGCCACCACTTCTATCAGAGTGAAGCCCAAGAACTATGGGATACTCTCGATAAATTGCGTAGCGATACCTATGGCATGAGAGCATGGGGTACTGGTAGTTGCGGCTATCACATTCACATCTCTCGCGCTGGCTTTGGTAGTGGCTCGCATCTTCATAGATTCCTAAGCCTTGTCTATTCTAATCAAGAGTTCTTCGAGAAGATGGCTGGGCGTAGTAGCGATAGATGGGCTAAGTTCGATGATGTGCTTAGACCTAAGGCAGTAGATGATGGGGAAGGTAATAGGACATGGGTAATGGAACGCAGTTATAAAGATAAGATAGAATCTGGGCGACATACTGAGCGATACTCAGCAGTTAATACCCAGAATAGACATACTGTGGAGATGCGAATCTTCAGAGGTACTATCAAGACCGATACTGTCAAGGCACAGATTTCCTTAGCGCACGCCAGCGTTGAGTATACTCGTCGCCTTACTGTAAGAGATGTAAGTGCTGGCGCATTGACGGCAGAGAATCTCATAGAATACATTGCACTCAATAGTGAGATGTATCCAGAACTACAAGAAAGAATCAACCGATTAATAACAGAAATAGTGTCCGTTTAAACGGACAGAATAGGATAGCAAAATGTGTTTACTAATGGTCGCTTCACCGAATAGCACTCCAAAGAAGAAAGACTTAGAGTGTGCTTCGTGCAATAATCCGCATGGCTTTGGCTATGCAGTAGTCGCTGGCGATAAGATTATTACTGGTCGCGGTATGTCCAGTAAGAAGATTATCAAAGAGTTCCTAGCAGTACGCAAGCAATACCCCAATGGTCATGCTATGTTTCATGCTAGGTATGCAACTCATGGCGTAAAGAATCAAGAGAATTGCCACCCGTTCAAGGTAGGCGATAGCGAGTTATCTTACCTAGGTCACAATGGTATCTTAGACATCAAGATTGCCAATGGTGACAAGCGTAGCGACTCGCGTGTATTCGCAGAGGATGTGCTACCCAAGTTAGGCGGCGTAGCCGTACTTGACGATGACAATGTGCTCAAAATGTTCAACAAGTGGGCAACGGGTAGCAAGATTGCTATCCTTACCCTAGACCCTGCCGCTAAGTACGATTGCTACATCATCAACGAAGATGCAGGGCATTGGGATAATGAGGGTATCTGGTGGTCTAATAGCACCTACAAGGCCGTAGAAACCTATGCTTGGCATTCATACCTAGGCACGCCCAGTACGGATTACTCCAAGTACACCAATGCTAAAGAAGTAGCAGGTGATGAGTTGGATTACGAATGTCCCAAGTGCCTCACAATAGGCTATGAGGATGCGAATCCTTACTACTGTGAGATGTGCTTAACCTGTTGGGATTGCGAGCAAGTGTATGGAGATTCCTGCCTATGCTGGAGTGGTCATGAGAAGTACAAGCCAGCAACGCAGGGCGAGTTACCTTGGGGAGGACACTTAAGTTATGGATACTAAAGATACTGTCCGTTTAAACGGACAAGATAATCGGCGAGTCATGCTGCGTAATGTGCTGTTAGATTACATCGAGTTGCTTACTACTGTGGGCGATGAGATGGATTCTAGTACGCAAGCATCGCTACATAATGCACGACAGTTGCTGGCGGAAATTCCGCCGACACAAACTTTTTCGGGGGAGCACTATGCAAACTAGCGACGACATCGGAGAAGGCATCGAACCGAGATGCGAAGAATGCGATAACAGACATGACCCAGACTTAGAATGTCCACATCGCGACATCGACAATGAGGCGGAGGAAGCATGGTAAACATTATCATCGGGGAGTGTACCGACCATGAGAATCCCGACCTGTGGTATCCCGAGTTGCCAGCAGGTCGACCGACAATTAGTAAAGTGTCGGAGTTGGCTTACGAAATTAAAGATGCACTAGCAATCTGCGCATCATGTCCAGTAAATCAACAATGCCTAGAGGAAGGCATGAAGTCAGAGAATCTACCCTTTGGAATCTGGGGTGGGCTATTAGCAGGTGAACGAATGAAGAAGAAGGGTCTGACTCGGGAAGATTTTCCGCGTCAATCTAGTGAGGCACAGGCGATAGACTTTGCGATTCGCATGGAGCCTTGGATTAGGTGGTAAGGAATGAAAAAGTTATTGCTACTAGGCATTATTTTGTTCATGCTATTCGGTGTTCACCAAGTCAGGGATACCCCTAGTCGTGAGATACATTGGACAACTGATGATAGCAAGGCTTACGCCAGAGATGCAGTACAAGCATGGGCAGACAAGCAGTATGTATGCTTAGATAAATTGTGGACTAAGGAATCTAACTGGAGACCCAACGCATTCAATAAAGATAAGGTGATGGGTAAGAATGCTGGAGGAATACCGCAATTGCTAGGCATGGATACGAAACTCAAGCCGACCTTCCAGATAGATAGGGGCATTCATTACATTATCCAGCGTTACGGAACGCCCTGTCAGGCTTGGAAGTTCCATCAGAAGAAGGGCTGGTACTAGTGCCCAATTATGAGTATGGGTGCGACTCATGTGGTATACTTGAGGAGCATTATAGAAAAGTAGAAGAGCGGGATGATTTCCCAGTATGCTCAAGTTGCAAGACCAACCTACGACGAATCATAAATCCAACGCCAGTAAAGTTCAACGGCTCGGGATTCTATAGCACAGGAGGATAATGGAATACTCAGAAGAATACAAGCAAGAGGTACGCGATAAATTAGTTGACACGCTTGGTAGTATGGAACCATACGACTGGGACGAAGCGTTTAGAAAATACATGGAAGGATTATACGAATGAAAGATAGCAACTGGGACTTAGACCTGCGCGATGGTCTAGTAGGGGAGAGTAAGGTCGCTGACCTGCTCTCTCTTGATACAGTAGAGGTTAAGACAGATAGACGATGGCATGGGACTGGTAATCTTTACATAGAAGTTTCATGCTACTACAAGTCTAGCGATAGTTGGCAAGACTCGGGCATGGCAGTAAGTAAAGCAAGTCATTGGGCATTCGTGCTCGAAGATAGTGTACTGATTGTGCCCCTCTATAGACTCAAGGAAGCAGTCTATGAACTGGGTCGACCAATTACCGCTAACATACCACCGAATCCTTCGCGTGGTTACTTAATAACCCCAGCGCAATTACTTGAACACATTAGACAGAGGAGAACAGATGAGGAGAAAGCCATAGAGCAACTAAGCGAACACGTTTGGTCTGACCCTATGGAATGGGAGGATAGAGTATAAGTACGATACTCGCACTCTTATCACCCTTTATCTTGCTCCTGCTCATGATTGCTCTCTACAATCTCGTTTGGCTCGTTGCTAGCATCATAGTCTAGGAATGGTTTGAATCCACCAATCTTATTCACTAGTTTTTTGATGGCTCGGTTATGGCGCATACGTGCAGCATCTTCGCTGCCTAGTTCCATCTCCTGTGCAATCTTGCCATAATCCATAGACTCCGCGTATTTATGAAAGAGTACAGCCCTATCCTCTGTGCTTAATCTCTGATACGCGGAGTCTATTTCTATGAGCATCGCCATTAGATTACCGCCTTCAGATGGAGCAGAAGGTCTTCCAGGAGTACCAAAATTTATCTTAGGCATACTAACATCGTAGCCCATTAATACAGCAGGCAACATGACTTCTACAATGCCTGCATCATAGTAAAACAAATCTGTGACATCGTAGCCCAATGTCTTTGCCTTCCAGCGTTGGCAGTAGTCGAGTGCCTGATTGCGAAGGGAGCGATAGATGAGATTCTTTGCATCTCTATTGCCTATCGCTTCCCACTCGTCAAGTTTCTTGGGGTGTTCTAGGAACCATTGGTACAGGGATTGTTTGATGTCATCCAACTCAACCATTCTGTACTTTTTGTGGTACTCTGCGGATACATTTATTACAATGTAATCCCAGGGTTCGATACGTTCCCAGTCCATTACCATTATTTCAACTCCCACTTAATAACCCGAATGGTTCGGCAGGGGTAATTAAAACCATCGCATAAAATACAATTAGTTCCCCATTCACCATTAGGTAAAGTAATTTCCTGCGGCTTATGCAATTTCACTACTGCACGAAGGGCTAGTTCGTGTACGCCTGAGCAACAAGTAAAACTATCTATCTTTGCCAGCAATTCATCGTGTGTCATTAGCCCCAACGTTTCCCACCATAGACAAACGAACCATCACGCTGGATTGGCACGACTTGCGGTGTAACCTGGTTTCCATCTACGTGCAACACGCCGAAGCCTTGCTGCCATGTAAACAATCCGCCCTTAATGTATTTAGCATTCTTGTAATCCATAAGATTACCAACTTCTAATCCCCACACTACCTTAGGAATACCACCAGCATAGGTTTGAGTGTGGTGAGTAAGCCCCATGCGGTGAGTGTGACCGCACACTACCGACATACCGCTACGCTTGGCTAGACCAAGTGCTGTGGCTCCCGCCGTAGGCTGAATATTGCCCTCATCACCATGAAATAGTAGCCAATTTGGGGCTAATTGATAGGGTTTTTCGTGGTATGTAGCGCCGATGTCATCTAAGCGTAAGAAGTTTCTCAACTCTAACTCAGGCAAGCCCAGTAATCCTGGAGCGCGCATCATTACAGTATTGAATAACCTATCGGTATGATTAGAACGAATGATGTGCTTAACTTTGAGTTGCTCAAGGATGCGCGTGGTTTCGTCGCGATTCTTTCCGATGCTACGTTCCCATTCCATAGCGGTTCCCTTGCTCCACTTAGAAATAGTCTGCATGTCCATCTCGTCACCAACAGATACAACCTCATCAGGCTTAATAGCCGACACAAACTTAATGAGATTCGCGACGGCTCTCTTATCATGGTACGGGATTTGTAAATCTGATACGCAAACTATAGTTTTCATTACTTGGCTCGTCTCTTGTTCTCTTTGGCGACGTTCTTCTTATGACTCATCGCTTGTAGGTTACTAATGCCATCGCGCCCAGCGCGTCCACCATTATCTTTGTGGTCTACGTCGGTTGTCTTCTTC
>Ga0304728_1000345_pt1 | contig 39737 bp, 58 predicted proteins | sample C_130625_MF_Meta_FD_190476 | JGI IMG/M metagenome (GOLD analysis project Ga0304728, IMG submission 190476) | Freshwater microbial communities from Lake Croche, Canada to study carbon cycling - C_130625_MF_MetaG (v2) (version 2) | ecosystem: Environmental > Aquatic > Freshwater > Lake | place... | reverse complement strand
ATATCAAAATGATAGGTATCTAATTGAAATCCTAAAGCAATTCTTTTGAACGAGAATCCCCAAGTGACCCACAAGTTAAGTACTTTGATTTCTTTATACATTAATCACACCCGTCTATCTCGGTTGGAGCAGTAGTAATAATACCGCAGTCTTTGCACTCTTGTTTCAAATCATACCACCCAACTGCCCTTGTTTCCTCGTCCCATATGACGGTGATGTTGAACATTCTGCACCCACATATGCACGCAAAGGTAGGTGACCCACGAAAATCAAAAGTAGTAATGTCGTTGGTGGAATGACCACGCTCTGCAAGGTGTTCGGTATCGCTTAGCGATGTACTTGTATGCGTGTAAGAGTTGGATTGTCGGGTCCGTGCTGTGCTCGTTAAGATGTTGAGCAATCCCAAAAGCCGTTGAACCTGATTGGTTCTTGGCGAAATTATCGAAACGACTTTCCGTATCAAATATTTTATACGCACATTTCCACTCTTGCCCCTTCCAACCCCACCCAGCCCAAGCGTACCGCTTTGCTAAGACTTTGTTCTCCTTCTTCTGCTCCATAGTGGCGTGTTCTTGTGGTTTGTGATGTCGCTTTATGTGAATGATTTGATTGCCTACTGGGGAAGCAGAGATGACCACTAACGCAGTCACCAATGCCCCCACTAGCAAGCCTCGCTCTATGAATATGCACGTTTTCCTGCTAAATATCCTCTTGCTTTGATTCGTAATAATCTTTCTCCTTGGATTAGACGTTTCTTATCAGGGACATCTGCCTTTCCGAGTAGTAATGCTCGCTCACTAGCCATCATTCCACCCCAAATACTACCAGCCAGTAAGTTTTCTTTCCTCATTCCTTCTTCTAAACATTGGCTCCTTACTGGACATTGGTTACAGATTCTGAGAGCAAGGCTTGCTTTGTATGCTTCATCGTCTTGTATCTTTGTTCCTACGCTGTTCTCATACCACCATAGGTTCGGGTCTTCATTGGCACAGAGTGCCTCGTTATGCCACATTGGGGGAACATTGAGTACCTCCGCTATCCTCATTGAGACAACTGTAGGTGAGATACTTCTCTGATATTGACCGCTTTCCCGTAATCAATGTCTTCTGATTCGTCTACCTTTACGTGGTCTCTGGCGTATAGCCACTCATCTTGTGCCCACATTGGAAGGTCTGACCAGTTCTCTGGCAGTTTATGCTCATCTGATATGAAAACATTCACTATCCTTGTGCCAGTTAAGGCATAGGTTATCTTAAACTCTCTCATTAATCCGTCTCCTCTTCGTGGTTTGTGTTGCACTTTGTGCATTTCCAATAGGCAACATTGGCATTGTCACGCTCTGCGTCCCCCTCGTATGTCTCTCCACACTCTAGACATTCTGAGGAGATTTGTATAGTATCTGTCTCTTCTTGATTGTAATATCCCCAACTCATCGCCAGCCCTCCAACTCTTTTTCTTTTTCTGTTTGTAGATAGGAATCTATGCCACGTTCTGCTCGCTCCTTCTCGTTCTCGAAAAAGATTTCTGCGCTCGTAATGCACTCATCTACTGTCTCACCTAGCGCACCTAGTGCCTCATAGTCGAAGAGTTCGCACGCCTTCTCCCATATCTTTACGTCAGTCTCCCGATAGTCTGAGCCATACCAAGAAATCATTATCTCGTCTTGCGCTCCGTGATATTTTTGTAGCATTTCTATTGCTTGTTCTACCTTCATACCGTTATCCCCTGTTCTTTGTCGTGTTTCATTTGTATATCCATAGCGCAGTCATCGCACACGTCTTTGCCCTCATACGTTTTTGCTATGTTCCACCATTGAGCAGTCTGTATTTCCCAACCGCATTCTGTACATATAATCATCTCTTTATTCCTCCTCCATTTTAGTTTGGCATTTTGAGCAGTAGACATCTTGCCCTTCCCAAAATCCTGGACGGCTACAATGCCACCAAGATATATCGCTATCTTCTTTCAATTCCCAACTCTTCATTTCTTTATTCTCCTGTCTTCGCGTGCTCGCACATATTGATTGGATATAAACAGTCACCACAGATTACCTCAACGACCTCACAAATACAAGGGTCTTCTGGTGTTCCGCAGTTCTCGCAATAGTTCGCGCTCATTAGTATGCTCCCTTATAACAGGCGGTGATAGACCCAAAACACCAACCGTCACCAACCCAATTTATGTGCGTTGATAGGTAATAAATCGCCACTATACCTAGCACTATCGCCACGCCTCGCACTTGCTTTCCTCTTCTGGTGAGTTTCATCATTTATTTCACCCTCTGCCATACGTCATTAAATTCGGCACATTGCCACTCTCCGCAACCCTCGCAGACCACATCTCCTACGCTACGGACTAAGACAAGGTAATCACCGTGTCCACATTTATCACACTCGTACTCTTTCATTTCTCCCCCTCGTAGGTGGTTTTTACATCTGCCGTCTATTGTGTCGCTCTCATCTAACGTAAGAGCGCAGACGTTGCATTGGATTATTTTCACGCTTCCTCCTCTTGTGGGTATAGGTAACCGCCTGCGGTATCCATTAAATGTGTATGTATAATTACTGTTCCGTGCATATCTACGCGCACCTCTGCGCCTTTCATATTATCTGCAACCCATTCGCGCAGGTCTTGTATGGTGTCTATTTCCTGTAGTTTCATATTTTTAGTCCCCTGATTCTCTTGTATTCTTTCACGGTTACGTTGATTGATAGCGTCTCTGGCTCTCCAGCCTTTGATAATGCGCGTCGTTCTTCTCCTCCGTCGTCGTAACCCTCGTCATAGAACTTGACGAACGCTCCCGACTTATCAACAAGCACCCACCCCCTTTGAGGGTTTCCGCTCATAGTGTTTTCTGCGTTTATCTTTATCAGCATTTCTTCTTTCTCCTGTCTTCGTTGGTTCTGGTAGGTTCCTACCCGTGCCCCTGTACGGTCTCGCACCGTGCGCTCTCTGTCAAGAGTCAGGGGCTGTGAACTCAATCACATTTATTCTTTGACGCTCATTACTTTTACCGATTGCTTCAGGCTCTCGCATATCTTGCGAAACTCTGCGAACGCTTCCGCGCTCAATGTGTTCTGAGATATGAGACCATTTCCGCCGTATAGGTTGAAAGTGATTTTCATTTATTTACCCTCCTCTTCCCATTTCTTAATCATTGAAGCAAGAATCACGTCTGCACGCTCTCTGAAGCAGGTGTCGCATAGGTGACGGGTAGGTTCCCCCTCGACTTTCTCGGGGTGATAGCCATAGCCCGATTTGCACGCCTCGCAGGGCTTGATGTGTGAGGGTCGCTTGAATTTTGTCGTCATTATGCACCCACTAGGACGCTAGGGTAAATCGCCCTACGGACGTAGTTCTGGTGCTTGCTTGTGGTCGTGCTGAATTTCTGCGATACCACATACCAGCCCTCTGGCGTGTGCCAGGCTATCGGCGTACTGTATGAATAGACCCAATAGGTCGCTCTGTTCATATCTTGATTGAAGCGTATCGTCTCTTTGGCGTCTAGGCGTCCTGTGCCTACGTTGTAGACGCGCCCCTCCAGGGCTGAGGCTCTGAATTCCTGGCGTGTTTCGATGTAGTGTATTGCGTCTCTTTGGTTCATTTCTTTTTCTCCTGTCGTTTGTCGTTCTGGTACATTTGTACCCGTGCCCGTCTAGGGTCTCGCTCCCTGCGCCCCCTGTCAAGGGTGACGGGCTGTGACTTTCGTCACGTGCTCTCTTAGATAATCCCTCCCACCGCGTCTAAGAGTGTTGCGTATTCTGTAAAGTCTTCTACCGTGTCGCGGAATAATGCGCGTACCTCTTCCTCTTCTCGTATTGCCTCAATGATAAGCCCCTCGTCTGCTAATAAATCCCCTGCTAGGCAGGCTATAACATTCGCAGGTGAGGTTCTCATTATTTGACACCTGCCAGCCATTTGAAAGTATCTTCCACCTGCGCCGAAGATATAATCTCCTTTGCTTGCTCTTCGGTCTCTGCGTACCCGAATAAATCTTGATTTGAATGAATCAAGCGGTATTGATAGCGATAAGCCAGCCAGCCTGCGTTTCCTGTTTCTTCTATTGTAATCATTTCTTCATTCTCCTGTTCGTTGGGATTGTTCCCGTGCCCCTCGTAGGTCGTGAACCTGCGCCGACTAATCGGGCGAGGGGCGGTTCTTGTCTAGTTGCTATTCCAGCAATCGAAGCAAAGGGACAAGTTTCCCTCTCCGTGTACTTTGAAAACCTGTAATGCTCTAATTGTATCTTTACATAAATCGCAATTTACTATTGTCTGGTTATTCATTTCGTGCCCCTCTCGTAGTTGGTTCTGGTGGATTCCCACCCGTGCCCCTGTGAGCCTTTGAGACTCTAGCCTGTAGCGCAGGGGCGGTTCTTGCTAGTTCTTCGTTAGTTTTGCGCGGTCTGCTTCTCTCTTTTCCTTGCGCTCTGTTTTGTCGTGTTCTAATGCCTTACGATGGGTTTCTACTATTGAGAGTCGGGCTACTGTCCAGCCATCATCTTCAAGATTTGGAGCAATTTTTTCCATTAATTCTACGAGTTCTTCGCGGGTTGCGATAAAATTTAGGTAGTTGACGTTATGTGCTAGTTTTTCTGCCTCTGTGCTGAGTAAGTCAAAAACTGTCTCTGCTTGTGTTTTGTTGATGTACATTTTAGACCCTTTCGATTAGTTGACCTTGTGACTTAAGTCAACCATTCCGCCTGACGCCTGTCAAGGGTTAAACGTGTGATGTCTATCACATCTTCGTTGTCCTTTGGGTCTGTCTATTTGTCTACATTTGATGAATGAGGGGGAATATCGGGGGGAGGAATTTACGGTAGGGGGAGAGTCACCCGACTCTGCTTAGGATTGTTTTGTCGTTAGTCGCTCAATATTTGGATTATTATCTGCCTACATTCTGCAAAGTAGGACAGTCAAAAGACTCTAACGCTCAGGTAAAGGTTGAGGGTCTAGGGAATCGCTCAGGTGCTCAGGGTTTGACCCAGGATATATTTATTCGCGCGCATTCTATATATCTATAGTCACCAAATAATTTTCTGTTATATAATATAGGGGGCTATATATATACTCTGACCTGCACTTTTGCCCCAAAGGGGCACTAGATAAAAATATATCCAAATAAAGTGTTCGGTTTTGCCTCTTCCAACAGGTTATCTTATATAGTAAGAAAAAGTATTCTTACTGAATCAAAGAGCAGACTTGCTCCCTTTGATTCCGCAAGTCTTATATATAATATATAAATATATAAGATACTAATATAGTTAATTACCACAGTTATGCCGTTTTCTAAAAGGCGTTAATAGACCGATTAATAAGGGACAACTTAATGGGGAGAAGACCTGGAATCCAGAACATCCCAAAGAAGGAAGCCCAAGAGAAAGCACTGATACAACTGCAACAAGGTGCGACTATTACTTCGGCTATGGCGTCCGTAGGGCGCAACGATGTCACCTTTAGGCAATGGTCAATGGCAGACCCTGACTTCAAGGAAAGGGCTAACAAAGCCCGACTCCAAGGCAAGGGTATCAAATCAGATTTAGCAGAGTTAAAGGATATTTCTTTTCCTGACTTCTGCACAGAGTTCTTAGATACAAAACTTTTTGACCATCACCTAGACTGGGTAGATTTAGTCGAAGGCAGAGAGCCAAGATGGGTTCATCCATCAATGACCTACGAGCCTGGTGCTCTTAATAGAATCCTCATCAATGTGCCCCCAGAGCACGCCAAGTCCACAGTCTTGACAATTAACTACGTTTGCTACCAAATCATTACCAACCCTAACTCAAGAGTCATTATAGTCTCCAAGACTCAGGGTATGGCAAGAAAATTCTTATCTGCCATTAAAACCAGATTAAGCCACCCTAACTGGACAAAGTTGCAAGTAGCCTTTGGACCCAATGGTGGATACAAGGCTGATGCTAACACCTGGTCGGCAGATATGATTTATCTAGGTACGGGACGTGACTCTGGAGAAAAGGACCCTACGGTGCAAGCCCTAGGTTTTGGTTCACAGATTTATGGCGCTCGCGCCGACCTAATTATTCTAGACGATGTTGTGATGAACTCAAATGCCCACGAGTGGGAGAAGCAAATTGAATGGCTTCAAAAGGAAGTTATCACACGCCTGGGGCGGCACGGAAAATTACTGATAGTAGGAACCCGTGTCGCGCCCATAGATTTATACAAGATGATACGAAGTGGCGACCAATGGACGGGTGGCAAATCTCCGTTTACTTACTTTGCTCAACCAGCAGTACTTGAGTTCGATGAGAAGCCAGACAACTGGAAGACCCTCTGGGCTAAGACTGACAGACCAGAAGGGGACATAGACCACGCAGATGAAGAAGGACTATATCCCAAATGGGATGGACCCTCGCTTTTTACAAGAAGGTCTGAAGTCGCTCCGTCAGTATGGGCAATGGTCTACCAGCAAGAAGATGTTCAATCAGACTCAATCTTCTCCCCCACCTGCGTTGCAGGAAGTGTCAACGGAATGCGAAAACGTGGTCCTCTCAAAGCAGGAACACCTGGACATCCCAAGCATATTGAGTCTGCATACACAGTTATGGGTCTCGACCCAGCGATGACTGGAAACACTGCTGCGGTGATAGTTACTTACAACCGAGCAGATAGCAAAATTTACATCTTAGATGCAGTGAATATGACAGACCCAACTCCAATGAAGATTAGAACACTCATTGAAGAGTGGGTTGAAAAGTATCGTCCTCAAGAATTGCGTATCGAAATCAATGCCCATCAAAAGGCTTATGCTCTAGACGAAGAACTAAGGACCTGGTTAGCACAATATGGAACAACATTTAACTCCCACTTTACTGGTAAAAATAAATGGGATGTGGGTTTTGGTGTTGCCTCAATGGCAAGCCTCTTCGGTTCATTGCGTGATGGACGATTCCAAGATAACAACATCATTGAATTACCTTCTAACGAAGGCTCCGAAGGTCTTAAAGCCCTTGTTCAGCAACTTATAACTTGGAAGCCTGACACTAAGAATCCAACAGACTGCGTAATGGCTTTATGGTTTGCCATCATACGTGTAAGGGAATTAATGCAAAAGAATAGCAACTCAAGTAAATGGATGCAGAACAGATGGGCAACTAGAGCACAAAAATCTCATAGAGGTTCACTTAATTTAGACGAAGCCTTTGCTGAGCAATGGGCAGAACACTACGGATAAGGATAACAATGGCATTAAGTATTGAGCAGGTAGCGGCTAGAGTTCAATCTCTACGCTTCCGTAACCACGATAGAGATGCACGCAACCTTGACGTTCTTGCTGTTCGTAAGGGAAAGATTGCTGAAGTCTATCCTGACTTCTTCCCAGACGGCGTAGATACAAACGTAGTAGCCAACTTTATTGACGTTGTTGCTCGTGACTTATCTGAGGTAATGGCTCCGCTTCCAGCGGTTAACTGTTCTGCCGCCAATCAGGTTTCTGATAAGGCTCGCGCCTTTGCTGATAAGCGTACTCGCATTGCTTCTAACTACTTTCAACATTCTGACCTGTCAGTACAGATGTACTCAGGTGCAGATTGGTACATCACCTATGGTTTCCTCCCATTCATTATTGAATTGGATGAAGAAGCAAAACTGCCACGTATTCGCCTAGAAAATCCTATTGGGGCTTACCCAGAATTTGACCGCTATGGACGATGTGTTGCATTTGCTAAAAGATATATGCTTACTCTTGGAGAACTTGTAACTCAATTTCCAGAATATTCTGGTCAGTTATTAGGGCAAGAAGGATATAAGCAAGACCTCAACCATCAAGTTGAGATGATACGTTATTACGATAAAGAACAGTCACTCATCTATATCCCACAAAAAGATAATTTGATTCTTTCACAAGCAAAGAATCCTCTTGGGAAAATGATGGTCATTGTTGCACGCAAACCATCTGTTGATGGCGACCTTCGTGGACAGTTTGATGACATCCTTGGAATTCAATTACTTCGTAACCGCTTTGCGTTACTTGCTATGGAGGCTGCAGAGAAATCCGTACAGGCTCCTATTGTTCTTCCACAAGATGTGCAGGAACTTCAACTCGGTGGCGATGCTGTTATCCGTACATCCAACCCTGCAGGAGTTCGCCGCGTAGAACTTACTTTACCTCAAGGCGCATTTACAGAACAGAATTTGCTTAACGCAGAAATGCGTGTTGGTGCTCGCTATCCAGAAGGACGTACTGGAAATGTTAGCGCCTCAGTTGTTACTGGTCAAGGTGTACAGGCTCTTATGGGAGCATTCGATACACAAGTAAAATCAGCACAGGCTATCTTTGCTGCAACACTTCGTGATGTAATTACTGTTTGTTTCTGTATAGATGAAATGATTTACCCAGAAGAAAAAACAATTCGTGGCGTAGATTCTGGTTCTCCATACGAAGTTGTATACAAGCCAAGCAAAGATATCAAGGGTGACTACTCAGCAGATGTACGTTACGGTATGCTTGCTGGTCTTAACCCAGCACAAGGTCTTATTTTTATGCTACAAGCATTGGGTGGCAAGTTAATTTCTAGAGATATGGCTATGAGAGAACTTCCATTTACAGTTAACGTAAGTCAAGAACTTGAAAAAATTGAAATTGAAGATATGCGAGCAGCATTACTAGGTTCGCTTACAGCCTACACGCAAGCAATCCCACAAATGGCTACACAGGGTCAGGATGCTTCAGAGGTAGTACGTAAAATTGCTGCGGTTATCAAGGCTCGTCAAAAAGGTCAAGCACTAGAAGACGCTATTGAAGCCACATTCGCTCCGCAGCAACAAGTTCCTCCTGCTGGTGAGGCACAAATGGTTGAGCAAACGTCCCCTGCTCCCACCGCTTCTCCAGCAGGAGGCGCTCTTGCTCCAGAACAAGGAGCACAAGCACCTCAAGGAGCGCCAGTATTGCCAGAACAGGCTCCACAACGACCAGACATTATGAGCATTCTTTCAAATTTAACAGCAAGTGGTCAGGCTAGTGGAAGTGTAAGAACAGTCGCACGTAGATAAAATTAGTTTGGGGGACTTATGACTACACTTGCTGCTATTCAGGGCGATGGTTGGTCTGTAATTGGATGTGATTCTCGTTCAAGTGACGATAATGGACGTCCAGTTAATATGGTTACCAATAAGATTATAGATAACAACGGAATATTGATTGCTGGTTCTGGTTCGGGTCGTGGTTCTAACATATTACAGTTTGGTTGGAAAGCACCTAAACCATCAACAAATCAAGACTTAGATATATTTGTTACACAATCATTTATACCACAAATGAGAAAAGCATTTATAGATGCTGGGTATGATATGAAAGAAGATGGCGATGCAGCAGAACACGATTCTGCATTTATCATATCAGTCAAAGGCATAATATACCCAATCTTTGAAGACTATTCTTGGGACAGAGATTCTAGTAATGTTTATTATTCTGGTTCTGGTGGAGATGTGGCACTTGGTGCTATGCAGGCACTTGGCATTGAAGATGCAAAGGGTCCAGAAGATGCAGAAAGAATAGTACGCAAGGCGATAGAGATTGCTTCTGAGTGGGACATATTTACAAATGGACCAATCATAACAAAAATTCAATTTGCTAAAACAAAAATATGAATAAAGAATTTCACTCTAAAGTAGACGAAGCACTAAGAGTGCTCGTTGATACAGATTCTAATGGCAAAAATTTTATTGCCGCGAATTGGATTTTAATATCTGAGTGGGCTGATTATAACGGTACAAGATATTTGCATACTGAAGTGAGTGAGTCTATGACTCCCTGGAATGCAGCAGGAATGATGCAACTTGCAGAAGAATATAATAATGAATTATTTAATGCTTATGACGATGAGGAGAATGACTAATGGCTGAAAAAAGAGGTGGTTACCGACCAACTGCTCCTCAGAATAACCCAGCAAACATATCTCCTAATGGCGGCAATGGTCAATCTGGTCAACCTAAACCTCCTTATAGTGGTTTTGGATATGGAAAAAACAAAGATTTATCAATGCAGTCAGGTGGCGCAGCAATGTTAGGAACTCCTTCAGCACCATCCAGCCCAGCAATCTCACTTGGCGCTGGTGGAGACCAAGGCGCTAGTCGTGCACCACAGGGACAACCATCGTCATTGTTAGGTCTTGGTGCATTGCACGAGATGCAACCTACTGGTAAGCACGCTTCCGATGGAACAGATTTTGGCAGAGGCGAAGGTTCAAGCGCATTGCCTAATAGCGTAAATCCAGATAGACGACCAATTGAAAATTCTGCTTTAATTGCAAAGTACTTACCAGATTTGATTAATGCTGCACGCATCGAAGGTGCTCCAGATTCGTACAAGAGGTTTGTTAATAAACTAAAAGGTATGATTTGATGCAATGGCAAAAGAATACATTCTTTGACCATTTAGATAAATTTGGAAATGCACTAGGCGCAGAAAACTTTGGCATTGCCTTTTGTCTTTCAACAATAGATTGGGAATCAACTCAAGACAGAAATACATTCATAAAATCTTTGACTGGAATTGACCCACAAGATAGTTCTGAATCTAATTTTAACCCAGGAAGCGTGGTGAAGTAATGTCATTTTGGAGTGACTTCACTGATGAACTTGGCGGTATAGCAAAAAATCTTTTTATACCAGGATATAATGCTGTTGAAGTTGCCAAAACTGTTGCTCAAAGTCCAGTTGGGAAGTTTGCTGGAAAGACTTTATCTGGCATAGGAGAAGGATTCTCCGCAAGTGGTATGAATCTTACAAACCCTGCCGAAACAAGAATTAAACCTTTAGTTGAATTTGGCATTCAAAAAGGATTACAACCTGCAATTACTGCAAGTGGTATGTCTTCTCAAACGCAACAAGCAATGACTGATATTATAACAAGTCAGACAAATAAAAAAATACAACAGTATGACCCACTTCTTGTCCTAGGTCAACAGGCAGAAGAAAAAGTATTTAGTCCACTTATAAAACGTCCAATTTCAGCAGCAGCATTGGCAACCGACCCTAGTAGTCCACTTTATGACTCTGGCATTTATGGCAAAGGTTTTCAATTCTCAGATTTACAAAATGCTTACAATCGTTCAAAAGATGTATCTCTTGGAGTTGCACTTACAAAATCTTATTTAAATCCTTGGCACGTAACTGGTATATCTGACGCTATCTTAAAAGATGGTGGAATAAATATTGACAAAGTCAACCTTTGGGATGACAAAGATGTACAAAAAAACTTTGTTGAAAATACAACTGGCAGATATATGTCTGGTATTAGCGATGCACTTATTGGCAATGTTGCAGTTATTGCAGCAACAGGTGGAGCAGTAAAAGGAATTACTGCAGTTGCTGGCAAAGCAGGACTTTCTACAACATTAAAGACTATTACAGATTTTGAAACAAAAATAAATCAAGACTTAATTGATGGGCAACCAACCGTTGCTGGAAGTGATGTGCGCCGCGCTGCTGCATCTAAAAACATAAATGAAATTATAGATATATTAGAGCCACATTCAAATAATCCACGTCTTCCAGCATTGATATTAAACACTGAAAGTCCAGAAATTGTACGTGACTTAATACTTGCTGATAAAGGTTATGCTCCAGCATTAGTGCGTCTTACAAATGCTAAGATGTCTGATGACTTATGGATTATGAGTGACGCACAAGCGGAAATGGCAGCAGATTTTGTAAATACTGGCAGATTGCGTACACATACCTTTGAGCAACGTCAACGCATTGCTGCAGCATTTGATGACGCAGTTGCAAAGAACCCTAAACATCAAGAAATATATGATGCTTTTCGGCAAGATAGAACAGTACTAAAAGTAACTCCAGAACTTGCTGCTCGTGGTATCAAAGTTGGAGATATTGATTCAGTTCCTCGTTATTTGGGCAAACTTTATCAACCACCTGAGCCTATTCTTGGTAGTGGAACGTATGCAAAAATTAGAGGTCGTGCATCTGAATTACGCTCCGCAACAGCAACTCGTGACTATACAGAAGTTGGTGGATGGACAGGACAGATAGTTGGTAAGTTTGGTGCTCCAACTACATTAATCAGAATTGCTACAACCAAGATGCCACGCGGAATGATATCCAATTCTGGTATACGACCAATGGATGCTATTGAAGAAATAAATGCACATTTTGATGATTTGAAATTATTTTCAAATGGTTCAAATACAATTAAAGTTATTCGCAATGGTGTAGTAGAATCTATACCAGTATCTCAATATAGGTCTCAAGTCATAAGTGACTATCTTTCTGCTAGTTATGATGGAGCACGTGGACTTGTTGCAGATAAGTTAAATGAAGAATTAATTTATGATGTTGCTCGAACCTATGGAGTTAGAAAGCAAGATATCACTGGGCTTATTGAAGAGTCTATGCACAACCTTCGTGGGTTTCACGATGACTTAGCAAATAATTCTTTTGCTATGGACCCATCTGGAGTTAGATATGTAACAGATGAGTTAACTCAACGTCAATTGAGAAATGGCACTCCATTAATTAATGTTGGTTCTATTGAGCGAGATATTTTAAGAGCAAAAAATGTATTTCAAAAAGGAATCCGTAAAGGAATTAATGCAACGGATTTTGTTTATGAGGCTGGCAATAGAGCATTTTCTTTTTCTCAACTTGTACGTCCAGCATACATTAGCAAGAACTCAATTATTGAGCCATTGCTAGTATCTGTTCTTTCTCACGGTTCTGCTGCACTTACACAAGAATTTGGAACTAATTTAAAAAATGCTATAAGCAATGGTAAGACTCACGTGCTTCGTTCCATTGATGCAAGCCAGAATCTTACATCATCAGCAAAACGTCAATTGGCTCAAGATTTTGATATGCTTTCAAAAGAATATTCAACAACTGCAGAACTTCTTGATGACCACGTTGCGGAATATATAAAGTTTTTTGAAGACCCAATGGGTCGTTCTCCACAGGCAAAGATTGAATATGCTGCAATTGTTAAACGCGACCTTGCTGCAGCAGAAAAACGTCTCCGCTTCATTGAAGAACAACTTCACGCTGCAGCACCTGAGTTTACTAGAGGCATATTAAAGCAACCAACGCTTTATAACTTAACTCGCAGAATAAAATATCTTGAAGATGTTGCATCAAAAATGCCAATTCAAGAAGTTGCACCATCTGTTATTACAGATGCAAATGAATTAATGTCAACTTTAAATAGTCAACGCACTCGTGGATTTACCGTTGAAAACAATAAATCATTTGAGGATTCACTTATAAATTATTCAAATGGCAGCGGTGATTATAACCTAGTTAATACCGTCCTTCGTGGAAAGTATAAGGCTGCAGAGAAAGAAACAGTAAGGGTTAATAAAATTGTTTCTGATTTAGATTCACTTATCTCAAATGCACCAGTCCTTGAAAAACCAATTATAACATTTAGAGGTTTGTCATCAGATAGATTTAGCGAAGAATATCTTAATAATTTACGCAATTTAAAACCTGGTGATACTTTTGTAGAAAAAAGTTTTTCTTCAACAGATTTGAAGGAAAACATTGGTACTAGATTTGCAAGAGATAATGGAATTGTTCTTGAAATAACAAACCCTGCTGGCGCAAAAGGTATATTTCCTATTGGATTTAGAACTAATGTAACTGAAAAATTTGTTAAAGGTGAAAGTGAATGGTTGCTTCCACGAAACACAAGATTTAGAGTAACTGAAGTAAATGGAAACAAAATTAAAGTTACTGTAACTGGAGTTACTAAACCAGAAACAAAGAATTTTTCTCAATATGCATCTGAAATTGCAAATGCCAAGGCTGCAATTACAAAGGCTGCTGGAGATATTGAAACGCTTGCTCCAGATTTAAAAATAGTTGATGCAAAAATAGCAGAAGCATATAAAAATCTAGAAGCAAATATCCAAGGATTTGGAAAGTTGCACGCCGACAAGGCTGATTCTTTTATGATTGCTGATGGACGTTCTATAAAATATAGTTCACAAAAGCCATTTACTGCAGTAATGGACAATGGTGATAAGATTTCAGATATCCCACAATTCACTGATAAGAATCATCTTGGTGAAGGATATAAAAGTGAAGTTTCAAACACGCATACACGCAACCTTGAACTAACTGGAGATAAACTCTTTGCACAGAAGATAAATATATTTGACCGTAAGGGTCCAAAGACTATAACTGATATTTCCAGTCCTCATTATTTTGATGAACTTGCATATGTTGTAAACAATTATATGCGTGGAGATATTTTAGTTGATAAGATTCTTGCTGGTGCAACTCGTGATGAACTTATGGTTTGGGCTAAAACTAGACAGGCTCGTTCTTATGCTTATGAATTTGGAAAAACTGAAAGTGATATTGTAAGCATTATTAATAATCAAATTGGTTATGTCAATAGGTATCTTCCTTCAGCAGAAGCACAACGAATTGCTGGATTAGGCGAAGTTAATTCTAAATCTTTGGCTAAGATTCTTGCAAGTGAGCCACAGGCTCTTACACCTATTCAACCATTAGAAGTTGCTTACTCAATAAATACAGTTGGTGCTAAAAGTTTTATTGATGTAATAGACCAACTTACTGCAAAAGCCTGGACCACATTGGCTAAACCAGAAAATGCATTTCGTTATGCTTGGGCAAGTACTGAGTATAAAGCAAAGATGACTGATAAAGTTCAATCGCTATACAATATGGGCTATGATGTTGATGCAACAGTAATCAATGGCATTAGAACATCCGCAGCAACTGAGGTAGTTCAAGAACTTGAAAAGACATTTTATTCAATTCGCCGTGCTAACCGAGCCTTGTTTCTTGCAAGAACGGTAGCAGCATTCCCAACTGCAGCAGCAAGTGGCATATATCGTTATAGCAGAATGGCAGTTAAAAACCCTTCCAGATTTGCTGGGTTCTTAAATAGTTATTATGGACTTTATAATTCATTCGGTGTAGACAAGTACGGAAATCCAGTTGATAATGTACTAGATGCAGAATACCTTGTCGTTCCTGGAACAAAAGAAATGGCATCAATCAACAATGGTAAAGGTTTAAAGTTCCCAATTCGAGCAACAAACTTTGCGGTTAACTTTGCTGGTCCATCTTGGATTGTTCCAATTCCTATGGGAATCTTGTATAACGCAAAAAAGGGTTCTGATAAACAAGTAAAGAAACTTATTGATAATTTTTTTGGTAAAATTCCAGGATATTCATACGATGAACTATTTCCATATGGAGTTGAAACAGAGGGTCTAGCATATGGAGTAGTAAGGAATGCTCAACGTGCAGTAACTCCAGGATGGCTCCCAGCATTACGCAAGTATTTATTGCCTAATGGAGACGGAACTATTGACTGGATTAACTCAGTAACATCTGAATTCCAATATCAACAAATGCTCTATGATGCTAATCTTGGTCCTGCTCCAACAACGGATAGTGTCTTAAAACAAACAAAAAAGAATTATTTAAATAAATTTGAGTGGCAGTTTGGTTCTATAATTGGAACACCAGCATATGTTGAGACAAAGCCAGCAAGCATATTTAAAGACTTTTTCAATGCCAAGGCTACTGCATATGTTGCACAAGGTAAATCACGCACAGAGGCTGCTGACCTTGCAGAAAAAGATGTTAACACAATGTTGCGCCTACCTAAAGGTTCAATCAAGAAAGATGTATTGCAGATTAAAGCAATATCTAAATCCATTTATGCTCCAAACAGCCAAGAAACTATAGACCGTATTTGGGTAAATCATTCTGGATTAGCCAAGCAACTAGAACTTCTAGAACCAGGTGGGTCACTTGTTGGTCTTATGACTGCAGATATACCATACGGTGTGGATGTGCAGGCTGGTAAATTCTTGAACGACCCTAATAAGGCACTTCCTGGTGGAGACATCCTTAATAAGCCAGCAAAGAGCATAGAGAAAATGCAACGTGACCTAGAAGTATCTAGGAGTTGGAAGGCATATTCTGATTTAAAAAATCAATATGATGTTGCCGCTAAAGAGGCTGGTTACGCAAGTTATCGAAGCATCCCACAAGTTCTTGATGAGTTAAAGAAATATGCAATTATTTTAGGTAAAGCAAGTCCAGAATGGAATGCAGCATATATCAAGAGTGCATCTGGTGATAATGCAGCCGTGCAGGCTATGGGTATGCAAACTGTTCTTAATAATAAATCATATATGGACCAATTTGGTAATACTTCATTTTGGCAAAGTGTTAAAGGCTTTATAAAATATAGAGATGATTATGCCAATCTTTATGCAGATGCTCCATCTGGATACAAAGGTGTTGTGCAAAATGCTTGGGTAGACTATCTAGCAAAAACTAGAAATGATTGGGACCCAGCATTAGGAAATCTAATTGACAGATACTTCCTTAATGATAACCTAAAGAATACAAATATTAAATCAAGGGAGAACAAGTAATGGGAATTCCAGCAGCACCTCCAGTAATTAAATTCCCACCCAAGGGTGGTCAGGCTCAGAAAACATATATATGGATGCCTGATGCCAAGGGCAATTTAATTAAGGTAGAAGCCAGTACTGCAAAAAAGTCTTTTGCTACCTTACCTATACAGCAAAAAACTTTACTTGCTCAATACCTTTTAAACACAAATCGTTTAGTTACTGATATTGGTTTAAAGTCACTATGGGGACAAATTGTTGACGGTGCTGTAGCAGAGTATAAGGGTGGAAATCAATCTACTCCTTGGGATGTATTAAAAACTGCTGTTGATAATACTCCAATTACAACTGGTATTACAAATACACAAGTAGTTCAATACGACCCAGTAACCGCAAATGCACTTTTAAATAACACAGCACTTGGATTAAAGTATGATATATCACAATTGTCTGATGCAGATAGATTAGATTTTGCAAGTAAATTAAAAGATGCTGCTGGTACGTCTGGCAAAGTAACTTCAGTTATGAAAACATCTGGCGGTACTGAGACAACAGTAACTCCAAATCTATTTGATGCAAAGACATTTACTGAAAACTGGATATGGGCTAAGGTAAACTTTGGTGATACAAAGTCACTTCCACCTAAAGCAATTGCTGCCCTTTCAGATGTAAAAGGAATTTTGCGTGGAATGGGTGTTGACCACCTATCAAACGTTGAAGTAACAAACCTTGCAAGAGAACTTGGCGCTGGGCACGTAACCAAAGAAAGCATTCAGGCTCAATACTTGCCAGATGCAATCAAAAATTATCCACTGCTTGCAGACAGACTTACAAAGAATCCTGGTTCTACTGTAATGGATTTGGCTTCCCAACCAATTGCGCTTATTGCAAAATGGTTAGAGATTGACCCAACAACTATTGATTTAACTAATCCATACCTAGATAAGTATTTACGACCAGATGGCATTGCTGGCAAATTACCTATGCAAAGTAATGCGGACCTTATTACTACATTAAAGAACAGTGCAGATTCAGAAAAAACAACGTGGAAAAATGAGGCTGCACGTAGTGCCGCAACTGCAACCGCAAGAGCGATGGGATTTGGAGTATAGTATGGCAAGCACATATAATCCTTTAACTAATGTTGTGACTAATACTCCAGACACAGTGCCATCTAAAACTGTCGCAGGTGCATCTGGTGTTCAACAAGCACTTGCTAATGTTCCTGCTCCAACTCTTGCACAAATAACTGCAGACAATACAGCCAATAAAACATCAACTGCTGAGACAGCACAGACAGCAACTGCTGAGGCAAGAGCAGCGCAAGCATCATCACCTGCAACACCACAAACGGGTTCAACAACATTTCCTCCAAAGGGAACCATAATTGGTTATCTTGAGAGTCAACCAGGAACTAGAATCCGCAAGACTGCAGATGGAAAAGGTGGATATACCACAAGCCTTCCAGAATTTGACCCAACTTATAAAGCACCTGTTGGTGCTAAACCAGGTTCCACTGGACTTGAAACTACTACAACTGGTGGTACTACAACTCAAAGTCTTGCTGTAAACACATTTAAAAATACTCTTGCTTTGTTTTTTGGTCAAGCAGAAATGTCTAAACCTTGGGTCAATGAATTATACAAGATAGTAAATCCATACTACACAAGTGGTTCATCTGTTGAAGAAGCATTAAATATGGCTATTCAAGAGGGACGTACTAATCCCAATCTTAAAGATTTTGTTTCTAGATTTTCTGGCATCTACGCATTACAGGATAAACTTGTTGCTGGTCAAGCAGTTAAAGTCCCTACTATTGCAGAATATTATACATCAGAGGCTGCTATGGGCAACGTATTACGCCAAGCATCACTTGGGGACATTGCAACACAAGATTATCTTGGAAGTCTTATAGGTAAAGGATTATCGGTAACAGATGTAGGAAATTATGTCAATAATATTTATACTGAAATCCAAAATCTTCCACAAGATATTAAGAAATCGGTATTGGCTAACTACCCAGCATTAGATAATGTTTCACTTGCAAAGGCAATCCTTACTGGAGACAAGGGATTTGCACAATTGCAGAAAGACTTAACATCCTTTGAAATTCAAGGTACGGCACAGAAACAAGGATTAAATCAAGTTTCCCTATCAGATGCACAAAACCTTGCTGGTCAAGGTTACAATATGGGCAACATAGGACCAGCATTAACCAGAACAGCATTGATGGAACCTACCGTTAACAAACTTACAAGTATTACTGCTGGTCAGACACCAATGACACAAACCGATGTGCTTAATGCAAACCTTGGAACAAGTGCAGAGCAACAACGCAAGTTAGATTTATTAAGTCAGGCTGAAATTGCCAGACTTCAAGGTTCTGCTGGAGCAGCAAAGGGTGCATTTGCAACTCAATACCTAGCAAGAACATCTGGCGAAGGTCAGTACTAAAATAGATTCCTATATGGCAGACCAGCACATATAGCGTACAAAGACTGGTAGCAAAAGCCAGACCAATTCCCCGATTGGAACCTGTGGTTTGCGATTCAAACGAATAGAAGGGTGGGTTGCTATGAGCAACAACTACTGGGACGATGACGAAGACGACCAAGATACCGACAATGAAGTACAGATGGATGGAAGCGACTTACTTAAAAAGTTACGGAAAGCCAAACGTTCTGATGAAAAGCGTATCAAAGAACTTACTGAGCAACTTGAGGGATTATCCAAGTCGCAGCGTGAGCGTACAGTCAAAGACGTTCTAGACAAGAAGGGTGTCAATCCAAAGGCACAGCGTTTAATCCTTAAAGACTTAGACGATGTTAGTGAAGAATCAGTTAATAACTGGCTTACTGACAACGGAGACCTCTTTGGATTAACACAGCCAGAGGTAACCCAAGAACAAGAACTCAATCGTGCAGCCTTACGGCAACAGGATGTAGTTACTCAACTTGGTACGACTCCTGACAAAGCCCAAGACTTGATGCAAAGAGTTCTCGCTGCTGCAAATGCAGAAGAGATTTCAGCATTGATTAATGGACAATAATACACACATAGTAATTCTAATCACCTTGGAGGTGAACAATGGCTAATGCCTATTCAAGTACAGGCTCAAGCACTCTCGGCGGAACCGCTGGTGGTGCTGGTCTAGTACAAACAGCGTATGACCGTCTGTTAGAATTCGCACTACGTTCTCAACCGCTTATTCGTAGTGTCGCAGACAAAACTCCTGCAAAGCAAAGCATCCCTGGTTCTTCAGTAGTTCTTCAGGTCTATGCAGACTTAGCAGCACAGACAACAGCATTAACCGAAGCAACAGAGCGTGACTCAGTTGCAATCGGTACACCAACATCAGTTACTATTACTCTTGCTGAGTACGGTAACTCTGTTCTTGTTACACGCGCTTTGGAACTCTTCAGCCTTGCTGATGTAGACCCAGCGATTGCTAACATCATCGCGTTCAACCTTGCAGATTCCATTGATGGAGTCGCAATGACTGAACTTCGCGGTGGAACTAACGTAATTTACTCTGGCTCAACTGCCACATCTACAGCAACAGTTACTGCTGCTGCAACACTATCTTCTGCTAACATCCGCAAGGCTGTTGCTAAGTTGCGTGCTGGTAAGACAGTTGCTCGCAAGGGTTCAATGTACTGGGCTGGTATCCACCCAGAAGTTTCACACGACCTTCGCGCAGAAACAGGCTCTGGCGGATGGCGTACTCCTCACGAGTATGCATCCAACGACCAAATCTGGGCAGGCGAAATTGGTTCATATGAAGGTGCATACTTCATCGAATCACCACGTCTATACAACACAACAGACGGTGCTTCTTCAGCACGTGTGTACCGCACTATCTTGGCAGGACAGCAAGGACTCGCGCAAGCAGTCGCTGAAGAGCCACACGTAGTTATCGGTCCAGTCATTGACCAACTTATGCGTTTCCGCCCAATGGGCTGGTACGGCGTTCTAGGCTTCAAGCGTTATCGCGAAGCAGCCTTGTATCGCATTGAGTCTGGTTCATCAATCGCTTCCTAGTTGATTGATTCTAGGGGAGGGGCGCAAGTCCCTCTCTTAGTGTAAATTCACTATAAGGAGAATAATGGCAACGTACACATTTGAAACACCAACACTTGAAGAAGGTATCAGTGTATTAGGTATGCCACGCCTATTAGATTTTTATAGACTCACACATTCATACACAGTAATTAATAAAAGTGGAGTTTATTCTCTTACTCGTTATCCAGCACAGGATGACCTAGAAGGTTACACAGCCTACTATATGGGTGGAACAAAGAACACAGTTAGTCAAGCAGTTAAAGATGCAATGATTGCTGCAAGCATAGGAATAACAGAAGCAAACTTTACAGTACAGTAGGGACGATATGAGTTTACACAGAGTACAGACGCATCCTGAATATGTTGAAGGATGTTTTGGTTGTAAAGTTGGAACACTTGAAATGGGAACTGGAGATGCCTCCAGAGATATCCCAGATAAAAAGTGGACTGCAGAACTCCAGGCTTACAGAGATGCAAGGTCACAAGGAATTCAACCTGCTGGTACAAATATCAAGCAGATTGAAGCAGCACATATAGCGTCAGAGAAGTTAGGGAGACCTTACGATGCTGACACTATGCCTCAAGCACACACAATCAATAAAAAATCCGCTGAAGTAATGAAAGAACTGGGAGTATGACAATGGCTAAAATGGAAATGTATGCATCTAAAGGTGCAATGAAAGCACACGAAAAAGGCGAAGGTTCAAAGATGAAGGCTATGGAAAAGAAGATGGGCATTAAGGATGTAGTCAAGAAGCCAGTTGCTAAGAAGGCTGTTGCAAAGAAGATGGGTAAGAAGAAGTAAATGAATCCAACAACAGGTGGTAAAAAACCAACAACTGGTCTAGACAGAATTGTTGCTATCAACAAGCAACGTGTATCACCTCTTGGTGTTCAACAACGTGATATTCAAATTGCTAAGGCACAGGCTGCTTTGCAGGCTAGTCGCGTAAAGGTTGTTAATGGAACTAAATATTACGATAGTTCAGGAACCAACTAATGAAAAAAGCACATCGTGGCTTTAAGGCAGTAGCAGCAAGCATTGCTAAGAAGCAGGGCATCTCGAAAGAATCTGCCTCTGCTATCCTAGCGTCCAGTGCTCGTAAGGCTTCACCTGCAGCACTCAAGGCTAATCCTCGCTTGAAGAAAATCTCTGGCGTTGTGAAAGCAAAGAAGAAGTAAATGACTGAGGCTTGGACACGCAAAGAAGGTAAAAATCCTAAAGGTGGGCTCAATGCCAAGGGCAGAGCATCCTACAAGGGCGGAACCCTCAAGCCTCCTGTAAAGGCTGGAGACAACCCTCGTAGGGCTTCTTTCCTAGCACGTATGGCTGGCAACCCAGGTCCTGAACGTAAGGCTAATGGGGAACCAACCAGATTGCTTCTATCGCTTAACGCTTGGGGAGCAAGTTCCAAGGCTGATGCTAGAAAGAAAGCAGCAGCGATATCTAGTCGTAATAAAAAGAAATAACAAAGGGTGGGGACAATGGAACAAGAGACAGTATCACTGGCTTGGTGTGACAACGGTATGGTTGATGGCAAGTTTATGCAAGGTGTTACAGATGTTCTTTTGAAATCTGGAGTATCTTTCAAATCAACTTTACGCAGTCAAGGCAATCAGATAGCAAGGCAACGTGAGACAGTAATCAATTACTGGGCTGATGAGAATAAAGCAGATTGGTTGCTCTGGGTAGACTCAGATGTAGTCATTACTCCTGAGACATTCTTAAAACTTTGGAATCAAAAAGACAAAGATACTCGTCCTATTATGACTGGTGTTTACTTTACCAGTGATACTCCAGAGGAGCCAATGATGGTTCCAATGCCAACTGTGTTCAACTTCGTTGATAACAAAGATGGCGGATTTGGATTGTCAAGAGTTCATCCATTGCCTAGAAATAAGTTAATACAAGTAGGCGCTGCTGGTATGGGATTTGTCCTAATGCATAAGAGCGTTGTTGAAAAGATTAGAACGCAACTACCAGATACTCAGTTCTTTATGGAAATGGGTAGAGGTGCGAAATTCATAGGTGAAGATATTTATTTCTTTGCTCTATGCGAAAAGGCTGGAATCCCACTCTGGTGTGATACATCAGCAACTGTTCCACATATGAAACGCTTTTCATTTGATGTTCATTACTACGATGCTCTCGTAGGAGGAAAGAGGAAATAAAATGACAGTAGGAAATGCAGGCAGTCCGCTATGTGCGGAATTAAACCGCTTAGCCAATGGTGGCACATACCCAGCAATAACAGCATTCCTCGATGACCAAGGTGCTGCTAACAAATGGGCTGGCACTACTGGCAAGGCATTGGTTGGCGCTTTGAACTATAAGGCTTCAGCCTCTCGCACTCCTGATGCTTTCAAAGGTCTCTATGCTATCTGTAATGAACTCGCTGGTACCACTGGAAAATCTGCTGTAGATGCATTAAGGAGTCTGAGCGCATAATGGCTGATACACTCGCAAATATGATTGATGAGGTTCTTAGTAACCTCTCTGGATATACACTCAATCAAGACCGTTCGACATACCTTAAGACAGAGATTACAACACTAACATCTCCAAGTGCATCTCCACTGGTAGTATCCCTTGGTTCTACAGATTCAGTAGGTAAGGGTACTATACAAATTGATGATGAACTTATGTGGGTTGATTCATACGACAGGGTTGGTAACACTGCAACTATTGCTCCGTATGGTCGTGGCTATTTAGGGACAGATGCAGCAACTCACTTAGCAGATGCTAGAGTAACAATCTCACCAACTTTCCCACGATTTATAGTTAAGCGTGCTATCAATGACGCAATCAACGGAATGTGTGCAAACATATTTGCAGTAAAACAAACATCTTTTACATTTAAGGCTGCAGTGTCTACTTATGCACTAGCAAACCTCAACATTAAAAATATTCTTACAGTAACCTGGCAGAGCATTGGACCGAGCAAGGAATGGGTTCCAATCCGTAGATGGGATTTTGACCCTTCCGCTAATGCTGAAGCATTTGGATATGTCAGTGGAACTGACCAAGTTCAAACAATTACTCTTGGCGATGCTCCAACACCAGGTCGTACAGTCAAGATTGTTTATGCTACTAACCCACCATCTTTTACATCAACTTCACAGCAGTTCGCAACACAAACTGGACTTCCATCTTCGTGCAAAGATGTTGCAATCCTAGGTGCTGCATATAGATTACTCACTTACTTAGACCCAGCACGGGCTTCAATGGTCAGCCCACAGGCTGATGAGACAGATAGCAAGCGTCCTTATGGTGCTTCACAGTCTGCAGTTAAACAACTCTTTACGTTGTACTCACAACGTCTCAGCGAAGAAATGAAAGCACAGCAAGCCAACTTCCCTGCACGAGTCCACTACTCACGCCGATAGGTAAATAAATGACAACACGTAAGTATCAATCCCGTTCACAGCAAACAACGCTGACATCTGCAATTACTTCTACAGCCACTACAATGGTTGTTGGAAACCCATCAGCACTGGTAGTATCTACCGTCCCTGCTGGACAGACATACAGTGTTGTCATTGACCCAGATACAGCACTTGAAGAAATTGTTGATGTAAGTGACTGGACATCTGGAACTACCCTAACAATCACTAGAGGTGTTGAAAACGGTGGAACTGGTTTTGCACACTCACCTGGTGCTGTTATCCGACATATGCTTACAGGTCGTGACTTACGTGAGGCTAATACTCACATTGAGGGAACACTTGCACAGCACGCTGCAACTACATCTGCCCAACTTCTTGGAATTATTTCAGATGAAACAGGTTCTGGTTCTTTAGTATTTGCAACATCCCCAACTTTGGTTACACCAGTACTTGGTGCAGCAACTGCTACTACTATAAATGGAACTGCGATTCCAACAAGTGCTACGCTTGTTAAGACAAGCGATACTGGAACAGTAACTAGCACAATGATTCTTGACGGAACCATAGTCAATGATGATATATCTGCATCTGCTGCTATTGGTTATAGTAAGTTGGCTTTGACTGGTACTATTACATCATCTGATATTACTAATGATACAATTGTAAACGCAGATATAAAAACTAATGCTGCTATTGACTGGACAAAGTTAGGCATTTCGTCTACCGTCTCATCTACTGAAATTGGGTATGTTGATGGAGTAACCTCTGCCATTCAGACTCAGATAGATTCTAAGTTGGCTACTGCTACTGCATCAAGCACCTATGCTCCATTGGCTAGTCCTACTCTTACTGGTATTCCTGCTGCACCTACTGCCAGCGCAGCGACTAATACAACTCAAATTGCTACAACTGCCTATGTTCGTGGGGAAATAACTGCTCTAATCGGTGGCGCTCCTACTGCCCTAGACACTCTTACAGAATTGGCTGCCGCTCTTGCCAATGATGCTTCTTACTCAACAACTATTACTACAGCCCTTGCTACTAAATTACCTCTGGCAGGTGGCACTATGTCTGGTGCTATTGCAATGGGAACTAACAAGATTACTGGTCTTGGTACTCCTACAGTTTCTACCGATGCTGCGACTAAAGCCTACGCTGATTCTATCGTTGCTACTTCCCCTAGCAACCTTACTGGTCCTATCACTTCTGTCGGCTCAGCAACTGCTATTGCCTCTCAGACTGGTACTGGAACTAAGTTTGTAGTAGATACCAGCCCTACTCTTGTTACTCCTGTACTTGGTGTGGCTACTGCTACATCTATCAATGGAACAACTATCCCATCTACTAAGACTTTGGTAGTAACTACAGATAAATTATCTGCCCTTGCTGCTACAACTTCTGCCGAACTTGCAGGTGTTATCTCAGACGAGACTGGTACAGGCGCACTTGTCTTTGCTACATCGCCAACATTAATAACTCCAGCCCTAGGCGTGGCTACGGCAACTAGCATTAATGCAACGACAATCCCTAGCACCAAAACTCTAGTAGTTACTACAGATACTTTGGCGGTCCACGCTGCTACTACTTCTGCTCAACTAGCAGGAGTTATATCAGATGAGACTGGCTCTGGTGCTTTGGTATTTGGTACTAGCCCAACAATTTCTGGCTTAACTCTAACAGGAAGTTTGACCGCAGCAGCATCTACTGGAACCAGTGGCTATGTTTTAAGTTCAACAGGCACAGGAGTCCAATGGATAACAGCACCATCTGGTTTACCATCTCAAACAAGCAACTCAGGCAAATATCTAACCACCGATGGCAGTAATGCTTCGTGGGCAGCAATAACAACCGACCCTAATCCACAAATCTTTATGTTAATGGGAGCATAGCAAATGGCAACAACATACAAAGTCCTCGGACAACAAATACCAGCAGCAACTACAGAAACAACGCTCTATACAGTACCTTCAGCAACGCAGACAGTTATATCTAGCATTGTTATCTGTAATCAAGCAACCTCTGCGGCTACATTCCGTTTATCGGTGCGTGTGGCTGGAGCGGCTCTTACAGCAAAAATGTATATCGCTTACGATGTAACAGTAGGTGCTTCCGATTCTACAGTACTTACAATGGGATTGACTCTTGGAGCAGCAGACTTGCTTACTTGTTACTCATCTACTGCTACAACTTCATTCCAAGCATACGGTAGCGAGATTGCTTAATGACTGTAAAGAGTGCTGCAACTGGCATCATTACTATCAGTGCATTAGGTGGTAATGCTGCCCCTGTAAAAGCAATTGGTGGAACTATTGCTATTTCTGGCAGTTATGTTGTTCATACTTTTACATCATCAGGAACATTTACTCCATTATCAACGCTGTCTTGCGATGTTTTAGTTGTTGCAGGTGGTGGCGGTGGTGGGTCTAAAACTAGCACTATTACTTACCCCGCAGGTGGCGGTGGCGGTGCAGGAGGATTATTAGCATTTACTTCTCAATCACTTTCCACAGCCCAAACTGTAACTATTGGTGGTGGTGGCGCAGGTGCAGCAACTGGTGTCAATCCTTCTTTCCAAGGTACAAACGGTGTTGATTCTCAATTTGGTTCACTTACACTTGTAAAAGGTGGCGGTGGTGCAGGTTCCTATAACACTTTACAAAATGGTCTTGCTGGTGGTTCAAGTGGTGGTGGTGCTTATACTGGAACAAGTGTTGCACCTTCTGTATCTGGACAAGGTTACACAGGTGGAGCAGGTGGCTCTGGTGGTGACGGTTCTGGTGGTGGAGGCGGCGGCGCTGGCGGTGCTGGTTCTGCTGGTGGAACTAATATAGGTGGCGCTGGAGGTGTTGGCGCAGTATGGCTCAATAGTTCTTATTACGCAGGTGGAGGTGGTGGTTCAGGTTCTTCAACTGTAGGTGCAGGTGGTACTGGCGGTGGCGGTGCAGGAAATAAAACTGGAGTTGGCGTTGCAGGTACTGTTAATACGGGTGGTGGTGGTGGAGGTTCTTTTGCTGCAGCAACAGCATACATTGGTGGCGCAGGCGGTTCAGGTATTGTTATTATTAGATATGCAATTTAAGGAGAAATAATGTCACATTGGGCAGAGATAGATAGCAATAACAAAGTTGTTCGTGTGCTTGTTGGAGACAACAATGCACCAGATGAAGGCGAAGCCTTTATGAAATCACTTGGCGGTACTTGGGTCAAGACAAGTTACAACGGCAACATCAGAAAGAACTATGCAGGAGTTGGATACGAGTATCGTTCTGGTATAGATGCCTTTGTTGCACCTCAACCTTATCCTTCGTGGAGTTTAGATGTTGATGCTAAATGGCAACCACCTACTCCATATCCTACAGATGACAAAATGTATTCTTGGAATGAAGAAACTACAGAATGGACTGAGGTAGTTTAATGACTGTAAGCAGTATGAGAACAGGTGTTATAGGTAGCCGTGCTTCTGCACGACAAGCATACGGTGGAACTATTACTACATCAGGTGCATATACAATCCATACTTTTACTGCTTCTGGAACTTTTACTGCTATGAAAGCCTTGTCCTGCGATTATCTTGTTGTTGCAGGTGGTGGCGGTGGTGGTCGTACACAACTTGGTGCAGGTGGTGGTGGTGGTGGTGGACTTCGCTCAACTGTTACAGCAACAGGTGGTGGTGGTCCATTAGAGACTGCACTGTCTCTTACAAGTGGTACTGGCTACACCGTAACGGTTGGCGCTGGCGGTGCTGGTAGTACAGACGAAAACACTCGTGGTACATCTGGTAACAATTCAGTATTTTCTACTATTACATCAACAGGCGGTGGCGGTGGTGGTTCTGGATATAACTTAACCACTCAACCTACAGGCAGTTCTGGCGGTTCTGGTGGTGGTGGAACGGGCGGAAATGCTGGTGGTGCTCTTGCTGGTGGTACTGGTACTGCTAACCAAGGATACGCAGGTGGTAATGGACATTTTGTATCTGGAAATAACTATGGTGGCGGCGGTGGCGGTGGCGCTGGTGCGGTGGGTTCTAATAGCGCCGCGAGTGCTGCTGGCGCTGGTGGCGGTGGAATTGCAACATCAATTTCTGGCTCTTCAGTAACTTACGCAGGCGGCGGTGGCGGTGGTGTAAATGATTACGCTGGCGGTGCTGTAGGCGGCGCTGGTGGTGGCGCAACTGCACCAACAACTTCTGATACTGCTGGAAATAATGGAACTGCCAATCTTGGTGGTGGTGGTTCTGGTGGTAGGGCGATTACTGTAAATGTTAATGGCGGCACAGGCGGTTCTGGAATTGTTATAGTGAGGTATTTAACTTGAGTCCTATATTCAGTATGAATAATAAAACCATCAGTAGAAGTATGTTGGCTGGTAATAGTGCTTTCCCAACTTGGATTACAAAAGCAACAATGACAACTGCACGAAGTCAATTAGCAGTCGCACCAGTTAGCAGTGTTATTTATGCCATTGGTGGTGTTACTACGGCTGGCGCGTATTTAAGTAGCAACGAAGCCTACGACACAACAGCAGACACTTGGAGTTCCAAAACGGCTATGACAACTGCCAGAGGCTTTTTGGGAGCCGCGTCAGTAAGTACAACTATTTATGCCATTGGCGGTTACACGGGAACAGTTTCAAATAAGAACGAAGCCTACGACACGGTTGCAAACACTTGGAGTACCAAAGCAAATATGACAACAGGGCGTGAAGGTGCTTTGGCTGTGGTTGCTGTGGGAACCATTATTTATGCTATTGGTGGTTATACAAGTACAGCAAAAAGCGCACTCAACGAAGCATACGACACGGTTGCAAACACTTGGAGTAGCAAAACTTCAATGACAACTGCCAGATATTATGCACCAGGTGCAGCGGTTGGCACAGTAATTTATGTTATAGGTGGAGCCATTGGCGGAACGCCTGGAACAAATACAATCAACGAGGCTTACGATACAGTCGCAAACACTTGGAGCACAAAAACAGCAATGCCAGGTTCGGGATTAGATGGTTATTTTATAGGTGCTATTGGAACAAAAATTTACTGTGCAGGTGGAACCATTACTGGAACCTATCAAACCACTAATGAATATTACGACACAGTTGCAAACAGTTGGACAACTGCGGTGAGTCTTGGAACTGGCAGAGGTTACGGCGGTGGCGCGGTAGTAGGTGGAAAACTTTACGCAATAGGTGGCTCAACGGCGGCTAGCAGTGGCGCGGTTGTCAATACAAATGAACAATATAGACCGTAAGGAGATTCAATGATTACTGTGCAAACATTAAAACCTGTTCTGGAAAGAATTGCAATCGAATGCAAAAAAACAATGCCTACAATTTCCGACATTGACAATGCTTTATCTAGCAAAAATCAAACAAGTGTCATTCAATCGTGGCGCAACCGCTTGGAAATTGAAATATGGGATGGCAACAGCGATGTCAATACTGCCAATGCTCAATATATTCGGGAAAATAATCCTTGGATAGATGTCGCCTACATTCTTAAAATAGATGGAGTTGTCACTTATTTTCAAACACATCTTCCGTTTGAAGAAGGATATGTGCCAATCACGCTTGAAACGGTAGATGCAGTGAGTAATGCCCACGCCGATTCGATTGCAACTGATGCTGGTCACAGTCAAATCTTCCAAAAAATTCTTGTCGAATTGGGATTAAGTGACCCAGCAAAAGAAATCTCTGCGCTGGGCTAAATGTTAGAGGACATCTGCCCCATCCATTCTGATATAGATGATGCGATAGATGAGATGGAATTGTTGTTACCGTAATTAAACTAATGGAGGTGTGCCATCGCTGGTAGAGATTACTTCCATTTGTTAAGATAATCAATAGCAGATTGAAGATATTCAATATTGTCTTTGAAATATCCTAGACCAGCATTGCATTTTACACAAAGCAAACCTCTTGCTTTGCTTTCCGTATGGCAATGGTCTGCACACCAATCAGATAATCCAGGTTCATCTGTTTTACAAATAGCACAACGATTATCTTGTAGTTCTAAATATTCGTTGTACCTATTTATATCCCAACCTGGGTTACGACGTTTATTATCTGCACGAATTTTTTCTTTGTTATTTATACGATAAATTTTTCTCCTTGAAGAAGAACAATTTTTGCATTGAGAATCTTCTTGAACCTCCCCGTCGCCACGAGTATTTTTGTAATACTCTAATAATGATTTAAGTTCACCACATTTTGTGCAAATTTTCATACTAATATTATACACGATATTCGTGTATATATCAATTTATATCGGAGGTATACTGTGGCAGGACGGGACATAACCGAGGGTCGTGGAGACTCATCTGGATATGGCAGAGCCATTGCAGTTGACATTGGAATTGTTTCCACATCTTCTGTATGGCAAAATACCGATGTTGCATACGATGTAGCAATCGGTGGTATACCTTTCATCTACGCTATCAATGACACACGTCCATATGTTCGTCAAACCGCGCCCTTTAAGAAAGACCAGTTTGATAATGGGCGCGAGCCAGGAGAGCAATCTCTAACTGGTTGGTGGATTCGTTCACAGGCTTCCTTTCATAGTGGTCAAGGTATTAAGTTCTACGATACAACTGGTGGGGAAACTACTGCCAACCGATTTGCTGATTCAAAAGGTATCAATGTATGGACAAGAGGACAAGTAACACTACTGCCTTCTTGCAATACAACACACTATACAACTGGTCCTATTGCAACTAATGGTCAAGTTCAACAACATCTTCGTTCAATCCAATGGGGAACTACATCTGGTGTATTACTACACGATGGATATGACGTTGATAAGATAGCAACAGATGGAACTGTTACCCATTTTCAAGATTACAATTCTGGCGCAGATTATCCAGTATACTCAGTCTGTGACGATGGAACTTATGCTTATTTTGTAACTAATAAGGTTGGCTCTCCACACAAGATGTACTTCTATAAAAAACTTTTAACTGGAAGTTATGTAGACACAGAGACAACTATGTTCTCAGACACTACTCTTGCAGTTACTTCGACTATGGAGTATGTAAAAGAACGTATTGTCCTTTGCCTTAACAATAAAATATATGAAGTGCCAACAAGTTCTTCAGCATTGCCTTCTCCAATCTACACTCACCCTTTAACTGATTATGTATACACATCAGTCACAGCCTCTGGTCCAGCGATATATGTATCTGGTTATAGTGGGCTGCAATCTACAATCCATAAGTTTACATTATCTACCAGTGGAACTCTTCCTACACTTACTTCAGCCATAACTGCTGCAGAACTGCCAGTTGGTGAAATAGTCCACAAGATATTCTACTACCTCGGTTATATGATGATTGGCACAAGCAAGGGTATACGTGTTGCCACAGTATCAGACCAAGATGGCTCAATCAGTTATGGTCCTTTGATTGTTAATACTACTCAACCTTGCTATGACTTTGCAGCAAGAGACAAGTTTGTATGGTGTGCTACTGGAGTTGATGGATACGCAGGAACAATCCGCATTGACCTAGGTAATGAAATTGAACCCTTACGCTTTGCCTATGCTAATGATGTATACAATGATGCCTCAACTGGGTACTCCACAACGGCTTGCGCCTTTGCTAAGGGAACAGACAGACTGGCATTTGCTACTACTGCAATTACTGCAGGCTCAGTAAGTAACAAAGCACTTACATCTAACGTAGCAACACTTACTACCTCAGCCGCACACGGATTAATTGCTGGCGATACTATATGGGTAGAGAGTGTTGACTCAGTATTCAATGGTCAATATACTGTAATCGCTGCTCCAACAACAACTACATTTACATACGCAAAGACTAACGCTAACGTTACATCTGCTGCAGTATCTCCAGTAGGTACAGTCAATAAGATTGGCTCTATCAACATAGAGTCTGATACAACGCTTATGACAAGTGGTTATTTGACTACAGGTAATATACGTTACGGCACATTAGAACCTAAGAACTTCAAGCGTCTTGTTGGGCGTGGTAGTTATACATATGGTTCTATGACTCTATCTACTGTCAAGAATGATGGAACAGTCTATGACCATATCTCTTATGATTCTTCAGTTGGTTCGCCAGAAGTTACAACATCTCAACCCGAGACAGCACAGGAATATGTTGCCTATAAATTTACAATGTATAGGGATGGAACGGATTCTACACAGGGTCCAACGTTTAAGGGATATCAGGCTAAAGCAACCATTGCTACTCCACGCCAACGTGTAGTGCAATTCCCAGTCTACTGCTTTGATATAGAGACAGATAGATATAACACAGTTATAGGTTACGAAGGAAGAGCATTTGATAGAATCAAGGCACTTGAACGTATCGAAGAAAACGGAGATGTTCTCACTTGGCAAGATTTAAGCACAGGAGAATCACGTCAGGCAGTAATCGAGCAAGTCACATTCACAAGAATGACTCCTCCAGATAAACGTTTCGACGGCTTTGGTGGAGTCCTAGAAGTAAGAATTAGGACGGTATAATGTAATGACTCCAACATCTTGGGCTTCCCTTGTTGTAGCAGCAATAGCAATTATTACAAGTTTTGCTGGTGCAGTGCGATGGCTTGTTAAGCATTACCTATTTGAATTAAAACTTAATGGTGGCTCAAGTCTTAAAGATTCAGTTAAGAGATTAGAAGAACGAGTTGACGACTTATTCAAATTGATTGTAGAGAAACTGTGATAGCAGACAAGTTCCCTAAATGGTTCTTTGATAACAATACAATGCAAGACTTTGAAAGCAAACTACAAGGTTTCAAAGGAAAGAAAAACCTCAAGTTTCTCCAGATAGGTGTCTTCACGGGCAACGCATCTGCTTGGCTACTAGAGAATATACTTACTGACCCAACTTCTGTACTTGTAGATGTTGACCCTTGGTGTGGCAATCTACAACACGAATCAATCTATGAATGGTCTGAGGTTGAATCTGCCTATGATGAGCAGATAAAGGGACATATCAAGAAGGTCCACAAGTTTAAGTCATTCAGCAAAGAATGGCTAGAGGGACACCGTGAGGGTGGGTTTGATTTCATCTACATAGATGGCGACCACCTACCAGAGTCAGTTGCATCCGATGCTGACCTATCCTGGGGATTACTCAAATCTGGTGGCATTATGGCATTTGATGACTACGAGTGGGACCATCCAGATGGAACCGATAAGAACCCTAAGCCAGCAATTGATAAGTTTCTCGAGACTCATAAAGATGAGTTTGAGTTAGTAAGCAAGGGATGGCAAGTATGGATAAAGAAAAAGTAGCAAAGATTGCAATGCAAGAAGCAGCACTTAATGTCAAGGAAGTACCAGTCAATAAGACCAAATATGGTCACTGGTATGGACTTGATGGACAACCTTGGTGTGCTATGTTTGTCAGTTGGGTTTTTAACCAGGCTGGATTAGTAAGCCTAATCAATCAATCCCCAAAGGGATATGCTGGATGTGAGTCCTTTGAGGCTTGGGCTAAGAAGAACAAAATGACTGTTCCAGTAAAAGATGTTCAAACAGGGGATATCCTTTTGTTTGACTTTAACAAAGAAGGCAAGTCAATCCATACTGGTATAGCAGTTGGGTATAACGTACATACCCACTTGATAGATACAGTAGAGGGTAATACCGCAGGAAACCAATCTGGCTCACAAGCCAATGGTGATGGAGTATATATCAAACATAGAGCACCTTCCACAGTACGAGTTGTGGTAAGACCGAAATGGAGCAATTAATGACAAAAGTAAAAGCCCTAGAAATTCTTAAATCTTATCTTCGTGCAGCAGTAGCCGCAGTTTTAGCGGCAGTTACACTAGGAAAGACAGACCCTAAAGACCTAGCAGTTGCAGCAGCGGTTGCAGTAGCAGGTCCAGCCCTTAAAGCCCTAGATTCTAAGGCTAAAGAGTTTGGCATTGGCTCAACCAACTAAACATACCCTTTAGAAGCCTTCAAAGGCTGTTTTAAGACCAGAAGACCCATTGACCTAGTAGAGATACTGGGTTGGTGGGTCTTTTTGTCATTTCTAAAACCTTTTGCATACTCTGAATATCTGTGCTACGATTCTGATACCTGAAAAGGTGGGGGCGAAACCTCAATGAAGATTACACGAGGGATAGCAACTCTTTCCTACTCATATTTTTTTTATGGGGGGATAGGGGGGCATTTCCTAAATCAGATTGCCGAGGGTAATCTGATTATAACTACATAGATTTAGATAGTTCTCCTTTGTCGAGTACCCTCCTGTCCTCCGAAGGAGGACTATCTAAAATAATCTGACAGGAGAAGTTGTGATTAAATTAGATTCATATGATTTACCAGAGCACGTTTCATACTCTGCATTTACTACCTATCTCACCTGTGGGTGGCAGTACTACCTAGGCAGACTTCTTAAACTAGAAGAAGAACCATCTGTTTGGTCAGCAGGTGGACGTGCATTCCACTACGCAGCAGAATTGTGGGACATAGAAAATGGGTAATGCTTTTTGGGATAAGGCTTGGCATAAAGAAACAGAAGGATTAAATTTTACAACTGCACGAGTAGCAGGTAGGGCAACAATAGCCAACCCGAACAAAGAAGATTCGGTATGGTGGAATGACAATGGTTCCATATGGGTAGACAACTACATCCTATGGCGCAAGAACAATCCAGGTTGGAAACTTTGGACTACCCAACAGGGTACTAAGGCTATCGAGTTGGAACTGAATCCTGTCATTGCTGGAGTACCAGTGAAAATGGTTATTGACAGGATATTTGAAGTGGACGGTAAGTTAGTTATCGTTGACCTCAAGACATCTAAGGCACGCCCGACATCTGACCTTCAACTTGGTTTCTATAAAGTGGGAATCGAGTTAATGCTTGGGGTCGAGATTAATCAGGGCAATTACTGGATGTCACGCACCTCTGGGACAGGGGAAATGATTGACCTAAGTAGGTACACGTTGGATACTCTGGAATATTTCGTGTCTAACTTCGACAAGGCACGCAAGTCTGGTATATTTCTACCTAACCTATCAAGTTGCAACTTCTGTGGACTCACAGAACATTGCACATTCAAAGCAAAGGATAAATAAATGTCAACAGAAGATTGGAAACTTCAAGTATCCATTCGTAGTTCACAAAACACTAACTCAGATATGATTAATATCCGTGCCAATACATCAGATGAACTCAGCGTATTGCTTGAGGGAATTTCAGACTTCTCTGCACAAATCGCTGCAACCGCAAGAATGATAACTGGTGCTTATAATCTAGCCCCTTTGGGGACAGTAGATTCAACTCCAAGCACAGTTCCTTCTCAACCCTTCATAACAACCCAGCAAAGTCTTCAATCTCCTACCTGCATTCACGGCGCGAGGGTTCACAAGTCGGGAATCAGCAAGAAGACAAATCAGCCTTACGCATTTTGGAGTTGCCCAGAACCAATGGGAGCAACACAATGCAAACCAGTCAACTAGAAATAAATTAGGTCAGGTACGGGAGTCTTTGATTACTATGGGGATGATATAATCGAAGACTCTCGTATCTTTTAAGACGGGAGCGCAATGAGAACTTTAGCAAGAAGTATAGGAAGAGCAGACATTGGTGGAGAACCATTGCCCTCTGTGTTCAAGGCTTTAGAAAACAACAAGATTATTTTACGCAGAGCAGAAGTGTCTATGTTTGCTGGCACACCTGGAGTCGGTAAATCAACCTTTGCTTTGGCACTTGCACTCAAGATGAAGGTTCCAACCTTATATATTTCTGCAGATACTAATGCACATACGATGTCTATGCGTCTTGCTTCTATGATATCTGGTAAGAGTCAGGGTGATGTCGAGTTAAAATTACTTAATGACATTGGCTGGACTAAGGCAACCCTTGTTAAAGGTAGCCACATAGTCTGGTCATTTGAATCAAGCCCTAACCTGCAAGATATAGACGAAGAAGTTCAAGCATTTGAGGAACTTTGGGGATGTCCCCCAACTGCAATCATAGTTGACAACCTAATGGATGTGGCAACTGATGGTGGTGAAGAGTTCGCATCTATGCGAGCAATTATGAAGGAACTTAAATACCTTGCTAGGTCAACCAACGCGGCGGTTATCGTCTTGCATCATACATCTGAGGCTGTTATGGGTACACCTTGTCAGCCACGTTCTGCATTACAGGGCAAGGTCGCACAATTACCAGCACTTATCTGTACACTTGGAGTTGTGGGAACATCAATGGCAGTAGCGCCAGTAAAGAACAGATATGGCAGAGCAGATGCAAATGCCAATCTTGTTGCTTGGCTTGCGTTTAATCCAGAGTATATGTTTATGGACGACATACCAGAGAACGGTGGATAATGATTAGAGAAGAAGAAGATGATATGACTCAAGAACTTCGACAGTTAGTTGTACTTGAATCCAACATACAGTTAGAAGCATTCATCAGAAAGATTGATGAGTCAAAGGTTCCAGTTACAGATGAGTGGACTGACGGTGTAAACACTGGACTTGAGTGGGCTATCAGAATATTAAAGAAGGATAAGAGCGCATCCTAGATGCCATCACAATCTAGAAAGCATAGAGGTTACAGAAGCCAAAAGGTTTTAGCAGAATATCTAGCAGAGAATGGATTCCCATATGCGGAAAGTACTGGTGCTGGTCGCAGTGGTAGTGACGTCACTGGTACTGTCGGTATTGATTGGGAAGTCAAGGCTAGAACAGGCTTCAATCCAGCGTCTGCTATTTCGCAAATAAAAGAACGTATCAAAGATGGGCTGTTGGGTATTGTGGTGCTAAGGCTTAATGGACAGGGAGAAAAATCTATTGCTGACTGGGTATGCGTATTAAGATTAGAGGATGCAGTAAAATTACTACGAGAGGCAGGATATGGTGACCCGAAGTGACGACTTACCAAGTATCAAAGACATACTCACGCACTACGGAGCGAAGTTACGAGCCTCTCACGGGCAAGTTAACCTTCGTTGTCCGTTCCACTCTGACACACACCAGTCGGGCAGTGCCAATCTCGACAAGAATATCTTTATCTGTTTTGCCTGTGGAGTTCAAGGAAACAGTATCCAATTAGTTTCGCAACGGGAAGGGATAAATATACGTGAGGCAAAGCGTTTCGCAGAAGGAATTACTGGGCAAAGCCACGATGAAGTACGCGGAAAGCATCTTTCTGGCGGAAGTCTACCTAAAAAACAGGGGCATTCCTCTGGAGGTAGCGCGGTTAATGTCATTAGGCGTAGTCGAGAGGGCTGAAGTAGGGCACGAAGCCTTTATCGGACGCTTATCAATCCCTTACCTTACCAAAACTGGGGTTGTTGACCTACGTTTCCGCTCTCTTAACCCAGCAGTTGAGCCAAAGTATATGGGTATGACTGGGGCAGAGACTCGAATGTATAACGTCATAGATGTAGAACGTGCTGGCGATTGGATTGGTGTATGCGAGGGAGAACTCGACACCATTACCTTGTCTTCTTGCGTTGGCATACCTTGCATTGGTGTACCTGGGGCAAACAGTTGGAAGAAACATTACACAAGATTGCTTGCAGATTTTGAAAGAGTCTTTGTCTTTGCCGATGGTGACCAGGCAGGTGTCGAATTTGCACGTAGTCTTGCACGTGAATTGCCAGTGACTATAGTACAATTACCAGATGGAGAAGACGTCAACTCAGCCTATGTTAAGTTTGGTGCTGACTACATTAAGGAGAAGGCTGGGTTCTAAATGAGTATAGAGGACGAGCCTCCTCATAATGTATGCCACGATTGTGGGATAACATTTGAGAATTCGTTCTCTTTAGTTGACCATATGCTCGAAGATGATGAAGACTTCGACCCTTACTTCCTGCTACCTAACGGGCATAAGTTAATGCTTGGTTCTTTATTAAGATTCTTCTATGCAAATGCAGAAAATCCTGAACAAGTAAAACTCATTACTCAATCAACGTACATAACTTTGTTTGCTTCTGAACAGGGTTCTTCGCTGATAGATGAGTTGATTGAAGATATGGTTGTTAAGTCAGCCTTCAAAGATTTCGATAGAGACTTGCAAGAATTATTAGCAGAGGATATTACTGATGAGGATGAGGAGTGAAGAAGAATGGCAAATATTGAATTACCTATCCGACTTGGGGCTAAAGATAGTAAGCGTCCACAAGGAAACAGAATCGTTGGTAGTAACTATAAGGGTCCCGATGTTGAATTTGAAACCAACGTCCGAGAAACAATGAAAGAGTTGGGTGACTTGCTTATCAGCAAACACTACGATTATGGTCCCAAAAATATATCTGAATCCCCAGGTGGTGCACTTAATGGATTGCGTGTGCGTATGTGGGACAAACTTGCACGGATTAATAACTTGCACGACAAGAAACGTACTGCCTTGCACGAACCATTGGAAGATTCATTTAAGGATATGGCTAACTATGGTGTCATTGGCTTGCTCGTTCTACGTGGAAAGTGGGATTCATAATGCAATCTAAAGGTAATGAATGAAAGAACAAGAGTTATTTGAATGGCTAAAACAGGAGCACTTTCCTGACCTTACTCCGTCCCCCAATGAGTTTGATGGATTCGATTGCGTGACTGAGAAGTTTAGTATGTTCATCGAACTCAAATCTAGAAATACTCATTACGATACCTTGCTTCTTGAGAAAAAGAAATATGATTTCCTTATCTCTACTGCGGAAGAGCATAAACTTATCCCTTATTATATAAACTATACACCCTCTGGTGTGTGGTCTTTCCGTCTTGATGTGATACCTACTCCAGTATGGGAAGAGAAGTGGTTACCAGTTACTACTGAGTTCCAGAACAAAAGCAAAGTGATGAAGCCAGTTACATTCCTAAATGTTAATGCAGGTACTAAGATAAAATGACCGATTATAAATGTGTATTTTGTGATACTGTGGTTGTGCAATCTACGCAACCTTTTGACCAAGTTGCTCTAAATATTTTTGCTTATCACGTACAAGGAAAACACAATGATGCTTGAATGGGAGCGCATTGAACCTTGGCAACACATAGTTGATAGCGTTGCCAATGAGTATCGCAAGAAGTTTGAAGACGTAGACATAGAAGATATCAGGCAATCACTTTATCAATGGTTCCTCGAACACCCAGTTAAACTTGATACGTGGGAAGCAATCGGACACAAGGACGCAAAAAATCTTATCTATCGTAGCCTACGCAATCAGGCTTTAGATTATTGCCAGCATTGGAAGGCTAAGTCTGGTGGCTATGAGACAAGTGATTTGTTTTATTACGAAGCAGATATGGTCGAAGCCTTGCTCCCTCCAGTACTACGAGGTGAGTTTGGTGTCACTCATAAATTGAATCTTGGTAGAACTGGTCGCCCCTCTGCTCCTAATGAGGGTGGCAATATGATGGCGATGATGATTGAAGTTGACTTTGCTTTTTGGAAACTACACAATGATGATAGAAAGTTACTGTTCTTACGCTATGCGGAGTCAATGGATTTCCCAGAAATTGCTAAAGAATTGTTGCTCGGTTCTGAGGATACTGCACGTATGAGACACAAGCGTGCTATCCGTAAACTTATCAACCGTATCGGTGGGTTTAAACCATTCCGAGATGAAGACGATACTCAGCCACCCGTTGAATAGAATCCACTACCATTGAATCGTATGGCTGGAGTGTTGTAAATTCTATCTGATGTATGCCCACAAGGGCAGGTAACTTCATCGTCTCGCTTATCTACATCTCGTCTGAGAATCTGGTGGCTCATACATTTGTTGCACCTATACTCGTATGTTGGCATTTAGAATTCTATACCTATCCAAAAGAAAAGAAAATCTATATCAAAATGATAGGTATCTAATTGAAATCCTAAAGCAATTCTTTTGAACGAGAATCCCCAAGTGACCCACAAGTTAAGTACTTTGATTTCTTTATACATTAATCACACCCGTCTATCTCGGTTGG
>Ga0304728_1000341_pt1 | contig 39826 bp, 48 predicted proteins | sample C_130625_MF_Meta_FD_190476 | JGI IMG/M metagenome (GOLD analysis project Ga0304728, IMG submission 190476) | Freshwater microbial communities from Lake Croche, Canada to study carbon cycling - C_130625_MF_MetaG (v2) (version 2) | ecosystem: Environmental > Aquatic > Freshwater > Lake | place... | reverse complement strand
CCCGGTTCGCATGAGGTGCTACTGTAAATAGAAGTGGTGTGTAACAAAAATAATAGACCTTTCCTTGCTTTCTTTAAATTCTGGTAAAGTAATTAATAATTGTATTTTTTTATTTACTATTGTAAATTTTAAAAGAGGCGCGAATTCTACCGGAACTGTGAATTTTACGGTAACCGGAGGAGCCAGTATTGTCCTAAACAATTCAATCACTGCTTCAACTCCCGTTTCTTTTTTAATTACATCATTCCAAACAACCTTTATGTGTGACGGAACAACATGGTATCAAATAGCATAAATACAAAAAATTGATTTATAATTGATTTATGCGTTATTCATTTATCTTATAGAATATAAAATAAATGCAAAAAGTTCCCCACTCCGAGTTAGAACCAGGAAAATCTTACTATATACAGGCTATAAAACCGAATGGTTCAACGAAAATGATAGGCGTTTTCAGAAAACATGGTATAATTCCGGATGGTGGTGATTATAGATTGGCGTTTTTTGATAATTTTACAAAAATAAATTGTCGCGGTGAATATGCCGGGCGCTCAGTTCATCTAAACCGTTCTTGGAATTTCTACGAAATAAAAAAGCACGACATTCAGAGGAATATGGAAAAGCACACTTTAGAATCTGTTCTTAAAAATGTAATAGGGGACGAAAATTTTACAACCGATTTATTGTAAATTTATTGTAATTATATATTTTGTGAAAACAAGGTTAAATAAATATAACAGTAATTATAATATATGGAAAACAAGTCAGCAACTGAAAAAAAAGCACTCCCGGAAAAGTTTGACAAGATAATCACGGATTTTATTGGCGACATTATTACTACATTCCCCGAGTACGAGCCTTTAATTTATAAATGGTGGAAGACGGGTGAAGAGGTTGGTGAAGATAAACAGAAAAGCCTTGAATATATTTTTTCTTATTGTCAAACCGTATTTCCAGAGAGATTCTTGGATATTTTGTATAAAAATCAGGAAATGTTTGAGAAAGACTCGGTGACAAATACCGAATTTTTGCCCGGAATCAGTTTTAAATACTTATGGCAATGTGATATTAGTGACACTACGCGCGAAACTATTTGGAAATATTTGCAGCTTATTTCTGTGACAATTGTTGAAAGCATCAATAATAGTGATGCCTTTGGCGATACGGCAAAGATTTTTGAGACGATTAATGAAAACGATTTCAAAGAGAAATTAACAGAAACGCTGGAGAAAATGCAAGAAATGTTTGAACAAGAGGAGAGAGAAAACTCGGAAGAAGGAGAACCAAAAATAAATTTAGGACAAGGTATGCCTTCTGCTGAAAATATTCATAATCATATTACCGGTATGATGGGTGGAAAGTTAGGAGAATTAGCGAGAGAAATTGCAGAGGAAACTGTGGGCGATTTAGATATTGATATGGAAAATATTACTGATGTTAAGGGAGTTTTCCAAAATTTATTCAAAAATCCCGGGAAATTAATGAATTTGGTAAAGAATGTGGGGGAAAAATTAGATTCTAAAATGCAATCCGGAGAGATAAATAAGAGTGAACTTATGTCGGAAGCAACTGAATTAATGGGCAAGATGAAAAATATGCCTGGAATGGATAACATAGCGGAAATGATGGGCAAAATGGGGAAAAATAGGGGGGGCGGGGGTGGGGGTCTGGGTGGAGGCGCGGCTGGAGAAATGCCCGACTTGGCAGAGATGATGCAGCAAATGGGTGGAATGCAGGAGATGTTGGCGAAAATGGGACTGGGAAAAAAAACGAAAATAAATACCGGAGCGATGGAGGCGCAATTAGATAAACATAATAAACTGAAACAGATGAAAGACCGCATGAAGAAAAAAATGGAATTAAAGCAAATGACTGCTTTGCTTCAGCAGCAGACAGCGACTCCACCAGTGGAACAAAAAGCATTAACGGATGACCAATTAGCTGCACTATTTGCAGAAAAACCGGAAAAAACACCGAGAACGGCAAATCCAAATGGAAAGAAGAAAAAAGGAAAAAAGTAAATTTTCTAGAAAAATATGTAAAACTATATTAGATTACTATATATAATATATATAATGACAGTTCCATTTTGGGGAAACGATCCATTTATTTTATTAAATAAGGAATATATCTTTCAAGCGTGGCCTTTGCAAACAATGTCTTTTGAGGAAAAATTAAATGCCATAACTAGATTTGTCATATTATTGTCCCTTTTAGGATATATTTTTACAAGGACGACAAACATTTTAGGAGTAGGAATTATTACGCTGTTTTTAATATTTGTTATGTATAAATTACGTAAGCAACACGCAGAGGGAATGACGTCTAATGATAAAGAAGAATATATAGATGAAAAAATTAATAATTTCACGAAAGAAACCACGTCAAAGATGTTAAGCAATTCTGAGATGGACAGATTAAGAAATGCTACAGACGTAAAACCGCCGGGTGGGAACAATAGTATGATTAGTATGGGTAGGGCGAATGGGATTACTGACGAGATAAACAGTGAAATGACTTCCGCACATGGTGTCATGATCAATCCCGCCACTCTGGAAAAATTTATGAAATCTGAATTTGAGACTACTGATAAAAAAAATCCTATGGGAAATGTGTTATTGACAGAAATTAACGACAAACCCAATAGAAAGTCGGCGCCTCCGTCTTTTCATCCCACCGTTTATGAGGATATCAATAATTCTACTAAAAAAATGGTTCAACAATTGAATCCGAAAATAACGAATACAAATAAACAGTTATTTGGGGATTTAGGAGAAAAATTTGAATTTGACCAATCAATGTGGCACTATTATAGTAATCCAAATACAAAAATTGCAAACGACCAAGGAGCATTCGCGCATTGGTTATATGGAAATATGCCGTCGGCGAGAGACGGAGATGTCCAGGCGCTGTTACAAGACAATGTCAGATATAATCTTTATTAGTATATTATTATTGGTTATTTAGTAAAAATAATATATCCCAATAGATTATAAGATGGCTAACGTGTCTAGTTATATTTTTGATAATATGTCCCGAATAGGAAATGATTCTTGTTCACAGGACCAGAAGACAATTCAAAACACGAACGCATGTGATTATAGCCTTCAAAATTATTATGCTAGTGATTGCACGATGCAAAATCCCATAGGCTTGGCGGTAATGCAGCCAGGAATAAATTATACCGGGGGTCATAATGTAGGTGCGGGTGGATGCAATATTGATGACAACTCGGAATTATTAATGGGTGCCCTTCAAACACATCCTAAAAGCAAAATAGACCTTTTTCACCGCCCTTTTGCCACGGTTCCTTATTTAGGTCGTGGTTCTGTTGACCCTGTCATGGAGTCACAAATTATGCAGGGCGAGGCGATAACTAATAGACGCTCTGTTACAAAATTGTCCGAGAAAAGTTATTTAAAATATCAGACGACGCCTCTTCTTCCGGATGTTCAAGAACGAATGACCAATGCTGCGTACAGCGTGGAGGGCGCCGCCTCTGAGGGTTGGATCCGCGGAGGTGTTCCGTCGCGCGAATTTACTCGTGATGCGCATGGCAATTAAAATATTTTTTTTATATATTAGTATTGTATAGTAATATGTCAAATCTTCCTAGGACACGCAGGTCGTCGCGAGCTCCTAATCGGCGAACGCGCAGGCCAAGACAATATAGAGAATTAAGTTTTACGAGTAGTAGCGGTAGCGCTAGAAGTAGTGCTAGAAGTAGTGCTAGAAGTAGCGGGAGAAGTAGCGGCAGAAGTAGTGCTAGAAGTAGCGCTAGAAGTAGCGGCAGAAGTAGTGTTGTTGACAGCGACTCTCCATCTTTTATCGGTCAGGAAAATGACGAGGGTTCCATTCACTCAATAAATCTAAGTAATAGTTTTTCCGATTCTTCAGCTGATTCGTTGATCACGCAGGCAAATAACGACAATTCAAATTCTTCTATTCACTCACCAAAATTGAGTGAAACTTCTGGAGGAAAAAAAAGACGAACAAGAAAAAATAGGAGAAAATCACGATACACTAGAAATGTTTATTAAAAACGACATAAATAATTCACCAAATGTTTATTATATGTATAATTCAAAGTTCATTTGTACATATAATTATTATGATCCTTCGTTGTCTATTCCGCACGGAGTAGATATGAGTAAAATAGACAAGGAAGATATTGAAGGACTGGAAGATATGTCCGAAATTTTATATCAAGCAGAGCTCCTGCAAGTGTTTGAAATGGTGGAATATAAAAACGAAATCGTTCATGATGCGCTTGACATGATTTGTGAAAAAATAGGTAATTATGAACCATTTAAAAAAGTAGTAGAAAAAATAACTGATTTTCCTCTATTGTTTTCATATGATTATTTTTATTTGACACACGCATGTATTTCCGAATTTTTAGAAAAAGGAGAAATGTCTTCGGAAAAAATAGATTTATTATATTTTCTACTATAAGTATAATATAGCATGGCATCTACGCGAAATTTGAACACTCCCGGCGACTACTGTTTAGAACAAAGAAGATATAAAAATTTTGAAAATTATACTCTCTATCCTAACTCACAGTATGGTGCGGCATTTGATACAAAAATTGCGGGAAATGGTGTGAATCCTGGACAGATTCCTTGGGATCAACTTTCCAACAATGCGGTCCAAATAGAATCTTATTTATTTGGAATCGGGTCTACTAATTTGGTCACACCGTTGGCACCAATTGTTCCTGATTTGAAACCATTAAAATCCGCCAATTTTTTTGAGAAAAATCCGCTATTAATGCCCGAACCTTTGGCGGTTGAAAAAAGCCAGCGCCCATTTCCTTGTCCATAAAAAAATTGAATACCTTTTAATTCATTTCATGAACTTGTAAATAAGACCATGGCGGAAATGTTGGAATCAATGATGGATGCGGAAACCATTTCTGGCGGAAAGACATTCCGTGCGGCGGCGTTTTACCGTCTCGTGTTTCAAGTTTACGTGGCATGCAGGAAATTTGATTGCATGGATTTAGACAAGAGGTTACTGGAAGACTGTAGTGGAGACACCCCCGAATCGCATATCCACATTATTGTAGGAAATATGATTCTGCAAATGAATACTGGAGGGGCGGTGGCAATTTTTCCACATCAGGACCCGCAAATTATGGCGCAAGTGATTATGTATATTGTGAATTGTTATAAATTATGTCCACAAATTAACGGGCAAATCGCGCTTCTATTTACAACTCAGGCAGTAGGTTCTATTTTGACCGGACTAAATCATTCTGATTCAAGAAGCAAAGAAATTATGTCGCTCAATATGTTCTGTTACCAACTCAGTAAAGAAATGGAACGCCCCGAGGAGTGGAAAATCACTGCAGAATTTGTTGAAGGGGTTATTGGTTCCGAGTTTCATGTTGAAAGCCAGTTTCTTCATTTTACTGCTGAGCGTCTTTGAAAGTCTTTGAAAGTCTTTGAAAGTCTTTGAAAGTCTTTGAAAAAGTATGAAACAAACAAAATAAAAATCCATAAAAAACATTATTTTTTATTCACATATTACTCTACTAAGTAATTGACACTTTTTGTATAAACGTATATCTAATCCTCCTGTTTTATCGTGTTCATCATAATTGACAATATAATGTATTTGCATGTTATGGGGTAAATAAACACAATGACATTTCTCTCTAAACTCTCTTACGTGAATTCTGAAATGAGGCAATGGTTTATTTACTAAAAAATGAATAACGTATTTGTGTTTATTTTTATTCAATTTATCTATTATTTTTTCGCCTCTAATACTAAACCTAGCATCAAAACGTAATATATGCATCACTACATCTATAGGCAAATTTATGGTTGAGAACGTTTCGGACATTTGTTTATGGTTCTTAATCGTAAAAAAAGGTAAGTTATAAATCATTTTTTTATAATAGTTACACTATTCTACACTATTCTAAAAATCGGCTTTTGTTACTAAGCGACTGTTTTATCGCATGCAAATACAACAACATTATTGCTATTATCAACAAGCATGAGTCATGAATCCCGCATCTTGTTTCAAGTCCAGGAAGAATATCTTGTTTGTGATTTTGCATTTGTTGGCAATGTTTGCTTGGTTGAGGATTGTAAATACTTTCAAAACGCGCAAAGCGCACTCCGGGTCCTTTTTTTTCAAGATCATAAGGATGAATTTAATTTTTGTGATTTTTTCTTCTTTTCTGAAGGTCTCGCAAATTGGCATACTTTTTTCATATCGCAACAAATTCACCTCTTTATTAGATGCTAATACTCTGGTCAAACAGTAGTAACTTGCATAGTTCATATTACGAAGAAGTTCGTGTAGTCTGTCTGAAGAAAGACATCGTAGGTAATTCTGTGGCTTGTGAAAATGCTCAATCATTTCTATGCGGGTCTTGTAGGGAATATAAGACGCGATAATCTTTAGAACTTCGTCTGGAACTTTGGAACGAAGCAGTTCTAAATTCAAAGTACCCGAAGTTTCAATTCTTTCTAGTCTTTCTAGTCTTTCTACTTCTTGAGACGCGTTGAATAGTTTCACCTGAATTTTCATATTATTCTCTTTGATTGCCGCAGTGCAACGATAGAGCGCCCCACTCTTTTGCATTTTGTTTTGACGAACGACATTTCGCATATACCTCAACTCGCGAGAAAGATTTTGACTTTCTTTTTTAGAATTTTTATATTTTATTTGTGCCAGCATCAATTCTTCCTCGGCTTTTACTTGTTCTTGATAACATTGTTCCATTCTGTATATAACAATTTGAAGATGCCCCTCTGAATGAGAAAGTAATTCTTTGGCTTTGTTATACTTTAATTTCAACTTTTCTATTCTTTTCTCGTCGCATGTTTTTGTTGGTATTTCAACATTCGGCGTTGATTTCTCGGTCGCCATCTTGCTCTGGAACATGCAGCCGAACATCTTTTGTTTTTGTTGTATCTGTTTTAGAGACAACAAAAACCAAATCAATTTTTACTGGTGTCGGAAATCCACGTCGTTGTAAAAGGGGGATTTTGTTTATTATCAAATTTTTTACACACTTTCTCATTTAATCTGTCTATGAAATGGGGATATTTGTACGGAAAGGCAACATTACAATGATCTAAGAAGAAGGAACAGTGATTTATCTACGTGAATATTACTTTGGTTTGCATTTTCCGGTCTTTGTGTTTCTTTTTGTTCCATTAGGACATCTTTCTTTCTTTACACTTTTGTTTTTTGAGCTTGATTGTTTAACTTCAGATTGTTTCCCAACTTCTGGTTTTTTTATAATTTTCGGTTCAGGGGCAGGTGCAACTGCTTTATGTTGAGGTAGAACCATATCGGTAAACTCCCGCATTTGTTTTATAGTTGTCATTATATCGGGTCGTCCATATTTGGCTTGTTCTCTTTCTTGTTGTAGTTGTTTCAATCTTTCAGGAAGGGTAGCATCATACTGTTTTAATTTCTCAGGGTTCCTTGCGGCAAGAGTTCGCCACATTTTTATATTGCGTTCATCAGATTGATAGTCCTGTTCCCATTGTCCTAATCGCTTAACAATTCCCATTAATTTGGCTTCAGCTGCCACGGAAAGCATTTTTATATACAACTATATTTTTTATTTTTTTCTAAATCTCCTGAAAATCATGAAAAAAAATGCGTCTTCTAAAAAAATTGAAACCTTTTTTCGTAAAAAAAGAAGGGTAAAGTTTGATTGAACCAAGTGTTGTGTAACCATGTCCCGCCGCTCAACTGTCGCCTCCGCCACCGCCGCCCACTGCAAGGTGTGCAAGGATGCCGGGCTTCCTCCGACGGCTTATGGAAACCACAACTTGAGGGACATCAAGGGGCGCATTTGCTGCCCCACCATCAAGAACAACCATTGTCACAAGTGTGACAAGCTGGGTCATTTCGCCAAGTTCTGCACGGCAAAGTCGGGTGGCGGCGGCGCCATCACATCATCCCGCCAAGAAAAGGCGGCGTTCAAGGAGTCTCCCAAGGAGACAAAGACTGTGACCAACCTGTTTGACTGTCTGGGTGAATCGTCGGATGAGGACGAGGAGAAGCAGCCCAAGGTGAAGGTGAGCTGGGCGGACATGTCCGACGATGAGGACGATTGGTAACTACGTTTAGAGTTTGTTGACTAATTTAGCTAAGTAGAGATATTTATGAAAACCAGTCCTTTTGAATGTGCACGTAAAATATATATTTGTACGCAGATGTATTTTTTTTATATTGACATAAATTAGTGTGCATGGCATTTACAAGATTTCACGATGACCCGGCAAGAGTTCAAAAACAATTACAGCAATCAACCGACCCCGGAAGATGGATATTAAATGTACCCGGTAACGGAGAGAAACCGGCTTATATGGCAGACCCGCATATTCGGATTCAAACCTGGGGTGGAAATTTGATGACAAATAGTGTTGTTTTAGAAGGAGAATTACTAGGATATGGACGCCATTTAAGTCGCGATTGTTTAGGAAAAGACCAGTATCAAAAATTTAATGTAGAAACTCAACCAATGCAATATCCTACGAACCAGGCATTATATACAGAAGAATCAAGGACCATCATGCCGGCATGGACCGCAAGAGATTTAGAGCAAGTGGACTGGTATACTCTTCCTTTAGATCCACAGGAGAACACGTGTATGCCATTTCGTAATAATGTTAGCACCAGAATATTAGAAAAAGATTTTTTTGTTCCTAACATACAGTGTCCATCAAATAATTTAGATATTTTTCCAATCCCGGTGGGAGAGATTAAAAAATCTCCAAAAAGCATTTGAAAAGCATTTGAAAAGCATTTGATAAAAAAATCATAATAAGTATTGCATTAGAAAAATAAAATACTTATTATATATAATAATCATTATGGAATTCGCATTAGCAATAATAGGTTTAGGAGGTTTATATGTAATATCAAACCAAGATTCCCCAAAAAAAATAAAAAACATCATCAATACTGAACAACTGACAGAAAACTACCAAAATATGGGGAAAAAAACAAATTACCTACCAAATGTTGAAATCCCTCCCGAAAATTATCCGGTCATTAACACAAAAGAATTGGTTGACACTGTTCAAAATTATCCCAATCCAAATAAAGTAACTGATGTATACTTTAATCAAAATTTATATCAATCTAAAGAAAATGCCGGGAAAAAGGTCGGCGAAAATATGCAACAAACATATTCATTAACGGGCGAATATGTGGATTCTACTAATTTTAAGCATAATAATATGATTCCTTTTTATGGCGGAAAATTAAAAGGACAGATTTATGGTGTTGATAAAGCAGAATCTATGTTGGACAATATGGCTGGCACCGGTTCACAAATCAACAAGAAAGTAGAAACGGCGCCATTGTTCAAACCGGAAGAACATGTTCACTGGGCAAACGGCGCACCTAACATGAGCGATTTTTATCAATCGCGCGTAAATCCTGCTATGAGAAACAATAATATCAAACCATTTGAAAGCGAAACTGTAGCGCCCGGATTGAATCAGGGTTATGGAACGGAAGGAAGTGGTGGTTATAACTCTGGAATGGCGGCACGCGAATCATGGCTTCCAAAAACAGTAGACGAATTACGAGTTGAAACTAATCCTAAATTAGAATTTTCTTTAGATGGTCACCAGGGACCTGCACAGTCTCATATAAATAATTTAGGAATTGAGGGAAAAATAGAAAAATATCGCCCAGACACTTATTTTATTCAAACTCAAGACAGATGGCTTACGACGACTGGTCTAGAAAAAGCGACAACTTTACGCCCCGAACAAGAAGACCGCGCGACCTCGCGAGCAGTTACCACACAATCTTATTCTGGCGTTGCATCTAATACCGAAAAAGGTTCAAGATATATTCCGGGAAATTTCCAAGAGTCAAAAAGAAATGTTCTAGACACAAATGATATTGGACCATCCAACGCTGCGAATCGCGGACCACATGAAGATAAAGACAACTTCATGAAAAGTCATACAAACTACGTAAATAATCGCGCATCCGTTTCACAGCCCGATACATTTCGCAGTGGGTTTAGAGGCGCGATTGGTGCAGTTGTTGCACCTATTATGGATATTTTTCGCCCTACGAGAAAGGAAGAGTTTTCAGATAGTATCCGGATTTATGGAGATGCAGGAACAACCGTTCCCCAGAGTTATATATTAAATCCGGCGGATAAAACCCCCACTACGGTTAAAGAAACCACCTTGTTCACACCTAATTCTTATGTTGGAAATCAAACAAACGCCGCGTATATGGTAAGTGAACAACAAGCAATCGGTAATCAACGCGACACAACGAACGTTAGTGCTTATGGTAGCGCTGGCGGAGCTGCGAGTCGTTATGGAGATGTTAATTATGAGGCGGCTTACAAGCAACACAATAATGATATAAAATCTTCAACAAATGTCGGCAGAACGAACCAAGGAAATACGCAGATATTTAACCGGTATATGAATGTTTCCATGTCTAAATACGACTCTGATAGAAATAACAATAGACAATGGGTTCCGGGTACTTTAGGAAACGTAAATGCATCACCGGAGATGATGGGACAAATTCGTCCAAAACAACAATATGATGAAAACAAAATTGGATGTGAGAGAATTCAACCTGATTTATTAAACGCGTTTCGGTCTAATCCTTATACACATAGTTTAACGGACAGCGTTTAACGGACACTGCTTAATGAATTTTCTAAAAATTGAACACATTTATTCTTATAAACACAAGAATAAATGTCAAAATGAACAATCCGCGGTTATACGAGAGAAGACTCAACGAATTCAAAAAAAATATTTCCAGTAAAAAGGGTATAGTAAATTATTTCCAGATTAAAAATTTAAACGACATAACCTTTCAGAACGAATCCAACAATTCATGCAAATTAACGATAAAATACAAACATGTGAATTTTGATATCAATAAAAATAATATCTTTGAATTGCCCGCCGAATTGAATGACGTTATTTCAACTTATTTACCATCCTACATAAAAATAACGCTCACGATAAAATACCCACCCGATTACCCCTTTAAGCCACCCACATGGTCATTAACCGAATTGTCACACAACATAAATCTTCACGCTGACGTTGAAGAGTATTATTCATCAATTGTGGATGCACACAATAGAGAAAATAGAGAATGGCTTCCGTCCACATGGGTTGAAAAAGATGTTATTTTGTTCATTTCGCGGATAAATCATTTTGATAGTGTTATGAGAGAAACACTATAGATTTTCGTTTAAATACTATATAAAAATTAACCGGTTTATATAGTAAAACAAAACATATGTTAAAAATTCATGAATCCATAATAGAAAAATTGTCATATTTTAATGAAATACACAAGATACCAAATATTATTTTTCATGGACAATCAGGTGTCGGAAAAAAAGAAATCATGAAACAATTTATTAACATTATTTATAATAATAACAAGGAAAAAATAAAATCTTTTGTCATGTATGTGAATTGCGCACACGGTAAGGGTATTAAATTTATAAGAGAAGAGCTGAAATTCTTTGCCAAAACCCACATTCATTGTAATGGTGGCGACATTTTCAAGAGCATAATTTTATTAAATGCGGACAAATTGACAATAGATGCACAATCCGCTCTACGAAGGTGTATTGAACTTTTTAGTCATAACACCAGATTTTTTATTATCGTTGAGGATAAATACAAGTTGTTGAAACCTATATTGTCAAGATTCTGTGAGATATATGTTCCCGAGCCCGTTTTGAATGGGTCCACGATTAATTTGTACAAATATAACTTGAGCGAAACTTTTAAAATGAAAGATGTTAAAACACAGCGCGCGGAGTGGTTAAAGAAAGAAATCGTTTCCATTAAAAATAAATTGTCATCTTTGAATGACGATGCTCCTATTCAGCAGTTAGTTTTATCGTCAAAAAAAATATATGAAAAGGGATATAGTGGATTAGACCTGATTCAATTATTAGAAAATAGAAATCTATCCTTTTTTTCCACTATTCCGGATAGTAAATACTATGAACTTCTTGTGGCATTCAATAAAGTTAGAAAAGAATTTAGAAAAGAACAAATAATTATTTTATTTGTCTTAAATTTTTTGTTTTTAAGTTTAGATTGCAGTTTAGAAAATATTTCGTTTATGTAAAGATAATGGACGATTTCAATGTTTCAAGTCTACATGAGTCTAAAAACGAGTGGGGCTCTAGATTGTTGACAATTTTGACCCCGTTAGTCATTGAAGGAATCAAATCAATCTTTGAAGAAGCTCTAAAATTATGCAAAGAAAATAATGAAGTGGACAAGTATCTAATGACCTTTCAAAATTATATTAGTAGAATACCGAAATGGAATAATGAAATTATTGAAACGGAGCGGAAGCGAATTGTTGAGAGAAGCGGGTGTGGTTATTTAGAAGATTTGGTTACATGTGTACATATTATTCAGTTGAAATTATTAAGTGCCATGCGTGTGGGTCAAAAACAAAAGAAGATTGATGTAAATATACCCAAGTTGGATGATTTTGTTCACAAGGTTTACGTAACCGTAGCAAGAAAAATATACAAGAATGTTTACTTGTTTGAAAACAATATCCCTCCACTACAAATACAGAAAAATTATAGAGAACTAGAAGTCATTGTCCAGGAATGTATATTAAACACCGTGAGAGAAAGCATCCCAGTTGAAACAATATTACGCGCTTATATGGATGAAACGATTGAGGAAGATGTCAGGGAGGAAATTAAAGAGGAAGTTTTACCACCTGACGAAAAAGATGAGGAAATAAGGTCACAAATCATTCGTGAACAAGAAGAACGTAATGAGCGAAGTGCGCAGGATAAAAATGTCCCAATATCACCTTCTAATCCCGATGCTGTCGCTCAAGGAACACAGCTACCCGACCTTCCGAGCGAAGAATCTAACGCCAAATTATCTTTTAATAACGTAGACTTTGTTCGCGATGAAAATAATAAAGAAGAATCGGTAAATGCTCCCAAAGACGTAGAAAGATTAGAAGAAATTAGTAGTCAGCGATATGCTCAAAGGCGATTAGAGTCTGAGGAGGATGACGATAATCCAAAATTGACTATTTTCAATGATCAACCAGTAATATTGGATGCTTTAGATGTTCATTCCATAGATTCGGGAAAAATGGATTTAATGCCCGATTTATTATTAGACGACATTGAGGTACTGGGATAAATAAATATAATATTTATAATATATAATAAGTTTCAAATGGGTGATGAGACGCCACAGCGTGCAAATTCATCCGAGATTCCTGAACACCACGAAGAAGATATGGGTGATTTACAATATATGTCAGAACAAGAGTTAGAAGTAGAAATTCGTGGTATGTTACATCAGATAAAGATGTCTATTGAGGCAAATCAACTAGAGGAGTTTGTTGTCAATCCCGTAGACGCTTTAACTCAACCAGAAAGATTTCAACAATGGAAGTCAAATATTCATTTTTATTTCTTGCGGGATAAAGAACCTAGTGGCAACTACGGAAATTCCATAATACATGTAGGTGAACTTTTTCAAGTTGACGATGTTCCAGGGAATTACAGATTATATTTTAGAAATATGAATAATGAAGTAACTATTGTTGAAAATTCATTTGATTATTATATTGCAACCGCTAATTCCGTTATAGCTTTATTTAAATTTATGCATGCAAATGGTGATACTTTATTAGAATCATTGACTCAGTTAAAAGCGGAAAAAATTACGGCAGCACAGAATGTATTTCTTCAACAATTTATAGAAGTCTCAACATATATAACGAAATTATACCCTTCAAATATGACGCGTGATATGCACCTAGAGGCTCGCATGGCTTCACGTGCCGGAAAGCGCAAAACACGACGCAAAACACGTAAAACACGCAAACCTAGAAAATCTAGAAAACACGCACAAAAAATGCGTTAAATAAAAAATAAGAATTTAATACGTTACTTTAGCACGAATGAATGTATTTATAGTGGCAACAATAATATCCGTCGTTTATCTAATAGTCAAGTTTGTAGAAATGCGATTCATGGAGAAAGAAAGCAAACCCATTAAATTTTTAGTGAGAGACACACTTTTAGTTTATTTTAGTGTTATTTCGGCACACTTTATTATTGACCAATTAAATCCCGTTATTCTAGAAGGCGACGTAAAGTCAGTGTCGGCTCCAGCCGTTTTCACAGGTAATCCCGAATTTTAAATTTAATTTTATTTATTACTTAGAGATTTAATAGTAATAAATAAATATATATATATGCCAAAAAATAAAGTATCTATTATAATACCATCTACGTCACATAATAGACAATGGAATTCTCCGTATGAATCTTATCTATATAAAATGATGACATCTTTTAAAAATACGACAAATTCAGAATACGAATACAAACTATATGTCGGGGTTGATTTTGGCGACCCTTTTTATAGCAGACCTGAAATTATTAATTTCTATAAAGGTATTGGATTGGATATAGAATTTTTATTTTTAACGAATATTGAAAAAGGTCACGTGACAAAAATATGGAATATATTGGCGAAAAAAGCATATGACGAAGGTGCCAATTATATTTTTGCTTGCGGGGACGACATTTTATTTTTGGACAATTTATGGATAAACGATTCTGTTTATTTATTGAAAAAAAACAACGACATTGGATTAACCGGTCCGCTTTCAGAAAACATCCGTATTTTTACTCAATGTTTCGTCGGTAGAAAACATATTGATATTTTTGGTTTTTTCTTTCCAGAAGAGATAAAAAATTGGTACTGTGATGATTGGATTAGTTGTGTATATAGCATTAAAAGTTATTTAATCCCGCAGAGATGCAGTAATAGTGGGGGGAAACCTAGATATAATATTACCGAGTGTCCGCGATTATACGAATTAGTAAATCGGGATAGAAAAATATTGGAGAATTATATAACAAAAATTAAGATATAAACTTTTGCTGTTATTATTATTAAATGTTGTCAGAGGACAAATTAATTGATTGGGTTGAATCCCAAAGGGGATTGTTAATAACACGCAGAACATTGAATATTAAAACGTTTGATTTCAATAACTGCGCGGAAAATACGCTTGTTTGCGTTACTGGTTATAGCAAAATAATTTCTGATTTTTTTACCTCCATAATAAATAACTTTTCGGTGAGTGTTATTTTAATTATTATTGAATCAGATGTTGTTGATTTAAAGGAGGACTGGCTTTATAATATTAAATTAAAACATTGTTTTACTTGGAATAAGCCATTTCACCATATTAAATTATCTGGGATTCCAATTGGGTTGAATTACAATAGACAATATAATGTTCTCTCCGATTGGTTACGCGAGAACAACGTGAACAACGTGATTCCAGAAAATAAAAAAATGTTATGCATGAATTACTCACCGCATACGAATCCAGAACGTGTTATTCTACTAGATAAAGCAAACGAACAATGGAAAAAAATTTGTGATATACTTCCATTTATGCGACCACTTAGTTCTGATTTTATTCCTTCACATATTGAGGGGAAAATATGTGTTAGTGTTACGAATCCGGAATGTTATAATCAATGGAAAAAATACAAATTTGTATTGTCGCCACAAGGAGCGGGAGCAGATTGCCATAGAACATGGGAAGCGATTCATGTGGGCTGTATTCCTATTGTTCTATCGTCCAATTTAAACGAATTATATGAAGATTTACCGATATTGGTTCTCAATTCATGGGATGAAATTAATACGGAGTTTTTGGAAAAACAATATATTCTGATAACTCAAAATATACGTGAAAATAAGTATAATTATAAAAAAATGACATTGGACTACTGGACAAATAAAATAGCGGATATAAAAAATTATGCACCGAAAATTCATTTTATTACTTATGGGAACGAGAGATTCAAAAAGTCAAAACAACGATTGGTTTCAGAGGCGATTAGATTCGGTGAATTTGCATCCATCAAAGCTTATGGACCTGAAGACCTTCCTTTTGATTTTTCTCAAAGATATAAACAAATATTGGAACAACCACGCGGTGGCGGATATTGGATATGGAGACCAGTAATATTAAACGACACAATAAAGTATATTAATCAAAATGATTATATTGTTTACTTGGATGCCGGGTGCAAATTAAACAAACATGGTAAACCGAGGTTTAATGAATATATTTCCATGTTAAAAAATAGTGAATATGGGGTTTTATCTTTTCAAATGTCGGGAAACAATGGTCCTGGTTCATTAGCGATGGAAAAAGCTTGGACCATTAAGGAGATTTTTGATTATTTCAAAGTAGACATAAATAGCGATATCGCAAATACCGGACAATATTTGGGCGGAGTATTGGTTCTTAAAAAAAACGAGCATCTAAAGAAATATATGGCGTTATATACAGATGCAATTTTACAAAATCCTTTATTATGCACCGACATGTATAATAAAAATGGGAATCAAATAAATGAATTTAGCGATAACCGACATGAACAAAGCGTTACAAGTGTTCTAAGGAAAATTATGGGGTCGGTAGTAATAGACGGAGATGAATCATGGGTCGTTCCATTTGGAGTAGGCGAATCAGTAAAATATCCATTTTGGGCGACTAGATTGAGAGAATAAGAAAAATTATTTCTTTGGCAACGGTTCGGTTGTAAATATAAATTCCCACGACCATTCCATAAATCTTGACGTCCAAAACTGATTTAATGGGTTACTTTGAGAATATAGACTATTTGGAGCACTTTTTGTTATTAACCAATCATACATCGCCATATAAAATTTTTTTGGCAATTTTCTAATTCTTTCTCTTCTAACATAAAATTGCGCTCCAGCTATTTTTCCAGTTGAAATTTTCGTTATTTCCCCAAAATATTCTGCCATTGTTTCTTCCCACCATCCGGTTTCTGTCATATAATCATATCTTACGTTGCAGTTATTTGAATACCTAGGTTGTTGGTCGCTAATTGCACCAAAGTCGTGAAGAGATTTTCGCATATTATATAAGTTATTAATACAATCATACAAGTTTCCGCCATGAGTCCATTTATTGTTGTATGGATGAGTAAAAACACATATTTCGGGCAAGTCATCATAGAAAGTAAAAATAAATTTGAGAATATTTGTTTCTGCGCCACAAATATTAACATTATTATAAGGTTCAAATTCTGGTTTATTTTTATGAAATAATACATATTTTCCAATTAAATTTTTAGTGAACGAAAGATCACTATTATATGCACTAATAATATGCAAGAAATCTGTCATATAACAATATATATTTATAAATATATATTGTTAATATTGTTCTAGCTATAATTCAACAATATCACATTGTTGTCTTAAAATTATTCTAACAATCTCCGCTTTTAATTTGTTCGTTTTTTTTAATGGCAAAACAATCCCAACAAAACATGAATCTATTATATAAATTTCTTTGGCGTTTATAATCGTATCTAAATAATAAACGACTTTATTTCTAACAAAATGTGAACACAATTGTTGTTTCATTTTTATATGTTCTTCACCACTTTCAACGTTGTTATATAAATTCTCGTCATTGGAAATCAAAATTGTTTTTTCGTCGTGCAAATATTTGTTTAATAACTTTTTAATATTTAATTTTTTTTTGTTGGACGATTCGGTCTGTAAAAATACAATATCGTAGTTTTTCACTTCATCGTATAATTGTTTGGATTCTTCTAAAGTTGGCAAGAACCAATAATCAAAAAAAATAGATAAATCTAAATTGATGTCTTTATAAAACCCCTCAATAAAATCATAATTTTGCGAAGTTATTGTGTCAAAATCTATCGTATAAGTATTTTTTGACTCACGGTCTAATATAGACGTTATTTTAGACTTTAAATAACTCTTATGATAACCGCATATAAAAATGTCGTTGTTTTCATAATTTTTATTTATTATTTCACGACAACTACCGAACTCATTGTTACCATCAAATGGAATACACACAATTCTCTGAGTATCACAAAAAAATAACTTGACGTTTTCAAGTAATTTATCTCTGCATAAAAAATATATTTTTTCATAATAATTCAATAAAAATCTTAATGCACCAATTGAATATAGATTGTCACCCATTCCATTGTGACTTAGAAAATATGCGTTCATAATATACAATTGTATTATAATAATATAATACAAACGAAATGTTTCACGGGACCGGGCAAATTAATTTAAATTCTCCTTTCGGAGAAGAAATTTATAACTTATGTAAAGATGAAAATTTGTCGTAATATCATAGAGGTTGGTTCTTGGAATGAACAGGGGTCAACATTATGTGTAATGAATGCCATTATATACAAAAAAAATTCAACATCATACTCATTTGAAGCCGACCAACAAAAATATGCTGAAGCAAAAATGTTTTGGGAAAATAAAAATACAAAAAATAAACTGTTTTAATAAATGGCGTTTTGCACAAAGAAATAATTGACCCATCAACTATACCAGATATACATATGGATTGGTATATTCCGGAGATTATTCTTTTAAAAAATTCTGAAAAGACAAATATTGATAACATTGAAAACGTTGACGCGATAATATTGAACGGTGGAGAATATACAACAAAAGGTGATTTTATTTGTTTGATGAAAAAAAATCCTAAAGTGATAATTTTAGATGACACAAACGTTTATAAATGCAAAGAAATACGACAAAATTTATTACGTGATAGTGATTGGAAATTACACAAAGAAAATCAGAGGGAAAGAATGGATGGAGTATTTTTGTCTCAAATAAAAAATAAGTTATATTACACCTTTTTTATTTCTACATTTAAGATGCCGTTTTATTTCATTAAAAATAATTTGTATATCTTATTTTTGATATATTTTATATTTTCATATAATATTTTTAGTTATTACTCGTTCAATTCCTATTTATTTTATAATGCGAAACAGTATAATATGAATTGCATATTTATTTGTGTCTTTAATCAAGAACAGTATGTTTATATGTTTTTCTTGTTGCTGGAAAGTATATTTATTTACGGAAATTTAGACGAAAATACAAATATATTAGTTTATACCTCCACCCCATTTATGAATATAATTAAAAACAGCGTTTTGTTCAATGATGAAAAAATTAAGTTTGAGATTAATGATACATACAATGATATTGATAAAGCATGTAAATCTAGATTGGATTTATTTAATTTATCGTCTGCGTCAAAATATGATAAATTTCTATATTTAGATACTGATATAATAGTGAAAAACGACGTCAATAAGGTATTTCACGTTTGCACAGAAGACCTTTTATACGCATTAGAAGAAGAAAGAATTGATTCTGATTCGGATTGCTGGGGGAAATCATTATTTGGGAACGAAATTCATAATTATGTTGACAAAACAGCATTTTCGTCAGGAATACTATTATTTAATAATTGTGAAAAAATTAGACATTTATTTTCTAGAATAAATGAGGACATTATTGAAAGACCTCGTTTCTTTTCTTGTTATGATCAGCCATATATAGTATATAATGCTTTCAAATATAATTTATACAATAACAAAATTTTGAAATCATACGTTGTTAATAATAATTATAATATTCACACCGACAAAGTCGTTAATCACTTTCCTGGAGGACCAGGATCATATCATCATAAAATGCAAAAAATGACAACTTTCTTGAATGATAGTAAACATTTTTACTATTAAAATAAATATTATTAAAAACGTTAATAAATTTTTTATTAACGTTTGTCACTATTTTCAAGAGGAAATTAAATTTAACCAATAGTTAATTTTCAATTTATCAAGTGGATATTTTTTATTTATAATTTCTTCATATTTTTTGTTTAAAAAATCCTCTGTAATATTATCCCAATCATCCACAAAGAGAATTGGTAAATCATAAAATTGCTCCATCGCCAAGCATTTTTTTACTATCGGTATTGTTCTTAAATATAAAGATTCCCATAACCTATGAGTATCTATACCATTTCCTCTAGGTGCGAAACAAAATTTATGTTCATAAATTTCACTCAAAAAATTATAATGTCCTTTTTCAGAAATGTCGCTTTTTCCCACCGTTACCCAATTTTTGTTACCATATAAATGATTTATTTGTTGTCGCTCGCGCGGAAAATTACTTATAGTTATATTCATATAAGCTAGATTCTTTATTTTTTTGGGCGTTTTTGATATTTCGTATATTCTATCTGTGTTTCCTATGATTTCATGAATTCTTGAATTTGGTTCATCCTTATTGGTTATCCCGATGGGCAAAGAAAATAATTTCGGATGTTTTATATTAACATTTTGACTAAACATTCGTGTCATATTTGTCATATTCAAAATTTCCAGCTCTTGGTTTGATATATCATAATCAGAATGTCCAGTAACTAATGTTTTAACACAGGACAAATCTAGTCTTTCATTCAAATTTCTCCATCCGCACACAAATACCATGTTATTATCTCTCCTATATTTCAAAAAATCCGTCTTGATATATTGTATTTCTTTTTTATTTAATCCCTGACAAAAGTTGAATATTTTGTCACTAGTAATAAAATCGTCTCTTTCAACGACAAAATCATACAATTTTTCCATAATGAATATAGTGGCGTTTCATATTTATATCATTTTTGTCAAATATTAAGAAACCTTATAAACGGTAGATTGTGCTTTCTTGTTTTGTTCTTCTATCTTTGCCTCATTTTTTAAAAACTCGGCATGATTCGCTTCCATTGTGGCGACATCCTGCTTGCATCCATTCGCCACAATCTGATACTGTGTAATAGAAATAATGAGAATTCCGGTATAGACGTACCACATGGCTTCTCCTATATTATCTCTCATAATGACCAAATCCAACAAGGATTTCTTCATTTCCGAATTTGTCGCCGGATTTTGATACGCGGGTTTCATCAAAGGTGTCAACATCTCCCAAAATTGTTGGAAATTCTCCGGAACTATTTGATTGATTAGAATGGACGTATTTCCCACTAATTTAATAATAGCGTCGGCAGCGCTTTGTAATTTTTCTTTGCTTTCTGGTGTCACTGACGCATCTTGATTGATAGATTTACTGATATCCTGATTTATCAATAATTCGGTCAACAAAACATTTGCTTTCCCAGCCACCGCAAAATATCCGACCACATTAGAAAACGCGGATTTAAAACCAGGAAAAACAATAAGAATTCCGATTAATGCTCCGAAAATAAATATCCAGGGTATAAACGTGATATAAGCCGCCGACGCAACATTTAGAGAAACGCTACCACCACAATTCGTCGTGATGGTTGTCGCGTTTATGCCAAATTGAGTTAACACCGCCGCTAAAAAATACGTAAATAAGGAAGTGTATACCATAGTTGTATAGGATATGTATTGCTTGCCGTCTTCTATCGTTTCTAATGTTAACGGTGGTTTTATGGCAACATAATATCCGATAGTTACTATTATGAATAATATTATTGCCGTATAAGAACTGTCCATAAATTATAAATATAATTTAATTTTCTTTATTAACAGTAATATTAATTTACACTACTAAATGAATTCTCTTATGAATTCTGTTTCTAAACCCAAATTAATAGAACCCGGAGTGAAATATTTTCTAAGTCAAACATTAAAACAGTGCCATGATTTCAAAAGCAAATATTACAATTTCATGTTAAATCTGTGTTTTTTCTTATTATTTTGCTCCCTTTTAGGATTTATGTTGATATACAAATATAAAGGTAAATTAACACCCGCAGAAAAACACCAGAAAAACAAGGAAAAACAACAATATATTCTCTCCAAAGTGAAAAATTATCAAGATTCTAAACGACGTGCACAGCAAGAACTCATAACCGGGCTTCCAGAATGGGGTTCTGATTTAGACAATATCTTGCAAAGAAAATATTAACCCCGAGAAAAATAATATATTTTAAACCTATATAAAGAACGCTCCCTTATGAACTACATTTTTGAGGCTTTTTTCGTGGGAGGCTTGTGTATTGCTTTATACAGCGTGATAAATTTCTTTGTTTCAATCAATAATGATTATGTTTTTCTTTTTGTTCATGGATTCTTGAAGCACTTATTGGGATATATCTTAAACATTCAAGCATACTATTGTAATAACGGTAACGCCTGCAGTAAATTAGATTTATTAATAGATAAGCAAATTTATGACCCCACTAAATGGAAATTGTTTGTGGAGTGCATCGGAGAAGGAATTTTATTCCTCACATTGGGGTCATTTTTCTATACTTTTTTATATTTCAGAAAATACAAGATAATTACCATCTTCACAATAGGATTTACTTTGCATATTCTATTTGAATTATTAGGATTTCACAAATTGATATGTGTTATGCGATGCAAGACAATAACTCCAAACGTGCGACAAATTTAGTGTTTGTTCCTGGTTTTCTTTTCTCGTGGTGTAATATAAGGTAGATATAATGAGTGAAAATTTTGATTTAGAATTAGAAAAAAAAACAACTTATTTAGATGGACTAAAGACATATTATAAATTAAAATCACAATATGAGGATTTATATACAAGTCAAAAACAAAAAATTCTAAAAGATACCGACGCCCTGAGTTGGAGAGAAAAGCGGCGCGAGTTTCAGAAAATTAAAAGAAAATGTATCAATTGTCGGAGACCTGTGGGTTCATTGTTTTCTATGGAAATGAAAAATGATAGTAGGCATTTAATCGCGCTTTGTGGAGACCGAAAAGAACCATGTGTACTTAATATTGATATTAATATTGGTTTCATCTATAATTTGAGAGATAGCATTAATACAGACGAGAAGGAACTCGCCGATTTTAAAAAAAGCATCGTGGTAGATAAAAACGACTTGTTGTTCGGGTATATTACTACAGAACAAGCCGTGGATAAATTTGACGAAATAAAAGCAGATGTTGCAAATATAACAAATCTATACGAATTAACCATGAAAAGTTATTTAGACATTGTAGACAATGCTGAAAAAAAAGAAAAAACCAAGAAAATACAATTTGAATTACAGAGAACAATTTCTACAATAAAAACCATGATGACCGAATATGAGAAAACACAAAATACTCAATATGCTCGTGATGTGGCGGAACTTTATCTGAACGATATTGTGCCGAAACTGAAAGAATTGACGAAAATAACAACTTCTTATTATCAAGTTGAGTATGATGATGAAACCTATAATCTTATTAAAAAAGAAATTTCCATAGAGGATTTAGAGAGAGATGTAGGAGACGAAAAATCTCAAACGATAATATCAATGCGTATGGGACAAGATAAAAGGAAAGACCCAGTTAAAACAGGCGGAATTCAGGGACCCGCAATACCGTCCATTAAAAAATCAAAGCTAATCATTGAATCAAGTGGAGATTCCGATGGAGACGTGGGAGAAGACGTGGGAGAAGACGTGGGAGAAGACGAGGCCGGCTCAAATTTTGATGATGAATAAAAAGTGTATCGTTTATTTTTATGTCTCTCTAATGTATATATCTAATACATGTTTTTAGGAAAGTACATTTCATTGCCAGTATTTATTATTAGTTTGGCAGTAGGACTGTTTTTTACCTATATAATGGGTCCTGATATGAAAACCATTCATGTCTATCCCACACCAGAAAACGTGGGGAAGGTATATTATAAAGACAAAGCCGATAATTGCTTTACATATTCGTCGGAGGAAGTAAAATGTCCCAGTGACAGCTTTTTGATTAAAACTACTCCTATTCAATCGGGGTCCACGTCCACTCAACAATCGTCCACTCAACAATCGTCCAATATTTTGTCTTGGAATAATAAAAATCTTTTCTAATAATATACACAAACATAGAGAAAATGGCAATTAATATATCCAAATTTTTACACACTCAAAATGGGAAATATATAATGTCAGTAATTCTCGGTTTTGGTCTAGCCACATTCTTTAGAACTGTTTGTAAAGATAAAAACTGCCTTTTATTTAAAGCTCCTCCAATGGAAGAGATAGAAGACAAAATATACAAGTTTCACGACAAATGTTATAAATATACTCCCGTTTCTAAAAAATGCGATGCTAGTAAGAGAACCGTCTCTATAGATTAGATTAAGAATTTGCGTAATTATTATAAAGTAAGAATCTTTCTTTATTATAATGTCATCAGATACAACTAGTATTCATGAATTACCAACAGACCCTGTTGGGGGTGGTTCGGTAGGCGGAAATGTCTCGTTTTCTAGTAACGAAATGGGAAAAACACCGCTTTCTTTAGACCAAACTACTATTAATCAAATAGTAAATGGATTACAACAAGCCAGCTCTTCCGGTGCGACACAACTTCAGTCTCGGGATATTCCACAAACCACACAAAATATCGTCGGCGATGAACAAATTCAAGCAACCTATATTCCCCCCGGGAGTAATCAAGATTATATCAAAGACTATGAAGACAACCAAGATATTATTGACAATTACGGGAAAAGAATGGACAATTCAAATAATCTTGACCAATTATATGACGAAATACAAATTCCGCTTTTATTAGCCGTCATGTATTTTTTATTCCAACTGCCGATATTCAAAAAATATCTTTATAAATACTTTCCTGTTTTGTGTGGTTCAGACGGAAATTATAACATAAATGGATACTTGTTTGTTAGTATTTTATTTGGACTCTTATATTATTTATTATTCAAATCAGTAAATCATTTTGCTCGGTTCTAGGGGTTTATCGTTTGTTCGGATTTTATTTTTTATTTTTGTAATACAACACGCAGTTAAAATCATGATTTCTAATTATGTTCAACAGTTTATAGACACTATTCCGAAAAAAAAAGAATGCGAGTCTATTGACATTGTTTTAGATGGCGGGTTATTCAATGGTTCTTACTTGGCTGGCGCCATGCATTTTCTAAAAGCATTAGAGAAACGCGGATGCACGAAAGTTATGCGAATTTCTGGATGTAGTGTCGGGTCTTTTGCTGCGGTTTTATATCATGTCAACTCTCTTGATTTATCCGAAAAAATTTATGAAATTATGCTGAATGCGTTTAAAACAAAATATATATTGAATGTATTTTCCGAGGTGTTTTCTCTGATTAAACCCCGATTTTCCAAAAAGTTAATTCAACAAATGAACGGTCGTGTTTTTATTACTTATTATAATGTTCAATCTGGTAAGCATGTCGTTAAATCTCACTATAAAGATTTGAAAGATATTTTTAGAACTATTAAAAAATCATGCTTTGTTCCTTTTTTAGTAAACGGAAATATGACTTATATGGAAAAATATATAGACGGAATAAATCCTTATATTTTTCCTATTCGGGAAAATAGACGAATTTTATATATGAACTTGCTTGGATACGATAAGGTCACACATATTATCTCTGTGAAAAATGAAAAAACAAATTTCCATAGAATGCTTGCGGGAATGTTGGATATTCATTTGTTCTATACGCGGAAAATGAGTTCGCAAATGTGTAGTTGGGTAAATGATTGGAATATTCTGGAACGCTTTTATTTTTATTTACTGCGTTATGTAGTTGAGCGAATTTTGTATTACTCCCTCTATGTTTGTTTTGTCATGAAAAAAATAATTCCTTGTGAAATATACGACACTGTTTTCTATTACTATGCGTCTAGGACAATTAAAAATTATTATGTTTATTTGATTCAAACATATTGTGTTTGAGTTTATACCTTATTTTTTTAATTAAAGACATTGCGCCTTCCGAAGGTGTCTTGTCTCCGGTGAAAGAATCAAGCAACAGCTTACGGGAGGAGCCGGCGTTGGGTTAATTGGTTTTCTTGGTGAAATTCCGGTTGAATTGTCTGCGGGTCTGTTGAATAAGTCGTCGTTATTTAACCCGCGTAAATTACGTAGATGAATGCGCGAAACCACGCCGCGTCTCATATTTCCCTTGCAAAACGATGCAAAATAACAAATCATCATTGAAAAGATGAGGAATACTAGAATCTTCACTGCGACCATCATTTCTGTGTTTTTCATTACTTTCAAAGACAAAAATAAAATTCAATTTTTATTTTTATTCTGGTTTATTGAAAACGATTTTTCTTTGTTTTCCTTGATTTCCTTGATTTCTTTGATTTCCTTGATTTCCTTGTTTTCCTTTTGCCGCCAAACTCAGGGGGTTGCTCCTCCTCTTGTGCTCCTTGTTCAATTTCTAAAGCGACGTTCTGCAAACTAGCCGTTATGGCGTCTAAATGGTCTACCAATGGATCAATGCTAGCCGACGCACCCCCTGCAGAAGAACCTTGCAATACCAGTCGTTTTTTAGCGCTTTTCAATAATTCGGCTGCCTGGTTTACATTTTGTGCGACTTGCGCGAGTTCCGCGTTTTGCCCTTCGCCTGCTTTTTCGGGTAAATTTGCTGCCGCAGCACTTCTTTTCATTTATATTATGCGAGTATAATATTTTTCAATAAAACAGCCCACCTCTTCCCCTTCTCTTTTTTGTATGTGGATTTTTATAATAAGCCTTTCTTTTCTTTTTTCCTATATTTTTCTTTGTCTTGGTAACCGGAACCTTTTTATTTGAAACATTATCTCCTGGTCTATATCTCAAAAACCATTCATCATACTCGGGATTTTGTTTCTCATTTTTAAGTTCCTTGAATTTATCGGCTTTTTGCGCACGCATTTCCTCAACGGTTTCCTGGTGCCCATAACAATCTATGCTGAATCTTTTTAGTAACCCCCGCTGTTTCAACCGATTTTTTTGCTGAACATCAAAAAGAAATTCCGCCATGCATAATATACGAATCGTATCATAATATTTGCGCGCTGAATACAAAAACGCCAAATAAAAACTCAACATCGTGTCAATCGTGGCAATCTTAATCTTATCCCCCTTTATATGAATTTCATTATAACTATGACAAGCAATTGGCTCATATATAAAAGCAACAGTATCTTTGCCAATCATTATCTGATAATGCGGTGCAATTATCTCTCCGATTGCGTCCTGTTTCACTATTTTTACAGTTTTAATACCTATATCCTCCAATCGTTCTTTCAATATAGTGGCGGTTTTAAGCGGTTCATCAGAGAGAACATCAAAATCAGCCACACGTTTGAATTTCACTTGTAAATTTTTTGGCATATAATGCGAATACATAGACATGGCGTATCCGCCGAAAAATATAACATCAAGTTCAATAAAGGTTTTTTTTATTGTCTCAAAAATATTTACCGAATCGGTATCGGAAACCATTTCTCTCTGAAAATCATGCGTGTCACATTCTTTGCCGTGTAATGGATAGTGTTTGTTTAAAAGCGTGATTCTTTTCAAAACTTTGTCCCACCTAGATATGTCTCCCGCGGGTCTAGACAATTCTAAATACATAGACATTCGCAGAAAATTAGGAGGTGCATAAAGAATACCTGCCACCTTGACAGCTTCCTTCTTCAACTCTATAAAAATTTCCTTATGAATATGTGTAATATCCGCCACGCCTAAAAAATCAACAAAGACTTTGTATGTGCCATGATGCTGTCCCGCTTTTGCCTCCACTTCAGTGAATCCCGCTTTGAGATAAATGTCCGCCAATTCTTTGGCGTCTCCAAGCGCATCCGTAGAGAAAAAATCATAGTCACTTAATTCAATATCTTTATTATAAAACTGGTATTGTTTGGGCAATATATTATTCACGGCAGTTCCGCCATATACCATTAATTTTTTATTTCTTATAAAGTCCTCCACTATGGAAATCATGCGTTTAATATCAGGTGAGTTGACTGTGGCTTTTCCTATTTTTTCCTCTGCTTTATCTACTGCAACCCGGAGAATTGCCATTTCGCATTCATCGAAATCCATTGTTTTATCGCATATTTCTTTTTTTTTCATAATATAAGTACTTATATATTATGAGAAGATATATATTATATATGTAATTCCTTAAATGTTGAATTTGTAATAATCCGTGGATATCTCTCTTGTCTGGTAGCTGAGAGCAGGATTCTGTGGCGTGGGGTCCGGAACCGTCACGGGAATATATCTTAAACGTTCGGGCTTTAATATAAACGCGTATCCACCTTGGTCAAAATACAATGTATCTTGTTCTAAAAAAGAATCAAAATTCTGATAACGCATGGCGACCATCTGACATCCCATCTCTCTTGATGCTATTGTATTTGGGTTTGGTGGATTCGCGAGTCCCTTATCTGGTATCGCAATTGTCATATTTAATTTATTAAATTCTTGAAGTTCGTTCATGTCAGGAGTGTTTTTTACATCATAATAATGGAGTGCGCGCATGAATACAGAATTACTCGTCATATTTACATATTCGTAAAAATCGTTCGTGTCCATGAAACTATTGTTTAAACGGTCCACAATAATAATAATTTTTCCATTAAAACTCATTAAAGGCGACGAAGCCAAATTGTTGCCGCCATTTTCATAGCTCGTTTCACTTCCTAAAAACAATTGATCATATTGTTTGAATATATTCGCCATATTCTGGTACATTTGCGGATTCGTGCTTTTAATACGTAAATGAAGTATAAGCGGATCTAGTGGATTTGGACACGTGCCTCCGGCAAAAGCATAATTTTTAACTACATCCATAACATCGGAAAAGGGAACCGAATTATACGTTTCCTTTACGAAATCACTCTCTTGTGTAGAGGTAGCAACTACTGGTTTGTTATCAATAGAATAAATTTCAAAGTCTAAGCAACGGACACCCTGCTTTATTATATCCTTGAGTGCACATGTTGAAACATAGTCATTCTTATATTGCCCGCCACTACAGCAATTGAATGCGGTTTTAATATAATAATCCCTGAGATTAAATTGGCAATTAGGGTCGTTTGCATTTAAGGAGGCGATTTTTCCGTCTAATGCGCTATATATTTTGTCCATGAAAGAACATTCTCTTGACAGTAATGTAGAAGTCCGGTAAAGATATATAGAAAAAAATATAATAATAACCAAAATAAATACTAATAATATTGTTGCCATTGAATTCTCCTTAAGATTTGCTAATGTCTCCATGGTATTTTTGACAATGTTTGTATTCTGGATGGGTTTTGACATTTATCTAATCTACTATAAAAATAGATAATAAAACAACAAATTCATTCTAATAAAACATTTTCTGGATTGCATGAAAGAGAAAAGCGGTATTTCGCGACATTTTATTGTTTTAACAAATAAAGAATTAAATATGTCTAATATATATATTACAATGCCAGGTGGGCTCATGAATTTAGTTAGCAGCGGTGCTCAAAATGTTATATTAAATTCAAACCCCAGCAAAAGTTTTTATAAAGCTTCCTATGCAAAATATACAAATTTCGGTCTTCAGAAATTTCGTATTGACTTTGAAGGAACACCCACCCTACGATTAGCCGAATCCTCTGTTTTCACGTTCAAAATGAAGAGATATGCTGATTTATTGATGGACTGTTATTTGTCCATTGATCTGCCAGATATATGGAGCCCCATAGCTAGAATACCCGTAACAAATACATATACAAAGGAAATAAAAATTCCTTATGAAGCAGTAACTAATAATTTTGTAACAATTAATGGTCCATTCGGCATTCCATATACAATTGATGAGCCAACAATGACGACACAATATACTACTACAACATTTACCAGTAGTTCAACTATAATACGCCGCTCTCCTTATGATTTTAAATGGATTGAAAACATTGGTTCACAAATAATATCAAAGATAACAATTACATGTGGAAATCAAACTATTCAAGAATTTTCCGGAGAGTATTTATTAGCGGCCACGCAGCGGGATTTCTCAGCTGAAAAAAAGGCATTATTTGATAGAATGACCGGAAACATCCCCGAGTTATTTGATCCAGCAAACGCCGATGGTAGAAACAATATTTATCCAAACGCCAAACATATTGATGGGAATGAATACGGTGCGGAGCCCTCTATACGCGGAAGAACTATTTATGTTCCGTTAAATGCGTGGTTTACCATGAAAAGTCAAATGGCGTTCCCATTAGTAGCACTACAATATAACGAATTAGTTATAACAGTCACACTACGTCCCATTCAAGAGTTATTCCGAATTCGCGACATAATGGATTCATCCAACAATTATCCCTATGTTGCTCCCAACTTCAATAAAGACTATATGCAATTTTATAGATTTTTACAGACACCGCCCCCAGTAGATCCATCTCTAGGAACCTATATTTATACCGATAAAAGAAGCATTTGGAACTCCGATATTAATTTAAATTGCACATATTGTTTTCTATCAAACGCAGAATCAAGATTATTCGCTATTCAAGAACAAAATTATTTGTTTAGACAAGTAAGGGAAAATAAATTTCTTAATATAACCGGTTCCAATAAACTAGACCTAAAATCTTTGGGTTTAGTCAGTAGCTATTTATTTTTTTTGAGAAGAAGCGACGCCAATTTGCGTAATGAATGGTCAAATTATACAAATTGGCCATATGGCAAGAATCCAGTGAATGAATATTTATCGCAAAAACCCGGACGTTATGACACTATCAGACTTAACACAGACGGAAGCTTATTTTTTTCCGATCCGATTGATTTTAGCAGCAATAATTTAGTGGCAGGATTTTTAACGACCGGACCATATAATCACGAAAACGAAAAAACTATATTAAGGGAAATGGCATTGCTTTTAGACGGAACCTATAGAGAGAATTCACAGTCTGAAGGAGTTTATAACTATATTGAGAAATATACTCGCACTAGTGGAAACGCACCCGATGGGTTATATTGTTATAATTTTTGCTTGAATACGAATCCACATGATTTACAGCCATCTGGTGCTATGAATATGAATCGGTTTCATTTGATTGAACTTGAGATAAGCACAATTTCACCACCATTTAATCCAAAAGCGCAAGTAACAACAATTTGCGATCCATTGACCGGAGTTATTATCGGAATTAATAAACCTGCAGGAACAATATATATGTATGGTTATGATTTAACAGTGTTTGAAGAACGTCACAACGTTGTTAGCTTTGTTGGGGGTAACGCTGCTTTAATGTATGCAACATAGTTTCCTATAACCAATTACTCGTGATATTTTTCAGGATAATTTCGCTAATTTCTGTTGCGGCATATTTCGGGTTATTATGTAACGTATGGTGGTCTCCTTTCATTTTTTTGAATCTAATATTTTTATTAGGAAAGTTATTTGCAATATGATTAGAAACATGCAAATAGCTATCTTTTTCCCCGACCACAACATGTATCGTAGATTTACATTCGCGAACCAGGTCGTTGATATTTTGTTGAAGCAAACATTCGTTTATTGTGACAAACAAATCTCCGATTTTTCTGGAAAAAACAACACGTGTCAATTCCGCGGGTCGTGGTTCGTTAACATATTTGCCTAGACAACGGTAATAAATTTCTGCCATTTTCCTTGAACCTATAAAATATAATATTGTGGTCCATAAGATGCAAAATAGTCTCAGACAGAAATTCCATACAGGCTGCCCCATCTTAGATTTTCTTATTGTCGGCTGATATTTCTCTATATGACGGGGTGTGTCATTTCCTTGTAAAATAGCTGATATGCACTCATAAGGAAATCTTGTCAATAATTCGGCCGGATTACATAAAATAAGGTATTCGGTTTTTATTGTTTTTGACACCTCTAAAGCCACTACACATCCTGTGGAAAATCCGATAATAACAAATGGCTTTTTATAATTTGTTTTATGAATTTTTATTATGATGTTTGTTACTTCTATTTCAAATGCTGCTCCATGTAGTAGGCTACAATTTAAAACAGGTCGTAGTGTTTTATATTGTAAATATTTTATAAAATTTGCCATATAGTGTTGGCTACCGCCGAATCCACCTATGACAACAATACACATAAAGTTATGTCATACTTTTATTTCTTGGATTTTCTAGATTTCTTTGATTTTCTAGATTTCTTGGATTTTTTGGATTTTCTGGATTTTCTGGATTTTTTGGATTTTTTGGATTTTTTGGATTTTTTGGATTTCTTTTTACCACCATGAACATCATCATCATCAATTTCGTCACGGTCTAAATCGGTTTCATCCATTTCACCTCCTTCTTTATGAAGGAATCCCGCACCAAACTCGTGCACTGTGTTAGCCGCGGTAAGTTCCTCTTCTATTCCACTCGCGGAATATGGTGGAATACCGCTAACCTCTTTGGAGCTTTGAAGAAGTTCGTATACTTTTCCTAAAAAATCATCTAAACGTTCTCCAGTTCCTTGTAACGGTTTAACAACATCTTTCACCAAGTTCTGCCATGAAAATTTATTTTCCAACAATCTCTCTATCTCACCATCGTCTTGAATCAAAACTGCGTCATTGATTTTTGTCTTCCACTGTATTTCCTCTTCATTCCCAGTAAATGTAGTAGATTCAAATTTACCACTGTAATTACTAGAGTCCATCAGCATCTTCGCATATCTTCGTATTTCAGTGTCGGAATTTTGTGAATCCATTCTACAATTAGCATTTATTATTTTTAATTTTAAATTTTTTTAGGAATCAGAAAAAATTGATTTATATTTTTATAAAAAAGAAAATGGAAAATTGCACAAAATGAACGCCCAACTTCAACCCGCTTTTGCCCAGTGCGCGACTGGCTACCACCTTCTCAACAACAAGCCCATCAGTGAGGGAATCTGGGAGGACATCAATGGACAAATCTTCTCCGCCTGTGGAGTTGAGGTCTATTCCACCGCTGATGGTTCTCACGCCCCAGGCATGGATATTGACAGTTCCATGGGCCGATTCTCCAACAAATCGTCCAAATACGCCAAGAAGACCAAGAAGAACGCTGCGGGAAACGCATCGTTTGACATCAGCTCCCACCGTCTCACCAAGGAGTGCTCCGCCGGAAATTGTGGCGACATCACCCAGATTGTTGCCGCGATCAACTCGCTCAAGAACTTTGACCACTATTCCATCATTGTTCGGGACGATTCCGAGGCAGGAAAACTCACCTATGACTGGTTCATGATTCCTAGTGGACACGCGTCTGTCAATCCGGCCGCCTATGATTGGCAGCCCACCATCGGGAAGATGGGCAAAAACAAGGACAAGCAGGTCGGTTGGCACACCAATGTTGTCAATGGCTGTTCCATGAGCATCAGTTTCAGCATGTCCTCGCAGCTATGGATCCATATTGACGTGTGTGAGGAGATGCGTCAATTTGTAGTGGCTAGCTGCTCGGTCTCTAGCAAGCCTGTTCTCAATTATATTCAACTGTCCACCATGTTCCCAAAAGCCGAAGAGCACGCATAAATCCGAATCCCGCAAGAAAAATGCATGTATATTTTGTATTTTTATTTTATATGCTTTCACGATTTAAATCACTATTTTTATTAGTTATATTAATTTAGGAAAAATCGTCTATATGAATATAGAAACTACGAAATGGAAGAAGTCGGATTTATTATATTGAGACACGTAAACGACAAATTAACTAATAAATATTGGAATCAATGTTATGAATGTATTCGGACGTTCTATCCTGAAAATTTGATTCTTATAATAGATGATAACAGCAAAAAGGAATATTTAAAAGGACGGTTTTTATATAAAACAACTATTATAAATAGTGAATATCTAGGAAGAGGTGAGCTATTACCATATTTTTATTATTTACATAATAAATTATTTGAAACAGCAGTTATTATTCACGATAGCGTCTTCATAAATAAATATGTAGATTTTCGCGTTGAAAAATATAAAATAATATGGGATTTTGAACATAATTGGGACCAAATAGAAGACGAAACAAATATGATAACGCTGTTCAATGATGCAAAATTATTGAATTTTTACAAAAATAAAAATTTGTGGAAGGGTTGTTTTGGCGGCATGTCAATTATTAGACACAATTATCTAATTTATATTAATAGCAAGTATGAAATCGGTAAATTATTAAATGTCGTATTGACTAGACATAATCGTTGTTCTTTTGAAAGAGTAATTGCATGCCTTTTACAATGTAACGAAAAGAATGTAACATTATTAGGAGACATACATCGTTATTGTAAATGGGGAATTAAATTTGATGAGAAACACCTATGGGCAAATTTGCCATTAATAAAAGTTTGGACAGGGAGATAACGACATTTGAATATTTACGGATAGTTGTAAAATGTCTACAGTATAAATGGTATTAATTCAATCATTTTATTTATTATGAAATGATTGAATTTCTTTAAGCCTGTTTAAGAAAATAATATATAAGGGCGACGAAATTCTCAAAAGTTTTTTTGGAAAAGTGAAAATGGACATTTATAAATGTCCAAAAACGGATTTCCAGAAAAAGTCTTGAGAAAAAGGCGCGCCGACCTTTTTGAAAAGTGATTTTAGAGCATAATGCTTTCATTTTCGGATTTTTGGTTATTTTTTTTGTTACTGAAAAAAAAATAAATTTGTAAAAAATAGTTTAGACATTTTTTTCATTTATAAATATAAGGATGACAACGGAGGACATTTTAGGACCGAAAAACACAATAAAATATTGTTGTAAAAATTGTCATTACACTACGTCACACAAGGGTCAATATAGCAGACACATAATGACACCAAAACACGCGAGGATGACAAATGGATTACAAAAAAACACCGAAAACACCGAACAAAAATTTGTTTGCGAATGTGGTAACATTTATAAATTTAGACAAGGTTTACATAAACATAAAAAGAATTGTATTGTTCTGCCATCAAAATATATTAACCACTCGTCGGACTTGTCAAATAATGTTGTGGTGGAATTATTGAAAAGTAACAATGAGTTCAAAGAGCTATTACTAGAGCAAAACAAGCAGATGCTTGACATGATGAATTCTAAAATGGTTTCCAGCACAACGAATAACACAACCAATAATTTTAATCTGAATTTTTTCTTAAACGAGAAATGCAAAGACGCAATGAATATATCGGATTTCATAAAATCATTAGAAATAACCTTTGAAGACTTTGAAAATATGGGAACACTTGGATACGCAGAAGGTATCAGTAAAATACTCATAAACAATCTGAAGAACACCGATGTTGAAAAACGACCCATGCATTGCAGTGATTTAAAGAGAGAAACAATGTATATTAAAGATAAAGATATATGGGAAAACGATAAAGAAAAGACCATCTTTATTTCTGCGATAAAGGGCGTGGCGCATAAGAATTTTATGAAAAGCGTGGATTGGAAAAAAGAAAATCCGGATTATTGTGATTCTTCATCAAAAACTATGGATATATACACAAAAATATTATATGAAACCAGCGGACCCATATCAAAAGAAGAAAAAGAAAAAGAATATAATAAAATACTCAGACGAGTTGCGAGAGAAGTTACGATAAACAAATAACGATGTACGTTTTTTACCGGGTTTATAACGAGCTATAAAAATTGGCTGGAAGGGGTCCGGTTTCTTTGAATTCGCCGGTGGCTGAATTACGAGTCGTGTAATTTTGCTGTTGATTTTTCTCGGTTTTACTCATGTTTGGTTCATAATACTGTTTATTGAAAATTTCTTGTCCAGCATCAAAACTTGTCTTCCATTCATTTTTTCCCTGATTATACGAAGGTGGTGAATCAGAAGATTCTGTAATCAAAGAAGCGCCGCGGGTAATGTCGCTGGTGAGAGAGGAATAGGAAGAAATATAAGACGATTTTCCGGAATCTTCGTCGCTTATTATTTGTTCTTGCGAATAGTATGATTTATTTTCAACTGGTTTACAACCATAACAACCTGCGTCAGTTGAACATTGTTCGCCGGTTATAAAACAGCGCCCAGTGGGTGGGCTACACACATTACGACACTCGGTCTTTGTTGTTAAAGGCATGTCTATCGCATATTTTTCTACTTCGTTAAACGCCTCACTCACATGTTTACGACTATTGATGAGAGAAAAGAGCAATATTATTGCTGCTAATAAAAAAAATACATTTTTCATAAGGCAATTATATTGTATTATAACCATAGAAAAAAGAAAACCAACTTTAGTAAAATAAATTATGACAAAGTGTGTAAAACGATTAATTTTTATATCAAGTAATTATAATTGAAATGTCAGATAATGCAATAGACGATAAAAGAAAATCAAATGAATCCGCAATAGATACTAAAAAATTCTTTATGATTTTATCAAGAAAATTATTAGTATTCGGAACAACAATTTTGGTCGGCGCAATTATATTATATGGATGTCGCACATCGCAAACAAATTTATTGCCGGACAATTTTGATTGCTTCCCCTATACAAACGAAGAAGCACAGATAGAAAGCGTCCTTGTAAATACAGATATTGTTAAAACCGCCGATAGTTTTTTTTCAACAAAATTGTCTTTTGACTATGATAAAAATAAGGCGATTTTAGATGAAAAGGGTTTTTTTTCTCTCTTGAAATATCTCAAATACAATAAAAATGCAAACTGGCTTAGTTTATATGTTGCTACTACGTTGCAGGGAGTATTGGCATTAAATTTTTCAATATTGAACATTGTTTACGACTATATTAATAAAACATTTACTGAAAGCATAATTATATTTATAATGCCTTATATTGTAATGTTTTTGGCAGGCTTTATAATGTTTATTGATTGTTTTTATTTGGTATATCTATGGTTTTATAATTTATATTTATACTATAGCACCGCTAAATTCAATGAAAAAATCGGTCAAACCGAATGGCAAGATTCCGTATTTGCCTTTTGGGATATTATAAATCTTATGCCTTCTTTGTTTATTGTTTTCGTATTTTTTCTATTATTAATCTTTGTTGGACACACAATTATTGTATTTATTGCTTTCGTTGCCACTTTATATGTTTTTATATTACCAACCTTTTTAGAGGCAGATGTGATAGATAAAAACGGAAATAAAAAACCATATACTTTTAAAAACGCTTTAATGAATATATTGAAATACAAGATGAATATTGTGATGTATTTAATTACTTATATGATATTGTCGGATACATTTTCATCTTATGGTGGTTATAGCGCTTTTGTGGCATTTATTGCATTTTTAATATTGTTCTTTTTCACAAAAATATATAATCCTTATATACCTAATAAAACGACTGATTTAACTACCTCAAATTTTGCACCATTTGACCAAGCGACCAAAATGTGTGGAAAAACAGACGCGATTCCCGAGGCGATTCCCGAGGCGATTCCCGAAGCGATTCCCGAGGCGATTCCCGAAGCGATTCCCGAGGCGATTCCCGAAGAGATGTCGCTGCAACTTAGGGAAGCTCCACAGCCATCCGCACCCAAAGCAAAGTCGGATTATTTGAGACCAGAACCATCTGCGCTAAAGCAAGAAATTGAACCGCAAAAATTATAAACAAATAAGTTTGTATTACAATATAAAGATTTAAATAGTTTATATTGTAATGAAAAAAACAACAAAACAGCCATTCATTAGTGTTTGCACGCCAACATTCAATAGAAGACCGTTTATTCCCATGATGTTGAAATGTTTTGAGCTGCAAGATTATCCGAAAGACAAAATAGAGTGGATAATTATAGATGATGGAACAGATAAGATTGAAGACTTGGTAGAAGGACATCCACAAATCAAATACTTTAAATATGACAAAAAAATGACATTAGGTAAAAAGCGAAATTTAATGCATGAAAAGTCAACCGGAAGTATCATTATTTATATGGACGATGACGATTATTATCCACCGACACGTTTCTCTCATGCGGTAGAAACATTACAGAAGAATCCTAGAGCATTGTGTGCAGGGTCAAGCACTATGTTTATATATTTTAAACATATTAACAAAATGTATCAGTTTGGACCTTATGGTCCGAATCATGCAACCGCTGCAACATTTGCAATGAGGCGAGAGTTATTAAATCAAACCAGGTACGATGAAAACGCATCGCTGGCGGAGGAATCCGGTTTTTTAAAACAATATGCGATTCCGTTTGTTCAGCTTGATCCGAGACAAAGTATTTTGGTCTTTTCACACAATCATAACTCAGTTGATAAAAAAAAACTCCTAGACCAAGGAGGTGGAAATAATCCTTTTGTAAAAATTAGTGAAGTAAAAGTCAGCGACTTGGTAAAAGACGAATATTTAAAAGATTTTTTCATGAATAAAGTGGAAGGATTGTTGGAAAATTATGAACCCGGCAGACCAGAAAATAAACCGGATGTTTTGATTCAGATTGAAGAATTAACCAAGAAGCGGGAGAAGATGCAGGAAGAAGAATTCAGACGACAAGTTGATAATAAATTTAGAGAAATGCATATGGCAATTCAACAGCTGCAAGCCGAAAATGAGACACTAAAAGAAAAAGTACTTTATTACGACAATAGAATAAAGGGAATAATTACTCAAAGAATGGCGGAACTGAAAGAAATGAAAGAACTCAAAGAATTCAAGGAGAAACATTGTGAACCGACTGCAGAAGAAGCCAACATAATAATTAATATTTAAAAAACGACTTAAAAAGACCTCTAGATATAACGTATAAAGCCAGAGAGCTTGCCAACAAAAATGTTCTATGAAGAGGACAGATTCTTGCCCAACAACATGGACGAGGATGAGTTGTCGTTTCAACCATATCAAACGTCTATTAGAAAGTTGATGGCGGATACAATTGAGAATGACCCCAATATGTTCAGACTAAAAAAAAACGGAAGGACAATTACGTATTTTTCATGTAACGGAAATATAGGGCGTTTTATTCGTAATGCGGTAACGGGTGTTGTAGAAAAGGGTGATTATGTCGGGAGTTGGAAGGAAGATTATTATTTCAAGGTGAATGTTGCAACCGGTGGGGCGGGACAGAGATGTAACATATTATTTTACGATTCTCCGGAACAATACGAAAAACACATGATGTGTGAAGTTTCGCAGCAAATAAAGGAAAAGTGGAGGGAGAAGTTTCGTTCGGCGAAAAAGAGAATTGAATCTGTTGAAAATCCGACAGCTAATGAATTGAGGGGAATTGTGATTAAGTAGAAATCAGCTCATAAAATAACAAAAAAATTTATTATTTTATACCCCCTTTTGCCGTTATAAATCGTGCTCAACGGTTCTGATAAATCTTCATCACTGCTAAACCTATGATTTTTATATAATTTTCGCCAAAATTATATAAATATATATAGTTATTATCATTCACATGTTAAAAAAATACATAGTATTATTTGAAAGCAAACACTTTGGATGGATTGCTTATTCTACTACAAGAGCAGATGCGAAAAGAATATTAATTATAAACAACAAATATCACGTATTGTATATTTTTGAATGTGATTTAACGAAACAATATCCGTATACTATGAAATTAAAATCACCACTAGATAAACATTGCAATTGTAAAATAATAAACAAGTATAAAGAAGACAATTTTGATGAAAATGATAAATATATTATAATTAGTTATCAAGCGGCAACGGAAGATGATGGAATTTGTTTTGACATAGAACAGAATTGAAAAACTAAACAACTCTTCATTTACGCATGATCATCATCATCACCCTCTATTAATATTTCGGGAGTTTCTGTAGCATCAATCTTGGTGTACTTATCAATATATCTATACAGTCTATTTATATCTAATTTAGTGATTTCATAATTTTCAAAAAAAGAGACAATCTTGTTGTCGTCATATTTTGACCTCAAATCAAGAAAATATGATATCAAGTCTTTTTTGTCCATTCCTAATTGTTGACATAAATCGTGTATAAAAAGTAGATTATTATACTCGGTTGAGTATTTTGTTAATACTTTAGTAAATCTGATTTCCGCGGGATTATATTTCACTCTTTTTTTGAATGTGTCGGTGTATAATTTGTTATTTTTAAAGGTTTTCATGAGAGAACTCATTTCGTTGAATTGCCAGATTTGTTTCTGGAAT
>Ga0304728_1000340_pt1 | contig 39865 bp, 52 predicted proteins | sample C_130625_MF_Meta_FD_190476 | JGI IMG/M metagenome (GOLD analysis project Ga0304728, IMG submission 190476) | Freshwater microbial communities from Lake Croche, Canada to study carbon cycling - C_130625_MF_MetaG (v2) (version 2) | ecosystem: Environmental > Aquatic > Freshwater > Lake | place... | reverse complement strand
CAGCCCACAATACCTTGCACAACCAGATGTCCAGATGGCTATTGCTTCTAACATCACAATGGTTAAGACAAAGTATAAGCAATACGGTCTAAGCCTTACTGCTGAGTCTGCTGCAAACCTTGGTCAGATGGCTTATCTAGGTGATACATCTACTGAGGCTATTGATGAGAACCTTCGCAATGAAGCAGTAAAACTATTCCCAGCATTCAAAGATCGCATTATGAATGGTGAGTCAGTTCTATCTATCGCAAGTCCTTATATCGGAGCAGTTCAAAGAATCCTTGAGATTCCTGAAGGGTCATTGGATCTTGAGGATCCAACTATTCGTAAGGCAATGATGGGCAAAACTACAACAGTAGGAGATAAGACAAGCACAGAAGTAACACCGTTGTGGGAGTTTGAACAAAATTTATACAAGGATAGTCGTTGGCAATATACATCTAACGCTAGACAAAACTTAGATTCAAAAACGCTAGATGTATTTAGCAGATTCGGAGTAATCGGGTAATGGCACAAACAGCTAAAGTTCCAGTAAAATCTGGAGATACGCTTTCCGGTATTGCTAAGGCAAACGGAACTACAGTCTCAGCAATTCTTGCTGACCCACGCAATGCCACCATTGCAGCTCGTGTTGAAGCCGGTCAAACAGCAATCTTTAATGGTTCATCTGTAGCAATCCCTGCTAAAACTCCAGTAGCTGGGGATCAAGGTGTTGGAAAAACTGTAGATACATCTACTGCTGCCGGTGTTGCTGAAGCTTCTGGAACTCCAACTGGTCTTACTCAAGGAAACCCAGCCAATGGAATGTTTACTGGGCCAATTCCAGTAGGTTCAACTCGTACTGCTACTGGATATGTAGATGAATCTGGAACTGCTGTAAATCCAACAGCCCCATTTAAGTTAGATCCAACAACTGGTGAATATGTTCCAACTGCTGGATCTGCTGCTAGTGGTAAAACTACAGTATCAACCGTTCCTAATGGTGATGGAACATTTACTGTTACATATAGCGATGGCACTACTGAAATTACTGGAACCAAAACATCAACAGGTAAAACCGTAACTAGAATTGCTGCTAATGGTGATGGAACATTTACAACATTTTATTCAGATGGAACATCTGAGATTACAGGAACTAAATCCCAACCCGGTCTTACTACAGATCAAATAAATAAGATGATGGCTGACAATAATGCAGCTCTTCTCAAGCAACTTCAGGATCAACAGAACCAAGCCAAAACTGATGCCCTTAACGCCCAGCGTAAATCAGCATTTGAGATTACCAAAGAACGCTTTGCCCAAGCAGGTATGGCAGAGCTTGGACAAGAAATTGTTAACATCTATAATGGCACAGGTAAAGATAGATTTGGTAAAGCATTTGACGAAATCCCTACTTCATCAGAAGGATTCTATTTAGCACTTATCAATACCAAGTCTTACTATGATCGCTTTGGTAAAGTCAATGAAGATCGTTTAGCCAATGGATTTAAGGCATTAGATGAGAAGACCATTGTTGGTATGGAAGATGAGTACCAGAAGACAATGCAAGCATATAATGCTCCAAAAGGTTTCTATGACCAGACAGCAGATTTCCAAACATTCTTAAAGAACAATTACAATGTGACAGATGTTGCTAATACAATGCAAGCCTATAGCGACTTTGTTAAGTCAACAGATCCGGGTATTCGTGGTCAACTTAAAGACCTATACGGTATTGGCGATGAAGCTTTGACAGCATACTTTGCTGATCCAACCAAGGGTCAACCAATCCTTGAATCTATTGCTGGTAAGAATATGAATACAGCAGCAGCCCTTATTTCAGGGCTAAGTAAAGAACAAGCTAACATTGGTCAGCAATATGGTGCAGGTAACTTGACTTATGGTCAACAACGCCAAGCCTATTCAAAGGTTCAAAAAGATCTTCAAACTACTGGTGCATTGGCACAGATCTATGGCGAAAATTATGGGGCCCAAGAAGCAATCTCTGCTGAGTTTGGTGGAGATGTAGCAGCACAGTTGAAGGCAGCTCGTATTCAGGCAACTGGTGCAGCAGCCTTTGGTGGTACAAGTGCTATCGGTCGTTCAGCACTTGGAACAAAGACCTTAGGCATAATTTAATAAATAGGGTGACTGGCAGTCATTCAGGTTCAAGACCTGAACACCCACTCCGTCTCTTGAATCGCCGGAACTTGAGATGAGTATAAGACCGGAAGTTGGAGCCGATGCACATCCCCGATTGCATTGTGGCCAGCGACTAACATAGAAAAGGGAGTAGGACAAATGTCCAATTACGAAGACGATGAGGATGATTTCGATACGGAATCGAATGATGTTCTCGGTCAACTACGCAAGGCCAATAAGGCAAAAGAAAAGCAACTGAAAGAAATTCAGGAAGAGCTTTTAAGTTTGCGTAAAGATAAAAGAGACCGGACTATTTCAGAAGTCCTCACGGCTCGAGGAGTGAACCCGAAGATTTCGGCTTTCATTCCGCAGGACATCGACCTCACGGAGGATTCGTTGTCGTCATGGCTCACAGAATACGGTGATGTATTTGGTGTGCCATCCAACCAACCTAACTCAGGTTTACCTGAAGGTTTTGCAGAGAACTACAAGAAAGCTCAATCAACTATTGATGGCGGCATTAGTGCCGATCGTGAACAGATGATTCAAGCCCAGATGGATGAGGCCGCTACTAAGGGGCCAGATGCATTGAAGGCGTTATTTGCAGATCTTGGTAAGGCTGGGTACTAACTCAGAAAGGCGGTTACCTTAAATGGCAACCACTCAAATCTCTGGTGTTGGCAACTTAGTAGTCAATGCATATGACACATATGTAAGAGCTGCACTCCGCTCCCTACCTGTCATGCGTTCAGTTGCTGATCTACGACCAGTATCTCTAACCAACCCGGGAACTACTCTCAAGTTCGCACTATATGCAAACTTGTCAGCAGCAACCACAGCTTTAACAGAAACATCTGATGTAACCCCTGTTGCATTAGCAAACCCATCACAGATTTCAGTCACAGTTACTGAATACGGTAATGCTGTTGAGCAGACAGAGAAGGTCAACATGGCTTCATTCTCTTCTATCGACACCATGATTGCTGATGCGATTGCTTACAACGCAGCAGATACATTGGATCAACTTGTCGCTTCTGCCCTAATCGGTGGAACTGTAGTTAAGTACGGCGGAAGCCGTACAACAACTGCTACCTTGACAGCAACAGATGTCATATCGACAGCTATGCTTCGCAAGGCACAGACAGCACTTCTAGAGGCCAACTCACAACCTCGCGTTGGAGATCTCTACACATTGTTCATCCACCCACGCCAAGCTTATGACCTTCGGGCAGAGACTGGTACAGGCGGATTTGTGGACATCCACAAATACACAACTGAAAATGTTGGCAACCTTCTTACAGGCACCATTGGTGTTCTTGAAGGATTCCAAGTTGTTCAGACATCTCGTGTACCTGTCACAACTGAAGGTGCATCATCTGCTTCTGTCTACAAGGCAATCGCAGTTGGTAAGGAAGCTCTTCTTGAGGCAAATGTTTATGATGTACAAACTGTCATAGCTCCTCAGATTGACTACCTACGCCGTAAGACAGCCCTTGGCTGGAAGTACTTCGGCGGCTGGGGCATCTTCCGCGATGCATCAGTAGTTCGCTTGGAAACAGGCGGTTCAGCTCTCTAATAGGAGCTAATTAGTTGAGGGGGTGGGGCAACCTGCCCCCTCTCTACTAAAGGGGAGAAATGGCAAAATACACTTTTTATACACCACAGGTGATGGAAGGATTTCCATCCAAAGACAGGTGGTGGCGTAGAGTTGTTTCTCAGCGTGGCGAAGCAGTCGTTATTAAAGACGGTGTTTTATCCTTAGCTCGTGCAATATCGGAGGATGAAATGGCTGCTGCTGATTATGTGTTCCTTGGTGGTCGCAATCATATTGTTAGCGAAACAATAAAGGATATTCTTGTTGGGCAGGGTTTTGTTATTAAGACACAAGCAGAAGCAGATACAGCATCCAATTCTGCACATGATGGATTTTTAGTACAGGTTGTCTGATGAGTTGCAGAACTGGATGCCCTACTCAAGATCATGAAAATTGGGGAGATTGCCTCAGAGCATCGGGATTACAACTATCCGTTGGTGATGCCGGTAGCTCAAAGCAGATGTCTCAGAAGAAATGGGATGCAGAATTAAATGCCTACAAGTCAGCGATAGACCAAGGCATAGAACCAGCAACAACTAACATGAAGGACATTCGTGGAGCTGTTGAGTTAAGTAACATTGCCGGTAAGGCATTCGACTCAACTACTAACTCATTTAAGGAATAAGCATGACAACTATTATCGGAATCCAAGGTAAAGGTTGGGGTTTAATTGCAGCAGATTCTTTGATAGTTGGTGGAGATCAGAAGTTCATAGCCTCTGGTATGGAGAAGGTAGTAGAAAAAGGCGAGTATGTATTTGCCTTTGCTGGCGATGCAATCGCCGGGGATATAGCCCTACACAGTTGGAATGCTCCTAAGATTCCACGAGGTGTGAACTTAGATAAATTTATGATGACAGATTTACTGCCATCACTTAAACGAGCTTATGTCGATTATGGATACGATCCATCGCCACGCAACGCTGATAATGATCTCAAAGATGGTTCAGGTTTTGATGCATTGATTTGCCTTCGAGGAAAGATTTATCAAATTGATAATGACTTTTCTTGGGTAAGAGATGATCGTGGTATCTACGGAGTTGGATCCGGTAGCTCGTATGCACTTGGTGCATTAGCCAGAGCCACACTATCTCCAACGAATACAAGAACAGCAGCCAATGAGGCTCGCAAAGCAATAGAGATTTCCATCTCGTTTGATATAAACACCGGTGGGAAAGTCAAAGTAATCACACAAAGGGAGAATAAAATGGCAGCAGCAAAAAAAGTATCAAAGAAGGCAGCGTATGCAGCATACGAAAAAACAGAATCTAAATCTATGAAGGCTAAAGAATTAAAATCTGGTGAATCAAAAGGCGAGAAAGCCAAAGAGATGAAGTCAGGTATGCACATGATGGGTAAGAAAATGATGAAGAATTCTTCAATGAAGAAAATGGGCAAGAAGAAGTAATGAAAAAACCTTCTAAAGCTTCAAAGAAAGTTCAGAAGGTAATGCACGAGTTTAAGACCGGCACCCTTCACTCAGGTTCTAAAAAGGGCCCAGTAGTAACTAATAAAAAGCAAGCAGTTGCTATTGCATTATCTGAGGCAAAGATGTCTAATAAGAAAATGGGTAAGAAGAAGTAAATGGCAAAGACTCCAGCGTGGCAACGCAAAGAGGGCAAGAACCCTAAGGGTGGTCTCAACGCTAAAGGTCGTGCCTCTGCTAAAGCACAAGGAATGAACTTAAAGGCTCCGGTTAAATCTGGTGATAACCCACGCAGAGCAAGTTACCTTGCTCGTGCAGGTGGTAACCCCGGCCCAGAACGCAAGCCTAATGGTGAACCAACTCGTTTACTTTTATCACTTCAAGCATGGGGTGCATCGTCAAAGGCTGATGCTAAAAAGAAAGCAGCAGCAATATCTAAAAGAAACAAGGGTAAAAAATGAAAAAGAAAGCATTCTGGGATACAAAGAATCCTAATAAAAAATCTACCCCATTAACTCCTGCACAGAAATCAAAGGCTAAAGCTTCTGCTAAGAAAGCCGGAAGACCTTATCCAAATCTTGTAGATAACGCAGCAGCAAAGAGAAAGGCTAAGTAATGGCACTTGGTACCAATGGAAGCACACTTCAAGCAGAACTTAATCGTCTTGCCAATGGTGGCACCTATCCTGCTATTCAGTCATATGTTGGTGCAGCTCAGGCTGCAAACACTTTTGCTGGAACCACAGGACTTAGTGTTGTTGGTGCCTTAAATGCTAAAGCCGGAAACTCTAGATCTGCCTACAAAGACCTTCGTGGTGTTTGTAATCAACTTGGTGGTACTACTGATAAGGCTGCTGCCGCAGCCCTAAGAGCGAGGACTTCATGACAACTACATTTAATGCCCTAGTAGAACGAGTCCTTGGCCAGATCCAGAACTATGGATCCCAGCAGGAAACAGCCACATGGGTTAATCAGACTGGTGGCATTGCCACCACCACAGCCACAGATTTTGTGGTCAATGAGACCGCCCAGATGGGTCGAGGTCTTATTGAGGTAGGCGATGAGCTTATGTATGTAGACCGTACAGACAACCTCACCAAGCAGGTTTACCTAGCCCCGTGGGGTAGGGCATTTAGAGGCACCACAGCCGCTACAGCAGCCAACGAGACCAAGGTTGTGATTGCACCTACCTACCCACGATTCATGGTCAAACAGGCCATCAATGACACTATTCAAGGGGTCTACCCAAACCTCTTTGGGGTAGGCACATACACATTCTCCTTTAACTCAGCCGTGACTACTTACCAATTACCGGCAGCCGTTGACTATGTTCTCAATGTTAAGTGGAAGACCCTTGGTTCAACCAAGGAGTGGCTCAATGTCCGTAGATATGACACAGACAAAACAGCTAATACGACTTCATTTGCTTATGGCAAATCAATTAACATTTTTGATGGCATAGATCCCGGAAGAACAGTTCAAGTTATTTATGCAAAAGCACCTACGGTTCTATCTAGCGGAACAGACATATTTGAAACTGTTACTGGATTACCAGCTACTACAGTTGATCTAATTACTTATGGAGCTATTGCCCGTCTAATTGTTGGAATCGATGCTGCACGAGTTCCTGCACAATCAGTAGAAGCGGATATGTTAGATCAATCAAAACCTATTGGTTCTGGTTCATCTGTTGCTCGTTTCTACCTTGGTCTATACCAGCAACGCTTGCAACAAGAAGCAGCAAATCTCCGAGATCTATACCCACCACGACTACATTACACGAGGTAACCAATGGCCCAGAAAAGATATTACGCCTCTACTGCAAAACAAGCATCGCTATCAACAGGTATCGATAGCGTTGTTACATCTATCACCCTTGACTTGGTAACAGGTTTTCCTAGCAATTATCCATACACACTTGTTATTGATCCAGATACTAACAAAGAAGAACTTGTAAAAGTAACTGCATCCGGTGGCGGAACTACTCTTACTGTTGCTCGTGGAGAAGATAACACTACAAATGTTGCTCACTCTGCTGGAGCTACGGTTCGCCATGTGGTTTCTGGTCAAGACTTTAATGAATTCTCTGCCCATGTTGGATCTGTTGCTTCACCTACCACAACGGGTGTTCACGGTGTAACTGGTGATGTAGTCGGAACATCTGACTCACAAACCCTTACAAATAAAATTATCTCTGGTGCAATTATTGCTTCAAGTGGAATTGACTTTGAAGGTGCAACTAATGATACATTTGAGACTACGCTTACAGTAGTTGATCCAACAGCAGATCGAACAATTACTCTTCCTAATGCAACTGGCACAGTAACCCTTGATGGCGTTGCATCAACTCTTACATCTAAGACTATTACATCTGGAACCTTAGGTTCTGATCTAGCTGCTGGAACATACAAGATCACAGGTCTTGGAACCCCATCTGCTAATACAGATGCAGCAACTAAGTCTTATGTAGATACAGCAGTAGCCAATGTGGTTGCCTCTGCTCCGGCAGCACTTGATACTCTTAATGAGTTAGCAACAGCCCTTGGCAACGATGCATCATTCTCAACTACCGTGGCTACATCCATTGGAACTAAGGTTGCCAAAGCTGGCGACTCTATGACCGGTGCCTTATCAATGGGTACTAATAAAATTACATCCCTTGGAACACCTACTGCATCCACAGATGCTGTCAATAAAACTTATGTAGATACTCTCTTTGGATCTACTACATCTGCTGCTACATCTGCTACCTCTGCTGCTGCCTCAGCATCGAGTGCTTCTACATCAGCAAGTTCTGCATCTACTAGTGCTACTTCAGCCGCTACTTCAGCATCATCGGCATCTACTTCAGCCACAAGTGCTGCAACATCAGCTACTTCTGCTGCATCTAGTTATTCATCTGTAACTGGGTTGACTGGATCCGGACTTGTCCGTGATATGGGATCTGTTGTAGATGCTGATACAACTTCAACTACTTATATAAACATTGCAACAGTTGCCTCTGCTGCGGCAACTAGTGCTACTAATGCTGCAACCTCAGCCACGAGTGCAGCCACTAGTGCTACAAGTGCGGAAACTAGTGCTTCATCAGCAGCAAGTGCTTCTACCTCGGCTGCATCAGCAGCCACTAGTGCAACTAGTGCTTCTACTTCTGCTACATCAGCAGCAACGAGTGCAACAAATTCTGCTACTTCTGCCACTAATGCATCTACTAGTGCAACTAGTGCAGCTACAAGTGCGACTTCAGCATCTACTAGTGCAACAGCATCTGCAACTTCTGCTACAAATGCGGCCACAAGTGCCACATCTGCTGCATCAAGTGCATCTGCTGCTGCAACTTCAGCAACGAATGCAGCAACATCTGCCACCTCGGCAGCATCTTCTGCATCGTCAGCTTCAACATCCGCATCTTCGGCAGCCACATCAGCTACATCGGCTGCTGCTAGTGCCACTACAGCAGCAGGGTATATACCTTCGCAGACTGGCAATAGTGGTAAATTTCTAACAACAAATGGTACGGCTGCTTCTTGGAGTAGCCTCGCAGATTGGGGAACAATCGTATGAGTTTTGCATTTCAACGCCGTAGGGGTACAACTTCCCAGCATTCTACCTTTACTGGGTTACTTGCTGAGCTAACAGTTGATACCGACAAAAACACAGTAGTAGTACACGATGGATCACTAGCAGGTGGATACCCTCTTGTTGGTAAAGCAACAACGGATACTCTTACTAATAAAACCCTTACAAGCCCTACAATAAATACAGGAAGCAATGTTGGTCTTAACTCATCTAATGTTGCAACTGGAACAATTACCGATAACAGGGTTAGAGGTTTGAACGAAAATGTGAATGTTGTGGCTTCTGCTGCAACTGGCACAATCAACTTAAATGTGGGAACTGCTTCAATTTGGTATTACACCACAAATGCAACAGCAAACCACACTCTAAACATTAGATATTCAGCTACTGTTTCATTGAATACCTTTATGAACACAGGTGATTCACTTACTGTAGTATGGATGAATACCAATGGAACTACTGCTTACTATCCCAATGTTATTCAGATTGATGGAACTGCTGTAACCCCAAAAGTTCCAGCAGCAATTTCGGCTGGTAATGCATCATCTGTTGATGCGTATTCATTTACTATTGTTAAAACAGCATCAGCAACATTTACAGTTCTTGAGACACAAACTAAGTTTGCCTAATAAGGAGATCTAAAAATGCCACTTATCAGTACATTAGCAGGAGCCTCGGCTAGAGGTTTAGGCGGTCTAAGAACTTATGGATCTTCTGTTACAGTAACAGGGGGAACTCTTTATACTTCTGGAGGATACAATTATAGAGTCTTTACAGGTAATGGCTCGCTTGTTGTAACGGGTGGAACGCTTACCGCTGACTTGTTAATTGTTGCTGGCGGTGGTGGGTCTATTGGTGCTGGTGGTGGTGCTGGTGCTGGTGGACTTGTTGGTTATACTGGAAATGCTTTAACAGCAGGTACTTACAACATTGTAATTGGCGGTGGCGGAACGGCTGGAGATGGTACATCAAGTTATCCGACAAATGGAATAAGCACAACATTTACTTCCCGTACAACCGCTATTGGCGGAGCATACGGAGGCGGCTACACAGGCGCGGCTTATATTAACGCTGGTTCTGGTGGAGGTTCAGGTGGCGGTGGTGCTTACAATCCAGATGGACAGCCAACAAGTGGAACATCAGGTCAAGGTAACGCAGGAAGTAATGGTTACCAAGATACTGGAGGCGGTGTATCGCGTTCAGGTGGTGGCGGTGGAGGTGCTGGCGGAGCCGCACCTAGCGGAAGCCTTGGCGCGGGCGGCAACGGCGGCATAGGTGCTACTGACGGCTCAACAGTAGGTGGTACCGCAGGACCATTTAATTTTATTAACGCTATGGGTGCTGCAACTGGAACAGGTCAATTATCAAGCAGTAATTATTACTATGCTGGTGGTGGCGGAGGTCAAGGCAGAAACACAGGCGGAACAGGCGGAACAGGCGGTGGCGGTCGTGGTGGAACAGATACTAACGATGGTTACTATCAAAATGGTACAGCAAATACAGGTGGTGGCGCAGGTTCAGGGTATGCAGCATCAGGCCCGGGTTATGCTGGCAGAACTGGCGGCTCTGGAATTGTTATTGTGAGGTATGCAGCATGAGTCATTGGGCAGAAATTGATAATAATAATAAAGTTATTAGAGTTGTAGTTGGCGACAACAATGACCCAAATAATGATGAAGGTTACCAATGGTTAATAGATAATCTTGGTGGTACTTGGATAAAAACATCATACAACAATAGCATCCGCAAACAATATGCAGGAGTTGACTATACTTATGATGCAATCAATGATGTATTTATTACACCTCAACCATTTTCTTCTTGGTCATTAGATACAAACTTTGATTGGCAACCACCAGTTTTTTATCCTACAGATGGCAAGCGTTATACATGGGATGAAGCAACAACCTCTTGGGTTGAAGTAACAGAATAGTTTGAAACAGGGGCAGTTTAGAAAGTGTCCTCGCCCAATGTCATAAGTAAGAACTTTCATAATTTCCCATAAGGAGTCCTAGTGGTATTAAAGGCATCTAAATCTCCGGATATTACGGAGACAGTCATTGTCGACCTCACAGGTCGAAGCTCTCAATACTACGATCCAAACACCTACGCCTTTGATGTGGCTATTGGTGGCTTGCCTTTTCTTATGAATGTCAATGACACTACTCCATATCGCAGATCTACTGCACGATGGAAGTATGAGCGTATTGACCAAGCCCGTGAACCGGGTGAGCAGACACTTGACTCTGGTCTTTGGGTTAGATCTCAGACATCATTTCACCTTGGTGAAGGTGTTCAGTATCAGGAAGCCTTGTCTGGAAATGTGGATCAACTACGCTTTAGATACTTTACTGGAACAGGCATTGACCCATGGACTCCGGGTCAGATTGGTCTTCTAAAGGATACGAGTAAGTTGTATCCAGCAGCCACTTCTTCTACCGGCAAAGTTATTGCTCTTCCAGCTACCATCTCTGGTACAGATTATGTATTACATATTGATTGTGCAGCAGCAAGCGGTGCATCGATACGAGTTGCTAAAGTAACGGCAGCAGGAACTGCAACAACACTTATCCTTGGATCTGCTTTATCTACACAGATTCTTGCAGCAGAGACAGATGGAACTACACTCTATCTTGCTACTGCAACAAACATTTATGATTACGATTTGACGGCAGCAAGCCCTTCTCTTCATAATCATTATTCAATAAATACAGCTAATGCTACAAATGTATCTCTTAAGTATGTAAAGAACAGAGTAATGGCTGGTGTCAGTTATGTAACTGGAACTACACCTATTGCTGCTGTATATGAACTGCCGTTTCCTAATAAGGGAACTGGAGCAGCAGCAACAAACCTTTCTGCAATCACAGCAGTAGCTAATACCAGCACCGTTCCTATTGGATGGATCTGGTCTAGCATTGCTGAAGGTCGTGGAGCAATCTACATCGCTGGATATGCTGGAGATAAGTCAGCAATCTTTAAGATCACCCCGGATACAACTGGTGCCTTGGGTGCTGCTGTATCTGTAGCAGACATCCCTCGTGGTGAAACAGTACAAGCAATCTTTGGATACCTTGGAACATTCCTTGCCATTGGAACTAGCCGTGGTGTTCGTATAGCCGCCATTGCAGATGATGCAACCATCGTCTATGGCCCATTGATTTTTAATACAACCAACCCAGTAACATCTTTTGCTGCTCGAGATTCTTATATCTGGGCTGGAGTTAAGGCTGGAATTGGTGGTGCCTCTGGCACCTATCGCATCTATCTTGGTGCATTACTAGATGATGGATCTTATCCATATGCCACGGATGTTATTGCTGCTGGAACTACTGGAGCAGTTGACTCTATTGCTTTCTTCCCAACTTCTGCACAGTTATTTTTCTCTGTGTATGGAAGTGGAACATGGCTACAACACGCTACACAATTAGTATCTGAAGGAACCCTTACAACTGCAACAGTAAACTGGGGAACTCTAGAAAAGAAAGCATGGAAGAGAGTCCGTGTTGAGACCGGAACCCTTGCTGGAAACATTGAAGTATATGCCGATGCCATTGAAGGTCGAACCCAGATCACTACATTGACAACATCAAATGCATACAATACGGACTTTGATTTATCTTCTGCTTATCCAACTACACAAGTAAATGGACAGTTAGCCTTTACTTTGTATAGGAATACAACCACATTATCTACCGGTGCAATTCTAAAAGGATATGCAATCAAAGCTATTCCAAGTCCGACTCGTTCTCGTCTTATCCAGCTTCCATTGATGTGTTATGACTTTGAGTCAGACCGCCGTAATGCTCGTTACGGAACATTAGGTGGAGCTAAGTATCGTCTCAATGCTCTTGAGTCTATTGAGTCTGCTGGATCTACAGTCCTTGTTCAGGACTTTACATCTGGTGAAAACTTCGATGCAGTTATTGAAGAGATTTCATTTTCCAGAACGACACCACCATCTGCTAACAATGAGAACTTTGGTGGCATCATTACCATTACTATGAGAACGGTTGTATAGATGTCAGCATTTGAGTGGGCCGGTTTAACCGTAGCCGTAGCCACAATAGTAGGCAGCTTTGCTGCATCAGTTAGATGGCTTGTAAAGCATTTCCTGTATGAGCTTCGCCCCAATGGGGGGCAGAGTGTCAAGGATCAGGTCAATGCTCTTCAGGTAAAGGTAGACTTAATCTATGACCTCATCATCTCTAAACGAAAGTAGCTACCCTAACTGGTTTGCTATATGTGCAGTAAAATATTTTACTGATCTGTTACAAGAATTCAAAGATAAAGAGAACTTGCACTTTCTTCAAATAGGTGCATTTACTGGTGATGCCAGCATATGGTTGATGAAGAACATACTTACCCACAAGTCTTCCATCCTTACGGATGTTGATACTTGGCATGGATCTGATGAAGAAGCACACCACTCTATGGATTTCTCTGATGTAGAAAAGACATATGACTGGAAAATGATGGATCATTCACGAGCCATCAAGTGCAAAATGAATAGTCATAAATTTTTAATGCAGTCAGATGATAAAGAGATCTACGATTTTATATATATTGATGGAGATCACACAGCTCAAGCTGTTTACAAAGATGCAATGCTTTCTTGGAAAGCCCTTAAACCCGGTGGGATTATGGCCTTTGATGATTATGAGTGGGGCGGAGAGTTGCCACTTGGACAACAACCTAAGCAAGCCATCGATCTATTCGTCACACTAATGAAAGACCACCTTGAATTGTTAGGAGTCGGCTCACAAGTATGGATAAGAAAAAGGTTAGAAGCCTACTAGCAGTATTATTTTTAACTTTTGGAACTTTTCTTTGGTTTATTGAATCAGCTTATGCTACCCCTCCAGAGTTAATGGTTAGAAATGTAACCATCATTTGCAGTAACCCTGCCGGTGAAACACACACAGCAACTATCGGTTGGGATGCAGACAACTCTTACTTCAATGGCAAGGGTGATATAGCAAGATTGTTTTGCGAAGGTGGCTTTGGTGGTGAGTGGACTACCTACATTAGCGATAACTACTCAGGCCCCGGAAGATTTTATGATAGTGGTGTAGCACCAATACCTACCCCAACACCAAGTCCAAGTCCATCAGAGACTGCAACTGTGACTGCATCACCTACTCCGAGTCTTTCTCCATCAGAAACACAAACAGTAACCCCAGTAGTAAGCCAGTCACCAATCCCACAACCAAGCCCCACTCCAGAGCAGCCAAGTCCAACACCGACACCATCACCAACACCCACTCCAGTAGTAACACCGATAGTAGAACCTTCACCCATACCATCATCTACACCCACCCCGGTTCCAGAACCTCAACCTGCTCCTCAACCTGTACCAGATCCGGTACCACAGCCAGTAGCGGTCGTTCCTGAACCTCAACCAATCCCACGGCCAGAGCCAGTTCCAGAACCTCAGCCCGTACCAACTCCAGTTCCTGAGCAGTTACCTGAACCACCTGCTCCAGAGCCTCTACCAGAAGCTTCATTACCGGTAGAACCTGCTCCTGTAGAGCCACCGGTGGCTGTTGATCCAGCTCCAGAGGTAGCTCCTGTTCCTGTAGATCCTGCACCTGTGGAAGAACCTCCATTACCTGTTGCTCCTGATCCACAGCCAGAACCACAGCCTCTTCCCGAACCTGCACCTGACCCAGAACCTGCGCCAGAGCTTGACCCAAAACCTTCTCAACCCGAACCCCCTGTTATTGCACCTGAACCACCAATGGTAGCAACAGAAAATTCAACACCGGAAGAGCGACAGGCTATAGCAGAGAACATAATTGCTGAGGCTATTGCCTCCGGTGAAAATGTAACAGCAGCAGCATTGGCTGAGGCTGGCATTACATATGCAGATCTACCGCCAGATACTCCCGTTGAAGTCAGGCAGGATGCCAATGGTAACGAAGTTGTTATCACGGCTGAAGTAGCTGCTGCTCTTATAGTTTTAGAAAACCCAGCAGAGTTGATCTCTGCAATCTTTAGTGATCCCGGACAAGTTTTGCTTGCCATATCAAACATTGGTGCTGATATGAGTAAGGAAGAAAGAACTGAATCAGAGAAAATTATTGTTGCTTCAGTTATTGCTGGACAAGCAGCAGTAACAGCCGCCGGGATGGCGGCTCAATCAACTACTACCAGAACCCCCTCTGGTGGTGGATCTACCGGTGGTGGCGGAGCCGCATCGGGTAGAGAGAGTAAAGGCGTAAGGAGAAGAAAACCTTGAAAAATTTTTTCAAAGATATGTTGGATCAGCTTTGGACACTACTTGGCATGGGTATTGCATGGGTAGTATTAGATGGAAGTGCAAAGCGTATTGTAGGCATAGCCATATGGGGAACCCTCCTTGTCTGGTCTATAACTTACCCAATTAGAAACCCAAAGGATAGCGATGAGTAATGTAATTGACATAGCCAAGTCTCAACTTGGTTATCAAGAGACTGGCAATAACGATACAAAGTATGGCAAATGGTATGGAATGAATAACCAACCATGGTGTGCAATGTTTGTTTCGTGGTGCTTCTCAGAGGCTGGACTAGCTGAAAAGGTAGCAGCTTCTACTAAGAAAGGTTTTGCTGGTTGTGATGCAGGACTTAAATGGTTTGTTAAAAATGGAAAGACTGTGCCAGTTGGTAAGGCACAAGCAGGAGATATAGTTTTCTTTCAATTCGATGATGATGCACAACCCGATCATGTTGGGATCTGTGCTAGTAACGATGGAAAGAAAACCCTTATGGTCTACGAAGGAAATACCTCCGGGGATACTAAGGGAAGTCAATCAAATGGAGATGGCGTTTACCTAAAGAAACGGGCATACTCCCTAATCATGGGTGTTGCTCGCCCTTAAGAGGAGAAGATATGAACTTTAAGAAATCACCAGCCGCTTGGGCTGGAATAATTCAGGCAGCGATGGCACTTGTTGCTGTCTATGTACCAAGCTTGCCACAGGGGGCTGTCTTAGCCTTCATTGCGGCAGCAACAGGTCTTTCATTCCAATCTCAAAAGATTGAGAATCAGAAGACAGAAGCAGCTCTTTGGACAAATCCAGAGGATGCTGACGAATAACATTTCGTTACAAACTAGACGGGGCCCTTTCGGGGGCCCCTCTTTTTTGTTGCCCAAAAACTACACCGGCAGGAGAGCAAGAAGAAATGCCCCCCTACCCCCCATAAAAAACTTATGGTGGTTAGGTGCTACACCGTGTAGTGTCGCCTTGAAGTTTCTGCCCCACCTCTTACGAGGTAGGAGAACATTAGCACAGACACGCCGATTGATTTGAAATGCCCACGGGTATGTCAGTAGGGTGTGTCACACTTTATCCATGACTAACAATCAAAGGATTAGATAATGTTGCTTAAAGATTTTTACATAGATCAGTTTACAAAGAAGCTGAAATCTATTGAACCGCAGCCAACAAGCGAATACAATATGGGATTAGTAGATGGCTTAGAGTTTGCAATTAAAATTATGCAAGATGAAAGGTCACCAGTTGCCACACAGTAATAAAGAAACACTCACCATTGGATGGTGTGACAACGGAATGGTGGATGGCAAGTTTGCTGAAGGACTTGCATATACTCAGTTAATGGCACCATCTGTTGGTGTTCCTATCAATTCTTTGATGCGAGTCAAGGGTAATCAGCTTGTTCGACAACGCCAAGATCTATTTGATAAGTGGGCTGATGAAGCTAAGACCGATTGGTTACTGTGCATTGATTCTGATGTAGTTCTAACTAAAGAACTTCTAAAAACTTTATGGGATACAGCAGATAAGATTGCTAGGCCAGTAGTTTCTGGTGTGTATTTTATCTGGAAAGATCTTGTTGGTACCTTGCCGGTACCAATCCCTGCTCTATTCTGGGAAGGCACACATAAGTATCAGATCAAATCTGTATTACCATTGCCAGAGAACCAAGTCATTGAAGTAGATTCTGCTGGGCTTGGCTTAGTATTACTACATAAGTCAATCATTCCTGCACTTAGGGCTAAGTTCGGGGATGATTGTTTATACACAGAAGAATATGCTGGTAAAGAAAACTTTGTAGGTGAAGATATAATCTTCTTCCGCAAGGTAAAAGAAGTTGGCTTTAAGATCCACGCACATACTGGTGCAGTAGCTGCACACATGAAGACATTCCCATTTGATTTATCTTATTACGCAATGTTCTGGACTCTATACAACAAGGCACAAACAGAAGAGGAGAGTAAAACTAGTGAGTGATATAAAGAATCTTCTGCTTGAAGTATTAAGAGCAAAGGATGCGAGCAAGTCTCGCAGTACACAGGTGCAGATTGGCCCATCGGAATTAGGTGGGTGCAGTCGCAAGGTTTGGTATCGGTTAAACGAGCAACCCGAAACCAACGATGGAGAGTTGAAACTAGCAGCAATTATGGGAACGGCTATCCATGCTGAGATTGAGAAATCAATCGAGGCTTTGGATCCAGAACATAAGAAGTATCTAGTGGAGACTGAAGTCGAATACAATGGAATGAAAGCTCATATAGATCTATTCATTCCTGAAACTGGTGATGTGGTGGACTGGAAGACAACAAAGGTTAAGAACCTAAGTTACTTCCCATCAAAGAACCAGCGTTGGCAAGTTCATACTTATGGCTATCTGTTGGAGAAGAACGGTTACAAAGTGACTCGGGTCAATCTTTGTGCCATAGCCCGGGATGGGGATGAACGAGATGTCAAGGTGCATACTGAAGACTATGATCCAGCGATTGCAGAAGAAGCATTAGCATGGCTTGAAGTTATTAAGGCAACACCTTCGGCACCTGAACCTGAAAAGGATGTCAGCTACTGTCAGTTCTATTGTAAGTTCTACGATCCTTCCGGGGAGTTGGGTTGTACTGGACTAAAAAAAGAACTGAAGAAAACCTCGGAAGTCCCAATCGTAGATACTGAGGTGGACAGCAATGCCTTGCTGTTCTTACAACTGAACAAAGAAATAGATGAACTAGAAACAAGGCGTGATGGTATTCGCTCTTCTTTAGAAGGCATCTTTGGTAGAACTCTTAGCGGAGTGGAGATCAGTTGGACAACTGTCGCTGGTCGCCAAGCTACTGATGAAAAAGAAGTAGAGAAACTGTTGGGCTTTGTTCCTAAAAAAGCAGCCGGAAAAGAATCAGTACGGTTGAACATCAAACACATAGAGGAGATCTAACATGGCCGAACTCGGCTTTCAAGTCTCGACTAAGACAAACGATGGAACCATCTTTGTCATAGCGGATGCAACATACCTTGGCTTCACACAGAAATTAGCTGAAGCACTTGGACAATCTGGAGCAGAAAACCTATTGAATAATATGGCTTCTGCATTTGACGGAGGCCCACAGCCAATGTCCATACCTGAAGTGGCGAACGCTTTAGGTGCAACTATCATTCAACCGCAACAATGGGGCAACCAAGCTCCACCTGCATCTGGCAGTCCGGTCTGTAAACATGGTGAGCAAGCAAAGTTAGTTCCTGCTGGCACATCAAAGACAAGTGGCAAGGCATATCGTGCCTTCTATGCTTGTCAAAGACCGCAAGGCCAGCAATGCGACTTCAGAGCCAACGCTTCCTAACGAGTCTAGTGGAGCCGGGTACACCAAAGTACCCGGCATTCACCGGAACAGAAGCCTGTGCATCAGTTGGTAGTGAACTGTTCTGCACAGACGAAAAAGATTTCACTCACTACCCAGAACTAAATAAGATCTGTAATGCTTGTCCGTTATTAGTATCTTGTTTCAACTGGGCATTACATAATGAAGACCACAACTATTGGGGTGCATCTTCTGCAATAGAACGAAGAGAGTTACGAAAATCATTAAAGCTTGTTAGGAAGAGGAGTGTTGCTGCATAATGTTGAACTTGCTTCAAGCTGTGCATAGCACAAACTCTTCTGCTAAACCCTTACCCGATGTATGGGAATCTCTTCGGAGATCTGGTATGCGATTCCGTCAGTCACAGTTGTGTCTTATCGCAGGTCAGCCAAACTCAGGTAAGAGTTTGATGGCGTTGGTATACGCCTTGAGGACAGGGGTTCCAACCCTTTACTTCTCGGCGGATACCGACCCCATTACTCAGATGTTTAGAACAGTTGCAGGTCTGACTGGTATATCTCAACAACAAGTAGAGACTTACTTAGATACAGACTCGCATTACTTCGATCCATTACTAAAGGAGAAGGGTTCCCATATCAAATGGGTATTCGATCCATCGCCGGATATGGATTCAATAGAGCTAGAGATCCTCGCTTATGGCGAGGTCTATGGCATGGCACCTGCATTGATTGTCATTGATAACCTAATGAACTGTGTCTCTGTAACTGGAGAAGAGTGGTCGGGTATTCGTGCAATCATGTCAGAGTTGCATCATGTTGCTCGCAAGACCGGTGCTTGTGTCCTTGCACTAACTCACATGAGTGAGGCAGGAACCGGAAGTCCTACCTTGCCAGCACCACGAAGAGCAATACTTGGTAAGGCATCTCAACTTCCTTCTATGATCTTATCTATTGCAATGGATCCAGAGTATGGACAGTTCAGAGTTGCTGCTGTAAAGAATAGATTTGGTGAACACTCAGCAGATGCAACGCAGTATGTGACTCTGTTGATTGATCCAGCAAGGGTTCAGATAGCAGATTCAGACCAGCAAGGTAGGGCAGATGTAAGACCGGGGGTGAACTTCGTTGGACTCCAAGCAATCTCGAGCTAACAAACGCAAGGGTGCAACATGGGAAAGCGACCTCGTTGAATACTTCAGGGATAAAGAGTTCACTCCAGTTGAGAGATTACGCCTGACCGGAACCAGCGATGAAGGGGATCTGTGGTTATGGGCCCAAGATATTCAGACTTTCATAGTTGTCGAGGCAAAGAATGAGAAGTCATTCAAGCCGGGGCCATGGATCCAAGAGTCAGTAGAAGAATCAAAGAACTGGGTAAAGAAAAGAAAGTCAACGCCAGCAGTAGGAATAGTTATTGCAAAGCGTAGGCAATCATCAGTAGGTAAGTCATTCGTAATAATGGAACTCGATACATTCGTGGAGGTAGTAAAATGGAAACAGTAGTAAGTGTATTAGTAGTCATTGCAGGTGTTGCTCTCTATCATTTCTTAGAGCATCTGTATTACACACTAGATGCAAGGATTGAACAGAAAAAGATGGAACGACAGGTGGCTGAATTCAATAGCTACCTTGCCAGTTTAGGAGCAACAACAAAGAAGAAACCAGTCAGAAAGAATTACTAATGGCTGCCGATCCCGATCTTCTCAAGGCCGTAATCCAGCACTACGGAGGAGAAGTAAGAGACGGCTATTCAAAGCCAGTTAGATGTTGCTTTCACGAGGACTCTCATCGATCTGCCGTAATGAGTACAGATGGAGAGAAGGCAGGGCTTTACTTCTGCCATACCTGTGGCATAGGTGGAGATGCATACTCATTACTAATGTGGAAAGAAGGGGTGGACTTTCGTGTTGCTTTCGATAGAGCGGTTGACATTGCTAAACGATCTGGCATTGAACTATCACAAGAAAATAAACGAGGAGACGGTCTCTTATCTAAAAGGCCGGGGCTTCAGTCAAGAACTGGCAAGCGAGCATCTGCTCGGAACCGTACCAGTCGACTGTGATCCTAGCCATTCCCAATTTATTGGATGGCTTGCTATCCCATACCGAGTGGTCAATGGTGTAGCAGGGTTTAAGTTTCGCAGGGTAGATGATTCTCCGGGGCCAAGATACATGGCACCAATGCATCAACCTGCAAGGTTATTCAATGCTATAGATCTACAGAAGCCTAGTGACATCGTTGCTATTTGCGAGGGAGAACTGGATGCAGTCGTTGCAAGTCAGTTGTTACCAGCAGTTGGAGTGGCAGGGGTCAAAGCTTGGAAGCCACACTTCAATAGGTTATTTAGTGGCTACCGAAGAGTTGTTGTTCTTGCAGATAATGACGATAAGAAAGATGGTTCTAATCCCGGAATGGAATTGGCAGAGAAAGTATTACAGGAGGTTGAACACGCTGAATTGATAGCACTTCCACTCGGAAGTGATGTAAACTCTATAGTATTAGATGAGGGTTTAGAAGGATTACGAAGGAGGCTTGGAATCGATGAGCGAGTATGAGGATGGAATCAGTAGATCAAATGACGACAGAGATTTTAAGGAAATTATTGGAGGACTTAGGTCTCAAAATCCTCAGCCTAAAACAAAGCTCAAGTCAGCCTTTGGCCCTCGAGATAGTAGTTCAACTACCGCAGACCCGATGATGAACAAGTTTGTTACTGACTCGTGGGATATTATCGATGAGCTTGGTAACTTACTCATTAGTAAGCAGCGTGACTACGGCCCCGGCAACATCAACAATGCCTTCGGTGGCCCTATCAACGGCCTAATGGTACGCATGGGTGATAAGTTAGAGCGGCTAAAGAATCTGTTGGCATCTGGGCATGATCCAGAGCATGAATCCATTGAGGATTCCTTCAAAGATCTAGCAAACTATTGCATCATTGCCATGATGGTTACTCGTGGCACATGGCCGGAGAATAACCAGCCATGAAGAAGATCATATTTTTTTTGACACCACTTGTTGTAATTACATTGGTGGTATTCGTTGCTAAGTTTGTTATGGATGCACTCATAGAGCTAGAAGAAGAATGACCGAACGGGCTGACGAGCATATCGAGGATCTGGTAAAGATCACCTCTGCATTTATCCATCGTAGATTTCATGACTATGTAGAACGCAGCGACCTCGAGCAAGAGCTGAGGATGTATATAATCCAGCGACCTAAATTGGTTGAGTCACTTGATGCATCGTATGAAGTCAGCAAAGAAGAGACCAAGTGGGTTGCTCGCAGGTTGATGGCTCGGTTCCGTAGGCACATAGAAAAGTATTCTCGTAAAGAGAAGTCAGCAAAGCTAGGCTATTCAACAGGTGATGAGTTCTTCTACGACACCATAACCTTGGCATCACTACTACCGGTAGCGTTGCAGTTTGAATCGCAGGGTGCAGTTCTTATTGATCGAGTTGATGATGGCACTCCTCGTAAACCACCGGTGCCTAGTGAGGGTGGCAATGTATTAGCCATGGTCATAGACATACGATCTGCATTTGAATTATTGGATGATGAACAGCAACTCATACTCACCAGTAGATACGGTGCATCTCCAATGATCCTCTCGGATATAGCAACAGAGATGGGGTACTCAGACTCTACAGTTGATAGAAAGATTCAGAAAGCTTTACGCAAAATGATTGACCATCTAGGTGGGCCCACGCCTTGGGGTTAAAGGTAACGCTAGAACGCTACGAGGTGGTACTCGCAGCGAACACAGCGATTGAACGATATGTATCTACCATGAAGAACGCACAGATGCATGGCCTTAAGGATATGAATCCTTGGGAGCGAATACTTTTAGATGTTGATGGATGTGGATCAGAGATTGCAGTTGCTAAGTATCTTGGTCTTTACTGGGGTGCAAACTTTGGTGAGAATGGTGTAGATATAAAGCCGAATATAGATGTAAAGTTTACCAAGCACCAGAATGGCAGGTTGTTAATCAGACCTGAAGCTGATGATGATGTGAAGTTTGTATTGGTCAAGGGTGGTATGCCGGACTATGAACTCATTGGTTGGATCATGGGTGGTGATGCTAAGAAACCAGAGTTCTTAGACAAGCCAGACTGGAAGAGGCCAGAGCTTTATTGTGTGCCGGAAGATGCACTACGCAAGTTCAGAGGGAGTTACATAAACTAATGGCTACATACGAATACGAATGTCCGGGTTGCGGTGATGTTCGAGAGATCGAACGCAAGATAACTGATCCTGAAGAGACATACATTTGCGATAACTGTCATTCACAATTCAATCGCAAGTGGACAGCAACGCCTACGATTTTCAAAGCTGGCGGTTTCTACTCGATAGAGAATCCAAGGGGATAAAAAGACTAAGACCCCTCACGGCCTACAGTCCGGAGGGGTCTTAGTTGTACCATTCTAATGCCGCTTACGGCATTGTCAATTACTTACCATAGTATTCCTTGAGGAATTTTCCACAGTAAGGCCAAGGACTATGGCCTCGGTTTACATATATATGCAGAGCTACAGCGAACTGTTCTCTTAGCGTTGCATTCTTGGGTTGTGTGCCGCTTGTGCCGCCGTGGGCTTTCCAAGTCCGGGGATATTCAATCTGAAAATATCCTTGGAACTGATCGCGTTTGCCGCTGACGGCATTGTGTCTTTGACCGGACTCACAGGTGGCAAGTTTTTGCCAAGCCAATGGGAGATCGGTGATCTCAATGTCTGGAACTCTAATCAAAATAGGCACTTGATTCTGTGTTGGTTCTGTTCTTGCGGTTATGGGTGCAGTTGGGGCAAGCATAAGAGCCAGCCCCAACGCAACCAAACCGAGTGTTAGTCGGTGCATTTATCCCCCAAACAAGATAGCCACTCCCCAAGCGAGGAGAGGTATCGTTATTAGTAATGGTTGCCCCTCGGTAATTCCAAGAGGCAAGGTAAAGAATGTAAGTATGAATAGTCCAAAGCCTATCAACTAGACCACCTTTCTAGGGCAGTCGCTGTATGGAAAGTCTTCCTGCTCTTCGCAAGAACACCAGTTGAATCGTTCGAGCTGAGTGGCGTGTGTGAGTTCCGCCAATTCACCCCACGAAATCGAGTCTTGGTCGCTCTCTCCCTCTTGTGTAGGAAATACGCGACCCTTGCGATTGCTGCTGATTATCTTTATGTCTTCCTCGCCGGAAAAGATTATGTCCCAATCCCAATAGCGCGGATCTCCGTCATAGGTATCTATCTCAATCGTTACTAGCCACTTATCCTTCATTTAGTTCTACCTCCTCATCATCAAGTAGCAGGGTTACAGTTATGTCGTTGATAATTGACTCATCTATCTTGCCAATCGAATCTTGGACATTGTTCATACCGCAAATAGCCGCTTGCTCATAGGCCTCGTTGCTTAGATTCTGGAAAGAATCATCAGCCTCTAACTCCACAGTTGTAGTGATAGTCAGATAGTCAGTTACGAAAGTAACTCGGTATGCATAACTCATACATTCACCCCCCTAACTCCGAGTTCGTGTTCCTTGCACTCAGCCCAAGTAACCTCGTGGCACTTATCGCAAGTGGTCTCATAACAAGGAGACTCCAAGTGTTCTCTGCAATCTTTCCAAGTTGATAAAGATTTACAGCATTTACTAAAGTGAATAGAGCAATAGAACTTTCCATTGACCTCAGTAAAGAAAGTATGGTTGGAATCTTCCCAACCACAATCGAAGCAGTAGTAACCCACTTCTAGAATGTCGCCGGTTTCTACCCAGCCAGCACCTTGCACCTCGGTTGAGCCTTCAGGCGAGTCCATTCCACGAGCAATCTCTCGTGCATCAGACTCGTTATCTGCCTCAATAAACAACTCGTGTAGGACTATCTCTTTCAGGGTTACTCGATACTTAGGCATTATCCACCTCTAACTTCTTTAGTGTGCCAGTCTCATCTTCTTCGAGTCCTGTATAGATAACAACTTGGCCTTCATTATCTCTCTCGAAAGTTGCACTCGGACAGATCTCGAGAACTTTAGTAACGAGCCAATCGAAGCTCTTTTCATTCTCCTTGCACTTCTCTTCTGCTATGTCGAATAAAGAATCTTCCCCGTCAATCCAATCGGGTTCTTCAATTCTCTTCTCGTCTGCACTCCACCATTCACTTACCATTCCATACTCACCAATGAATCCAATCCAATGGACAGTTTCATCTTCGTGTTTCAGGGTCATTCTGTATTTAGTTTCAATAGAGAAATTATCAGCCTCGATAACTTCTATCTTGCTATCACTTATCTTCATTATCATTCTTTCTGTAGGTTGGTTGGTATTCAGATGAACACCCGAAGAGGCAGGGAGATAACCCCCTGCCCTATCGGCTACTAATCTTTTAGTTGCGTTAGGTCAATCATTCGAGTCGCTGTCTTGCTTTCTTCGCTGTTATCCCTATCGGTAATCCACCACTCAAGCCCTTCGAGTCTTGTTGCCAAGTCGTGTGTTGCGAGAGGGTCGCTTGAATAAATCACGACCCAAGTTTTATGAACGCTCATTCCTCACCCCCTTTCTTGCACTTAGGGCAATCACAATTCGCCACGCAAGTCGGGCAATCGGTCGAGCAATCTCCAGCGTGAATAGTTAGCACCGCTTATGCCTCGCAATCGTGGCCATAAGCCCACTCTTGGCAATCGTTATCATCTAGCAGGTCGAAGACCCGAGAACATTCCGGACACTTCGCCTTCGTTGGAATCCTCATTCTGCACCTTCTTCTGTAGTGATGTGGTAGCAATCTTCGCTATCTTCAACGCAATCGCAACCGCCTTCACCGCAAGGGCAAGGTTCGCTGTAATCAAAGTGAGCCGCGTATTTCTCCTCGGCTTGTTCTGCATTATCGGCGGTGATAGTGAGGACTTGAGTTACCACCTCCATTGTATAGATTGGCATCTAATCACTCACCCCCAAAATAACACTCGAGAGAGGACTTGAAGCAGTAGTGGTCTCCGACCCAATTCAGGTGGTCGAGACCCCACATAAGCAGACCGATAAGAATCGCCCCGTTGATTAGTAAAGAGATCGTGAGAACTATCTCGCCTCGTTTAGTTAGTTTCATTAGGCGGATTCCTTCCCGTTCACAGTATCTTGCCAAGTCTTGTTACCCCAATCAGGGTGAGACCTAAAGCAAGAGGCAAAATAAGCAACCTCGGGCAAGTCCTCGGCGTAAACATTTACCAGCTCTTTTATAGTTTCTTTACCGCTACGAGTAAAGATTCTTCTTACTGTATAAGTATCATTCCAAGCGAGGTCAATCGTTACGGAATACCCATTAGATACGGGCAAGGTAACGCCACTCTCGCGCTTGATTACTCTTCCCCCACTAATCGCCAAGAGATTATTTCTCCCGAGTTGAGCGAGGGTCTCGCTTGTGTCGCAAGGTCTAAACTCTTGCGCTTTCTTCTCATCTTTCATCTTGTATCCATTCTGTAGGTTGGTTGGTTATGCCTCGAGGATTCCGGTGGGAATCTCTTAGACATAAAGCAAGGGCAAGACCTAAGGCCTTGCCCCCACTTTACGGCCTAAGCGATTACGGCCTCGATACCTGCCCGAGAGTATGCCTTTACTAGGGCATTGAGTCGGGTCTTGCTAAGAGGTGCGAATACAAGCACCTCTCGAGTCTCGGAATCGAGGAGAGTAATTACGGGATTAGTTGCTCGCATTGACCAACACCTCCTCGAGGTCTTTCAGACCTGCCTCGACTCGAGGGTGTAACTCGTTACGCATTGAACGGAAAGACTCGCAAGGCCAGCCAGCACTAAAGACTCGGCGCAAGAGAAGAGCGAGTGAGTGTCCATTCTGTAACTCGAAAGCCTTATCGAGTGCCTTATTGGCCTCGGTCTTATTGCCTAACTCGTAAAGATAAGCCCCTCGAATCGCCTCGAGTGCTGCCGAATCTTGCCCGAGTAATTGAATCGCATTTATGAAGTCGAGAGAATCTTCAGAATCTAAAGCGATTCCAATCGCCCCGAGTGCATAGTCGCGAATCTGCACACTCTCAGCGATTCCAAGAGTGGCGGTCTTGATTGCTACCTCTTCAAGCATTCTCGAATCTTGGAATGAATCGAGAAGAGAATCGAGTGCATTCTTAGCCTCGAGGTGAGTAGGTAAATCGGTCTTGATGTCGTTCATAGTAGAGCCTCATTCTGTAGGTAATGAATAAGGGAGAGATTCCCTTACACCTCAAGTATGAGGCCTCAGCTCGTAAATCTCAAGCATTCCCGAGATCGTGTTGGCCTAATCTCGAGGCCTCGAAAGTAAGCGGATTACAAGGCTTTCAGAGATTCCAGAGATTCCGGACATAGTCAGATTCCGGACAAGACCCGAGGCCAAGACCCAAGACCCCAAGCCCTCAAGGTCTGCCGATTCCCTGCCCCTTGCCCTGCCCTTGCCCCCTCGATTAGTGCCAAGCCCTGCCCCAAGTAATGCCCCAAGTGTTAGGCGATTACTTAGACGGCGAACATTGAAAGAGTCTTAGTCTCCAAGCCTCAGCCCCTAGACCCTGCCAAGTCTGCCCAAGTCTGCCCGTATGGGGTAGGGGTAAGTCAGGCAGACCCCCTGCTCGACACACCCTGCAAAGAAATGACCCGAGTGCTAATAATGCGGTCGGGGGCCATGTATATGTACCCAGAAAGATATTTTTGATAGGAGCTGTGATCTCTGATATGCACTCTGACCAGCACTTATACACGGATATAGATACATTGGTTTCTATGTGATGTAACTCACAGTACCAAAAGCGGGATAAACACTACTTATCCCGGCTTATTGTATATAGGAGGATAATTACTGGAAAGTAATTAGACGACTATAACGGCCCTTAGGGGGCCGTAGCGAGCCCTAGCGAGCGAAGGCAGACTAAGTACCCCTAGTAAATGCCCAGTAGTCTGTTCTTTTCTAGAACCGCTAAACCCAATGAAAAATCTTTGGCGATCACGCCAGCGAAGCTGGCGAGGAGAGTTATGAGTAAGCAAGAAGAGACAGCTAAGATCAAGGCTAGAGTTATTCGCCTGATTACTGAAGGCTGTACGGTTGAAGATGCCATGAGGCAAGTAGGCCGCTCAGCAAAGCTATGGGATTACTACCGCTCCACCGATAAAGAGTTCAAAGAGCAAGTTGACACGATCCGTGCTGCTAGATCCAAAAAGGGTCGTATCCAGTCCGATGAATCTCTCACGATGTCCTTTCGCGATTTTCGCAAGGAGTATTTAGAAGCTGAGACTTTCCCACACCAGATGAATATCATTAACCTTCTTGAAGGTAATGAGCCTGAGTGGATGCATACCTCTATGCAATTTGAACAAGGCCGCACCCAGTATGTGCTGGTGAATGTGCCCCCGGAACACGCTAAATCGATGACAACCTCAATCGACTACCCCGTGTACCGAATCTGTATGGATCCAAATGTGCGAATCATGATCGTATCCAAATCACAGCAGAAGGCAACAGAATTTATTTATGCCATCAAACAAAGACTGACTCACCCATCGTGGCAGAAGTTGCAGTTAGCCTATGCGGCTGGCTCTGGCTTTAAGTCTAAGTCTGCTACATGGCAAGCAACACAAGTCTATCTCGGAGATGAACTCCGTGACTCAGACCAGAAAGACCCAACCATTCAGGCTATCGGTATTGGTGGTCAGGTTTACGGTGCAAGAGCTGACCTGATTATCCTTGACGACTGTGTAACCATGAGCAATGCCCACGAGTATGAAAAACACATCCGTTGGATTCAACAGGAAGTCCTTACCCGTCTTGGGCCTACGGGCAAACTTTTAGTCTTAGGCACTCGCGTAGATTCCATTGACTTGTATAGAGAACTCCGTAACGGAGAACGCTACCCCACCGGCAAGTCTCCTTGGACATACCTTGCAATGCCAGCAGTTCTTGAATTTGCTGAAGATCCAAAGGACTGGAAAACCTTATGGCCTAAATCAGACCGCCCATGGCAGGGTGGAGAGGATGAGGCCGATGATAGTGGACTCTATCCCCGTTGGGATGGACACCATCTCTCAATGCGCCGTGGTGCATTAGATCCTAAAACTTGGTCGATGGTTTACCAGCAAGCTGATGTGGATGAAGATTCAGTCTTCAACACAGTATGCGTTAAAGGTTCTATCGATCGCATGAGAATGATCGGGCCAATGGTTGCTGGCAACCCCGGACACCCCGAAACAATAGAAGGTCTCACCATCATTGCTGGACTTGATCCTGCAATAGTTGGTGATACGGCAGCAGTCGTAATGGCTGTAGATCGTAGACGGAAGAAAAGATACATCTTGGATGCCGCTACGATAACTAAGCCGTCTCCGCAAGCAATCCGTGATCTCATCACGACATTAACCGAAAAATACAAACCATCTGAATGGATGGTTGAACGGAACGCCTTTCAGGGTTACCTGACACAGGATGAGAATCTACGGGCTTGGCTTGCAAATCGTGGTGTGCTTCTTCGTGAACACACTACATCTAGAAACAAATGGGATGTCGGATTCGGCGTAGCAGCAATGTCTGCCTTGTTCGGATCTGTGGAACCTAACGGTAAACACCACAGGGATAACCTCATACATCTTCCATCGGATCGCCATGAAGGTATCCGACTTCTCATTGACCAACTAGTAACTTGGTCTCCAGAGACAAAGAATAAAACAGACTTAGTTATGGCCATGTGGTTCTGCGAGATTAGAGCCAGAGAGATTTGCCAGTTTGGTGAATACGGTGGTCAGTATGTTAAGAATGAATTTCTAACACGATCAGATGCTGAGAAGAGACAAGTCGTCAACCTTGACGAGTGGATCTCTGATCGCCGTCTGGCATAAGGAGAACTATGCTTTCAGTTCAAGAAGTCGCATCTAAGGTTGAACGCCTTAAAACACGCAACATGGATCGCGACCGCCGTATGTCAGATGTTCTTGCTGTCCGTCAGGGCAGAATGCAAGATGTCTTCTACGGACAGTTCTCTGATGAATACCCTAAGCCCCTCATTGCAAACATGGTGGACATTGCAGCTCGTGACCTTGCCGAGGTAACTGCACCACTTCCTGCTATTAACTGCTCTTCTTCCAATATGAGTTCTGATGCTGCTCGCAAAAAGGCTGAGACTCGCACTCGTATTGCAACACATTATGTCAACAAGTCAGACCTACAACTTCAGATGTATCAAGCTGCTGACTGGTATTACACCTATGGCTTTGCTGCTGGAATGATTGAATTAGATCTTGATAGTGGTAATCCTCGGATTCGTATGCTTAATCCCTTTGGTTTGTACTATGAAACAGACCGCTTTGGGTCTGTGGTTTCCCTTGCACAAATCATTATGTCTGATTCTGAATCTTTAGCTGCACAGTATCCGGAGTATGCAGGTCAGATTAAGACTAAGTATGGCTACAAAGCAAGCGTATCTATGGTTCGCTACCACGATAAAGAACAAGATACTATCTTTCTTCCAGAGGTTGATAACTTAGTTCTATCTTCTACCCCTAATCTTCTAGGTAAAGTCCTTGTAGATGTTGCAGAACGACCAACAGTTGATGGTCAAACCCGTGGTCAGTTTGATGATGTGCTACCTGTTCAGATGGCTAAGGCTCGTTTTGCTTTATTGCAACTAGAAGCTGCAAAGAAATCTGTCAATGCACCTATCGCTATCCCACCAGATGTCCAAGAATTTACCCTTGGCCCTGATGCTTTGCTTCGTTCTAATACTCCAGAGAAGATCCGTAGAGTTCCAATCGAACTCCCAAGCGGAGTCTTTGCTGAGACACAGAACCTAGACCGTGAACTCCGTACTGGATCTCGTTATCCAGAAGGTCGTACCGGAACTATCGATGCATCTATTGTTACAGGTCGTGGAGTCCAAGCCCTTATGGGTGGATTTGATTCACAGATCAAAGCAGCACAGGCTGTCTTTGCTCGCTTCTTTATCAATCTTATCGGTATCGCATTCCTTGTAGATGAGAAGGTCTTTGGATCTACTCAGAAGACAATCCGTGGTACAGATGATGGAACACCTTATGAACTTAAGTATGTTCCTGCTCGTGACATTAATGGTGATTACACCGTAGATGTTCAATATGGACTTATGGCTGGACTTGATCCTAACCGTGCAGCAATCTTTGGATTGCAGCTTCGTGGAGACAAGCTCATATCTCGTGATTTCCTACGCCGTAACCTTCCATTCTCAATCAATGTTACTCAAGAAGAACAACGAATCGACATCGAAGAACTTCGTGACTCACTCCGTGCAGCCGTTGCACAGTATGCAAATGCAATACCAATGCTTGCTACTCAAGGTGGGAATCCAACAGAAGCTGTTAAAAGACTTGCCGACATCATCGAAGGTCGGCAAAAAGGTCAAGCATTGGAGACAATCGTTGCTAAAGCGTTTGCTCCAGTAGCAGAACCGGCAGCGACTGCGATGGCCCCCGGTGCTTCGCAATCCCCCATGGGGATTCCGGGAGCGGCCCCGGCTGCCGGTTCCTCTATTCCTCCGGGTCAAGCACCCGGTGGAGCAAGGCCAGAAATGGCAAAACTACTAGCAGCCCTCGGTGGGGCAGCGTAAAAAAGCATCGGGAGGTGCAATATGTTCGGAACTAAAAAAGGTGCTGTAGCCAAGGCGTTAGTACTTGCTCCAACAACTGGCAAGACTTCAGCTAAAGGTAAGAATGCAATGCGTATTTTCGGAACAAACGGAAAGCCAGCATCAGCAGCAGGAAAGAAAGCTAAGTAACAATTCTTAAGTGGGGTGAGCTATGAACGAAGATAACTTCAATGATCTAGATGATCTAGATGATATGTTCGTTATGGCTCGCCCTGCTAAGAAAATAGATTTTATTTACGCAGTAGCAGAACTTTTATATAAAATAAGTTATTCATTCGCAGATTTTTTCTCCTTGATAACTAAGGTTATTCACTCGCATTCGGTTAACGAAGCCAAGAAGCGATATATGTGGGAGAAGTATTCTAAAGACATTGAGAAAATGGAGGCTAAAGATGGCTGATGTAACGGTCTCTGGCCCTGCACAATATTCTAAGCGACAAGATCTACAAGGTTACAATGGTCGTCAAGCTGCACAATATGTTCCGGGTATGCCATATGGTGAAGGACAAGCCACATACAATATGGGAACATCAGCACCATTAGCAGCAAGTGAAACTCCAGCAGCAGGTACTGGCCCAATGGGTGCAACAAGGCCTATGCCAGTAAATAATTTGAACACTCCTAATCCAGATCAGAATGCTGAGATCACACACGGTGCATCATTTGGCCCCGGTGCTGGCCCTGAGGTTTTACCTACTGCACCTTCTGCACCAGATGATACTGCTGCAACTCTTCGTGCATTAGCCGGAATGTTTCCAGACCCAGACCTAACCAGATTAGTTCAAAGACTTACATCTGAAGGTCGCTAAATGGCAGGAAAAATTGGCGGCACTATTAGTGGTACATCCTTAGGTTCTGACATTGCAAGCATTCCTCAAGAAGGAACTGCTGCTTATGAACAATGGCGTAAGACTGAGAACAACAAATGGCTTACACCAGCATTTGCATCTCAGGTTGCAACCATGGCTAAGACATACCCTAATGCTGGCGCAGGAACTGTACTTGCATTAAGTAAAGCTGGAGCCAGCCCTAATCAACAAACTTCTTCAGCAGCAGCAACCCTTGATACACAATCATCTGTAGATATTCAGCGTGAAGCCGCTAAGCAAGCAGCAGCTAAACTTAAAGAAGCTAATAAGGTGTCAAAAGGTTCCCCTGTTGACTTCCTTGCTCCGCTTACTCGTACAGCATTTATGGCACTTACTACTCCATTCGAGTTGCTCGAAGGATCTATCCGTCAGATAGCAGCAGGTAGGGCCCCTAATCTTTTTAATACTTGGGATGAAACCCAATCAGGACAAGCAATTAAATCATTGCTCACAACAGGCAAAGTAGATGTTGGATCAGGCTTTCTTGGAACAGATGCTAACTCTGCTGTAGGTAAAGCATTACTGAAAGCACAGATTTCCGGTGGGCCAAAGATGAAGTATGGCGGCCCTTGGACTTATGCCTCTGGCATGACTCAAGCATTATTTGAAGATCCTGAATCTAAGGCTGCTCGTACATTCCAAGCAACAGCAGGTTTTGTAATGAACCTTGCATTAGATCCATTGACTTATGTTCCCGGAGTTGGCTTAATAAAGCTCAGTAAAACTGGAGCTACATTACGCTTTGGCCCTAAAGCGGCAGCAGCCGCAGCATTAGCCAAGGCACAACCAGTAAAGAATGTCTTGCGTGAAGGTCAAGATATTGCTGGTGAACTCAAAGCAACTATGGCTGATGCCAAAGTTGCATCTGGTGATATTGCAATGCTTGAAGGCGACATAGCTAAACACGCAGCAGATGTTGAAGAACTCATGCCTGAGATGGATCGCCTATATGAATTAACACATACTGCTAAGACTCAAGCTGATTTAATTGATGCACAGTATGGTGAACTCAGCCAGCGTAGAGACACACTCTTTGCAGCCCTCAAGAAAGAGGGAAATACATCTGCTGAATTAGTCGGTAAGAAGCGTAAAGGTGAAGACCTTATGGCTCACCGTCTTGAGCTTAACTCTGCTGGTAGAGCAGCAGAAGTTCAAGGTATCTTAGATGCTAAGGGTTTTGATGAAGTCGTAAAGACTTCCGAAGCACTTGCACAACAAGAGAAGTTTGCTCCCGGACTTATTCATACAACTGAAGAGGCTGCCCTTAAGAAGGGTGATCGCCCAGCAGTTCAAGGTCTTCAGGGAACTGATGAGTTAGTTGTTCGTGTTGCTGCAAAACAAAAGCCACGATTGGCAACTTGGTCAGCACTTGTTAAAGCTGGAGATTCCCCACAGGCTACACGCCTTGGTAATGAACTTGGATCTAACCTTATCGATATTGCATCTAAGGCTGGCGTTGCTGATGAGAAGGTTCAAAAGGTTTTAGATGTAATTGATACACCCGGTGCATTGCATGGAGAAGTAGTCGATGCGGCAGTCAAACTTGGTATCGTTGATAATCTTTATCAGGCTTATCAGAAGTCTGGCATCCAAGGTTTCGATCAGGTAGGTGCTACTCGTGGTGTTGGTGGTGGCGGATACGCTTACTTCCCACAGACTGTAGATCCATTTGCAGCAAAGCTTAGCGACTTTGGTCGCTTCAAAGCAGATGCAATTAACTCTCCAGATATTCTTGACTTTGGAAAGCAAGCCGGAACTACTGAGGGTGCAATTACCCAACAGGTTGGTGGCATGGCTGAAGGTGCTGCTGCTGGTCGTTTAACTGTCATGGAACAAATTGCTGAACTAGATAAGCAGATTGCTGAAAAGGGTAAGATTGTTTCAGCAGCACAAAAAGAATTTGATAAGTATGATTCTATTTATCAATCTAATCTTAAGTTTGTTAAAGATCATGCAGCTACTCAAGCAGAAGCAAAGTCTGCATTAGAAGAAGCAATGGGTCGCCGTCAGTTAGCAACTGAATCACACTTTGGTCTAACCACTATTGCTGGCAAGCAGATACTTGATTATCAGAAAGCATCAGATGCATTCTTTGGCCCATTAGGTCGCAATGTATCTAAGATGATTGCTACTCACTATGCACCAGATCAATACTATGATCTATGGAAAGCAATGAATGGCAAGGTAACTGTTGCTGTTGCCAAGGAACTAGCTGCTGCCGGAACAGAGAAAGAAGTTCTACAGATCCTTGCAGGTCAGATTGGTTTAGACCTCGGAACCGGAACTCGTTTAGGTTTATCTGCACAGTCTCGTGCATTGAAGATTGAGTCAGGACTTTACAATCCTAATAGTCTTCAACTTGCTCGTGCAGCAAAAGAAAAATTTCTTCTTAACTCTTTTGTTGAAAAGGGTCTTACTAAAGTAAATGATTCAATCTTCACACGCATGGCACCTACTAAGGATCTTATCCATCTTGATGATGTAGATAAGTTAGTCCATCAGATGCACGATGTTCTCCCATTCATCGGTGCTTCAGAGGCTCTTCGTACAAGTGCAGTCAAAGCTATGATGAAGTCAGAGACATCTACTGAACGATTCAATGTCTTTATTGACACCATTACATCTGTAGTCAAAGAACAAATGCCTAAACTTTCAGAAGAGCAAGGCAAGATGCTTGAGAGTGCAGCAAGAGTATTTAAGAAAGAACAGGATGCAAACCGTAGATTTCTTGCTCAAGTCGCTGGTAACGGAACCGATGTTCAAGAGGTTATTAGCGCAGGAAAAAAAATCACGGTCTCAGAGTTGGATCCACTACTTGACTCACAACTTGCAAACTATATCAAGTGGCCTGATACCAATGCCATGCGACAGCTCACAGGTAAGACAAGAAACATTTTGTCAAGATCTGAAGGGGCCCAACAGTTTAGAACCGTAAGCACAGAACTATTTGATACATTCTTCAAGCAGTCTGTTCTTGTAGGTCGCCTATCTTATATTGAGCGAAACATTATGGATATGCAGGTTCGTTCATTCTTTGCCGGATCAACAACTTTATTCAATCATCCTTTGAGATTCATTGCTATGTCAATGGGCAACCCAGAGGGTAATGCAATGGCTAAGTATCTAACTCGTATGAGTAGATTTGATAACACAGTTTTTGGTAATCGTTTTGATGATCTAGTCAAGCAAGTAGATGTTGATGGCTTCAAGGGTGCAGCTTTATCTGATGCAGATAAGTATGCAGTTATGATGTCTCGCAGCTATGGCATGGGTGTTGGTCAAGGTCAAAGAATGCTTCCTACTGGAATGCGATTCATTGGCAAAGACGAAAAGCAATTCAACCGTGCATGGGCTGGTGCTATCTTGCAGTATCGTGAATCTACTATAGCCCGTTTAGTGGCTGGTGGAATTAACGGTGGATCCAGAGATGCCGCAGGTAAACTAAAGCCTTGGTTCCCAGAAGCTAAAGCATTCCTTGCTAAAAAAGAAGCACAAGGTTTGACATTGGCTAACAATGAAAAACAAATCATTACAGATTTTATGTTTGAGACAGAACAAGGTAACTTGCTACGCAAGCAACTTGGTGGCATCTCACAACAACACAATGCAATTTTTAATGCAGAAGATCTCAATGTCGCTAAAGATGCAGTATCTCAATATATGGACATCATAGTTAAAGGTGTTGATAACCTTGCTGGTGGTCGCCAAGAGATCCGTGACTTCATTTCCGGAAAACATATGGTTGACATCAAAGGACAAAAACTTAAGGGTAAGAATGGTTTTGACCCTAAAGGCAATACCGCTAAAGATGTATGGCTATCTCGTATCTTAAAAGATTATCGTAATGCAGATGCTGTCAATGTGGATAATGCTATTGGTCAGCTCAAGCTTCCTGCCGAATCATACGAAACAGCAGGTGCATTAAAAGGCACATGGGATAAAGCAGCAGCAAAGTTCTTCCGTTTTTCAGCAACTGTTGAAAAGCGTATGGCACTTGGCCCAGAGTATCGCCAACAATATTGGAACTCAGTTGGTGAACACATCAATCTTATGTCCAAGGCAGAGGCTGAAAAGATTCTTCCTATTGCAGAGAAAGAACTTTCCGGAACTAAGATCTTTGGAGTTCCTGCAAACTTTACTAACCCAGCGTTATCTAAGATGCGTGAAGCAATTAAGACATTAGATGATCGCGGTCTATCTGTTGATGATATGCATGGTGTTGCAAGTAATCTAGCAGCAGATAAGATTCAAAAACTTTATTACGATGCTATGCGACAGAGGCAGTATGCCGTTGCATTGCGTATGGTTGCACCATTCATTGGAGCATTTGCTAACACTATGGATGTATGGGGCAAGCTAATTGCTAAGGATGTAACTAATACCTTTAAGCTTCAAGGCAAAGCCCGTACCTATAAGGCAATTAATGCTTTTGAGTTTTTAACTCATCCAGAGACTGGCGTTATCTACGAGTGGACTAATGACAACTGGAATGATCCGGGTCAAGGGTTTATCTATAAGGATCCAACATATGGAGATCCTCGTATGATCTTGCCATTTGTTGGTGACATTCTTGGTGGAATGCTTGGAACCGTTGCTGGTGAAAAAGTTCCCGGTATGCCTACATCACTTTCAATTCCATCTTTGAACCTTGCATTCAGTAACGAATTGTTACCGGGTGTTGGGCCGGGTATTCAACTTACCGTTGGTAAAGTTGTTCAAAATCAAAATGGTTGGATTGCGGATCAACTCCGTAACATCATCTATCCATTTGGGGCCCCAGACTCAAAGACTGGAATAGTAGAATCATTTACTCCAGCTTGGGCCCAAAGACTTCTTTATGGTTTAGGCGTTAACTCATACGAGGCAAAGAACCTTTCAACGCTTCGACCAATTATGACTTACCTTGCTACTACTGGTAAGTATGGTGAGTTCCCACTTGATGGCCCTAACCAACAGAGGCTTCTTGAAGACTCAGGAAAACTCAATCGAGTTCTTGCCCTATGGCGTGGAATCTTTGCAAACTTATCACCCGGTGCTATTGCACCAAATATCCTTGCCAAAGATAAGACTGGTGACTTCCATGTTCAGGCATTGATGATGAATGACTTCTTACAGATTCGTGCAAACAACCCAGATAACTATGCAGTATCCATTGCTAAGTGGGCAGAGAAGTATGGCGATTCAGCCCTCTTTGCTTTGGTATCTGGATCTCGTGGTGGTGTTCAACCAACTAGCGAAGCATGGAATTTCTATCTCAACAATAGAGATGATGCACTTCAATACAAGAATGCATTCTCCTTGTTCTTCCCCGGTGGTCAATTCTCGCAAGAATTTGCTAAATGGCAAGAGCAGACAGGACAGCGTTTCAAGTTATCTCCTGCTGACATGATGGCTGAAGCAGCCCGTTATGTTTACTCAGCCCGTAAAGCAAAGCTTCAGTCAGATGAAGCAACTGCAATCATGCAGGGTACAGATCCTAAAGATGCCCATGCTATGTATCAAAGTCGCAAGGAAACATTAGATGGTGATTTTGGTGGTCAACCTGATTATCGATCAGCAGGTGTTCCTCGTGAGACATTGCTTAAGGAAGTAACAGCAGCTCTAAGTAACGATAAGTTTGCAGCTACTGAATCAGGTAAAGGTCTTGCAGAATTCTTGCAGTATCGCAAGGCAGCAACAGATGCAGCAGCACAATCTGGATACAAAACCCTTACAGGTGTTTCAGTTAAACCTATAGCAGAATGGCTAGATAATGCAGCATATCAAGTGATTGCTGCTTATCCAGAGTTTAGTGTTATGTACTGGCGTATATTTGCAACAGAAACAGGAAACCAATAATGGCAACAGAGACAGAAGCACAAAAGAAAGCTCGACTAGCAGCCGAACTTAAGGCTCGTCAAGATGCCATCGTTGCCTCTTTGCCAACCGCAGGATCAACTGGTTCTTCTTTTACAGCAAAAGGAACAAATGTATGGAGACCCGGACAAACATTTACTGATGCCAATGGTAAGAAAACTACGATTACTGGTGCATTTCAAACAGCACTTTATGATCCAACGCTAAAGACTATTGGAACTATCCGTTCTACAGAACCTCAATTTGCAACACTTCCAGATCAAAATGCTATCAAAGCATTGTTGGTACAAGGCAATTACTTATCAAAGTCTAACTATCAAACAGCAAACTGGATTGATGCAGATAACCAAGCAATGATTTCTTTACTTAAAGATGCCAACGCTGCTGGTGCTACTTGGCAAGAAGTTATCAAAGGTATTGCATCAGGTGGTGGTGGAGCAGGAACTACAACTACAACTCGTTCTGTAAACCTATCTGATCCAGCAACTGCACGAAATGCTGCACGAGCCGGAGTCAGAGCTTTACTTGGCAGGGATCCATCCGAGTCAGATATGAACTATCTAACTGCTGCTATTACAAAGTATGAAAAGTCAAACCCTTCAATAACAACTCAGACACAGACTGGTACTAATTCATATAATGTATCTTCATCCGGTGGTGGAACAATCGGTGGAAGAGGAGAAGTAGTGGAACAGGCTATTCGATCTGATGAGGCACTTAATACAGAAGCAACTAACATTAAATTCAACTCTTATGCAAATGGCATTGCTAGATTGGCGGCTGGACAATAATGGCTGAAAACAAACCAATCGATGTAAGTCAATTACTTAAAGATGCCGCAGCTAATGCTGCTGCCGCTAAGGCTTCACAAGCTGCCGCAAAAGCAGCAGCAGATAAACTAAAGTCAAGTAATGCTGCTGAACAAAGAATTAAACTTACTGCTCAAAGCAGGACTAAATATGCTGAAGGATTACAGACATCATTAGATGATGATCTAGTAAGAATCAAACAGATAGTAAGAGATATTACTGATGCTGGTGGAAGAACCACTCCGGCTCAAGAGCGTGATATTCAGTATTACTCAAAGCGTTACAACTCAACTCTTACTGCACAAACAACTGCATACCAAGAAGTAAAAGACCTATCTGCCGGAAAGTATGAAGTAGATAACTCTGGAAAGTTAAAGGCAAAGCAGGGAACTACTGCAACTACTGGCGGAACTCCAAGTGGCAATGTATTTGATTATCAATATCAAGCCGGTGCTAACCCAGCCACCACACCTCGCCCTAAGGGCGTTCCAACTGATGCTACATACGATGCAACTAATACTCGATGGACATCTCCTACTGGATCTTGGGATGCAACAGGTAAGAAGATTATTGCAGAAAAAGTTGTTGGGTCTGCTGATGCTGGTGCCAAAGTTGGAGATACTGGAAAAGTAGCACAAACTCCAGAACAGATTGCAGCAGCTAAAGTAAAGTCAGATGCAGCCGCTAAAGTAAAAGCCGATGCCGCAGCAGCCAAAGCCGGAACTCTTACAGCAGATCAACAGAAATCACTTGGAACATATGGAAGCAAGTTCCTACTTGATTACTTTAAGACAGCAGAAAATGGCAAATATAAAACTCTTATCTACGATAAGTTAATAACTTTTGCTCAACAGAATGCAGATTTTGATACAGTAGTTGCACCATACCTTCGTGATACTGCTTGGTATAAAGATGTAAACCAACGCACATATTCACTCATTGGTGCGGCAGCTATTGGCAATGGTCTTAAACTAGATCAAGCGACTACCGATTCATACCGTGACCAAATCCTTGGCAAGGTAAAGACAATCGAAGAAGTCTCATATGATCTTCGCTTAAAGGCTATCTCTGATTATCAGTTAGATACCACTAAGCCAGATGTAGCAAGGCTTATGCGAGCAGGTCAAGATTTCCAAACTGCTGCTTCAGATTTTATTGATACTTACAAGAAGGCTTTGAAGTTATCTAATTCTCAGTTCCAGATTTCAGATCAAAGCTTCCAGACAATATTCAAATCATCAACAAGTCTTGGAGATTTTGATAAGAAGGTAAAGCACAGCCCACAATACCTTGCACAACCAGATGTCCAGATGGCTATTGCTTCTAACATCACAATGGTTAAGACAAAGTATAAGCAATACGGTCTAAGCCTTACTGCTGAGTCTGCTGCAAACCTTGGTCAAATGGCTTATCTAGGAGATACC
>Ga0304728_1000339_pt1 | contig 39944 bp, 53 predicted proteins | sample C_130625_MF_Meta_FD_190476 | JGI IMG/M metagenome (GOLD analysis project Ga0304728, IMG submission 190476) | Freshwater microbial communities from Lake Croche, Canada to study carbon cycling - C_130625_MF_MetaG (v2) (version 2) | ecosystem: Environmental > Aquatic > Freshwater > Lake | place... | reverse complement strand
TCACGCAACCGATTGCACCGATGTAGATCAAATTGATGAAATACTAATTGCGCCTGTAGACCATGAAACGGTTGCAGAATTAGCAATTAATTTAGCTAAAGGGGAATAATATGGCATGGGTAATAGGCGGCGCTGTTTTAGGTAGCGCATTACTAGGTGCTAACGCTAGTAAAAATGCTGCAAATCAACAAGCTGACGCAGCTAATAGAGCTACTGATGCTCAACGTGAAGCATTTAATAAGCAAACTGAACTTAATAAACCATTTTATGATACTGGCGTTAATGCGTTAAATAAACTATCGTCACAGCCCACGTATACACCTGACGCATTTAATTACGAAGCTGACCCTGGTTATGGGTTTCGATTTAACGAAGGTATGAAAGGTGTTAACGCTGCCGCAGCTGCAAGGGGTGGTTTAATATCAGGCAACGCTCTTAAAGCAGCTAGTGATTATGGCCAAGCGTCGGGATCACAAGAATATCAAAATTCTTACAATCGTTATGTAACAAACCAAGGAATAAAGTTAGGGGCTTTTAACACCAATACTGGAGTTTTACAAAACCTTGCAAGTATGGGTCAAGGGTCTGCCAATAATCAAGCAGCGGCTGCTGGTGCTTTTGGTAATTCTGCTGCAAGCAATATAATCGGTGCAGGTAACGCTAACGCAGCAGGTACTGTAGGCGTTACTAATGCGTTAACAGGCGGGCTTGGGACTTATTTAAATTACAACCAAAACCAAAATATGTTAAATGCGTTTAACAGTAGAAATCCATCTTCATACGCGCCTAATGCACCATATGGATCAGGTGATTTTAATACGTTTAGTTACGGCGGGAATGCAACAGCATAAGGATTAACTATGGCAACTATAGACTCAAACATTGCGCTAGGCGTTAAGCCTATACAAATTGAAAACCCAATGAATCAATATGCGGCGTTGTCGCAACTGCAAGCAAATCAAAATCAAAACGCTTTGGCACAATATCAATTGGCGGCGTCTAAACGTGCAGAAGAATCACAAAACATTCAAAATCAATTGTATGCTAAACATTACAATCCAGAAACAGGGCAAGTTAATAAACAAGGTTTAATGGCTGATTTAGCCGCACAAAATCAAGGTGTATTAATCCCTAAATTACAAGCGCAATTTACAGAAGAAGAACATAAACAAAATGTTAATAAAGAAGTGCTTGCTAGAACATCAGGGCTTGAATATAAGCAAAAAATGGAAAAATTTAACAAAGCTATATCGCATATTGGCGCTTTAAATACTCCTCAAGAAGCACTTGCTAGTATTAAAGAATCTTTAGCAAAAGGTGATATTGATCAAACTAAAGCTGATTCACTTATACAATCGCTTAACAATACACCAAAATTTAATGATTGGCAAAAAAATTTAGTGATGGGTATTTTAGACGCTAAAGATCAATTTCACGTAAAAAACCAAGAAAAAACATTAAGTGAAACTATTCGTCATAATAATAGAACAGAAGGAATTCAACAACAAAACGTCAATATACAAGGCGGTCAGTTAAATTTAGCGCAACAAAAATTTGCGTTTGAAACTAACCCTGAAAAAGTAGGGGTTATAGCTGAAGCTAAAAAAACTGGCGAATTAAATGCAACTGATAAACTTGCAAAAACTAAAACTATTGAAGGCGCAAATCAGATTCTTAAAGATATTAAATACAACCCAAAAACAAAAGAAAACGATGTTAGTAAATTAATTGACATATCTACAGGAAGTTATTTAGGAAAAGCTTATGATATTGGCGGTAGGATATTTGGTAGCTCTACCGAAGGATCAAAAGCAATTGCCGAACTTAAAACGATTGAATCTAAGATTACAACTGATTTACTTGGCGGTAAATTAGGATCTGGTATTTCTAACGCTGACCGCGACTTTATTCAACAACAAGTTGGTTTGATTGGTGACGCAACTTTACCTACTGGAGATCGTAAAGCAGCGTGGAGCCGCGTTGTAAATCGTTTAGCAGACATATCTTCAAAAAATTCGGCAACAACTGTTATTGTTCCGCCAGCTGGTTTTGTACCAGATTAAAGGAATACTATGCCAATTCAAACAGCTACTAATCCTAAAACGGGCGAGCGTGTTGCATTAGTTGGTGATGCTTGGCAGCCAATTACGCAATCTGCAACAAATAAAGAAGGCATTAAAGCTTATTTAGTAGGCGATAAATGGATATCTGACGATGCAGCGCCGCTTGCAACGGCACCCGCAATTGAAAAACGTCAAAACGTAGGCCCTGAAAAAGGAAATATGTTTAGCCAAAACGCTGAAGATATTCAATATAGCCCTGAAGGCATACCCTTAAACACATCTAATTATGGATCAGCGCCTACAGGTATTACTGGAACCGTAGCTAAAGCGTTAACTACCGCAGTTGGCGCGCCTGTTAACTACGCAATGGGCGCGGCAAGCATACCTTTAAACGTGGCTAATTTAACTAGTAAAATATTCGGCGGTAGTTCTGCAACAGAACAAGCATTACAAGCTAAGAATCAAATTGCACAAGGTATTAACCAACAAAGTTATTCACCTGTAACACGTACCGCTGAATTTGCAGGTGAGGTATTTAATCCTATAACAATGGCGGTGCCAGGCGTTTTAGGTAACGCAATGGCTAAATATGCACCTAATGTAGCGCCTGCGGTTGCCAACGCATTACGTTCAGGTGGCTTTGATGTAGGCATATCTCGGTTAGGTAACGCCCCTGCGGGTGTAGTCACTAATATTCTTCCTAGAACTATGGTTAACCGATTAACAGATACGGGCGCTAGAATAGTTGGTGGTGGCACCGTTGGTGGTGTAACCAATGCGTTAATTAACCCTAGCGATACTGCAAGCGGTATTGGTGTAGGCGCAGTAGCACCAATGGTTCTTGGCCCAGCAGGTAAACTTATTAGTGCTGGGGTTGGTAAAATAGCTGATTTAGTTACAGGTCAGACAGTTAAAGTTGAAGCTGGCAAACGTATGCGTGAAATGGCGGGGGCAACAATTAATGAAATTCGCGCAGCAAACGCTCAAGCACCGTTAGACATTACATCTGCACAAGCTACGGCGGGTATTACTAATGATGTATGGCAAGCATTTAATGCGTTTATGCAAAGCAAAGATAAAAATAGCTTATTTACTCTTATTGAAAAGAAACAAGACTTAGCTAACCTTGAAAAATTAGCTGAATTAGCTGGTGGTAATACTGCAACGGAAGTTAAACAAGCTATTGTTGAAGCTAAAAAAGCGCTTAACGAATTAACAACACCATTACGCAAAATAGAAATCGACGCGGCTAATCAGGCTAATAAAGTGTTAACTGAAATAAACCCAAAAATAGAACAAAAACAAGGTTCAATCGTACAAGGTTTGCAACAAGGTGGAATGGCTCAAACCGAAGCGGCGCAACAAGCTAATTTAGCTTCAGGTAATGTTATATCTCCACGACTCGGTGGTACAGGTAATGTTTCGCCTGCCGCGTATCCTATTGAAGGATTACCACGTATTCCTGGTCGTTACACAGAAAATCAACAACGCGTACCAGAGTTTCAAGGCGCGGCAGACGATTTAGCAATTATTACAGCGCAACGTAAAGCCGAATTGAATCAATTACAGTATGTAAAAGATAGCCTTGCTGCGCATGGCATGGAACCAATTAATACAAATAACATCATTAAAAATATTACGGCTAAATTAAATGACCCTAAGATTGGCCCAAGCGATGTTAATACAAGCGTATTGACTACTGTCGCTAATAAAGTTAAAGAATGGACTGCACGCAACGGTGGTGTAATTGATGCTGAAGCGTTAAACACTATTCGTAAAGAAGCAGTTAACGAAGCTATTATGGCTAAATTAGGCACTAATGCCGACCCCAAAGCATCAGCAAGATACGCGGCAGATTTGCTTGGTCAAATAAAACCATTAATTGATGATGCCATTGAAAAAGCAGGCGGTACAGGGTGGCGTAATTATCTTAAAACGCATGAAATTGGCGCGCAAGAAGTTAACATACAAAAATTATATGGCGCGGCTGCTGATATGTATCGTACCAATAAACAAGGATTTGTTGATTTAATTAAAGGCAATAATCCTGATGCAGTTGAAAAGATTTTTGGCCCAGGCAGTTTTAATATTTTAACTGAAGCACTTAAAAATGAAATGCGTGCTGGCCCTGCAATGAATGTAGGTGAAAAATTAAAATCATTACAAAAAATAGCTGCCGATATTGAACGAGATAAAGGTATTACCGAAGCAGCTAATCGTGGTAAAGGCGCGTTAGATATTAAGAAACTTGGATTTACTGAAAAAATACCTGGCTTTGTTGGCGTTATGACAGCGGTTGTAAAAAAAGTTGGACAAGCATTAGAAGGTAAAGTTGAAACAAAAATTACTGAAACTATTGTTAATGGTCTTAAAAACGGTAAATCAGCCAATGAAATTCTTGATACTTTGCCTGCGGATGACCGCATGAAAGTATTAAAAGCGTTAAAAAATAGTGAAGAATGGAACGCATTAACTGGCGTTGCCGCTAATCGTTCTATGAACGAAAACAAATTAGCCCCTGAACAACAAAACCAAAACGCTTTAGCGAGGTAATTATGGATACGCAGACTATATTAAATATTGTAATTTCATGCTCTTTGGCGTGTCTTGGTTGGTTTGCTAGGCAATTGTGGGAAGCGACACAAGATTTAAAAAATGATCTTAAAAAAATTGAAGTAGATTTACCTACTAATTATGTTCGTAAAGTTGATATTGAAACACGATTTGACAGATTAGAAGCCATCTTAGACAAACTATTTGAACGATTAGATAGGAAAGCAGACAAATGAGTTTAGACCCAATATCCGCAGCGCTTGATTTAGGAAATACCATAATCAATAAAATATTTCCCGATCCTGCGCAAGCAAGCGCAGCTAAATTAGAGTTACTTAAACTTCAGCAGTCTGGCGAACTTGCCATTATGACATCTCAAACTGACATTAACAAACAAGAAGCTTCTAGTTCCTCTGTATTCGTGTCAGGGTGGCGCCCAGCAATTGGTTGGGTATGTGCTTTGGCATTGGCATACCAATACCTTGTACGCCCGTTAGGTGGCACTATAGCAAGCCTTTTAGGCTTTACTATTCCACCGTTGCCTGGGCTTGACGATAATCTTTGGCAATTGATGATGGGTATGCTTGGTATGGGTGGTTTACGAACCTTTGAAAAAATACAAGGCGTAGCTACTAAATGATAAAGAATTGGGATAAATCTTGTGACATGGTATTAGTTCACGAAGCTGGTTTTCAATCTGACCCACATGATAACGGTAATCATTTACCTGATGGTAGAGCGGGTTCAACCATGCTTGGCTGCACTCAAGCTAACTGGGAAGCGTATGTTGGTCATCAAGTAACGTGGGATGACATGAAAAAATTAACTAAAAATGATGTCAAACCACTTTATAAACGTAATTACTGGGACGCTGTAAAAGGTGACGACTTGCCAGGGGGCGTAGATTATGCAGCGTTTGATTTCGCTATCAATGCAGGCCCCGCGGCGTCAAGAAAGCTGATTCAACGTGCAATAGGCGTAACGCAAGATGGTGTGTTTGGCCCAATGACAATGGCGGCAATCAAAGCAACTAATGGCAAAGTTTTTTTAGATAAATTTAGCCAAGCCAAACGTGACTTTTATATTAGTTTGCACGACCCAAAGTATGAAAAAGGTTGGTTAAGTCGTGTAGAAGACGTCAAAAAAAGCGCATTAAATCTAGTATAAAGTCTATTAAAATAATTATTCACATAGATTTCATGTAGTTATGCTAGATTAGTATATCTAAAAAGGATATGTATGCAAGCTCTTGTCTCAGATGATGATTTTATAGCAATATGGAATACATTACAATCAGGCACAGAAGTCGCTAAAGCTATTGGTTGCAATGTACGCACCGTACTAAAAAAACGCAGAATAATAGAAAAAAAATACAATCTTGAATTAGTATCTAAAGATCGATATCAGCCTAATGTTGGTATAGAACATATTAAACTACGCAATCAAAAACGATTAGAAGAAACTCGACACAATGTAAGACGAGGCACAACCATAGAAAATGGTAGGGTTTTAGTATTTTCTGATGCCCACTTTTACCCAGATCAAGAAACAACTGCGTATTTAGCTTTATTGGAAGCCATAAAAGAATTTAAGCCTGAAATTATTATCTGTAATGGCGATGCCTTTGACGGCACAACAAATAGCCGTCATGCTCGTATAAATTGGTCTGATGCGCCTACTGTTGTAGAAGAACTCCAAGCGGTTCAGCATTACTTAAATGAGATAGAAGCAGCTAGTACATTTAAACAAAATTTAATATGGACTCTTGGCAATCATGACGCTAGGTTTGAAACTTTTTTATCTACGCAAGTGCCACAATATCAAAACGTCAAAGGTTTTAGTTTAAAAGATCATTTTCCAACGTGGAAATCTTGTTGGTCGTATTTTGTTAATGACGATACTCAAATTAAACATAAATGGAAAGGGGGAAAATTTGGGGGTGCAAATAATACGCTTCACAGCGGAGTAAATTTTGTAACTGGCCACACTCATGTGCTTTCAGTAGATGCCTTTACCGATCATAGCCCTAATTTTCAAAACTGCACACGATATGGTGTTCAAACAGGCACATTAGCTAATCCTAAAGGTGATCAATTTATTGATTATTGCGAAGATAATCCTGTAAATTGGCGATCAGGGTTTGTTTTATTAACATGGCATAAAAGTCAATTACTTTTACCAGAAATGATACAAGTTTGGGATGAAGATGAGGGACAAGTGCAATTTCGTGGCAAGGTTTATGGTGTATGACACCATCGCCAAAAATATGTGAAATTATTTATTGCATGGTCTGCCAATTACCACCATTAGATAAATGGAAGTTACCAAATACGGCTGAAATTAAATTTATGTGTGTTGATGAAATATACGTAGACGACGCTAAAACAATATCAGCGTACGCCACGTATATGTTTAATGAAGAAACTGATCTGCATGAAATATGTATAAATAAAGCAAAAAATTATACATATGATTTATTACTTGGCAGTATTTTGCATGAAGTTATACATATGAAACGGTTTAAAACTAAACATTGGGCAGAGCATGATCGAGTATTTAAATCTTACGCCAACCGTATATGCAAGCTATACGGCCTGTCTAAAATAGGATTTTAAGCCGTAGCTTCAACATACAACCCTAAATTAGCCAAAGCATAAGCAAGAAATGTAATACCCATACCTATTTTGTTTTGAGCTAAAAAGTTTACGCCGATATACACGTATATCAAACCAACCAAAATAATTAAGTTAGTTGTCATTTTTGACTTTCTTTTATTTCACTAGGGACATTCCAGCCTGTTGATTTAAAACGCTCAAGCACGTTTGTGCTACACGCGGGGACATATTTCCATTCTTTAATTTGCCAATACGATACAGGTTTAATTGGGGATTTCTTTTTCATTTATTACTCCTTGTGTTAATTTCACGATAAGCTTGAATACACGCTTTTAAATCTTTTCTTAACTGTTCCATTTCATACACATCATCGATAACTTTGGCGTACGTTTCATTAGCAAACTTTACCAAATTAGCGTGTGTCCAAGTTGAAAAATCTGGTTGAATCATGGTGCTACTGCCTCCTTCATAATTTCAATACGTTCACGGCTAACACGCAAGGTGTTGTACCTCATGTGTAAGCGCTCTAAAATAGACGCACGCTTTAACGTACGTCTTTCCTCATCCAACATCGCCAGCACTTCAACTTCGTTTAGCTGATTCAGCACGGCTTGCAGTTTTCGCCATGATAGTGGTTTCACGTTCTACCCTTTCTTGTAAAGTCATTACTTGTTTAATAATCTTTTTCAACGCACGCATAGCGGTGTTGTACTCTCGCATCCGAATAGTTTCTTCGGCCTGCGCCGCCTTTAACTGGGCTTTGTAATTTGCTAATCGTTTCATGTCCTGTCCTTTCTTGCCTGTCGGCAATCTTGTTTCTGTTGTGGTGTAAAGTCGGGGCTAATCTCAGCCAGTTCGCAGCTCTTAATACCCCAATGCGTTTGTTTTTCAACTAATGACACCATAAAAATAACGTAACCACAAATAAATGTAGCTACTAAAAATGCAATTGTTTTCATTTCAACTCCTCCATTGCTATATCAGATAAAGCCCTTTTGTCTTTTAGGGCGCCTAAAATACGTTCTTCAATTGTTTTGTTCGTCAGCAACAAGTAAACCCACACATCATGTTTTTGACCTGATCTGTGCAACCTGCCAATCGTTTGCTCGTACAACTCAAGACTCCAAGGCAACGATACAAACACCATCTTGCACCCGCCATGCTGAAGGTTTAACCCATGCCCTGCTGACTTAGGGTGAATCAGTAGCAGTTCAATCTTGCCCTCATTCCAACGCTGGGTAGCTTTTGTGTCATTGATGGTCTGGGCGTGTGGGTATCTACGCTTGAGTTCTGCCAACTCCTCAATGTAGTTGTACACAATGATGGTGTTAGCGTGTTGGTTTTCTTCCACTAACTCGTCAAGCAAATCAAACTTATGACTACTAAACCATATCGGCACTTGGGTGACGTTCATGCGGCCAGGTGTATTAGACGCTGTTGTTTCTGTTTGATAGATAAAGCCTGACGCCATTTGTGATAATTTGCCTGTAACAACTGCTGCGTTAATGGCCGTAATCTGTTCTTTCTCAAATTGCACAACAAAATTTTTCTTCATCTTCTCGTAATGCGTACGGTCAGCCATATCGCACCGCATTTCAACAATATGGCAGGGTGGTAATTTATCAGCGTACTCGCCAGCATCTAGCACAAATGTAGATGGTTTAATTTGTTCCATAACTTGTACAAGTGAACCAAGTCTGGGCGCCCATTCGCCAAAATCTTTATTCATTAACACAAAATATTTTTGCATAAACGCCCCTTTAGACCGACCTAACAACTGTTGATCAATAATCTTACATTGCCCAAAAACATCCTCTAAACCGTTGCTTGTAAAGCTACCTGTCAAACCCCAACGTATTTTGATGTGGTCAATTAATTTAGTTAATGCTTTAAACCGTACGCCTGATGGGTTTTTAAGTTTAGTTAATTCGTCAAACACAATGCCATCAAAATCTTTAATATCAGAAAGTGATTGCAAATTGTCGTAATTAATAACAACTACAAGTGCCTCAGAATCAAACGCTGCCTGACGTTGCTTAGGTGTGCCAACTGCTACGGCTAACTTCATGTCAGGCGCCCACTTGGGTTGCTCGACAGGCCATACGTCAGTACAAACACGCTTAGGTGCTACAACTAGCCAGCGTTTAACAATGTTATAACGTAACATCTCATCCATTGCAGTCAACGTAATAGCCGTCTTACCTGCACCAACTGGCGCAAGAATCATTGCCCTGTCATTTTCGTACAAAAAGTCAGCTGCTAATTCTTGGTAGTTTCGTAGTTTCATGGGTTTTCTATCATATCAATACCTTCGCCAATCCATTTCATGCAAGGTACTGCCATACTATTACCTAACGCTTTATAACGTGGGCCATCAGGTGTATCTTTGCCTTTAGGTTTAATGTCGGTGTAATTGTCAGGAAAGCCTTGTAATCGTTCACATTCAATAGGTGTCAAACGTCTGACTGCCATATTTGCATAAAGTTGTTGGTCTTGCGTTGTTGAAATCGTAAATGCTTTTTCATCTTGCCCCAGATAACCTTTACCACCACCTTCGCAACCCCCACGCACTTTAAATGTATGTGCAAGAATACTTGGCTCATGCCCATGTGATTCGCTACGCAACGTGCCAACAATACCTGTCTGCGACGTATTTATAATAGACCCACCTTGATCTTCTAATACAAGCGGTTGTGCTACAAATACTTGTGCATGATGTGACTGTGGACTTGGACGTAATGCGCCTATGGCGTTAGATACTTTAAGTTCAGTAGCACTAAACGTATTTGCTTTAGCATCTTCACGAACACTATATGCAACTGCCACTTGGTTATCGCCCATTTCTTTACGCAATGTTGGTGACATTTCTTTTGTAAATCTTGAATCACCACCTTCACGTTTTGCTATACCAGGTTCAAATGCTATTGCTTGTACCAATGGCACGTTACCGCCACCAGTACCCCAACGGCTAGTCACGGTTTGACACGTTTCACCCATTTCTTTAATGCGACTGTCAGCAGGGTGAGATTCATACGCAATCATATTAAATCCATCGGCTCTACTGTAGTCGTTGCTTGTTGTTTGGAGGCAGTTAGCAAGGCTTGGTACAAAAGAGGTGGTAGTTTCTTCCCTCGTTTTTCTGCCCTTCGTAGTATCCCTTCGCAAGCAGTCGGACTCAAAAAGAACTTCTGCTGCACTTTCCCAGTCTCCAAGACATCCGACAACAAACACTCTTCTACGTCTTTGGGCGACTCCAAAGTACTGAGCGTCAAGCACCCTGTAAGCCCACCCATACCCGAGTTCTGCCACCGCCCCAAGAAAGGAACCAAAGTCCCTTCCACCATTTGAACTGAGGACACCTGGCACGTTTTCCCAAATAAACCACTTGGGTCTAAACTTATCAAGTAATCCAACATAGGTAAGTGCGAGATTTCCTCTAGGGTCTTCAAGTCCTTTTCTAAGACCTGCCACGCTGAATGATTGGCAGGGGGTTCCTCCAACGAGAATGTCAATTGATTCATTTAAATTCCACTCCTTATATTTAGTCATATCCCCTAGATTAGGCACATGGGGGTAATGATGTGCTAATACGGCAGATGGGAATTTTTCTATTTCGCTAAATGCGACAGGAGTCCAACCCATATGGTGCCAAGCTACAGTTGCTGCTTCAATACCACTACAAACTGATAAATATTTCATACTTTATTTTTCCAATCTTCTATTTGTTCTTTTGTCCATAAACACGCATACTTCTGATTTAATTCTTCCATTTGTTTCGCAAATATATCTTGGAGAGGCGATAAGCGACCGCCTTTAGGGCGTTTGATTTCGACAAACCAGGTTGTGCCATCAGGTAAACAAGCAATTTGATCAGCAACGCCACGGTGATTAACAGACTTGAATTTAAACGTCTTTCCACCCAATGAAAGCACAGCCCAAATAAAATATTTTTCAATTTCACTTTCCTTTTCCAATTTATTTTTAGTTTCCATGTAAAAAAGTTTAACACATCTATTTTATTTGTGCTACACTAGAATCTCAAATCAACTAAAGTAAAGGAAATTAAATGTCAAATCATTCAAAAATAGTCGGTGGTTCAACAGCCAAGCGCGTTATTGCTTGTCCTGGATCTGTAGCACTAAGTGCAACAATGCCACCTAAGCCTAGTAGCAAGTACGCTGACGAAGGCACGTTATTACACGATGCAATTGCACAAGTTTTAGGTAAAGATGTATCGCCTGAATCATTACTTGGCATGACGTATCAAGATCAAGTGTTAACAGAAGAATTAATAGAAAACAAACTGCATAAAGCCCTTGATTTGTTAGGTGTTGTTGATCCTAATCTTGAGATGGAATATGCAGTAGAAACCGAAGTTAACTTTGGTGATTTCTTACCTGACGTATTTGGTTCATGTGATTTGCTTGGTCGCATTGGCAATCGTGCTATTGTTTTAGATTGGAAGTTTGGTGATGGCGTAGCCGTTGGTGTAGAAGAAAACGAACAGTTGTTATTTTACGCAGCTGCGGCCATGCGCACACCGTCAGTATCTTGGGTGTTTGAAGGTGTGACAGAGATTGAATGTGTCATCATTCAGCCACCTACACTTAGAAGTTGGGTGACAACTGTTGAGCGTGTTAAGCAGTTTGAATTGCAACTTGCACAAGCCGTACAAAAATCAACAAAAACAGATGCGCCTATTATGGCAGGCGACCATTGCCGTTGGTGTGCAGCCAAACCTGTTTGCCCTAAAATGACAGGTGCAGTAGATAGAGCAGTTAACCTACAAATTAAATCGTTAGACGCTGACAAAATTGGTTCTTATTTGGCTAACTGCGATTTGTTAGAACAATGGATTACAGACTTACGTGCATTAGCACATCAGATGTTAGAAGCCGATGTGCCTGTGCCTGGTTGGAAGTTGGTCAACAAGCGTGCCACACGTCAATGGGCTAATGAAGACATTGCAGATGATGTATTATCTAAAGTCATCCCTAAAGATGAACTGTATGTATCTAAAATGATTTCACCTGCGCAAGCAGAAAAGGTACTCAAGAAGTCAGGAACCAAACTGCCTGATGACTTAGTAGTAGCAGTAAGTAGTGGCAGTACGTTGGCGCGAGAAGATGATCCTCGCCCAGCCGTTGTACAAATCGGGAAGCAACTCACCGCAGCCCTTTCTAAAATCCAATAAGGAACTAAACAAATGTCAAATTTAACTACATTTTCAGCAGCAAATTTACCTTCAGTTACCGCATTATCTACCGCACTTCGTGCCTTAGAAACCGATGTGGGAACCGCAGGCGTTGTCATTATTAAGATGGACAAAACAGGTCATTGGGTATTCGGTGCAGATCAAACCGAAATCGAAGATGATTCCACATGGGCAGTCAATCCGTTCTCATTCGTGCATGGTCACATCGCATGGGGTGATGGTGAAGTGCTTGGCGAGAAAATGGTATCTGTATCTCAGCCATTGCCTGAACTTGATGCTGCGCCACCTAATGCCAAGAAGGGTTGGGAAACGCAAGTTGGTATGTCTATGAAGTGCGTATCTGGAGATGACAAGGGCATGGAAGTTCGCTATACAACAACGTCTGTTGGTGGTAAGCGTGCAGTTCAAGCCCTAGCAGTTGCTATTGCCACACAAGTTGAAGCAGATCAAACTAAGCCAGTACCAATTGTATTGCTCAAGAAAGAGCATTACAGTCACAAGTCGTATGGCCGTATCTATACACCCATATTCGATATTCAAGAATGGGTAAGTATGCTCGTGGAAACAAAAGAAGAAGCACCAAAAGAAGTTGAAGCGCCTGCTGTAGAAGCACCTGCAACACGCCGTCGCCGTGGTGCTTGATGCTTTGGATTGATTTCGAGACGCGTAGTCGCTGCGACCTAATCAGTCATGGCGTCTACAACTACGCTAGGGATGCCAGCACTTCGGTGCTATGCCTTTCATATGCGTTCGATGATGAGGACGTGCAGTCTTGGCGTCCGCATCAACCTTTTCCACAAAAAATTGTTGATTTTATTGTTTCAGGTGGTCAAATTAGGGCGCATAATGCGGCGTTTGAGCGTTTGATTATGTGGTATGTTTTATGTCCTGATCAAGGTATACCTGAACCAAAACTAGAACAATTTTTTTGCACCGCAACACAAGCACGCGCTAACTGTGCGCCAGGCTCATTAGAAGATGTTGGCAGATTTGCAAGTTCCAATATGCGTAAAGACCATAGAGGCAATCAGTTGATTCGCCTGCTATCAATTCCTAAAAGTGATGGCACGTTTAATGACGACCCTATTTTGATGGATGAGATGGTGGCTTACTGCGAGCAGGACGTTCGAGCAATGCGTGCGATTAGTCAAGCTATGCGTCAGCTTTCAGATGATGAGCTGATGGATTATCATATTAATGAGCAGATTAATGACCGTGGCGTGTTGTTAGATAAATCGCTTGCTGAATCAGCAATTAAATACGCAAGCGTTGAGCTAGAAGAAATTGAGCGTATTGTTGCCGAGGTGACTGAAGGTGAGATTACAAGTGTACGTAGTTCTAAAATGCGTGAATGGGTGTTAGCACGTGTTGGTGACCAAGCTAAAAAATTAATGGAAGTGTATAAAGATGGAGAAAAGAAATATTCAATCGATAAAACTATTAGGGCTAATTTACTCATACTTGCCAGCGAGAACGCAGACGAAGTACCGCCGCAAGTTGCAGATGTTATCCAATGTGCGGACGACCTATGGGCGTCGAGCGTTGCCAAATTTAACCGATTAAAGGAATTAGCCGATGAAGAAGATTACCGAGTTCGTGGCGCATTTGTGTTTGCAGGAGGATCAGCGACAGGGCGTGCTAGCAGTTATGGCGCCCAAGTCCATAATTTCACCCGCAAGTCCGCTAAAGATCCAGATGCCGTTAGACAAGCTATGGTTAGAGGCCACTCAATTGTCCCTGCCTTTGGACGTCGTATCACAGATGTACTCAAGTCCATGTTACGACCTGCCCTCATACCCGATAGGGGAAAATCATTAGTCGTTGCTGACTGGTCGGCAGTTGAGGCTAGAGTCAATCCTTGGCTATCGAATTGCCCTGCAGGGATTAAAAAACTAGACATATTTCGCACAAAAGAAGATGTTTATAAAGTCAACGCAAGCGCTACTTTTCATGTACCTATTGACCAAATCACCAATGAGCAACGTCAAATTGGTAAGGTACAAGAGTTAGCTTGTGGCTTTTCAGGTGGTGTGGGCGCGTTTGCTGCAATGGGTAGGGCATATGGTATTTTATTGCCTGAAGCCGAAGCTAAACGGATGGTTAATGGTTGGCGTATGGCTAATCCATGGGCAGTACAGTATTGGCAAGACCTTGAAAATGCGTATACCCGTGCCATGCGTAACAAGGGTTATGAGTTTAGCGCAGGGCGTGTCACATATATGTATGACGGTCAGCATCTTTGGTACGCACTTCCTAGCGGACGTGTGCTATGCTATCCATTCGCACGATTAGAAACCGATGGAGTCAGTTATGCTAAAGCCGCATGGAAACCAGCATCAGACGCAACCGAATGGCCTAGAGGTCGATTATGGCGTGGTCTTGCCTGTGAGAACATCACACAAGCTGTCGCCAATGATCTACTTCGACATTCTTTGCGTGGATTGGATGATGTCGTATTACACGTCCATGATGAAATTGTGGTTGAAACATCAGAGCCAGAAATTGTCGTAGAAAAAATGAAACAAGTCATGTGTACGCCACCTGCATGGGGAGAGGGTTTACCCTTAGACATCGAAGTAGGCGTAATGACGCGTTACGGCAAGTAAAAAAAATCCCCTAGATGAGCTAGGGGACAAATTAATTCACGAGAAGGAAATACAAATTGCAAAATCTATTAGACTATATCACACAATTAGCCCCTGAAGGGGAGACAGCGTTAATTGTTAGACAAAAGCCACAATTAAAAGACGGTCAGATGCAATTCCATGCTGACGGTGCCATCAAGTGTACGTGGCCTGCATACCTTCCTAGTCAGAAGATGCGTGATGGCGAAGCTTGGTACGTCAATACGGCGTCGTTTATTATTGATCGTTTTGAAGATGGGCGTATATCAGCGTCAGCCGCCAACTGCGAATATGTTTTGTTTATGATGCTAGATGACATTGGCACTAAGTCTAAAGTGCCACCACTTGCACCGACATGGATTTTAGAGACATCAGAGGGGAACTTTCAATACGGTTACGCTTTCTCAGAGCAACCAACCAAGGGGGAGTTTACCGCAGCAGTTAAAGCGATTGCAAATGCAGGCTATACAGATGCAGGGGCAACCAATGCCGTGCGCAATGTGCGTTTGCCAGGTTCTGTCAACCTGAAGCCTGGACGTAATGAGTTTGTATCCAAGTTAATACAGTTTAATCCTGAACGTGAATACACAATAGAACAAATTTGTTATGCGTTAGAGGTAACACCTGAACCTGCTGATACGAACCACTATACACCTTTACGTCTTATAGACAATGGTGGCGACGATGTGTTAGCATGGCTAAACAACCAAGGCCTCATTTTGTCCAAAATTAATGGAGAGGGGTGGTTAAGCGTTATCTGCCCTAATAATGCCGAGCATACCGATGGCAACCCTGAAGGTAGGTACAAACCTTTAGACCGTTCATACTGTTGCTTACACTCGCATTGTGTCGATTTTGATTCTAAGTCGTTTTTAGCGTGGGTGGGTGCTAATGGTGGCCCAACTGTCAATCATGGCTTGCGTGATGATTTAATCGCAGAAGCCATGACCGTTGCCCTATCTAAAATCAGTCCATCTGAAGTGTTTACAACTGACTCTGATGCCATCATCGCCGAAGTTGAGCGTAAAGAGCTTGGACGTGTTGAAAAGGCGCAATGGTATGAGCGTTTTGCATATGTGCAAGATGATGAGTCTTACTTTGATATGCAAGATAGGCGTGAGATATCAAGACAGACCTTTAATGCCTTGTTCCGTCATATAGACTGCAAGTCGATACACTCTGGCACACGTATTCTGCCTAGTAACTGTTTTGATGAGAATAGACAAGCAATGGGCGCCAAAGCGCTTGTAGGTATCACGTACGCTGCAGGTGAGAGCGTGATTGTGTCACGCGATGGTGATCTGTTTGGTAACCGCTGGCGTGATGCACGTCCTGACGTTTCAAGCGTGGTCGCTGATGACAAGTCGATTTTAGCGTGGTTAGACCATTGTAGAGATTTAGTGCCTGACCCTGATGAGTTAGACCATATACTGAACATTATGGCGTTTAAGGTGCAATATCCTGAACTTAAGATCAATCATGCTGTATTGCATGGGGGTGATGAGGGTAGCGGTAAAGATACGATGTGGGCGCCGTTTATATGGGCGGTGTGTGGCAGTCACCTTAAAAACCGTGGCATCATGGATAACAACTCTATTAATTCACAATGGGGATATCAATTAGAATCCGAGATACTTTTAATCAATGAATTAAAAGAGCCTGACGCGGCAGCTCGCAGGCAATTGGCTAACCAACTCAAGCCAATTATTGCCGCGCCGCCCGAGATGTTGCCTATCAACCGTAAAGGATTGCATCCATACCAAATGGCCAATAGGGTGTTCGTTTTAGCGTTTAGTAATGACCCCGTGCCAATCAGTTTAGCGTCGCAGGATAGGCGCTGGTTTTGCGTGTGGTCTGTTGCCCCTCGTATGAATCCTGAGCGTGCGAGTGCATTATGGGCGTGGTATCGCAAGGGGGGTTTTGAGTCGATTTCAGCGTGGTTACACGTCCGTGATGTGAGTCAATTTAATCCATCTGCTACGCCAATGATGACTGAGTTTAAAGCTAACCTGGTTGAGCATGGCATGAGTATGGCAGAAAGTTATTTGGTTGAAATGCTTAAAAACCGTACGGGTGAATTCACAAAAGGGGTGATAGGTTCACCTTTCCATGCACTATGTGATCGTTTGGCAGGTACTGCCCCAAGTGGCGTGAAAGTACCTCAAGCCGCATTACTCCATGCACTAAAGGAAGCCCAATGGGTTGATTGTGGGCGTCTAGCGAGTGCTGATTTTAAGAGTAAAAAACATATTTATGCGTCGCCAGAGTTGGCTAGTGTGTTAAGTAAATCAGAGTTAAGACGAGCCGTGGAGGATGTTGCATCGCCTCAAATGGTTAAAATCAAGTAAAAAGAAAGCCCCAATTAAGGGGCTTTTTAGTTAGTGGTTGAAGTTTATAAATCGAATACGGCAATTAATACAAATACTAAAACAAATACTACTAAGGCGTGAATCATAAAAACCTCGCATTTTCGTTAATAGCAGTTTTATAAATATCTTCGATTAATGTTTTAACTATTTGCACTTTTTGGGCTTGCGTAAGGTTCTGTAAACTAATCAATGCTTGGTTATATTCGCAATAATTGCGTCCTATTTTTGCCACTTCCTCGAATAATTGAGTCATTTAAAAACCTCCCGTACGATAAACATAGATAAGCGCTAACAATGCGCCAGTTGCGGCGGATACAATGCCACCGACGATATAATCCCATTTATTTGGTTGTTTCATGGTGCGCCCCTTAAAAGTTTTGATATATGATTCGTTTATTTTCGGTTACGCCAACAATACAAGTTTGCTTTTCCAAATAGGCTAAGACTGTTTTTATTGGGTCATCTTTACCTGCAATTACCTCTATATTGTAATCATGGGCAATAGTACGAGGTAACGCTTCGGTATAGTCGCAACATAAGGCGATAACATCCAATTCTATTTTTCCGCCTGTTTCGTCTTCTAATTGTTCAAAATAATCAAACAAAGTTTCCAAACCCTCATATGAAAAGTTATTTGGGCGTATTTCTTGAAATGCTTGTCTAAAATCGTGTAAGTTGACTGTTTGGTACATAATTAAGCCCCTTCAATGTGATTAGTTTCATTAGTGATATATTCATTCCACAAAAGCATTGCGGCATCATATGCCTCTTTTTTAGTTAGTGGAGTGTAGCCATTGGCAATCATAATTTGATCCGAATAATCGCCGTCTTTATCCCATGCCTGGCACCATTTAATTAGGTTTTCCCGGGTCATCATAATTTGAGGTTTGTTAAGTTTCATTATTTGATCCTCCGAATCCAATGCTCTACATTGTCATATGATTTGTTGCACTTATCGCCAACATTCATAAATATGATTTCATTTATGTCGTTTACATCGTAGTAATCGCCTTGGTTAAAAAAGTCAATATTGTGATATTGAATAACTGATTTACTAGATGGATTTAATAGGTCTAAAAAATAACATTCATATTCTCTAATTGGTGGAAATGTTTTAGAAATACCTTTGGCGGCCAAATAACCTTCGCACCATTTGCCAATTGATTCACGATTGAAGTTATCAAATGATTCACTTATTTCGATATAATCATCGCAATCAGTTGAACCTAGTTTGCATAAGATAAAGCAAAATCTTTCCCCATCTTTTGGGATTGATTGATCGTCATGCACTTGTATGTTGAATTGCACATCATATTCAGGAAAACGAACATCTAATTGTTCGCATCCGCCCCCCGTGTAAACTTCCTCTATTTCAAATGTAGTCATTTTATATTGCCTTTCGTTTAGATTAGATTAATTAAGTACTACAGTTCTATTTGACCATAGGTAAAATTAGATTGCAACAAGTTTTGTAGCATTTATGTAAATATATTGGTCAAATTGTCAAATAATTGTCTCGAATTGTCATGGCGATGACAATCGAAATGCCCAATTAGGACAAGGTTTGGAGAGTTGAATAGGTCAAATTGTCATCTTTTACTACCTATTTAATAAGAGTAAATATTACATATATATGACAGTGAACGTGACCAATTCAAAATGGTCGGCAATATGACGTATTTGACCTATCGCTCCGTGTCCCATGCAAATAGCCAAATTGCCCTCGCATCATGTTTATAAGTCAAATTGTCAAATGACAATATGACATATAAATATATGTTTAGTCGCCCTTATGCTATCAATTTAAATTGAATGACAATCTGACAATTTGACCTATAATCTTGCACGCGGCCAGGCGCCCGTCAGTTGAAAGCAAAAAACTTGCAGCCTGGGGGGGGTAGGGCCTGAGCCACAGGGCCTGATGCTAACGGAGGGTTTACAAAAACTTTTTATTTTTTTAGAAATATGCTAACATCCAATCATGTTTGATAACTTCCAATCCTTTCCGTATGAAGTGCGCAAGCTCGAAGCAACTGAAGCAAGGCTTGAGCGGATTTATAACGCTTCTAAGTTAGGATTAAAAGGTGATTCTTTAGCGCTTGCATCTGGAATGTTGCCTACTGAGTACCGACAACTCACCCAATTAGACCCAATTGCTGAAATGGCAGAATTAAAAGGTCGTGCAGATGGCGAGGCTGAAATGGCAAACGTGTTGCGTGATGCAGCACTTGCTGGCGACGCTAAGTCCGCGCTTGAAGTCTTAAAGCACCAACATGGCTGGGTGGCTAAACAGCAGTTATCGATTGATGTTGAGCAACGCATCAGCATCACGCAGGCACTTGAGCAAGCACAAACTAGAGTAATTGAAGGCGTATTCAAGGAAGTAGAAGCTCAACCTATGATCCACGTGAAACCTAAACTAAAAGAAAAGGTAGAATAATGCCTGTTAACGCACTAGCCCCTATGCCGACAAACGTGCTTGCACAATTAGCAACAGCGCCACAGGATGTGGTTGACCCGTATGATTTTACTGCTACGCATAATACGCAACTAACCCCTGCAGAAGAAAAAGCGTTTACAAAATGGGCGACAAAAACAGGCAAAATAAAAGATTTGTATGATTATGATTTAAAAGGTTTTTGGAAATCTGACGCGGCAACGGCTGAAAATGGTCATGGCACGGATATGTTTAAAAAACCCAATCATCCAACATTTTCTGATCAAAGCAAATATCATTCAGAACAAACTCCTGGTGGCAGTTGGACGCAAACGCCTGAAGGGCAAACAATGTTTACGCCGTCACCGTATAATTTACAAAATATGCCTGTGCCTGCGCTTCAGCAATATTTTAAACAAGTTGAACCTAGCGTAATTCTTAATTTAGGCCGTTAATGCAATCTACTATCTATTCCGCATCTGATGAACAGGAGTTAATGTCACGGTTGTGGAGTCCAGCAATTAAGGACAATCCATTGGCGTTTGTAATGTATTGCTACCCGTGGGGTGAAAAGGGTACGCCTTTGGAAAACTTCACAGGGCCACGCAAATGGCAACGTGAGATCCTTTTGGATATAGCCGAGCATATTAAACAGAACAACGGCAAGGTAGACTTTGATGTGATGCGAGAAGCGGTGGCGTCTGGTCGTGGTATTGGCAAGTCGGCGCTAGTCAGTTGGCTAGAGCATTGGATGTTGTCCACACGGATAGGAGCAACCATCATCGTGTCGGCTAACTCCGAGTCGCAACTCAGAAGTGTCACATGGGCGGAGATTACTAAGTGGTTGAGTATGTCCATCAACAGTCATTGGTTCGAGGTGTCGGCAACACGGGTGATTCCTGCTAAATGGCTGACTGAGTTGGTTGAGCGTGACCTTAAGAAAGGTACGCGCTACTGGGGAGTTGAAGGGCGACTATGGTCGGCTGAGAATCCTGACGCTTACGCTGGGGTACACAACTACGACGGTGTGATGGTCATCTTCGATGAGGCAAGCGGTATTGATGACTCCATCTGGTCGGTGACAAGCGGGTTCTTTACAGAGAACACACCGCATAGGTTTTGGTTAGCGTTTAGCAACCCACGGCGCAACTCAGGTTACTTCTATGAGGCGTTTCATTCCAAGCGTGAGTTTTGGAAGAATCGCAACATTGACGCCAGGCAAGTTGAAGGTACAGACAAGAACGTGTATGAGCAGATTATTGACGAGTACGGATCTGACTCGGTACAAGCGCACGTTGAAGTGTACGGTATGTTTCCTAACGCATCGGACGATCAGTTTATATCGGTCAACGTGGTAGACGAAGCCATGCAGCGTGAGAAGTACAAAGACAACACAGCGCCTATCATTATTGGGGTTGACCCTGCACGATTTGGATCAGATTCAACGGTGATTGCCGTCAGACAAGGACGGGATGTGATTGCCATTAAACGGCATAAAGGTGACGACACAATGGAAACTGTTGGGCGCGTGATTGAGGCCATCGAGGAATACAAACCAGCGCTAGTCAACATCGACGAAGGTGGTCTGGGTGCTGGCGTGGTGGATCGGCTAAAAGAGCAACGGTACAAGATAAAAGGTGTTAACTTTGGCAACAAGGCGAAAAACGGCATGATGTACGGCAACAAGCGGGCTGAGATGTGGGGCGACATGAGGGAATGGTTGAAGTCAGCAGCGATTCCAAGTGACAGGTATTTGAAAAGTGATCTGATCTCACCAATGATGAAGCCTGACAGTAAGGGGAGTATTTTCTTGGAATCGAAAAAAGACATGAGGGCTAGAGGACTAGCCTCACCTGACGCAGCGGATGCAATTGCATTAACTTTTGCATTTCCTGTTGCACATCGGGAATATACAGGTATAATTCAGAAACGTAACTATCAAAATCAAAGTGCAGTCACTAATTCTTGGATGGGGAGTTAAAATGCCACTCAAAAAATCAGCAAACAAAGAGGCTTTTCGTTCTAACGTGAAGGCAGAGGTCAATGCGGGACGTCCCGTTAAGCAAGCAGTAGCAATTGCGTATGCAACCAAACGTGCAGCATCGTCTAAAACACCAAGCAAAATGAAAAAATAATGGCCTACGACCAATCATCAATGAATATTGTTGGCTTAGTAGCCGACAACGGTAGTAATCCAACTACGGGTGAAGATCCAAAAGATATCCTTTCTACTATGCGCTCACGGTTTCAAATGGCAATGTCAGCGTATAGCGAATCAAGAGAAGATGAACTAGATGACCTTCGGTTTATGGCTGGTTCTCCAGACAACCAATGGCAATGGCCTGCGGATGTATTGGCAACTCGTGGATCTGTTCAAGGACAGACTATCAACGCAAGACCTTGCCTTACGATTAACAAACTGCCACAACACGTCCATCAAGTTACTAACGAACAACGTCAAAACCGACCCTCTGGAAAAGTAATTCCAGCAGACGATAAGGGCGATGTTGAAGTTGCTGAAATATTTGACGGTATGGTACGTCATATTGAGTACATATCGGACGCTGATGTAGCATACGATACTGCTTGCGAAAACCAAGTAACTTACGGTGAAGGTTATATTCGTGTTTTAACTGAATATTGTAACGACGAGTCTTTTGATCAAGACTTACGCATTGGTCGTATTCGCAACGCATTTAGTGTATACATGGATCCAACGATTCAAGACCCTTGCGGATCAGATGCTGAGTATTGTTTTGTTACAGAAGATTTAACCAAAGCCGAGTACGAGCGCCAGTTCCCTGACGCTGCGCCGATTAGCTCAATGATTTCACAAGGTGTAGGTGACTCGTCACTTAGCCAATGGTTAACGGAAAACACAGTACGGATTGCCGAGTATTTTTATTACAGACATATTCCTACAAAATTGAATCTTTATCCAGGCAATATGAGTCATTACAACAACTCGCCTGAAGATAAACAAATGAAACAAATGGGTTTAAAGCCTATTAAAAGTCGAATGGTAGACGTTAAAAAAGTTATGTGGTTAAAAACTAATGGTTTTGAAGTGTTACAAGAAAGAGAATGGGCAGGCAAATGGATTCCTGTCGTTCGGGTAGTTGGTAACGAATTTGAAGTAGATGGTCGCATTTATGTATCAGGTCTAGTTAGAAACGCTAAAGATGCACAACGTATGTATAACTATTGGGTATCACAAGAAGCTGAAATGTTGGCTTTGGCACCCAAAGCACCGTTTATTGGATACGGCGGTCAATTTGAAGGTTATGAAGCAAATTGGAAAACGGCTAATACAACCAATTGGCCGTATTTAGAAGTTAACCCAGATGTAACGGATGGTATGGGTGGTGTATTGCCTTTACCGCAACGCGCTCAACCGCCAATGGCTTCAAGTGGTTTATTGCAAGCAAAAGCAGGCGCATCTGATGATATCAAGTCCACAACTGGACAGTATGACTCGAGCTTAGGTGCCACAAGCAACGAACGCTCGGGGAAAGCTATTCTTGCACGCGAAAAACAAGGCGACACAGGTACTTACCACTATGTCGATAATTTATCTCGTGCTATTCGTCATATTACACGTCAATTAGTCGATATGATTCCTAAAATTTACGATACTGAGCGGATTGCTCGTATTGTAGGTATTGATGGTGAAGTTGACATGGTTAAAATCAATCCAACACAGCCTGAAGCCGTCAAAAAAATTACGGATGAGCAAGGAATCGTAATGGAAAAGGTTTATAACCCAAGTGTCGGTACTTACGACGTTTGTGTGACTACAGGCCCAAGTTATATGACCAAACGTCAAGAATCTTTAGATGCAATGAGTCAATTATTGCAAGGAAACCCACAACTTTGGGCAGTTGCAGGCGATTTATTTATTAAAAATATGGACTGGCCTGGCGCTCAAGAAATGTCACAACGGTTTGCTAAGACAATTGATCCAAAATTGTTGTCTAATGACGATAAATCACCTGAATTACAAGCTGCAGAACAACAAATTGAAGCAATGGGTAAAGAAATGGATCAAATGCATACTATGTTGCAAAATGTTAGCAAATCTATAGAAATGCAAGAGATTGAACGTAAGGATTTTGAAGCTCAAATTAAGATGTTTGATGCTGAAACTAAGCGAATTAGTGCGATTCAAGCTTCAATGAGCGAAGAACAGATCCATGATATTGTTATGGGTACTATTCACGCAGCAATTGATACAGGCGACCTTATTTCTGGCTCGCAACAAGATATGCGCATGAATATGCAAGAAGATGAACAATCACCAACGCAAGAACAACCACAACCACCTATGGCACCGCCTGAAGGGATGCAACAATGAAAGCGTGTGATTTTGTAGGTATGTTATTTTTAGCTAGAGATGTTGTACATAGCGTACATTTAAATACTAGGTCATATTCTAAGCATAAAGCTTTACAAAAATTTTACGAAAATATTATTGATAATGCAGATGATTTTGCCGAAGCATATCAAGGCAGGCATGGTTTAATTGGCCCAATTAGCCTTATGTCAGCGAAAAAAACATCAAATATTATTGCATTTTTAGAATCACAACTTGCAGAAATTGAATCTTCAAGATATGATGTCTGTGATAAAACAGATACCTCGTTGCAACAAATTATTGATAACATTGTTCAATTGTATTTATCTACACTCTATAAACTTCGCTTTTTAGCATAAGGAAACATTATGGCAAAGTCAGTCACCACTTGTAATAATTTGCTCAAGCTTATTTTTAACGCCGTTGCTTGGGCAAACATGGCAGACAATGCCGCATCTTCACCTTACACTAACTTGTATATTAGCTTGCATACCGCAGATCCAGGCACAGGTAATAGTCAGCTTACTAACGAAACTTCATACACGAACTACACACGTATTGCGGTATTGCGTACTTCGGCTGGTTGGACAGTTTCTACTAATACAGCGGTTAACGCTGCGTTGATTCAGTTTCCTCAATGCGGTGCATCGGGCGCTACTTTGACTTATGTGGCTATTGGTACTAACTCAACTGGCGCAGGTAACGTCTTGTACTCAGGCGCTTTGAACAGTTCATTAGCAGTAGCTTCAGGTATTCAACCTCAGTTTAACGCTTCAGCACTTACAGTTACGGAAACTTAATGGAACAGCCAAATCTTGCTAAAGGCGAAACGTCGCCTTATTCGTGTGCAACTTGTAACGAACCTGTGTTTGTAGTTTCTGACATTGTTTACAAACCTTGCGGACATAAAGATGCACCTGTTTTAGCCAATATGGAAGCAGTAGTGCGTGGTACAAGCTCGGTAAAATAATGGCTATTCAGTCATTCAAAGCATTAGTAGATGCTGAAGAAAATGGACAAACTTTTATAGGTGGGTTTCGTAAAAACTTTAACTCAACTGCTAATTCTTGCTGGTTTGACACAACATCAAGTCCTGGCAACCCTTTGCCTTTTTATTATGCTTCAAGCCCTTTAGTTGGCGCACAAATGAGTCAATCTGTGAATGGTGGTATTCCACACAATCAGCCAGTAGGACAATTAGGATATAAGACATATTTAAAAACATTAGCAGTTTCACCTTCGTCTGGCGCGTTTCCTAGTGGGCCAATGATTTTGATGGATTATTTGTATTACTACCCGTTTATTGACACAGGTACTACAGATGAGCAATTTTTACAGCAATTTGATGGTTTACCTCGCTACACTAACGGTAAAGGCGTATCGGTTATAGCAGTACAAATGGCGGGTATGTTAGGTACGGGTAATCCAACATTTAGATTTACCTACATTAACCAAGATGATATTTTAAAAACAAGCCCACCACAAACTTGTGGTTCAGCTTCAATTACAGGTCAATTAGCAACGGGTAACAACGGCAATATTGCTACGCCAAACTCTAATTACCCGTTTTTAACTTTGGCTATAGGTGATATAGGCGTAAAAAGCATTGTGTCAGTTACTTTTGATACGCCTGATATTGGGCTATTAGCGTTTATACTAGTTAAGCCTCTTGAACAAATTATTTTACGTGAAAATGGCACAACAGGGGAGCGAACCCCAGTAACGGATTTTTTTGATTTGCCTATAATTGAAGATAATGCGTATTTATCAATTTTAATGAATCCAGGGTTTAATCAATTAAATCAATCGACTTTTATTGGTACTATTCAAACTGTTTGGGGATAAATTATGGCACTACAATCGATGGATCAAATTATTTCGGCTATTACTGCATCGCAGTTTAATAGAACCGACTGGAATAAAAACGCATTACCAACAACAGCACAAGTAGCTGGTCAATGGTATGACTTAAGTACAGGTGCAGGTAATCCATTTCAAAATTCAACACATGGCTCAACCGCTAACTTAGCGTTTCAAGCGTTATCAGATTCAACCACTATTACAGCCACAACAGCAGCGCTTGGCGGTTCTATTGCAGGTACGGTGTTTACTGATACTACTCACGGTACAAATAGGTTTACTATTGGTATGCAATTGACAGGTACAGGTGTAACTGCGGGTACATTTATTACTTCACTTGGTACAGGTACGGGCGCAAATGCTGGTGGTACATATAACGTATCTATTTCACAAACTGTTACTGCGCAAACCATTACAGGCACAGCAAACACTAACGGACTTTACACAGGCGGTGCAGTTTCACCATCTATTAAGAACATTTTGAATGTGTCTGCTTTTTCTGCCGCCGCAACTACTGCACCTGCTACTATGATGCTAGTTGATATGGTTGCAATGTTTACAGTTTCATCCGTTACTACAACTGGCGCCCAGTCTTTCACAGGTACACAGACTTTACCAAGATATGCTACAGGTGCAGGACTACAAGCATTTATCGTTCCGTCTGTAGTTATGGGTGCTGGTACACCAACAATTCAATTAGGTTACACTAACGCTGCGGGTACATCAGGTCGTTTAACTCCTTCAAGTCCAACACTACCAATTGCAAATACAACTGCTCCAGTTGGTTCAATTATTTATGCAGGTACTGGTGCGGGTAAATACGGCCCATTTATGCCATTAGCGGCAGGTGATACAGGTATTCGTTCAATTGAATCAATTAACTTATCAGCTACCATGACTTCAGGTTCTTTAGTAGTTATCTTAGCAAAGCCTTTATTTACTTTGCCTATAACTACAGTTGGTGTAGCTTCCGAGCGTGATTTAGTAAACCAATTACCAAGTATGCCAAGAATTTTTGACGGGGCAAACTTGCAATGGCTAATGTATGCAGGCGCAGCAACACCAGTTAACTCGGCTTTTTATGGCAGTATAGACGTAGCTTGGGGATAAAATGCTTGTAGGCAATTATTCTAATTACAACAAATTACCCCTAAAATATACGGGGGCGTATTTGCCTGGTCAAACAGGTACAATTCAAGCGGGTAATCAGAGTAATTTTGTGCAATCAGGCAGACGGCGTAATCGCTTAATGCAAGACCAAACCACTACGGCAATATATTTTTATGCTTTGCCCAATGGAAGTTACCCTACATTAAGTTTTTTTATTCCTCAAAAAGCAGGTCAAATTGGTTCATCTAATCAAATTTATGGTTTAGGCGTATCAACAGGAAATTTAGCTGGCGGTCTTAATGCTATTAGCAGTTTGACAGGTAGCGGTACAGTTACTAACGGCAATTTAACTTTAATCGCTCAATTAATTGCTGCTTTGACGGGCGCAGGTGATGTTAGCCCCCCGCCTACTTTATTGGGTACGCTTTATTTAATTAGCAATCAATTAACAGGTGCAGGTGCAGTCGCTGCGACTATAAATGCTTTTGCATCAGTTCAAGCAGGCTTGTCAGGTGCAGGATCATTATCTGTAGTGCCGTATGCAACAGGTCAATTGGCAGCAAACATTACAGGATCTTCGGTTTTATCGCCTGAAAACCTTGCAGCTGCCGTTTGGTCAGCTATAGCTAGTCAATACAACGTAACTGGCACAATGGGTAATAAACTTAACGCTGCGGCTTCAGGAAGTATTGATTACGCAACTTTAGCTGCCGCGGTTCTTGCTGCAATGAACCTTGCACCACCAGATGTTAACATTGCTAAAATTAACGGTTTAGTTGTTGACGGTACAGGTACTGAAGCAAATCCTTGGGGGCCTGTATAATGGGGCCATCAAAAGCTTGGGGTTATTCTTTTGCAAAAGCATGGGGTGTTTCATTTGGATTAAATATAATCCCCCCTGTAGTTGGAAATGATGTAAAATTTATTGAAATTAGGTCGTTTACGCAATCTAGGAGGATATAATGTCACTTAACTTAAAAGCTATTACCACTCGATTAGGCTATCAACAAATCACATCTTTAAGCGCATCTACTGCATTAACTGTGCCAGTTCGTGACTTAAATGGTCTAAATCAAAAGCCTGTTATTGCTTTAATAACACCTGAAAGCCAAGCAGTTCGGTGGCGTGATGATGGCGTTGCACCAACAGCAACAGTAGGTATGCCATTAGCCGTCGGCGTAACATTACAATATGACGGTGATTTAACACAGATTAAATTTATTGAGCAAACAGCAAGTGCTAAAATAAATATATCTTACTACGCTTAAAGGTAAATTATGGACATCTCTGGAGATAATAACCACGTTAGCTACGATAAAGCTATTGATTACTTTACTAAGCAATTTCCTTTAGATTTAGCTCAAATGATGGCTGCGCGAGATGAATTAGCGCAACGCCAAGGTGCTATATCTGCGGTACAAGATGCTAATAGATTACGCGCGGAAGCAGATGTTTACGCTGCATCTAGCAAAGCCACAAGCGATGATGTTTTAGCAACTGCTAAAGCAGACGCTGATGAAGCCAAAGCAAAAAAAGCTGAGTCAAATGATTTACTTAAATCATTAACTAGTCAAAGAGCAGAGCTTGATGCGTATGTAAAAACAAAAGAAAAAGAATTAACAACCCGTGAAAATTCGGCAAATTCCCGTGAAGATGCTTTAATTGATGCTGAAACGGCTTTAAAAGTTGCTCAAGCTAAATTGGTTTCTGATCAAGCGGAATTTGATGCACGAATTAAAGCGTTTCAAGATAAGGTTAATTCACTTAGCGTTTAACAAAGGTATGTTGGGGTAGAAAAAAATGGCAAATGTAAAAATATCCGCGTTACCCGCAGCAGTTACACCTTTAACAGGCACGGAAGTATTGCCTATTGTACAAAGTGGTGTAACAGCTAAAGTGTCCGTTGCTAATTTAACGGCTGGCCGTGCAATCACCGCAAGTAGCATTACCAACTCAGCTTTAACAAGTGGTCGAATACCTTATGCTGGTACCGCAGGTTTGTTGCAAGATAGTTCTGCATTAACTTTTGATGGCGCAATATTATCAACTAATACACTTAATCTTAGTAGCGCACTTGGTATTGCTTATGGCGGTACAGGACAAATAACAGCTAATGCAGCATTTAACGCATTGGTACCAAGCCAAACAGGCAACTCAAACAAATTTCTTACTACAGACGGCACAAATACTTCTTGGTCAGTTAATCCATTAGGTACGGTAACATCAGTTGCAGCGTTGACATTAGGTACAACAGGTACTGATCTTAGTTCTACAGTTGCAACAAGCACAACAACCCCTGTTATTACATTAAATGTACCTACGGCTTCCGCAAGTAATCGTGGAGCGTTATCTTCAACTGATTGGACAACATTTAACAATAAAGGTACGGTCAGCTCGGTAGCAATGACTGTACCCGCGTTTTTAAGCGTATCAGGTAGCCCCGTTACCACTACTGGAACATTAGCTCTTACATTGTCAGGCACCGCATTACCAATTGCAAATGGCGGAACTGGTGCCACGACGTTAGCAGGCGCAAATATTGCGTTAACTAATACTGCACAAACATTTTCAGCAACACAAACTTTAAATGGTACTTCTGCAACAACAGCCGTTAAAGTTTCAAATATTACTGAGTTAGCTTCTGTAACAGGTACGGCACCAACGGCTACAACCAATTTTTACATTAATTCAGGCGCAGTTCAATACATTACTGCCAATAACGCAAACAACTGGACGTTAAATTTTGCTTTTAGTTCAGGCACAACTTTGAATAGCGCAATGGCGGTCAATGATTCTATTTCTTGCACATTAATTGTTACAAATACTACAACCGCTTATTATGCGAGTGCTTTCACAATCGATGGCACGTCTGTTACTCCTAAGTGGCAAAATGGTGCGGCACCGACTAGTGGCAATACTAGCGCATTAGACATTTACACATTTGTCATTATTAAAACTGCCGCTTCAACATACACCGTGTTAGCTTCTCAAACTAAATTTGCTTAAGGTCTTGTAAATGCCACGTTTATCTAAAATTGGCGCGGCTTCATTAGCAGCATTTGGATGGACTTCAGGTGGCCTTCCTATTACGGCAAATTTTTTAGTAATTGCGGGTGGTGGTTCAGGTTCAAACTCTGGTGGTGGCGCTGGTGGATTTAGAACATCTACAGGCACAAGTGGTGGCGGCGCATCTGCGGAATCTACTTTAAAACTTAGTACACTTAATACTTATGTTGTTACTGTTGGGGCTGGCGGCGCTGCAGCTACTGGTGGTTCAATTACTGGAAATAGTGGAAATAATTCTACATTTTTTTCGGTTACTTCAACAGGTGGCGGTGCTGGCGGTTTGTCTGGTACTAATGGTGTTAGCGGTGGTTCTGGCGGCGGAGCTGGATATACATCAGCCACAACCTATACTGGAGGTTCAGGTACAACAAATCAAGGCTATGCAGGCGGTAGTTCTAGCGCTCCCCCTAGCGGTGATTATGTTTCAGGTGGCGGTGGCGGTGCAAGTTCAGTAGGCGGATCGTCATCTGGAAATACTTCGGGTTCTGGCGGTTCGGGTTTAGCAAATAGTATTAATGGAACTTCTACAACATATGCTGGTGGAGGCGGCGGCGGCTCACGTACCCCTCAAGGTACAAGTCCAGGCGGCGCTGGTTCAGGTGGTGGTGGTGCTGGTAGTGGTACAGGAAACGGTGCTAATGCAACAGCAAATACTGGTTCAGGCGGCGGTGGGGCTTGTGTTGCAAACGGAGGAAATCCAGCATCCAATACAAGCGGCGCTGGCGGTTCGGGTATTGTTATTATTTCTTACACAGCTACAACTCAACAATTTGGCGGTGGGACAGTTACTAAATCAGGTAGTGATTATGTACATACTTTTACTTCATCAAGCACATTAACTCCGTTAAATTCTGTATCAATAAGCTATTTAATGGTAGCTGGTGGCGGTGGTGGTGGTGGTTCTGGTGGTTATGGCGGCGCTGGCGGTGCAGGTGGATTATTAACAGGCACAGCCATTTTTAGTCTTAATTCTACCTATACAGTTATTGTCGGCGCAGGCGGCGCAGCAGATACTGCAGGCAATAAAGGCGTAAATGGTGTAAATTCACAAATTAGCACTTTAACTGCAGTTGTTGGAGGTGGCGGTGGTGGTGGCTATACTAGTGGAAATACAACGGCATCTAATGGCGGTTCAGGCGGCGGTGGTGGGGGTAATAACGTCGTTGCAGGTTCGCATCCTGGCGGCACGGCAACTTCTGGTCAAGGAAACAACGGCGGTGCAGGTACAGACCAAGCCTCATCTTATGCTGGCGGTGGAGGCGGTGGTGCTAGTGCAGTAGGAAGCGCCGCAACAAGTTCTGCAGGCGGTAATGGCGGCGCAGGAACAGTATCATCAATTTCAGGTGCATCGGTTACATACGCAGGTGGTGGCGGTGGCGGTGCTTATTTCACTACCTCTGCGGGTAGTGGCGGTGCGGGTGGTGGGGGTGGTGGTGGTTTAGGTGTAGTTGCTGGTATAGCAGGAACAACCAATACGGGCGGCGGAGGCGGTGGTGGTGGCGCATCAGCCCCAGGCGCGGGTGGTTCAGGAATAGTTATTATTTCTTATGCTGGCGCAGCAAAATTTACTGGTGGAACAATTACATCTTCTGGCGGAAACACTATTCACACATTTACATCTAGCGGGACTTTAGTTGGTTAAAGGAATACATATGGCACATTTTGCAAAAATTGAACATGGAATAGTCACACAAGTTATCGTGGCTGAACAATACTTTATTTCAACAGGTGTGTTAGGCGACCCTGCGGCTTGGGTACAAACGTCATACAATACACAAGGCGGAATACATTTAAATGGCGGCAAACCATTACGGGCTAATTATGCAGGAATTGGATATACTTACGATGCAATTAACGATGTATTTTATGCCCCGCAACCATATCCTTCTTGGACTATTTCAGCACCTACATGGATATGGCAAGCACCTGTACCATATCCCAAAGATGAAAATGTTTACGTTTGGAATGAAGAAATGCAATCGTGGATTAATAATTCAATAGGACAATAATATGGCAACAGTTAACTTATCATCGCTTGCAGGGTCAGGAACACAATTTTTTGACGATAGCGGAGTGCCTTTAGCAGGCGGTTTAATTTATACTTATTCAGCAGGTGGTACAACACCTTTAGTGACTTACACGTCTAGTACAGGTTTGGTCGCCCACCCTAACCCTATCGTATTAGACTCTGCGGGTCGTATTAACGAAATTTGGATTCCTGAAGGTACAAGTTATAAGTTTGTTCTTAAATCGTCTACAAGCATAACTATTGGCACTTTTGACAATTTATTTCCAATTGCTTCTTTACCTGTCAGTATTACTAATGGAGGTACAGGAGCTACAACTGCTACTGGCGCCCGTATTAATTTAGGTTTAGGTACATTTCTTGTGCCTACAGGTTGTTTAATTATGTGGCCATCAAACACAATTCCTTCTGATTGGAAATTGTGCGATGGATCAGCTTTATCTCGTGTAACATACGCTACACTTTTTGCTTTACTTGGCACTACTTTTGGCGCTGGTGACGGATCTACAACATTTAATTTACCTAATTATAAAAATAGAATGCCATACGGTGCGGATACAGTAATTGTCGGCGCAACAGGTGGCTCTGCTGATGCAATTATAGTAAGCCATACACATACAGCAACTGTTACAGACGCTGGTCATACGCATCCTTATAATGGGCCAATAACGTCAAATGCTGGTTCTGCAACAGGTTCTGGTGGCGTTACTGCTGATATGTCAAGTAGAACCACATCAAGTGCAGTTACTGGTATTACCGTAGCAAACAGCACAACGGGTACAAGTGGCACAAATGCCAACTTGCCTCCGTATCTTGGAATTAATTTTATTATTAAAACATAGCATATTCATTATATTTGGTATAGAATTACCGTAAACGCACTAGCCGTTAGCTAGGGATTCTTAGGAGTCATAGATGTCTGAAGAAATAGAAGTAGTCCTAGCGGACTCAAATGCCGCGCCAGAACAGGAAGCAACAGCAGCTCCTGAACTTGAAGTAGTATCGCTGGAAGAAAAACCAGTTGAAACATCTAAGACCTTCACACAAGAAGAATTAGACGCAGCGATTGGAAAACGACTTGCAAGAGAACAACGTAAGTGGGAGAGAGATCAGACCGCCAAGCAAGCAGAAATGCAAGCCAAGCGTGCGATTCCAGCAGAACTCCCGTCAGTTGACGCGTTTAACTCGCCTGAAGAATATGCTGAAGTATTAGCAGAACGTAAGGCAGAAGAACTAGTTGCTAGACGTGAACAAGCTAAAGCGCAATCTGAACTTTTAGAGTCTTACCACGACAGAGAAGAAGAAGCTCGGACAAAATATGATGACTTTGAACAAGTCGCATACAACCCCAAGTTACCAATTACTGACGTGATGGCTCAAACGATTCAATCTTCGGATGTTGGCCCCGACATGGCTTATTACCTAGGGTCTAATCCAAAAGAAGCTGAACGTATATCTCGCTTATCGCCTTTCATGCAAGCCAAAGAAATAGGGAAGATTGAAGCTAAATTAAGCGACAACCCTCCTGTAAAAAAGACTTCAAGCGCCCCTGCGCCGATTGCACCTGTTAATGCTAGAAGTTCTAGCGCGCCAGCGTACGATACAACTGACCCTCGTTCGATTAAGAACATGAGTACGTCAGATTGGATTGAGGCTGAACGAAATCGACAGATCAAGAAGCTAGAGGCATTGAGAAACCGCTAAACTTATTTTTTATTAAAAGGACTTAACTATGTCAAATTCGATCTTAACGATTGATATGATTACAAGAAAATCCCTCGAAATCCTCGAAAATAATCTTGTAATCACACGTAACGTAAACCGCCAATACGACGATAGTTTCGCCGTTGAAGGTGCCAAAATTGGTTCAACACTCCGTATTCGTTTACCAGACCGTGCTTTGGTAACTGACGGTGCCGCCTTGCAAGTTCAAGACGACAACGAACAATACACAACATTGACTGTTGCAAGTCAAAAGCACATTGGTGTCAACTTCACTTCTGCTGAATTAACAATGCAGTTAGATGATTTTGCAGAACGTGTTCTTAAGCCACGTATTAGCCAATTAGCATCTTCTATCGATGCTGACGTAGCTAACGCATATAAATCTTTTTACCAATCTGTTGGTAGCCCAGGTACAACTCCTTCTACTTCTTTAGTCTTGTTGCAAGCGCAACAAAAGCTGAATGAGTCAGCAGCAGGTATGTCCCCACGCTATGCAACTGTTAACCCAGCCGCTAATGCTGGTTTGGTTGAAGGTATGAAAGGTCTGTTTAATCCTACAGACACAATCAGCCGTCAATTCAAAAACGGTATGATGGGTATGGGCGTATTAGGCTTTGAAGAAATTAACATGAGCCAATCTATTGTTCAGCATACAACTGGTGTAACTCCAACTGCACCAATCGTAGCTACTACAGTATCTACTCAAGGTTCTACTTCATTGGCAATCAGCTTTACAAGTGGTTCACCAACATTTAACGTCGGCGATGTATTTACTATTGCTGGTGTATATGCTGTTAACCCACAAACTCGTCAATCGACTGGTTCATTGCAACAATTTGTTGTTACAACGCCTGTTACTGTTTCCTCTGCTACAACTGCTACATTAACAGTATCTCCAGCGATGTATACATCAACTAATGCTTTGGCAACAATCGATTCATTCCCTGCGTCTAGTGCAGCATTAACTTTCTTAGGTGGATCTAATAGCCAATACGCGCAAAACTTAATCTATCATAAAGATGCGATTACTTTTGCAACTGCTGACTTGTTATTACCACAAGGTGTTGATATGGCTTCACGTCAAGTTCACAACGGTATCTCTATGCGTATCGTACGTCAGTACGACATTAATAATGACCGTTTACCTTGCCGTATTGACGTTCTTTATGGCTACAGCGCAATTCGTCCAGCAATGGGCGTGCGTATGTGGGGATAACCCTAATTGCTCCCACGCAAGTGGGGGCTTTTTAAACTTTTTTTAAGGAATTAAATCATGGCACTTCCAAATGGAGCAGGCGGTTATCAAGTAGGTGATGGTAACTTAGCTGAAGTAATTTTAAGCGTTCAATCAGCACCAATAGCTAAAGCAGCTGCAGCAACATTAACACCTGCTGAATTAGCCAACGGTATCATTAACTACAACGGTACAGCATCAAACTTAACAGTACCTTTAGGTGTTGACCTTGATACAGCGTTTCCAAGTATGAAAGTAAATAGTTGTTTTGATTTTTTTATCATTAATACTGGCGGTACTAACGCTGCAACTGTAACAGCTAATACTGGTTGTACTTTAGTTGGTGTTGCGGCTGTTTCTGCTAACACGGCTTGTAATTGGCGTGTTCGTAAGACTGCTGACGCAACATACGTTTTTAACCGTATTGCTGGTTAATATTAATTCCCCACTTCGGTGGGGATTTTTAAAGGAAAAATTATGGCAAATACTAAACCAGTAGGAGTAGCGTTTCAAGATCCTGATTTATCAGGCGGTACAATGGACAATATGCCCATTGGCAATACAACACCTAGCAGTATTGTAGGTACAACTGTATATGCAACAACTGAAATTGGTTACGGAACGGCAGCTGAAGGTACAGTAACACAGTTAACAGACAAGGCTACAGGCGTGACCTTAAACAAGTCCGCTGGTCGTATTACAATGAATAACGCAGCTTTAGCTGGCGGTGCAGTAGCGTCATTTATTTTAACCAATAGTTTGATTTCCACCAATGACACAATTATTGTGTGCGTATCTAGCAATACTACTGGTAGCGCGGCAGGTGCTTACACCACTTATATTTCTTATTTGGCGGCGGGTACTGCTTTAATTTCATTACGTAATTTAAGTGCAACTTCGTATTCTGAAGCAGTTATTATTAACTACGCAATTATTCACGGTCAGTAAAAATAGGGGGCTACGGCTCCCTATCTCATTGGAAAATATATGCCAGTTATTTATTTAAGCCACCCCCTCCACGGCACCAAAGTTGCAACCATAGAAATGGAAGCAGAATTTGATGAAAAAAATGGTTGGGTAAGGTATACTGAGGACACGCCATCAGAAGAAGTGATTGCGGCTCCAATTAATACGTTGGATGTTAAAAGACGTCGTAAAACTATCGAATAAAAGGTAAGCTATGGCAACTTATACCGCCAACGATCAAATTAATGGTGCATTACGTTTAATAGGTATGCTTGCCGAGGGTGAAACACCTGCCGCTTCTACATCCGAAGACGCTTTATATGCTTTAAATCAAATGATTGATTCTTGGTCAACCGAGCGTCTATCTACCTTTTCTACGCAAGACCAAGTGTTTTCTTGGCAACCTGGTTTAATTCACAGGACGTTTGGCCCAACAGGTGACTTTGTAGGCAATCGACCTATTTTGCTAGATGACTCAACTTATTTTAGGGATCCTGCAAATGGCATTTCGTTTGGTATTAAGATTATTAATCAGCAACAATATGATGGTATTGCCGTTAAAACGGTAACTTCTACGTATCCACAAGTGATGTGGATTAACATGGATTACCCTAATATTGATATGTACGTATACCCTGTGCCAACCAAAGTATTAGAGTGGCATTTTATTTCAGTAACTGAACTAGATCAACCTGCAACATTAGCAACTACATTAGCATTTCCCCCAGGTTATATGAGAGCTTTTAGATACAACTTAGCGTGCGAGATTGCGGCTGAGTTTGGGGTTGAGCCAAGTCCACAAGTATTACGCATCGCTATGGCGTCTAAACGCACGCTGAAGCGCATTAATAACCCAGATGACATTATGTCCTTGCCATACAGTATTGTTGGCACTCGTCAGCGTTTCAACATCTTTGCAGGTAATTATTAAGGATAAGGTATGACCGATATAGCTATTACCGAATTACCCGTCGCAACTACCGCCGCAACCACGGATATATTTCCTGTTGTGCAAAGCGATGTTACGCGACAAATAACGCTTGCGTTAATGTTTAACGCACCTACACTAACTAACGCTACATTAATTACGCCTGCTATAGGTCTTCCTTCAAGTGGAGATTTAAGTAATTGTACGGGTAGCCCTGTGTTAACTTCGCCTTCACTTGGCAACGCAACTGCGACTAAGATTACTTCAACAGGCGATGTGTTAATTTCAGCCACAGGTAAGATAGGGTATACCACAGGTTCAGCAGGTACAGTTACGCAGATAACCAGTAAATCTACTGGCGTAACTTTAAACAAAACCAATGGTCAAATTACATTAAATGCTGCGGCATTAGCTTCCGATACTACGGTATCGTTTACGCTTTCTAGCATTTATATTGCTGCAAACGATGTATTAATTCTTAACCATATTAGCGGTGGTACAGCAGGGTCTTATTTGTTAAACGCTCAATCGGCAGCAGGATCTGCAAGTATTAACGTGCGTAACATTACTGCAGCGTCATTATCGGAAGCAATTGTGATTGCGTTTGCGGTTGTTAAAGCTGCTACGGCGTAAGCATGAAAAGCCCTATTCTAGGACAAGCTTATGTAGCTAGATCCGTTAATGCGGCGGATAATCGCATGATTAATCTATTTCCTGAAGTTACGCCACCTGGCAGTAAAGACACAGGATTTCTTAATAGAGCGCCAGGGCTTAGAAAACTAGTTACTGTTGGTAGTGGCCCTATCCGCGCTGAATGGGCAAACCAATCAAGTACCGCTGATGCTTTTGTTGTGTCAGGCAATCAATTTTATAAGATAGATCTTAATTACAACGTCAAATTGTTAGGCAACGTGACGGGTACAGGGCCTGTATCGATTGCGGATAACGGCACCCAAATATTTTTAGCGTGTAACCCTGATGGTTTTATTTACAACAAATCTACTGGCGTGTTTCAACAAATTACGGATTCTGACTTTGCGGGTGCCGTTACGGTTGGATATATCGACGGTTATTTTGTATTTAACCAACCCAACTCGCAAATTGTATGGGTTTGCGATTTATTAGACGGTTTGTCTATTAGCCCACTTAATTTTGCTAGTGCTGAAAGTTCTCCTGACACGTTAGCGTCTTTAGCTGTTAATAACCGTGAAGTATGGTTGTTTGGTACAAACTCTATTGAAGTTTGGTATGACGCCGTAACTACGGGTTTTCCCCTAGCACCTATTCAAGGTGCATATAATGAAGTTGGTTGTTTAGCCGCTTATTCGGTTGCCAAGCTAGATAATAGTTTGTTTTGGTTAGGGGCTGATGCAAGGGGCTACGGTATGGTTTATCGTAACCAAGGCTATACGGCTATTAGGGTTTCTACCCATGCCATCGAATACGCCATACAAAATTACGCCGTATTGTCTGATGCGATTGCGTATACATATCAACAAGAAGGACATTCATTTTACGTTTTAACATTTCCTACCGCAGGCAAAACGTGGGTGTACGATGTTGCTACCCAAATGTGGCATGAACGTGCAGGATTTAATAACGGTGAATTTACTCGTCATCGTTCCAATTGTCAGATGAGTTTTAACAATGATACTGTTGTAGGCGATTATCAAAATGGTAATATTTATGCGTTAGATTTAGACGTTTATGACGATAATGTTGGCGTACAAAAATGGTTGCGGTCATGGCGCGCGTTGCCAACAGATGCTAATACCCTTAAACGTACCGTACAACACGCTATGCAGCTTGACGCCGAAACAGGCGTTGGGCTTAATTTATATCCTGAAAACACGACTATTGAGTATATTAATACGCAAACAGGATTTCGTCTTGCTACAGGCAACGCAGGGTATTTACTTACGGAAGTTGGCGATATATTAGACACCGAAAGCGGTGATGACCTTTATTTAGATTATCAATTGCTAGTAACTAATCTTCACCCAGCGGCGGCAGGGTACATCCCTCGAGTGATGTTACGTTGGTCTGATGATGGCGGCCATACTTGGTCAAACGAACATTGGGCATCGATGGGCAAGTTAGGGGACTACGCTACCCGTACGCTTTGGCGTCGGCTTGGTATGACGGTTAAGTTACGTGACCGTGTTTATGAGATATCTGGTACAGATCCCGTTAAAATTTCTATTATGGCGGCAGAGTTGCATTTATCGCCGACAAACGCATGATAAACAACATAACTCAAATCCCGTCAAATAAAGTTCCTGTACTGCAACAAGATACAGGGCTAATGTCAACGCAATGGTATAGATTCTTTTTTAACCTTTATACGTTGACAAGCGATGGGGTATCAGGTACTTTTACTACAACAGACGGTAAGACGGTTACTGTCACTAACGGCATCATTACGGCGATTGTATGAACATAATTCACCATTTTAGTTCAGGAATGTACACTAAAGAAACGCACATACCCGCTAATCATTGGTTAGTACAACACGCGCACACGCATGACCATTTGTCTATTTTGGCTAGTGGAAGCGTGGAATTGACAGTAAACGGTAAAAGTTCGGTAATTCATGCGCCAACTTGTATAAATATTTGTGCAAATACCCATCACGGAGTAAAATCATTAACAGACGTTGTTTGGTATTGTATTCACGCAACCGATTGCACCGATGTAGATCAAATTGATGAAATACTAATTGCGCCTGTAGACCATGAAACGGTTGCAGAATTAGCAATTAATTTAGCTAAAGGGGAATAATATGGCATGGGTAATAGG
>Ga0304728_1000338_pt1 | contig 39979 bp, 38 predicted proteins | sample C_130625_MF_Meta_FD_190476 | JGI IMG/M metagenome (GOLD analysis project Ga0304728, IMG submission 190476) | Freshwater microbial communities from Lake Croche, Canada to study carbon cycling - C_130625_MF_MetaG (v2) (version 2) | ecosystem: Environmental > Aquatic > Freshwater > Lake | place... | reverse complement strand
GTATTATATAGTAATATGTCATCATCAAGCTCGGGTGGTCCCGCGCGCAAAAAAATGAAACCTACTGAAATACGATGGCCAAAGAAAGTTCTTTTGTGTGCTACTAGTCACGGAGAAAGATATGTAAATGATACAGGCCAACCGTATTCTTTTACACTACCAGAGGGCTTACAAATTGCTTCATTGAATTCTGTTGCACCTGGTGTTTGTAATTATTTACATCCAGATAAAAAAGCACAATATATGGATATCATCAATTTGTATTTACAATCTCAAGATGGTGCAAGAGCTTTAGCTTCTGATCCAGGTGCATTCTTAGGATTAATACAAGAAATTCTTTCAGAATCAAGTCTTTCAGAATATGAAGTAATGGAAGAGTTTGCATTTACAAAAAGACATCAACTATTTCTTGATACAAAAAAGAAACGATTTGGTATGAATGTATTTAATACACCAGGCCAACAAGTACCAGATAAATTGTTCATACAATTTGATCAGTTTGATACTATTATTGCATTAAATGTACCGGGTATGCCGGATTTATTTGATATTTTTTTAGAGGCAGATGAAAATCCAAGTGGAATAGTAAGCAAAGGTATTCCTATTTCTGAAAAACAAGGTGTTCCGCGCGTAGAAGGTCCCATATTTGGAAGAAAAAAACTTTTATCATTAAAACAAATCGCAAACCATCTCAGAGAAAAAGGTGTAGAAATAATAGAACTAGTTGATTTTTCATGTCACCCATATTCGAAATTAAATGGCGAACCGCTTTCAGAAGAAGAAATTAATTTACTAATTTATGGCACAAGTAGTAGTAGCAGTAGCAGTAGTAGTAGCAGTAGCAGTAGCAGTAGCAGTAGCAGTCGTGGAAGACGTTCTCAAGGACCTCCGGATGCTGCATCTAGTAAAGGATTACCAGGAGGTGGTAAAAGAAGAAAATCAAGAAAACTTAGAAAAAGCAAAATAACCAAAAAAAGAAAATCAAAAAAACTTAGAAAATCAAGAAAAAGAAAATACTAGTAAATTATATTTTATTTTTTAAATATCCATAAAATATAACAATGCGATTCGAACTCTACATTATTTTAATAACAGCATTTGTTATTTATAATGCCTATCATGATTGGAAATATATCAAGATGCTTTTAAAATATAAAAAATATATACAAATTGCCGGTTTTGCTTTCTTAGGATTTATTTTTTATTTGATGGTAAAGAGAGATCCGAAACAATTTAAGAATGTCTTATTGCATGCCAATAATGTTGTCAAATATATGCCCATTGATAAATCTGCCATGGACATGTTTAACCCTATTTTAGACTTTACACCTACACAATTTTTAGAAGAAAATGAAAATGATGATAGTATAAATACAAGTATAAATGGATTTCCAAATTCTTCGGAACAACGTATTCTAAGATCAGGAAGCAAAGGTACAAAACGCTCAGTTAGTGAAACTAAGAAAAAATATGTAGCGTCTATGCAAGATTGGAAATGCAAACATTGCAAAAAAACGCTTACAGCTTGGTTTGAAGTGGATCATGTAAAACGATTGGAACATGGCGGTAATAATGATGTTACGAATTTAGTTGCCTTGTGTAGGGAATGTCATGGTCAAAAAACCGCCTTTGAAAATATGTAAAATTTTTTTTATATTTTGATATTGGTAAAATTATATATTGGCATAATATAACCATTATATAATTATGGATGCTACAAAAAAAAATAATATCAATAAAAATAACAAAATTGGTTTCTATATTTCAACCTTTATCATGATAATTTTGAGTATAATAAGTATTGTAATACTCTATACACAAGGTAAAAATCTTACAGAGAATTCGTCTTCCTCTTCCTCTTCCTCCTCTTCTTCTCAAGGTTTCACTTCAGGTGATACCTTTCTTCTAGTTTCTGGACTAGTAACTGCTGCTATTTTAGTATTTCTGTATATAAAATATCCTGATTTATTTCAATCCATACGGTCTGTATTTACAGGATCTTCTTATTTAGTTTTTCTAGTTTTATATCTTGTATTTTTTATTATTTTGTATCAAAATATTTTAACACCGGATCAAGTGAATAGTTATGCATATGTTCTCTTGCCATTGACCATATTTTTTGCAGCTATCTTATTCTTTTTAAATGTAAAAGAAACAGTCGGAGATTTTTTAAATACAAATCGAACAGCAGATCGTATCAAATATAGTATTCTCTATTTTTGTTTGATTATGTTTTTATCTTTACTATATTTTTTTGACCCGAATCATTATATCTCTACCTATTTAGGTCCATATCTAGTGGTTAGCATATTACTCGCTATTTTTGGATTTTTATATTTATTAACACTTATGGTATTTCCTAACAGTTCCAAAAATAGCAATGCGGAGTTTTTAAGTAGGTTTAATCCTTATACCGTGGCAAATGTTAGTATATTTCTTTTATTTTTGATTTTACTGACAATAGGACTTGCTTCTTATCCTGGTGGTTTTTTAAATAGCAGTGCTTATACTAAATCATTTACTTTTATTATTCTTATTTTTGTTTTTATTGCATGGATTATTTCTTTTATAGTTAGTTTATTTCCCAATGAACTCGCAGAACTTACTGGACAAGCAACAAAAAAATCAATTTTTGATTATGGATCTATTTTTCAAAAAATTCTATTATTATTATTTGGGCTTACATTTTCAGGTCTTCTTATTTATTGGTTAGTGGTAAATATTCAGTCCCTTTCCACCTCTTCTGGAATCATATCTTTTCTTTTAAATTTATTGGTTATTTTAATCATTCTTGGTTTAATATTTAAAATTTTTTCAACTACCGTTCTTTATCAGAATAATCCATTATTTCGTCTCATTGTAAATGTTATATTATACATACCCTGTATTTTTGTTAATATTGTTGATAAATTATCCGTTTTATTTGGTTTTGCATCAAGATACTCTCCAAATTCACCCAACGCACCAAATATTCCAAAAATAAAAATCTTGGATGAAAATACAGCAACATATGCAGTATATTTGGGCCTTCTTGTCATTGTAGCAGGCATATATTTCATCTATCCTTATATAGAAAAACAAGTAACCAGTCAGGGCGGACTTCTTTTAGTAAATCAACCAGTTTATTTAGATCAGGAGAAAAACTTGGCATCATATCAGACATTGAATCAAACCTCGGCAATTGACTTAAATGATCCAAATAATCCAATGCAATTTAATTATCATTATGCTATTTCTATGTGGGTATTTTTGGATTCAACAAATCCATCCAAGGTAAATCAATACATGTCCATTTTAAATTATGGAAATAAGCCCAATATCATGTTTAATCCAGTAGATAATATTCTTATTTTTACACTACAATTATCGGACAAGGATCCAGAAACACAGATTGTTTATGAATGCAAAGATATCTTATTACAAAAATGGAACAATATTCTTGTAAATTATAGTGGTAGTATATTTGATATTTTTATCAATGGAGAATTGAAAAAATCTCTTACAAAAGTGATTCCATATCAAACATTGGACGTATTGCAAATTGGCGCGAATAATGGAATCCAAGGTGGAATTTGCAATGTGAATTATTTTAATACATCAATCCATGCAAATCAGGTCAAAAATTTATATCAGTTTTTTAAAAATAAAACTCCACCGGCACATTCTTCTTCACCTGATACGATTATTAATATTTTAGAGCAAGTGCCTAATATCATTAGTAATAAACCTGTAGAAATATCAAATAACACAACCTATTTGAACAGTTTAGAAAAGACAATCAATGAACAAGCCAAAAAAACAGAAGATCTTAAAAATGAAATAATAACAGACAAAACATATTACAATAACTTTATATCATGGGACTGGTATTTCAAGAATAATAAATATGAATAAAAAAAATCTATTTCTATAATATATCATGAATATTGGTGGAGTATTTCTTATAATAGTAATTCTTGTATTATTGTATATTGTATATATTTACTTTTTATCAAGTAACACTACTTTAACTGCAACTATTATGTCAGGTACAACACAACAACAAATTACCGCGGATAAATTAGCTACAAACTCATCTGGTACGAATGCTAGTAATTTTACATATTCATTTTGGTTTTATATTGATGATTGGAATTATCGATACAATGAGAGAAAGGTATTATTTGGTAGAATGGGTGCGCCCACATCCTCCACAAGTGCCGGATCTGTGTCAGATGTAGGAGGTATCGATCCATGCCCATTGGTTTCATTTGGAGCCATTGAAAATAATTTAAATATTGCATTAACTTGTGCAGCTGAAAATGCAAAAACAACTTCTAATACTACGGTTCATAATTGCATGATAAATAATGTGCCTATTCAAACATGGACGAATTTATTAATCAGTGTATATGGACGCACTATGGATATTTATTTAGATGGAAAATTGGTAAATACTTGTTTATTACCCGGAATTGCAATGATTAATAATAATGCGGATGTTTATGTCACACCAAATGGCGGATTTTCTGGATGGACTGCAAAACTTCAATATTTCCCCAATGCAACCAATCCTCAAACGGCGTGGGATATTTATAAACAAGGTTATGGTGGATCCATGTTCGCAAGTTACAATGTTAAAGTTTCTTTTACAAAAAATGGTGTTGAAAGTAATGGTTTTACTATATAATCTATTGTCTATTATTTTTATTTTATTTATTGAGGCTATATTGCGTTTTCGTTTTTCTTATATATAATATATATATGTATAACGACCAAGAATCTGTATCTGGAAATAATAATGGAATTGGTAGTTTCATCAATTCAGATAGTTTAGTAGCAAAAATAATATTTTTATTGATTGTCATTTTTGCTTTTGTCATTTTATTGCGAATATCCATTTCAATAATGACATGGGCTTTTACAGCACTTAAATCTCCGCTACTTATTAATGGAATGGTAGATGCAAAACAGATGTTGATTATTCCACAAGATCCAACTTTAAAAGACGCCAATACTATTTTACGTTCCGTCAATCAAGACGGGGGTATTGAATTTACATGGTCCGTCTGGATCATAATTGATGATTTGCAATACATGGCTGGAAAATATAAGCATGTTTTTCACAAAGGAAATGATGATATTGCTGAAAATGGTCTCAACTTCCCAAACAATGGACCAGGATTATATATTGCACCCAATACAAATGCATTGGTAGTTATTATGAATACATTCAATGTGATCAATGAAGAAATTATTATTTCTGATATTCCATTGAATAAATGGATCAATGTAATTATACGATGCAAAGATACAACGCTTGATGTATATATTAATGGAATTGTTACCAAGTCTGTAAAATTAATGGGTGTTCCGAAACAAAATTATGGAGATGTTTATGTCGCCATGGATAATGGATTTTCTGGATATATTTCCAATTTAGCTTATTATAATTATTCTGCTTCTATGACAACGATTCGAGAGATTATGCGAAAAGGTCCCAATACCAATATTGTTTCGGGTGGTGCTGCTGATCCCAAAAATAAAAACAGTTTGGATTACTTGTCTTTACGATGGTACTTTTATGGGAGCCAATAAAAAGTGGAATTAAGTATTACTATAATAAAAATATATTTGTATAGTAATACATGTCATGTTTAGGCCAGTATTATTTACCAGTGCCTCCTAGAGTCTGGAGTAGAGTTGAAAATTTATGTGCCTATACAAATTCTGATTCTGTTCAATCTATTCCAGGCGATTATATTAATTTACCTTATTCAGCAACCCCTATTTTAAAGTCACAATATTATTATCAATTGTATTGTTTGAAAAAAGGCAATGTTTTACAATATAAAGCAAACAGTTCTAATTTAACAAAGCAACAAAGATATGCTCAAATTGCAAAGGGAATGTGGGTGAATCGAAACACTACATGGGCTTCACAATCAGAGACATTTTCTGAACCAAATACGAAAAGTTTAAAACGTGTCAATTATTTTAATATAACAACAGATGGCGTTCCTACAGTAGATCCTTTGACTTGTTCTTTGCCCGCAAAATCAACAAATTCAGTATTACCACAGCGCTCGACTTCTTCGCAATCAAATGCTCCAGCAGTACCGCCACTTTCGTCTAATACTGGCCAAGGTCCTATCATGCCACCATCTGTTTTACCTGCTGTGCCTATTGCGCCTACTGTTATTCCAGATGGAGGCAGTCTTGTTTGCAATATAGTGCAAAATATTTGCACAGGTGAAATTATTGAAATAACTGCTTCCAACAATTGTTTCCCGACAAGTGCTTCCGATGTTCCTGGAACACCTATACTTCTTTGTTATAATGAAAGTTTGCCAACGACGTATCCTAAAACACGCCTTACATATCCAGCTGCAGGAGGTAAATGGCCTCAGGGAGCAAAATTCATTCAAGCTGCGAATACTACGCAGCCATTTTCTCAAACAACAACATCAACAAATGAAACAGAAAGTATTGTTCTCGATAATTATAATATTTACACGATTGATAGTTTGAGTACAGATGATTTTATTGTAGGAAATATTGGTATTTATATGATCTATAATTTCAATGGGCAAAATATTATTCTTCCAATAGATAAACAAAATCTATCTTTTTATACATTTTTTAATTCTACTTCAAAAGCAATCAATTTACAATCACCAAATGAGAGTATTTATTTTTACAATGAATTTTATTCCTCTAAAAATGGAGTAAATAATGTAATAATAGGCACAAATCAAGCATCCACTTTAACATCAGTTGTAAGTTCAGATAAAAGTAAAATTACCTATTTTGCAGATTTTAATGTTATTCAATCTGGGGCGCAAGAATCAAATGCAAATCCAGTAATAACTTATATAAATAATAATACAACAAATAATAATTATCCAATTTCTACACCAATCTCTGATTATTATATTATAAACAATTATACTTCAACTGGATTCGTTATATTAGATGATACTTTGCCTAATCTGACTATAATAAAATTTTATAATTTATCGAATAATCCTGTAACAATTAGTTCTTCCAGTCTAATCTATAATACTTACTACATTCCATTGTCGGGTGAAACAAACTATAGTTTAGACTCTTTCAATCATTATGCTTTTCAGCTAATTCAAACAGAAAATACTAAAATATGGATCATGAATAGTAATAATATACGATTAAATAGTGTTATATTGAATGGTCCATATTATATTACTAATGTTATAGGTGATTTTACAGTTAGTGAAAATACCGTGTATATTGTTGAAAGCATAACGGGGAATATAATTATTCCTAATTTAGCAGCAAACTTGTCCAATATTAAAATTTTTAATATATCAAAAAATACTGTACAAATTCAAACGTCGAGTCATTCTACATTTTTATGCAATGATTTTTTTGCACCTATGAAACTCGGTGGATTATATAATTATGCATTAGATTCAAATCTGGCAATTCAATTTCAATTCATGAATATTACAAATACAACAGCGCAAAAAACTTTTTCTACAAATTTTGATATAAATCTTCCTTTTTGGACTTTTACAATTAGTTAAGATTAAGGCATAACAAAATAATAATATTTTTTTAAATTTTTGAATAATATTATTGGTGAAATTTAACTTATTTTGATAAAATATAGTATGCCGCCTCAGTTTCCCTCTTTTACTCCAGGTCAAACACTCTATTTGGCAAGTAATAACGTAGTTCTCACGTCTTCCAATAGTGGTGTAGCAAATAGTAGCTTGACAACTTGTTTGCCAATCTACACCAACTCGACAGTTACTTCAGAAGGTTTAACCATCTTGAAAACAGATGGCACAACACAATCTTTGACTATTTCGCCTGATGGAACTTTAAGTACAAGTGGTAATTTGATAACAACCGGATCTGGTTATATTACATCTGCAACCTCTATTAATTCCAACTCGATCAATGTTGGTGGAACCAATTTTACTGTTAGTAGCGCAGGCGCTGTAACAGCTGGCAGTAATTTAACTGTAGGTGGAATTGCAACTATTTCTGGAAACGTTAGCGTTGGATCCAATTTTAATGTTACTAGTTCAACTGGTGCTTTATACACAGCTGGAACCATTACATCCGCATCAAATCTTACTATTAGAGATTCAACAAATAGCGCCAATAAAATTGTTCTTGGTAATGATGGAAATGTTAGCGTTCAAGGTTCTATTAATTGCGTCGGCGGAATCAATGTAGATTCGGGAAAATTGGTTCTCAGTGCTGGAAATGGTAATATGTCTATTGCTGGATCTTTTGCATCTGTTGGCGATGTCAATATAAATAGTGGCAGAGTCGTGTTGAGTGCTTTGAATGGCAATGTAACTGCGCTTGGATCTTTAACCATTGGTTCAGCCGGTCAGCTTGTTGTTTCGTCTGCGGGTACTCTTTCGACAAGCGGATCGCTCAATTCTGTTGGTGTTGTAAGTACTGCAGATGTAAATGTAGGTGCCGGAAAGGTTATTTTAGCTGCTAGCGGTAATGTGACAGCTCTTGGTTCTTTGACTGTTGGTTCCGCTGGGCAGCATGCTGTTTCTGCGACGGGTGTATTAACATCCACAGCTGATATTAATGTGAATGGTTCCGGTTCTACTCAACTTAATCTTAAAGCTTCAGATGCATCTGTAACTACATCTTACAATGGATACATTGCTCCTGCATCCGCAACGAATACTACATATACGACCGCAGCTTTGGCATTGACCGCGGATCCCAACTTTTTCACTACCGCAACAAGCAATAAATTGACAACGCAAAGTTATGTTGATAAACAAATTTTCAATCAAACAGCGCGTCTAAATTTAATTTTGGATAATAACATTAATGATAACTTTGAAACGTTTAAAAATGTATTCGAGATTTGCCAAAAGATTGAGGGTTCGTCAGCTTCTCAAGGCGTAGATGGGTTACTGAAAGAATCATCTCAAATCAAAGAAAGTGTTACCAATGTCATGACTCAAGCGCAAAATACTTTTCCTATTAATGCAGTTACTTCCGTATGGGGTTCTACCTGTCCGCCTTTGCCCATCCCTTACACATTGACCGGCCTTCCAACTCCCGCTTACACTGGCGATGGTTGGTTTTTCCGCAATGCTACAAGTGGAAATCAAATTTCATGGGCTATCCCAGTGAATACTGGAATGTCTCTTGGAAAACTTCAACAATTTTGCATGAATGTCTTTGCTGCAAGCAATATAAGTTTGCCTCAGATTGTTATTAAATCAAGCAATGCTACATATAACAATACATTTACTTATAAATTTACTGCATCTGGATCTTCTGTCAGCGCTAATAAAAATTATTGTTTATACACAAAAAGCAGTCCATTATGTTACGATACTATTGTCGCAGCAAATGGTACAGGTGAGCCAATCAATACCTATGGATTTGTTCCCAATCCTTCCGAAATTTCTGCAGTATTGTCGCTTTCATACACATCGGTTTCGAATAATCCAAGCACAAGTGGAACGGTTACGACAGGATTCTCTACCTATGCTGCTTCAGCGGACCTTGTAACTAGCATCACTGTTCAAACTGATTCCGCAGTTGTTACTACAGACAATATTCAATTTATTTTACAGTCTTTGTACCTCGTTCAAGCGAGCCAAGGGGTTGTTCCTGGAGGCGATCCCGTTGGTACCACACAATTTCTTTTCAATAATGCATCCGTTGTGAATAACTATTTGATGCAGTACTGGTTCAAGAAACATGGCGACTTTTCTACAAACCCAAATGGTACTGTAGAGGCCAACTATGAAACTGTATATTCATCTTTGTTTGCTAGCTCTTAAAAAGATTTTTTTGATAAAATAAATCTCTTATATAAATGTAAGAGATGTTTAAATTTTTGTACCCACCATCAAGTACGCTACCAGAAGAAGAATCACCTGCTTCATATCAACGTTTAACGTCTGCGGAATTTAAAGAAAGAAGAGCGACTGCATTTAAAGACGAAACTATTGAGCGTACCCAAAAAACGTTTAGAAGAGAGTGGATAAATAATGCTATAGATAAAATGATGAGAAAAAAAAATAAAAAAAAAAAAAAAAAAATGAAAAAAAAAAATAAAAAAAAAAAAGGAAAAAAACTTTATCCAAAACTAAAGAAACTTACTGAGGAATATATTAAAAGACTTTTTTTGTCTATGACAATATATTGTGATGCAATGCATGAGAATGGATTGGTTCCTTATGAAACGCGTCACAAACAAAAAGACTGTACGTTATCTGATATTGCGAGAAAAATTGATAATTTTTTATCAGATACACCTAAAGGTTATTTAATGCTCACTGGACCCGAAGTGATTGGTCTTACTTTTGGCCCAGAAGCACAAGAACAATATGAACAATTTCTTGATCAGGATGTGGATGAGGAAGCAGGTCATGGTGTTGATGAGGATGATTATGCAGGTTACGGGGTTGGTCTCGAAGAAGAACCCGAAAAAGGAGAACCCGAAGAAAAAATAAATTGGGATCAAGTAGATGGTGGTAAAAGAAGAAAAACCAAAAGAAGAAAATCTATGAAGAGAAAGATCAGAACAAAAAAAAATAAAAGAAAGATAATAAGTAAAAGAAGAATGCGAAAATAAATAAATCTTTATTAAAATATTTTTTATACGATAATAAAAAATATTCATTATTGGCGTAAGCTTGGATTGACACAAATATCTCGCGTGGGAAAAATATCTCCTGACATGCACACATCATTCACGCCTACTTCAGCGCAGCTTCTATAATCTTGTTGTTCGCCAATATAACACCAACCTTCTTTTTGCTGTAAGGAGCTTGTTGCTTGTACTGCTTGTATTTGCTCTTCCGGCTTTAAATTCAAGTTTTGAGTAAAAGTATTATTATCTGTAATATTTGTTTGGCCTGCACTATTTAATGTATTGGCAAGTGAATTGTTCGCATTCTGCATAACATTTTGCCCTTGAATAGGCGTGCCTTGCAATGTACTTAAACTGTTATCTACTGTCGAGGCAAAAGCATTTGTTGTCCCGCTTAGACCGATTGCGGCAGTATTCACTACTTGTTTTGTTGTACCTGCTGCAACACTGCCAAATAAATTTAAAATAGGTGCTAATACTTGATGAATACTTTCTGTTCCTTGAGCTAAATAATAGAAGATATTGAATCCGAGAAGAGCAAGAACAATAATAACAATGAGCCATGTTTGCCAGGTAATACTTTGGATCCATTCTATAAAACTAGGATTAGAGTTTGAATTAAACATGGGTGTTCCTGAATTAAACATGGGTGTTCCTAAATAATTAGAAGATGAATAATTGGAAGATGAAGCCATGTTTTATATTATACTGTAAAAAAAGTATAATAAAATACTGTAAAGGAAAAAAGAAAATAGAAAAATAGAAAATAGAAAATAGAAAATAGAAAATTCTATTATTTAAATGATAGAAGATACAACAATTGATTCAATTGACCTAGCATTTCATCACGAATATTATACAAATCTGAATTTGACATTTGTTTCATTACTGGATTATTATCCAAATCGACTAAAAACTTTTTATATCGCATAATTTCTTCTTTAAATTCTTCTTCACTTGTAAAATCACAGAGAGGAATAGATTTTACATTCGTTAGATTGACACGATCTCCATATTTTCCCAGCATTATTTCTACAAATTTATCTATCGAATCATTCAAATGAGAATACAATTTATCAGTCGCTTTGTGCGTAGCATAACTGCGTGTTTTCCAATGATATAATTTTACTGTATTTAACATGCACAAAAAAGTAAGAATCATATCTTTTTCAAACGACATGGACTTTATCTTTGATCCTCTATTTTTTCTAGTCTTTGTTTTCAACTTTTTAACGGATCTTGTCGGCATCGCTTTATAATATATAAATATTATACTTGTAATGTTATAGTCTTGGAACAAAGGTTTCGCCGAATTGGTTCATCTTTTCCAACTTTTCAATAGTTTTATCAACATTGCTTTTTTTTGCGCCTTCAAATAAATAATCCATTTTGGGACTTTTTTCATTTTTCTTAATTTGTTTATAAATAATATCTATTTTTGAGATAATTCCACCAACTTGTTCTTTACTTTTAATAATCTCCTCTTCTAAATAAACATTTTCTGTTAGCAAAGAGATTGCATAATACATGATATACTTTCTTTTCTTAAAAATACCAGAAGAATATTTCAATGTAAAAAGTCGAAGTAGCGAATCCATAATTTTTTTGATAAGAGGATGTTGTTTCTTTTCTGCTTCTTTGATAAATGTATCCCAAATAAGCCAAACAATATCCATTTGATAGATTGAATCTACTGGCATTTTATCACGGCGAGCACATCGACATTTTTCCTTTTTCGCTTTGCAAATTTTTTCAAATTCAATAATCCACTCTATCCAATAACACGCAGACAATGTATTCTTTCCGTCTTCGCTTATATGGTAAGCAAGTTCGTTGATCGCGATAAAAAATTCTTTGGGGTCTTCGTCTTGCATACTATCTTGTCCATATAAAACATTGGGTGCCTTTAATTTATCTGAAATTTGTGTTAGATCAAAATCTTCTATTTTCACTTTTATTTCTTGAAAACTATGTTTTCTTTTTGCATGACATAAAATAATAATGATCTCACAGAATAATTTTCGGATTTTTTCATTATTTCTCATGCGAATTTCATGTTGCGCATATCCATTGCGAATAATATCTTTAAAATGATTGATTCGCATTTCTAAATAAATTGCCATTTTAGGATTTCCTAAATGAATGTATTTGCTATAAAAAAATAAGATAATTTCCCATAAATCACTATAATGTCCGGCACATATAAATTCTGCTGACCAATAACACGCAGGTTCTATTTTAGATTGAATCAAATTATTTAGTAATTCTTTTCTGGCGTCTGTTTTTTTGTATTCAGAAAAGGTAATTCCCTTAAACTCTTTTTGTTCTCTTATATCATTAATTTCTGTGACATCCATTTTTTGTATATAATAAAATCAATACTAAAAAAAAATAACAACAACATATATATATTATGAAACAATTCTTCAAACCCATAATTAATTTTTATCATAAACTATCTTTTTGGGCAAAGATATTGATACTTATTGTCATTGTTCTAATCGTTGTAGTAACTTTCAAAAAAAATGACAAGAAGGAAGGTTATCAACAAAATGATTCATTTATTTTTAAACAAGGAGTAGATGTATATGATGATTTTTATTCCAGCATCTATGATCAATTGGTATTCAGTAACATCAAGGATAACTATGAAATCGGCAAGATTATTGAAAAAACACAACCTACGTCGGAGAGTATTATTTTAGATGTTGGGTGTGGAACAGGTCATCACGTTGCGGCGTTGGAAGCACAGCATATTCCTGCAGTCGGCATTGATATTAGCCATGCTATGATAAGACAAGCTAAAGAATATTATCCGGATTACAATTTTATTCAAGGTGATGTTCTAAAGGCAATGCAGTTTAGGGCAAATAGTTTTACTCATATTTTATGCATGTATTTTACTCTTTATTATTTTCCAGATAAGCTCACTTTTTTCAAGAATTGTATGTATTGGCTCAAGCCCGGTGGTGCTCTCGTGATTCACATTGTGAATAGAGACATGTTTGATCCTGTTATTCCGCCAGCGAATCCATTACTCCTTTTATCTGGACAGCGTTATGCCGACAAACGCATCACAGAATCCAAGGTAACATTTGATGATTTCATTTACAAGTCTAATTTTGATTTGCCGGAAGGTTCTGATACAGCGAAATTTATAGAGAAATTCTCAAATCGTGAAACTGGGAAACCGTTTAGACGCAATGAGCATGTGTTATATATGGAATCGGAGGATCGAATTTTGACATTGGCTCGGGAAGTCGGATTTATTATGCAGGGAGAAATTGACATGATTAAGAGCGGATATGAATATCAGAAATTATTTATTTTGGTGAAACCTAGCTAAAAAAATATTATTTTTTTTTGTAATTTATTTTATATTTTTTATAATATATTATATTTTTTATAATATAAAGAAATGGCAACTTTAGCTTCTTATTCAACTTTGAAACAATACGTTATTCTTGCAACCAACCCAATTACTACTATAGGTACTACAACTGTTACTACAGCTACACCAACACCATTATATGGTTCAAGTCTAATATCTACAGGAATAATTGATGTTATAGGAGCAACACTAAATAATAATAATGCTGCACAAGCGCAAACCGAACTAGGTTTATTAACTACAGCTATTAGTAATTTGAGTTATCCTAATACAATTCCAGCTTCAATAACTAGTAATATAACTTTCACTTCGACAATTGTAAATTCAGGGAATTATATATTTTCTGCACCAACCGGGACTCCTTTTAATCAAGTTGGAGTTACTAATAATGCGGGACCAACACTTACCTTTGACGGTCCAGGAAATTTTTATATTTATGCAGATGAAGCAACAACCGGATCGGCTGGCATTCTTTTTTTAAATTTTACAATGAGCCTAATAAATGGAGCTTTAGCATCCAATATTTATTGGTATGCAAGCGGGACAAACTCTGCCATTTCAGATTTAAACAGATCTAGTGTTCTAGGTAGTGGTTTATCAGGAATATTTATTTCAGGCAGTGCGATTACTATAAATAATTCAGGATCTGTTATTAATGGCAATTTATACGCTCAATCTAGTGACATAGTTTTAACTAGCAATATAATTAACCCCGAAACTAATCCTCTTTGTTTTTTAAAAGGAACCAAGATTCTTACCGACCGTGGATATTTTCCTATTGAAGAGTTAAAAATTGAAGATAATGTCATTATTTATGGATTGATTATAGATAATTCCGAAGTTGTTTTGAATGAAAAGATTCAAACTAGTCCTATTAGATGGATTGGCAAATTTGTTTCTTCTAAACATGATGCTTCTACTTTGCCAATCTGTTTCAAAGCTGGTTCTTTAGGTGAAAATCTTCCCGAAAATGATTTGTTTGTATCCCCGGGCCACCGTATGATTCTCGACGGTAAAATGCACGTTGCAAAAGATCTAGTGAATGGCGAAACTATTGTACAAGAAGATATGAATGGAACTATCGAATACTATCACTTTGAATTGGATTGCCATAGTGTTATTATGGCGGAAGGTGTTTTAACAGAAACTTTTTTTGAATTTGATAATTCTAAATTAGGTTTTCAATAATACATACATATAAAATATAATTTATTTAGAAAAAGAATTAAAAAATTTGTGCTTTATATTATCTTTTTTTTATAATATAGAGGATGACTTCGATTAATTTTTCTTCTTACTATCCGCTTAGTACATATGCTATCCTTGCTCAAACTTCTATTACCAGCGGTGGAACTGCTGGTACATTAATAAATGCATCAGCAACGAGTCTTGATCCTCCATTTTATGGAGTTTATCCTGGAACTAGTATTACCGGAACCTTTACTGGTGTTGGGGTCACGGGTAGTACAGCATCATCAACATTAGCAATAACTCAGTTAGGAACAACTAGTGATACTACTTCTGCAACTTTAATAGGTGCTATAAAATCATTAACGAATATTATACCATTTACAACTATTCCAGTTGGAGGATTTAGTTCGATAAATGCTGGTCAAGCTGTTGCATATAAATATACCGGAGCTGGAGCTTTGGTTTTAAATACAGCTGTTACATTTAAGGGTCCTGGGCAAATTGCTATCTACACGGATCCTGCCGCAGTTATTCCTAAAAATATCATTTTTGATACAGGGTTTGTTGCTACGCGGACAAGTATTAATCGTGAAGATATTTTTTGGTATACTCCTGTTACAATTGAAGATAGCGGAGTAAATCTAAGAATGCCTGGCATCTATATTGCCGGAACTGGTATTACATTAACTACGAGCACAACATTAGGTGGCAATTTATATTCACTTGCAAATGTAATATTGATTGATAATACTATTACTCCTCTAACTCTTTGCTTTTTGAAAGGAACCAAGATTCTAACAGAGAATGGTTACGTAAATGTTGAGGACTTGAAAGTTGGCGACACTGTTGTCAGTTATGGGTCGATCATAGATAATTCAGACGTACAATTTAGTAAAATGATTCAGTCAAAACCTATTACTTGGATTAGTAAATTTTTTGCAGAGGGCGATGCTTCTGATTTACCGGTTTGTTTTAAAGCAGGTTCTCTAGGTGAAAATCTTCCTTTAAATGATTTGTTTGTTTCACCCGGCCATCGTATGATTCTTGATGAAAAAATGGTTGTTGCTGGCAGCATAGTCAATGGCGAAACTATTGTTCAAGAGGATACTAATGAAACTATTGAATACTATCATTTTGAGTTAGATTGCCACAGTGTTATTATGGCGGAAGGTGTTTTAACAGAAACCTTTTTGGATTTTAGTGAATCGAAACGAACCTTTCAAAAATAAAAACTTGTAATAAATACTTGTAAAAAATAATACGGTAATTGTCATATTATTTTTTATCTTCTTGTTCTTTTCCTTTTTTTCATCGTTTTTCTTTTTCTTATTGTTTTTCTTTTTCTTATTGTTTTTCTTTTTGTCTTTTTTCCTTTTCTTCTTTTACCGCCTATGTCTTTTCGCGATTTCTTATTTCCTTTACTAGTAGTTGCGGAAGAAGCTGCACGAGCAGTTGCGGAAGAAGCTGCATAAGCAGTTGCGGAAGAAGCTGCATAAACATCAGCATAAGCAGCACGATAAGCTGCCAATTCAGGATCATCAGCAGGAGCAGGAATAGCATCAGTACCTCTTTTTGTACCACGTGCTGAAGTAACACTGCTTCTTCTTCCAACTGATGCTGCTGCTGCTTCACGTGCTGCTTCAAGTGCTGCTGCTTTTCTTATTGCTTCTTCACGTGCGGCTGCTTCTATTGGCGCTGTTTCTGCCGCAGCTGCTTCTGCTTCTCTACCTGCATCATTATCTGTAAATGAAACTGCACACATTATAGGTTTTATTTCATTTGCCGCTAATTCAGTCTGTATCGTTTTATAGTCTAAGGGATTACCTTGAATTGATATACCCTGAATTGCAAATCTTGAAACCATAATCATACTTACTTCCTCCTGAGCTACGCCAAAATATTTTCTAAGAGGAGCATCTAAATTTGTATAAAAATGATTTCTTAATGAAGAAAATGCAAGTTCTTGGTTAATTTCTTCATAATAACCATGAATATCTTTAAATAAAAATGCAATTGCGTCATTCATACCTGAACGTTCAATCAAGAGCATAAGTATTTTATCACCGCTACTCGATGTTGTAATCTGATTTGCATAATGTATATCTTGATCCCAATTGGGTAATGTTTCTCCTGGTTCGAAATCAAAATCATATGTATCCTTCCAATTAGTACTACTACACTTAATTTTTATACCTGAAGGAATTTTTAAATATTCCGATTTATGTACCTGAAGCTCCTTTCCTAATTTTTGTGTTGGAAGCAGCCTTGGCATATTTATATTTATATTATAATATAATTTAAAAAAACATTAGTAATTAAAGAGGTAAAAAGCAGATTTAAACTTCTCTAAAAATAATATGAATTTACTAACAATCATATTATTTATAATGATAACTATTATTTTATTCATTGTCCTTATTATAAAATTCCGCTTTCGATTCTGGGCAGATCAACCAGTCTTTCATGTGTATGATATAAGTTATTACTTGTTTTATTCTGGTATTATTAACAAATCTTTACCAGAAAAAACGCGATATACTAATTTTAAAGAGATAGAAACGCTCACTTTTGGAAAAAATGTAAAGCCATTGGATCAAACCCGTTTCATCCGATTTATCAATAAATATTATTTACGCAATAACGATAACCAATTTTCACCAAAAGAATCAAATATTATACCCTACTTTGAAGGACATAATAGTGCCTCTTTTCTCTCTTTCTATAAAGAATCGTTGGTTTTGCATGATGGAAAAACAGGAGATATTATCAATACCGAGAAACCTATTGCTGTCATGACAACTAGACCGGTTCATGTCCGCTTAAAAAAAGGCACTACGAGTCGTTTTGATGCTTATTATGTGGATTATTTATGCGTGGATCCTTTGAAAAGGAAGAAAGGAATAGCACCACAGATTATTGCAACACATCATTATAATCAGCGCATTCTAAATAGAGAAATTCAAGTCAGTCTTTTCAAGAGAGAAGGTCAATTAACAGGAATTGTGCCTTTATGTGTCTTCGGGATGCCCATATTTTCCATGAAAAATTGGTCGAAACCATCCGATTTGTTGGCACCTTACTCTCTGATAGAATGCGGAACCAGCAATATGCATCATTTATACGATTTTTTGCGCGATTCGACACAAAAATTTGATGTCAGTATAATGGCAGATCCTGGTAATATAATGGCGCTTATGAAGTCCAATAATATTTTTATTTATTTACTTTTAGAAGATAAGGCTGGAGTGGTCGGTGCCTATTTTTTTAAGAAATCTTGTACCGAAATCAAAAAGGGAGAGGAAGCACTGATTTGCTTTGCATCTGTTTTTTCTAATAACAATAACCAAAGTATTTTTATACATGGATTCAAACAAGCGCTTTCTGAAATCTGTTTGAAATCTAGAAATGAAAATGTATATCATCATCTGGTAGTAGAAGATATTGGAGATAATGATTGCATTATTGCCAATTTAAAACAAAAAACATGGCCTTCATCTGTCGTGCCAGCTGCCTATTTTTTTTATAACTATGCTCATCCTACAGTGCATAAAAATAAAGTATTGATAATTTTATGATTTGATTTTTTGGATTTTCTTTTCTTTTTTCTCTTCTATCGAGTATATTTTGAAACGCGAGCAAAGGAATCGACAATGAAAATAATAAATACGCCTAAAAAGCAGTATAGAATGACTTCTTCTGTCACATTGTTGGTGCGTTCATCTTGTTGTTCTTCTAACAAGTGAATCATATAATTGAGTTTCTCTATGAGAACAGATTCATTTGTAGTCATTGGCTGCGTGTTATAAAAAGAAACATTGTTAGGATTAGTCGGGTTAATAGGATTATTTTGTGGTTGATCCTTATAAATGGTCTCATAATTGGGTATAAAGCGTTTTTGCATTTCTACATCGGCCATGGAAATATTGGCAGGCATTGCGTGCTGTGATGTGCTTACGTTTGAAGAGAACATGGATTTTTCTTGTTGAAAATTTGTTCCTTGAATAGAATCCCTTAATCGCGTCTGTTCAACGCCGGCCGACATGGGTGGCGGAATAGGTTGAAAATCTCCCAAAGAGTCCCCTTCATTATCCGGTAAATTATTAATGCTTTGCAAGACAGAATTTACCTTTTCAGAATAGCCTTCTTTTGAATAATTTTTTTGCGTTTTGTTATGATGATTTGCAGCTCTTTTTTTACTAATTTGATCCGATGTATTTATTTCATTTATATCATTATCAAATGGTGCTGCATACATTGCTAAAGACATCTCTTATAAAAAAATAAGATAATAATTTAAAAACTTGGACTTTAACATCTAATTATTTTTTAGACAAGGAAGAAAGAATAGAATATAAAAACAACAGCAAAACCTTGTAAAATCTATTATTTTATAAAAAATATAATCTAGATAAATTTATATACCATGTTTTCCAAAAAACTTGTTGCAGCCGTTATTATCATTATTCTCTTACTATTATTTTCATTGAATATGAATGTACAGCAATCTTATTTAGGAAGAGCGCTCATTGTTTTCTTTATTATTTCAATTACTTATTGCAATATATGGTTAGGTTTATTATCTGTAGTTGCAGCCATGTATCTTTTTGGATTTAAAGAATCTTTTACTAATATCAATCAACTATTTGATCAACAAAATCATTTACAAAAACATGTTTATTATGTTCCTAAAAGAAGGGAAGCACCCATTCCACAAAATGATACAGATTATGTTCCAATGAATCCTATGCAGTCGAAAGCAGGAGCTATTCAGCCTTCACAACCAGCAAAAGTTGAAAAACATGCTAATAAAAAAAAGATGACAGGAAACAATTATCAAAATGTTCTTAGAGCAGAAGAAATGGTGCGACCCAAATCATCAAAGATGATTGGATCTGATATGGGTGTTCAGACGGGTCTGAATAAAGACTATGAACCTCAATCTAACTGGCCCGATGGCAATGCATTTAAGAATCCTTATTCTGCAGCTGAAAATTGATTTTTTTGTTTATAATATGTATGTCAAACAAAAAAATAGTTATCATTTTTATGGTATTTTTCTTTATTATTTTTATGTATAAAGAATCTTTTACACTTGTAGGTTCTTTAAAAGAACCTTTTACCCCTGGTTTGCAAACGGTGTATCGTCCGTATATAAGATCTTGGCGTGTCTATACAGAAAAAACATATGATGGATTTTCAAAAAAGATACGTGTAATATTATCAAAATTTGGAATTATATAGAAAACAATTATTTTATCGTCTATATATATGCCAAAAAAAGAAAAAACTTTAAAACAGACAACTGTTCCTGGACCCTTTGGTGTTCCTATGGCAGCCAATGTTCAAACTGGGATGAACAATAATTTCTTTTCAAATCCATTGGGTTATATTCATGATCATATAGGGTTTTTAAATAGTAGCAAATTTTTTGCAGGAATTGTTATGATTTTGTTGAACGTCGGGTCAAAAGTAGTCTCGATTCAATTTAGTAAATCTACAGAAGAATATTTTAAATCATCTTTGACACGACAAATTCTTATTTTTGCTATGGCATGGATGGGTACTCGTGATATCTATGTTGCGCTTGTTTTGACCGCGGTATTTGTCATTTTATCAGATCACTTATTCAATGAAGAAAGTAATTACTGCATTGTTCCGCATAATTATCGTATTTTACACAAAATATCCGATACCAATGGTGATGGTCTAGTGAGTGACACTGAATTAAATACTGCAATTATGACTTTAGAGAAAGCCAAACGAGAGAAACAGCGAAAAAAACAAAAGGAAGCCTTTTCACAATTTCAATATACTGTTCTAGATAAATATACGTAAGCACAAATAACTGAATAATATTCTTAATGTATAATAATACTACAATGTCGAATAATACTACTATGTTAAATATACCTAAGTCATCAACAACAGCACAAACAACAGCACAAACAACAGCACAAACAACAGCACAAACAAGAGCACAAATATTAGCTCCATTAGTTATACCCAATACATTAACAATATTTATCAATACCAGAATTAGAGGATATCCCAAAATAAAATACAGTCCAAATATGACAATTCCTGCTTTAAAAAGTGATTCGGTTTATTTTGATCCTTTAGTAAAATTAAATTCATCCGTTGTCAAAGCAATTCCTGCTAATTATCCAAAAACAGATATCTATACTCAATTTTTCAATAAAACCGAATTTTCTGGATTAATAAAACGAACCATATCTTCTACAACACAAAAAAAAGTTGATTTAGTCCAAGCAACCGAAAATGGGTTTGTAGATACAAATATTGATATCATGTTGCAAACTCTTTTTGCACCCAATAATCTTTTTTATATTCGAGGCCAACCCTTCACTATTTTTAGTTATGAATGGTTGAAGGGCGATTGGCGAATTGATACCAAAAAATTTGAGAACCGCCTTTTATATTCTCCTTATGGTATGCGCCTTGGATCGTTTGTATCACAAGGTTACGGACAAGGTTATGGACAAGGTCGTAATTTTCAACAGCAAGAAGCAGATAAACAATTAGCTGAATTCAAAAAGAAATACCCGCCTCAAATTTTGAATGGTTATTCTACGCAGGAAGCATCTTCGCATTTTGAAGATACGCGAACAGCGGAGGCACAAGTTGCTGATCCTAAGAAAAAAACATTTTTGCAACAATTGGCAACTTATATTCCTTCTAGTTTTCAAGCGCTTATTGGACGCGATTTTGTAGAACAATCTTCTATCAATGTTGATAGTACAATAAGAGATATTCCAAGTGATCCCATTGCATTGTCTATTTTATACAATATTTCAGAGAATTATGACAAAGATATTCAACTGAATCCTCAGTTATTAGAACCATTTTATGATAATTTGAAAAAAGCAGCAAATGTATATAAAGAGTCAAGTGACCAATTCACAAAGGTATTAGGAACAAAATTACCTACCATTACTGTTGCAACTCCTATTCAATCTGCTGGCGCCAAAGTTGTAATACCCGATTCTTTAAAAGATAAAAGTGTCATGGCACAAAAATTGCAGCTAGATCAAACAGCAAAAAGTTTGAAAGAGTTGGTAAATCAATATAAGAAAAAAAGATATTCTATTGAGTATATTTTGCAAACACCTACACTTAAAAAAGAATTTTCAACTATTCTTTCTAGCTGGATAGAAGAGAAAAAAATATTTTATCAATTAAATTTATTATCATTGAGATGTTTATTGGAAAGACTAGAAAATATGATGCAATATATTTCTGCATTGGCAAATTTTTATACTAATCTTTATCAAGTCAAAAAACAACAAGCGCTAAAATCAGGTAATGCATTTCAAATAGAATTAATAGATTTGCTTTTTCAATTTGATATAAATTGTTATCAATTTATTTTGAAAGATCTTACTATAGGTTCTTACATATCAACAATTAAATTAACACTAAAAAATAGAGAAATTATAACATCCAAATTTTTGAAAAATACCTATAATAGCAAAGAAGAAATGACAAAAAATTATCAATATCCTGATTTATTAAGGATTCAGTTACTTGAATGTAATATTTCTATATTGAATATTATATTAATGAGTGAAACTTTTGAATTATACGTGTGGGATCCTATACAGTATAAGAGTGCGCGTTTTTTGGAAATAATTCGGCGTAAAACGATGTCTAGTATTGGAAATACAAATATAAAAATGAATAGATTTAAATTAGATTATTCTTCAGCAGAAAGAAATGCATTTGATATTATTTTGAAAGCGCAAACTGTTCCTATGGAAACACAAACGCCCCTTTTCTTTGAATCAGCGCATACCACACTAATTAAAAAAATGTCTAATGATTATTTACCTATTCAATCTGGTATTGTAACATCTTATGATTTTATTACTTTATATTCGCGTGTATCAACCATTGTATTTGCTCGTGAAATTGCATTTTTAACATGTAAAAAAAATATTAATAATACATCACTAGAAATATATGGAACTTCTGGCTATCAAACGTATGATAGTTTATTATATGCAGATATGTCAATTTTTTCTATGTTAGAGGCTACAGATGCAACAGAGGTTTCAATGTTTTTATTTGGTACTTATCCAACGGCTGATACTTTAGCATCGTTAATTGCATTAAATAATACACGATTAGATACAGAAACTCAAAAAAAACTAAAGTATGCAACAGATATGATAAATTTGCAAAAAAAATATACTGATAGTGTTGATTTATTGATTCCACAAATTTCTTCCCTTGGAATGCTTCAACAATGTCTTGGTATTATGGGAGTACCAACTACAACTAATACTACAGATATTATGCAATCAAAATATGATCCAAATGGTACTGACGAATTTCGCCGAGAATTATTGACAACTTATGAAGATGGTATAAATGATGGTCTTCTTCCTAATATTTCAGAAGAAGCGCTGGAAGAACTATTAGAACAATGGAAATTATATGGCGATCCTTATGATATATGTAATAGTTTATTTACAAGTATTAGTATTGCATTCAATACAGGATTGTTAAAAGAAGATAAAATTACAAATAATAAATATTCTGAAAATGGATTATATACAGCTGGTTCTCTCAGAAACGCTGTGGCAGATCATATTACTATCACTAATCTTATAGAATGGGAGATTGCAGAACGATATATTGGTTATCCAATCGATGATCCGGACCGCATACCATACAATTTTTTATTTGATGAAAATAATGAATTTATAGGGAATGATATAATTAAAGTAAAAGCTGCTATTCGATTGGAACCAAAAAATGGAGGAAAATATTGCGGCGATCAAAAAACTGTTCAAATTATTGAATCTGTATTCAAAGTAAAAATGATAACAATAGCGGCAGAAACTATTCCAATAGATAAAAAAAATTTAAATTCTGGACAAATTGTACATTTTGAACATAGTGGGATCGAATATAAAGGTACTATTATAGGTAAAAATAAAATATCTGGAGATGAATATTCTTATACTATTTTGTTAGAAGATCATACAATTGCGCGTAACATCAGTAGGGAAGACATTATTAATATAGATAGTAGTTTTTATTCTATTGTATGTGGTGAAACCAAGAAAAATTTGGATACTGCTAATGATTTTACTCATTATGTTATATTAATTCAATTCGGAACATGGGAAGATCCAATAAAAAATTATCAAGTGGCTTATAATACAAAGGTAAAACAATGTGTTTTTGAGAGGAACGAATTACCTCAATATATACTTTATTTATTATTTAAAGGTTGTTGGCGTTCAAAGATTCTATTAAAAAATCCTCCTTTACAAAATTCACAAAATTGGTATTATAGAAATAATAGAATACGAACTGTATTGGAAAATGGCGCAGAAGCATTTGAAAAAATGCTTTCGGAAAAAACAACACAACGAAAAATTGTAGGACAACGAGAAGCAAAAAGAGAAAAAGATAGATTTCGCAGTGCATCGCGTGGTCCTTCTGCTCCTCCTTTACGATCTGCGTCTGCTTCGCAAGCTTCTCCATATCCAAATGTTACATACAGAGGCGGTGCTCCAAAAATAGCATTATCTGTACCCAATAAAAATTTATATGTAGATGTCAATAATATGAATGCCTTATATAATAATATTAGTACAGGTGATTCCAAGCTGACTTATTATATTGTCATCGATTTAGAATTATATCCAGGGAAAGAGATACCTATGGGAGAGAAAGCTGTGTTAGCTTGTCAATCCAGATATGAAAAAATTCGTCAAGCTTATGCGCAGCTATTTGGCATTCAATATCAACCCAATGAGTTTTCACGTGGTAATTTTGTTGCACCTGATGCAAATGCAAAATTAAAGACAAAAAAACAACCTCAAAATACAACACGCCGATTTTATAGAAGATTCTAAAAAAATACATAATTGACAGTTATATTCATAAATTCGTTTAAAATATTTAGAATAAATAATGAAGTACTTCATTATTTATGTATAATTAATAATAATAGTAAAAGGTATAATAATGCCTTCGGTATTTTATGGAACGGCCACTTCAACTGCTACGGCTAGTGCATCTGCATCATCGTCTGCTTCAGCAACTTCGACTATTTCACAAGCCGACGCAAATCAATTAGCTTTAAAAGAAGCACAAAGTATGTCTCAGGAAACTGCTGTAACAATAGCAGTACAGCAATTAACATCACAAACTTTATACGTAGCTTTACTATTCAAACAAGAAAATTATATTGCAGGTCTTCAAGAAACATTAACATTAGTTCAAAGCGAATTTCCAGGATCAAAGGTTGTATATGAAGAATATATTGTTGATGGTATAATTAAAAAAACAGATGATGCATTGACAGATTTTATTAAAAAATATCCAACTGGAAATCGCGTAACAGTTTCGGAAACATCAAGTATTCTTTTCGAATGTTATCAATTTCTCAAAAAAAATAATGAAAACATATTCTCATTATCGGTTTCTGCAACATCATTAGTATTTCAACAACTATCTAATGTTTTTACATATGGTTACTATTTGACAAATGCGGTGATGTCTAGTTTTATGGTAATAGAAGACTATAGATTAAAAAATATTATTGTATTAAAAGATGAATCTTCTAGTAATACCATCTTTTTTAATAGCTATTTGGATACTATCAAAAAACAAAATAGTTTATTGCAAAATCTTGCTATAACTGTCTATGATTTATCAAATCCTAGACAAATAATAGTTATACCGCAAAACTCATTTGTCTATCTTTTAGCGGATACTGCATTGATAGAAACAAAATATATAACTACTATAAATAAAGCTTTCATAGGGAATACGACTTCTTGTATTTATTTAACTGATATTAATAATTATATGACTGATATTTTTGGAACTGTGCCAGCATTTGTTTCATTAATTCACCCTATTGATTTTACTGCAACTAGTAATAAAGTCTTTAATAATTTGGTAAATAAAATTGGATATAGTTATAAAATCTATCCCTTTTATGATATTTTATTTACTTTAGAATTTATGTCGCAAAATGGAATCTTGGTAACAAATAAAAATTATCTTAGCGTAAGTCCTTTTCAAACTATTTCTGCGGCATATTCAAATGCATTACAATTAAATGGTTCTATTAACGGATTTTTATACGGAGTATATAATCTCATCTTTACAAAAAATTCAATATTAAATACGTCAAAATTACTTGAAGTTTATAATCAATACAATAGCAATGATGGTACAATATTCAGTCTGCCGCAATCACAAAGTATTTTTTTGACGGCAGGGACTGTTCCCTTTTATGAAAGTAAAATACTTTGGAACCCCGCAAATCTTATACAAATTTTTAATGATAAAACATTGACTTATGTGAAATTTGATGCAAATATCACCACAGATAAAAATGATAATTATATTGCTGTTTCTCAAAATGAACTTCCCAAATTTATCGTGAATTACGATTCTACGTCGGGGTTATTCAATTTCTTACAAAAAATGTATGATAATCCAAGTAAAATAAATCCTCAAGTGAATCAAAGAATGTCAAAAGTGGATAATATTTTATACCTATAGTGAATTGAGTTCTTCCAAATATTTCGCAAAGAATCCTTCGACAAGCGGTACCGGAATGCAATTAAAATCGATAATCGTTCTATTCTTTTCAAATTTCAAACCAGCATCCTCTTTTTTTACTCGCTGTTCAAAATACTTGGTATCTTGCCAGCATTTCAGCGCGGTTTTTGGCCCACATTTCTTGAAAATAGACGGAATATTATCGCTTGTATCGCCCATAACAATCTTACAAAATAAATTGGTTTCTGCATCACCAAAACTGCTCTTCTTTTCAGCAATATTATTGAAAGCAAGATCAAAAATCTGAATCTTTTCGCAATGTAGCTGCAAATAGTCCATATCGCTAGTAATGATGTAAATCTTATCAATATCTGGATTATTCGTAAGATGCTTTGCAGCGAGCGCAATACAATCGTCCGCTTCCAGCTTATCATAGGAAAGTGTTGTTTTTACACCTGCTTCCGAAAATAGATTATTTTCATAAACGGACTTAAAGAACGCGCCGCCCATAAATCCATCTTCCGGTCCATTCTTTCTATTCGCCTTGTAATTCTCTACATGTTGGTTACGCCAAATCTCTTCGCGCTTGCAATCTTTTCCAACAATCATTGTAACATTGGGCAGATTCTTCTTTAAGCCCAATTTCTTTGGAATATCTTTTACAGTTTGGACAAAAGTTTTGGCGAATTTTTCGCGGAATTCTTGATTCTCGTACGGATTCAAGAGAACGTCTTGCTGCTCGGGAAACCCGCTTTTCCACCAACGGACAATGGAATAGTATCGATGAAAACACAAATAGCTTCCATCGATAAAGATAATGATTTTCTTGGGTGCTTCAGTAGTCATGGTTTTCTTACACTATGTAATTTATATATAAAATTGATTTCTAGTTCAATTTTATATCTAAGATATATAATATGAAAGTTCGACCAGCTCAGGATAAAGATACTCCATCGCAAAGATATGTATTAGGTATGATTCCAATTACTATTCTATGGTGTTTTAAAAGACGCAAAGTGCATCCAACTGAAAAAAAAGCACTATATGAAATGCAAAATGATAAATGATGCCGAAATAAAAATTATATTCAAAAACCCGGGTTTTCAGTCTATGTCAATAAATGAACAAAAAATCCCAAAGTCAATTTGGAAAAGTCGTTTTTGGACATTTTTTTTGTCCAATTTTGAAAAGTCGAATTTACTTTTGGAAGAAAAAACATGCAAAATATGTACAAGAGCATAATGCTCTCAAAATGAAATTCTTGCAAAAAGTTTGTGATTGTTAATTTTTAAACATTTTTTGGAAAACCAATTTAGGAACTTTTCTCTTCGTCTATATATACGAAGAATGACGAAGAATTTTGGTTCCAAAAGTTCCAAAAAATTTCATTGCGAATTCTGTGACTATATTACGACAAGAAAAAGTCAGTATGATAGGCATAATTTAACACTGAAACACATTTCGACGAAGAATACTACAAATATATCGAGTGAAAAATGTTCATTTATTGAAAAAGTTCCGCATGATTTTTTGTGTCATTGTGGAAAAAAATATAAACATCAATCTAGTTTGTGGAATCATAGACAGAAATGCGTTTATGAAAAAGAAGAAGAAAAAAACGAGGAAAAAGAAGAAGAAAAAAAAAAAGAAAAAAACAAAAAAAAAAAAAAAAAAAAAAAAAAAAAATAGAAAAAAAAAAAAAAAATAAAATAAAAAAAAAGAAAAAGACGAAGAAATAAAAAAAGAAAGTAATAATACATTGTCATGCGAAGTCTTAGTAGATTTGTTCAAAGAAATGTTGAAAAACCAAAATGAGCAAATGCTTGAATTGTTCAAAAATGGAATTGGAAATACAACAAACTCTCATAATGTAACTAATAAAAATAAATTCAATCTAAATTTTTTCTTGAATGAACAATGCAAAGATGCCATGAACATCATGGATTTTGTAAGTACATTGCAGGTTCAACTCTCTGATCTGGAAAGAGTGGGAGAACTTGGTTATGTAAAAGGCATTAGCCATATTGTGGCGAATGGATTAAAAGACTTGGACGTTTGCAAACGACCCATTCATTGTAGTGATTTAAAGAGAGAAACCATGTATGTGAAAGACGAGAATGTATGGGAAAAAGATGAATCCAAAATAAAATTATCAAAAATGATCAAACATGTGGCTCATAAAAATCAGAAACAAATAAATGCATGGCAACAAGAGAATCCCGAATACAATGACAGTGAATCGATAAAGAGTGAAAAGTTTTTGAAAATAGTTGGTGAATCGATGACTGGTCTAACGAATGATGACGATGCTGAACATTGCACTAATAAAATAATAAAAAATATTGCCAAAGAAGTGACTATAAAAGAAGATTAATGAATTTCAACCTGTATTTACATGTTGAAATTTATTCATCTGGAGCTAATAGTGATACATGAAGCAGATCATTGATCACTGAATTCACAAGTTCAAGAAAATTCTCTTTGCACAATATCATACTTATACCATTGGACATGGTTATTGCAGTTTGCATTTTTGAAAAATCCTCATTAATTTTTATATCATATTTCTTTAAATCTTCATTGGCTAGAAAATCATTGAATTGAATAAAAAAATTATAGAGTAGAACTTGGCTAACTCCCTTTTTTATGTCAATTGTTTCTTTAATAATAGTACTAATAATTGTAACAAATTTTTCATATAAATGATTCGGTATGTGATTTTTTAAATCGGGTGGATCAAATAGTGTATCGATCGCTTTTCTAGCTGATATATCTGGATCACCTGTAAATAATTCAAATACAATATTTGTCAATAGTTTTTTCGTTAAATCACTTATTGTTGTTACAAGACCAAAATCAATGGGAGCAATTTTATAGACATAACCATCTTTACCATCTTCTTTGATAAACAAAATATTTCCACTATGCATGTCTGCATGAATAAAGCCTATAATAAATGCACTAACAAACCCATATTTAATGACTTGTTTGGAATAGATTTCATAGTCTTCTTCATCAATCTCACGAATATGTTTTCCATCAATATATTCCATTAGAATGATATCTGGAAACTTTTGCGTAATATTTGGATAGACTTCTGGAATGCAAACATAATCGAGATGTTTGCATTTTTCTTTCATTTCTCTCGTATTCTGTATTTCCTGGAAAAAATTTATCTGTTCTTTCATATGCATCAATGTTTTTTCGATAACAGAAGGGATATTCATTCTTTTTAGAAAAGGTATGAGAGAACTAATATAACTGATCCATGCAAATTGCTCAATGGCTGCGTCCAACTTGGCTGCTATATTTTTTCTCTTCACTTTCAAAATGGCAAAAGTTCCATCCTCTTTTGCAGCTTTATATACGAGAGAAATCATTCCCGCATTGATAGGCGTAAAAGAATCAAACCGTAAATGATATATGAATTTTATTTTTTCAAGCAAAATAAAATCGATATCTTCTTCACAATATGGAACACAATCTGTAAAGGTAAGTAATTCTGTATTTAAACTTTCATCAATAAAATTAATATTAAATGAAATAGCCTGAAATACTTTGACATATAACATATTTTTTTTTGCTAATTGTTGCGTAACACGTCTTACGAATGATTCCTTGTTCCATGTATAAAAAAAATATTCATAAAAGAGAATAAAACCCATTTGTAAAATGGCATAAAACATTGTATTACTATTATTATAGTTATAGTTATATTTCTATAAATCGTTTTAATCTAAGAAACATTTTATGCATTACTTGTATTGCCATTTTTTCAATAAACAGCTCTATTTCAAATGGATAATGGATTGCGATATCTATGCAAATTTTAATAGAAACTTCACATATATGAATTTGAATAGCAAAGGTTTCAAACGACAGGATAAAACAATCTTGAGAATTAGATACTATATTCGTAGCATTTGAACAAACGAATTCTAACATATTATTTGTTTTTGTTCTTGTAACATCAAGTTGTAAGCTTAATCTAGGGAATCCCATGTCTTTAAAAAAATGTTGAAATATAATACCATACGATGCAGAACCTTCTTGAATATTTGTAACTTGCAATTCATCAATAATATCTTTATATAATTCTTTCAAAATAGGAAACTTTTGAAAAGAGAATAGCTCATTGGCGTCAATCTTTAGATTTCTTATTTCGCCTTCCATTACATAATTATTATTTTTGATTCGTTTTATTTGTAAAGAATCCTTATCAAATAGAAGTGCCATTATTGTATAAACAGTGTTTCTATTTATACAATTTTATATAAAATATAATACAAATACAAATAAAAATCTTTTTTTATAATAAGAGATGTCGTATAAAATTACGAAATATACATTAGCTCAAGCTAAAAAAATAGGAGTAACAGTTAAACCATCAACCAATAAGACAAAGAAAATCGATGTTTTTAAACAAGGTAAAAAAATAGCGAGTGTAGGCGCTGCAGGGATGAATGATTATCCAACATTTATGAAAAATCAGGGTATCAAGTTTGCAAAAACGAGAAGACGCCTTTATAAAATGCGTCATGAAAAAGATAGACATATAAAATGGTCAAGAGGCTGGCTAGCAGATGTGCTTTTATGGTAATGATTAATTTATTTGAATATTTTATTCTGAACAAATCTACTAAAATGCTGGCAGTTATGTTTATACAAGTGAATGGTATCACTTTTCCAACCGTCCAATATGGGTAGTGCAATCGGTTTTCTAGATTTCTCTCTTTTTAATTCCCATTCATTTAATAGTGCTTCTTCATTATCAAATGAAGATGTTAAAATGGGTATAATACGAACTTCTGCTGGAACATGTTTTCCTGAAAGTAAATTTTTTAATGTTTCTACTTTATGTTGATCGATTGGCGTAAAATCAATAGCATAAATAGATGATTTCTCTTTCTCTTTCTCCTTTAATATCACTACATGATGTAAATTTAAGCGCGGTAAAAAATCAACCATAGGAGTTTTTAAAATTTTTATATTATATTTTGTCATGTAATAATAATTTATTATATTTTTTTAAAAAATATTTGGTCGTTACACTATTAAATTCAAATTTTATATAAAAATAAAGTTATATAAAATTAAAATATTATTTTCTACTTTTTCTTCTTCGACTTTTCCTATCTTTCTTACCTTTTCGTCTTTTTGTTGTTCTTCGTTTTAATCTTTTTCCACCTTTGGACTTAATTGTTGCATATTTTTCTAAAATATCTTGATCTACCCATCGAGTTTCACGCCAGTATTTATTTTCAGTTCCTTCAGGTCCCCAAGTTATATCTCCGTCTAAAAGATACTCGTACCTATCATTTTTTCGCATTACATCTATAATTTTACTATTATTGAAACGTATTTTCCAATTGTGTTCATTATCCCATCCACTATAAGACCATGTATTAAATGTATCGCCAATTTCATATTTTTGTATGTCTCTATTTTGTTCTCTAATTGCTCCAAGATCTTGCATTTCTATTTCTTCATAAGACATATTACTATATAAAAATATTTTATTTTATTAGATGTCCAAACTTACTGTATTTTTATCCGATTTTTGACGTCTCTTGCTTTTCTTTGGTATATTAATTGTTTCCGATTGCAATTCTTTCAAATCAGAAATACTAATGGTACTATTGTTATTTTCTGAACTGGCCTCTTGAATATTAATGGTTTTTGTTTTTAACCCTGATAGAATATCACTAATATCGCTAGGACCCTTCATTTCTGGTCTTGTAGAAGGTCTTTCACTTATATTAATTCCATCATTCATATTGCGGCCTATATTTAGATCTGGACGTGATGAACCAAAGTTGTTATTTCCGCCGCGATTTACAGCGTAATCAGGAGCGCCTGGACCCTGTGTGGCCATAGGTGGTGGCGGGCCATTCGAATCTTGACCCATCATATTGCCCATGAATCCTGAAAATCCGGGACTACTTTGCCCCATGGAATTGACGGCCGCTGTTTGAAATTGACGCATGAGATCCGGATTTTGACGCAAAATATCATCCATACCTGGCATAGCAGATTTGAACATGGTATTTGTCATATGAACCATCATTGCGCTTCCACCCAATTGAAAAAGCAATTTTAGCTCAGGTGCCATGGAAGCTCTGCTCTTGTATTTTTCAAATAATTCGCCAAAAATATCATCATAATCACTCATATTTTCATTAACTTGTTCGCTCCAGCCGTCGAGCTTTACATCAAATGGATCAAAGCGCTCATTCAAAAATTCAATACCATTAATGCATGCCATCAACATATTTCCTTGAAACTTGATAGAGTTTTGCTTGGTTTTTTCTTCCATAATCATCTCATATTCACCTTGCATTTCTGCTAAATTGGATTCCATATTGTACTGCTTTGTTAGAGTAATACCTTTTTTCTCTAAAGCCTCCAACTTGCGCAAATATTTGAACTTTTCTCTCAACAATTCTTCCTTGGACATTTGAGGTGCGGAAGGAGGCGCTTTGTCTGGATTCATGGGAATATTATTAAATTTTCCATAACCATCCCAGGTCTTTGAATCTGTAGTCGTTTCCGCTGTTGCTTTTCCAATATTGTTATCAAATCCCTCTTCTGAAAAACTGACAGAAGGCTTTTCCATGGATGGCATTTGCTTTGAAAAAAAGTTGCTCTTCCCTTCAAAAAATTGATTATTTCCAGAGTCAATATCTGAAGTAAGATTATTGAGTTCATCCTCCAAGTTATTTAAATCGTCTAAATGAATATCACTTGATTCCGAACTTTCTTTTTTTGTTTTTTCATTCATCAATAATTCAATTCCAGAACCAAAATTTACTGATTTTTGTCTAAATGATGTATCTTCTTCCATTGCTAAATCGATAATTTCTGAATCCATCTCTTATGAAATGATTAGATGAATTAATTTTAAGTATTACGAATATATAATTATATATTTCATCCTTTTCCAAAAAGTAAAAAATTATATCATGGATATTGATAATTTTACCATTTCTTATTTTGCTTTTTTGATAGAAATGCGTTATTATAAATAATAGTAATTTTAATAAAAAATAAATTGATATACTATATATATATATATGACTGTTCGTTTATCCATGAAAAAAATGAAATATAAAAAGAAAATTTCTAGAAATACCCGAAAAAAAATATTTAGAAATACTCGAAAGAGAAATGGTAAAAATAATAAAAAAATAATAAAACGTGAAAAAACTCCAATAGAACGCCTTATGGATGACAATATTATTGATGGTGACCTTGGAATTGATTAAGTTTTTATTACTTCACTGTTGAAATAAACCAGACTCCTTGTAATAAGGCATCCGCTAAATCATCTTTTTTTTTATGATCTTTAAAGTATGATTTCCAGTTTTCTAACTTGGAATTCGAAGAAATTATTTCACTACATGTTTGCACGCCTAACTTCTTCCTATCTTTATAGGTTGTTTTTTCTGTTGTTGGTAAAGCCTTTAATTTATTTGAAGCATTTACAAACTCGATATTGATTTGATAATTGCGCATAATAAAATACTGAGAAATCATACCTTGAATTGTTTTCATACGAATAGCAATCGGTCCGATTTGATTTTCAATGATAACCATGTCTATAGTATGAAACTGATTTTCCAACACTTCGTCAAATTTAATTTGTAAATTATGACCAATAGTAACTAGATCCAATTTGGATGCATTTATTTTAACAATTGGTTCAAAGCATGTTTCTAGAATATAATTATTGATAATATTAATCATATCCACCTTTTTTATCGGCTTTTCATATGCAATTTTATATTTATCGGCAATTTCGTAAAGACTCTGAATTTTTTGTTTGTTGATAAAGGCTGATTTCAAATCATTGGCTGGAACTTGATACACCTGTTTTTTTGAATGTTTCAAACAAAAACAGGAAGCATCTTTTTTAAATTTAGCTGGTTTTAAACACTGATTTCCTTTTTCTACAATGGAGCAAGTATGACTAATATCTTCTGATAAATCCAATACTCCCCATTTGTCGATAGTAAATTCTGATCCTATTTTTGTTAAAAGACAATAGGCCAAATTCTTGATACCTACGTCAATACTGATAACTCTCATTATTTATAATATGTTACTACATTTATTTATATACTTTCTAATACTGTAAAAGTATATAACTATTATTTTATGTATTTGCTGGAACGTAAATAGTCGGAGCAATTAGCCTAGCGCTTAATTGTTCTCTCGACAAATAAGGCGATTTCAAGTTACTAGAGCAATAACCATATCCAGGATTTTTTGTATCAAAAGGAGAGGAATACAAATAAGGAACATTGGCGCTCGGTGTTTTATTCGTTTGCTCGTGAGATGGCAAACCGAGATCATAACAAGCTTCTGCATTATTATATTTCATAATTTGTAAAGCATTATTCGTTAAATATTGACGATATGTCCAATTGCTGTAAATATTTTCTTGTTTCTGAATGCGTTCATTAATAATTGCATCGGGTTGCCACGAGGCAAAATTTCTTCCGTCTGCCATAATAGGCGGAAAATTAAAATGTATATTATTAGAACCGCTAAAACATGTGCCCCAGTTTGCCATAATAATATACTACAAGAATAAAAATATTACATATGTTCTTCAATCATTTTTACTAATTCAGCTTTTTTAATTTTTGAAATGTCTCCCATAATACCGCGACCATTTGCAAATTTTCTTAGTGCTTGGAGATTCATTTTCTTAATATCTGGTTTTCCTATTATTTTTTTATCTTCTACTACTTCTTCTTGTTCTTCCTGTTCTTCCTCTAATTCTTCTTCTTGTTCTTCCTCTAATTCTTCTAGCTCGTCATCGTATTCCTCTGAGTCATCTTCTTCTAATTCCTCTTCATCAAGTTCTACTTCTTGTTCTTCCTGCTGCAAATAATTCATATTCATTGTTTCACCCATATCAATTACTTTAATAGTAGGTTCCTCTATTAGGTCTTCACTTGCAATTATTTCATTTTCTTCTTCTTCCTCATCATCCGAATCTTCCTCTTCATCACTAACAGAAATAAGAGATTGTTCTTCATCTCTAGATTCAGCAACAGGTATAAGTCCTGCGCCAAGTCCTGCGCCAAGTCCTGCGCCAACTTGTTTATCTAAAGGTGGTTGTACAGTCATCATCTGAAGATTTGATCGAACATAATTTAATTCATCCACTACAGAAGAAACTAATCCCATCATAGACGATATTTTATGGTTTTGATCCATAATTCGTTGTGATAAAAACATTCCTAAAATTCCTACTAAGATAAATGTAATTCCTAAGCTTATCAAAAACGGAACAGTTAAAAAGTCGGAGAGGCCCATTCTTACAAGTATTTTATATTTTTAAATTTCTTTTGTAACGAATATTTAATATTTTTTATTATTTTTTTTTATATAACTTTCCTTCTTTTCCACACTTAGAATCAAAGTTTCTTGCAATAGAACAATACGTGTATTCAATGTATTTTTTATCTTTAATTCCCGTCACCAAAAAATTATCATTCAATTCCTCTTTTGGAAACATTAAACATCTGCCAAAATTATTGCTAGTAAAAAACCCTTTGGTAAAAAACTTGCAATTAACACATAATTTTGGCTTAACTGCATGTGCTGAAATCATTGTATAAAAAATAAGTAAAAAAATACTTTTCATTTATATATTAATTAAAATATATTTAAACTGTTTATAATTTTATTTCACGCGTCTTGTCAAGTATTTCTTTCGGATAATTCATATCATTCAGAATTTTTAATCCACCGCGTAATTCTGAAATACCCTTTTTTAATTGATATGTATAACAAAAATCACTTTTATCGTTTGCACTCTTCGTTTTCATGTGATAATTTGTAATAGAATTATTTGAATCTATGCGTTTGCACACTTCTATAAAATGCGTTGTTAAAATACAAGTTACACATTTATTTTTGATTAAAAACTCCATAAATGCGAGAGAACTCATGACCGCATCAGCTGGATTTGTTCCTGAATATAGTTCATCAAATGCGCAGAAATGAGTTTTTCCAGCGTGTTCCTCTTCTTTGATCATGTCCAAAATTTCAATGCATCTACGAGCTTCGGCTTGGAATAAACTATCGCGTCCAGATGTGTCAGGTATATTTAAGTAACAATGAATAAAATCAAAAGGACGCATTGTCGCTGATTCATAAAATCCATACCCTATTTGTTGCGAAATAATGATATTGATTAATGCTGATTTTAAAATGGTTGTTTTTCCAGATGCATTTGGACCTGTTAAAGTAATATTTTTATTGAATTGAATATCATTTTTTACTGGACTAGATCGCATTAGAGCAGGATAATATGCTTTCTTGAATATATGTTTTCTCTTTTTCAAAGAGAACTTGCAAGAACGTAAAAATCCATCCTCAATATTTTTCTTTAGACCTTGTATAGTATCAGTATATCCATTGAAACCAAAAGAATACATAAAAGCGTCATGATACACTGAATCTTGATATATATCATAAAAATGTTTCAATACTGTACCTAATTCTCCAATTTTTTTTACATGTAATGAATATGGCGAAATTGCTTGCAATCGCTCTTTTAATCGAACGAGTATTGTCATTTTTTCTCGTACAGATAGGTTGAAATCAGAATAACTACTCTTAGTTTCAGAAAAAGATAAAAAGTTGCACATATTTTTTTCAGTGTATTCAATATAACGTTGTATGTATTTCAAATGAGAGTGTATTTTAATCATATTCTGATGAAATCTGAAACAGGTTAGAATATTTTGATAGACTGAGAAGACATAAAACCCAGCGCTTACAATTAAATATACCTTTTCTTCCATTTTAACACTTCCAAATTGCGTAAATAATTTTCCAATAGCATGATTGGATGCAACAATTTTTAGAACATCCAAGTATTCAGCAAAGGTAATCGGCAAACCCTTTGCTTTGATAATAAAAAAGGGAATAAATAGAATAACAATGGGAACAATAAAGGATAAGATAGGTGATGTTAAATTATATAAACTCATAATTTGCAAAAACCATTCTGATTTGTTTAAATATTCCCATGTGGGCCAATCAATGTATTGATATTTTTCTTTAAATCCAGTGTCATTCTTTATTTCGTCCCAAATATCCATCATATTAGAAAAATCTACGTCACATTCGATTTCTTTATATTGTTTTAAAATTTGTTGCGAATCTTTTAAAAAGGTGATATCGGTTGTGTAAAAATTGGGCAACTCTTCCAATACTTTTTTGCCAAAACAAGTGGATGGTTGAAAAGCCAATTGATACATGCTGCATCCTGATGGATCTAATGTTTCTACAAGCTCTAAATCGTCAATAATATGTTTCCTTAATTCTGTTTTTTTATGATTGTAAGAAATGGGAAACCGAAAATGTTCATTGATTTTCTCTAAATTTGACAGATGCATGTTATAATTCGTTGAAATAATAATCCAGGTATTTTGACGAACATTTATTATTTGTATATTTTACAGTAAAATGAATTGACTAAATAAAAAATGAATTATATTTTTTGCTGCTATTTTACCGCCTCCATCTTTATACATATTTAAATTTTTGTTATTTGAAATTCCAGTTAATGTGAGAGAGAATATATTTAGTTTATTTGACACTAAATATGTTACAAACTCGTCCTCTCCGGATGCAACTTGTGAGTTAGTTGGAGATATTAATCTTTTTGTATTAATGATTGGCTGACTTATAAACTCGGAAGTTTTATATAATATTTTTTTTCCTTCTACATAAGAGGATTGCAAAGAATATTCTCTATAGTTTTCAATAATTGCAGAGTTAAATTGCAAAACGCGACCAACTGAATAATGATCGCTTCCAGCAGTACTGATTCCTATTAAACTATCAACACGTAAATATTTGCAAGTTTTAGTTATTTCGTCTAATAAAATAGAGATATTAGAATATTCTTGTGGATGTTTATTCATTAAACAGTAATAGTTGCTTCCTACTTTTATTATATCGCCAATTTTCTCTCTATGTGGAATAGAAATAACTAAATAATCAAGTTTATTTATATAGTCTAAAATGGCAGTTTTACAATAAATATCCCAAAATAATAGCAATGAGTTAGATATGTATTTTTTTTCAGTGTATTGATTTATAACAATACCGATTAATAAAGTACATACTACTATTAAAGAAATTGTATATAAATTTTTATAATTCATATAGAATAATGATAGTCTTATAGAGTGAAAAGATTTTTATTTTTTATTTTTATCTTTTATACCAAATATAAATATATTCCTCTTTTTGAGTCCCGGTCGTTCGCTTAAATTTTTTCATAGGAATTTTTGTCTTACATGCGCCTAGCACTTTTTTTGCAGCTGTCTCGTATATTTCTCTTGATAGGTTTAAACAATAAACTCCTCTTTTCTGTAAATGTTGATATGTCTTTTTAAAAAGAGGTTCATAAAATGTGGTATTCCAAACTTTATTGTGAATTGGTTCCGTATTTCCATAAATCTCAGTATTATAATAAGGCGGACTCGTTAAAACCATATCATAATTCAGTTTGGAATAATCAAAATTGACAGCATCTTCAAAATACAACTTGATGTTTGTTTGAGAAAGGGGTTCCAACATTTTCACCATGTTTTCGTAGGGTTTTTTAAGCTGCGTATTATTATCAATGCCTATATAACGCGTAATATTTAGAGCACAAGCGCCTACTAATCGTCCGCCCCAGCCCATAGTAAAATCAAGAATAGATGTAGGTTGAAACCTGCAATAAATTTCCATTGCTTGCAAGGGTCGAAAAATAGTTATAGAACCATAGTATAAATCGAATATACGTTTCCAAACTTTGATATTTGGGTAAGTAGAATAGGATCTTTCATAATAATCTAATACTTTTTGAACGTAGGGATATTCTTTGGTTAGAGCTAAACGATTGTTCCAAACATCATAAAAACTAACGCCTTTATTTCCCACTGTTTGCAAACGTTCTCCCAATGTAAAATAATTCACAAAATTATTTCCTGTTTTGCTAAATGCTTTCTTTTTATCGCATCCAATCTGTTTCAACTTTTCATAATCATGCATAATATCATCCTTTGAAGCAGAAAAAAGTTGGTCGGTTATTTTTTTTTTTTGTTTTCGCGTAAAGTGATGAGGCTTCATCTTTATTTTTGCATGTTTTTTATATGTTTTTTTTTCTTTTTTGACCATTAAAGATATATACTTAGTATAAGTATATATATTTT
>Ga0304728_1000337_pt1 | contig 40040 bp, 32 predicted proteins | sample C_130625_MF_Meta_FD_190476 | JGI IMG/M metagenome (GOLD analysis project Ga0304728, IMG submission 190476) | Freshwater microbial communities from Lake Croche, Canada to study carbon cycling - C_130625_MF_MetaG (v2) (version 2) | ecosystem: Environmental > Aquatic > Freshwater > Lake | place... | reverse complement strand
AACTGAAAGATTTACGCTTCGCAATTGTTCCTTGAAATTTTTATTAGCATCCAGGGCTGAAACTTGAGAATTGAATCCTTCTGGCATAAAAGGAAGAGGCAGACAAATTTCTGATTCATCAATCTGATAAGAAGGAGCAAGTTTAGCCCAAGATGAAACAAACTTTTTCTGCAATGGCGCAAAAGGAGAAGGAGGAGGCATAGATAAAGGCGAAGTATGCTGGATAGAAGGAGGGGCAGGCGCAGAAACCGGTGCAGGAGAAAGAGAAGGAGAAAGAGAAAGAGAAGGAGCAGATTGATTCTTTGCATATTTAGAAATTCCATCAATGTCAATAACATTTGTAAAAGTCATTTTCTTTGCGCGTCCGCCACGCTTGCCTCCGCGGCGATTAGTCTTTTTCTGAGCAGGTCCATCTTTCATAACATTCAAAGAAAACGCGTTCGTAGGCGCAGGCGCAGGCGCAGGCATGGGCATGGGCAAAAGCTCTCGCTGAAAAAAAGGTTTAGAAACCAAAGGCGGGAAAAGCATTAAAGGCAGCTTCTTTTTAGAAGCAGCCTGAGAGGAAATCATTTTCCGGTAATCAAGGCACATGCATGCAAAGGAGGATCCTTTACGGTATAGCAATGAAAATTCTGAGAATTTTATATATATATATATTGGTTTTTAAAACTGAATTAATTTAATTAATTAAATATCTTGATAGCCGACCCCTCTGTAGCGAGTTACGTTTTCAAAATTCCGAAAAAGTGAGTTCCACTCAAACGCATCCCGTTCGTTCCTTCCGCTTAAGATTATGATTCTAAAGCGATCTGTGTTGTTTGCGGGTCGTAATTCAAATTTTCAAAAGAGAACGTGACTAAACCAATTTTCCTCTCAACTCTCACCAGTCCTTCCTCAGTTTACTCCGAGCGATCGATCGAAATGGCTACTCAAAAGACCGAGTACTACTCTGCATCCACGCAGGGAGAGCACGAGGAGAGCAGCAGCAAGGAGGAGACGGAGGAGAGCAGCATCAAGGAGCAGGAGGAGAGCCACGCGCAGCCTAGCATGACCCAGGCCAAGGCTACCCAGGGCACGATGGCGACGACGCAGCCTGTTGGAGGCGGAGGCTACTCGGCGCACCGCCACGGCGGACACGGCGGAGGCAAGGGCCGCGGCCTCGGCGCCAAGGGTTTAGGAATGGGAGGCGCGCGGCGCCACCGCAAGGTAATGCGAGACAATATCCAGGGCATTACCAAGCCCTCGATCCGCCGCCTGGCGCGCCGCGGCGGAGTAAAGCGCATCTCCGGCCTTATCTACGAGGAGACGCGCGGTGTGCTCAAGGTCTTCCTCGAGAATATTGTTTGCGACGCCGTCACGTACATGGAGCACGCGCGCCGCAAGACCGTCACAGCGCTGGACGTCATCTACGCGCTCAAGCGCCAGGGAAAGACGCTGTATGGTTTTGGTACGGGCAGCGTAGTTTGAGTTACAGAAAATGGCATTTTGTTTGCAATCAAAATGCCTTTTACGCAATCGTCTGCAAAATGTTCGAAATAAGGACTTGGTTCGGGTGGTACTGCGCATACTTGTCCACCACCAAGCCAAAGATAGAATTGATGGCTGACTTGCGGCGCGCCCAAACCTGGATTGCCTCGACGTCGATCGGCAGGTTGTTCTGCTGCTCGTGGATGCGACGATCGCTCTCCTTCTTGACTGCATCAAGAGTAAAAAGGTGAGCGTAGTTCACGACTTCGTGATAGTATTTCTTGGTGTTGCGGTACATGAAGCTGTAAAACTCCATCTTCTGCCCAACAGAAAGGCCCTCAATGTCACCAACGCAGACGGAGTGGCACACAAAGGCGAGGTTGTTGAGGAAGGCGTTCCGCTCGGCTACAAGGTTGTACGGCGGAACGTTAATAAAGAGGTTGCCCGGGTTGTAAAGGTTCGGCTGAAGCGCGAGCGCGTTGTTTCCTTGGCCCACCATTCTAGCTGCGGGACAAGAAAAATGGATGAGATTAAAAATATATTACGAAAAAGTAATAATTACGACCCGCGACCAACGCTGTTAGCTTTATTTTTGTAAATAAAAGCTATATTAAAACACGGAGCGTCATTTGCGACTTACATTTTTTTTGTGTGAGTTTTAAAAATTTATTTTGGCAAGCGAAGAAAAATACATACGTGTTTATTTATTAATAATTTATTTATTTTTATTTTTTTTCACAAAATAAATTATAATGAATACCCTTACCTACCTTTCGATTGGCTCTTGCCCACATGCAATTTCGATTGCAGATTTGAATGAGAAGAGTGACCAAATGATTCCAAAGTTTTTAAGAATTCACATTTTAAATAATGAATGTGTCAATGTGATTTTAATTGATCCCATGTTTTCTGAATCAAATAGAGTGGAATTTATGAAAAGTTATTTTGAGAGAATTGAATCAGAACTTTCACTCAAATTACAAATTTGCTTTGATTTCGGGTTAAACATTGTAACAGGAAAAACTTGCAATTATTATTCAGGTATTTGCAAAAACTTTTTTCTCATAGTTTACTGTGAGACTTTTGATTACCACGATTTACATCACCTTGACATTTTTATCCATCATGTTTTGCAAAGTGAAAAATCAAAGTTGATAATTCAGCAATTTTCTGGTGAGGAATCTTTAAAGTTTGCAAAATCATTATTCGAGTCTTCAACAAAAAAGTCAGATTTCTGCAATCGTATTCTTGTTGATATGACATTTGGTGATTGTTCATGCAGCACAGACATGTCAACTACATGTCCGATTTATACTTCGACTGGAAACTTTTTTAACTTTTTGTTGTATTCGGATGAGTTTTTAAGATCAATGAACTTTGAATCTTTGCCTCAAAATGCGAAAAGATATATCATCAAATACTTCAAGAAAATTTACAAGGAGAGATTAAATAGGAGGCATGTAGACTTTAGACGAACTTCAAGGAAAGAAGATTGTCTTTTTGAAGAAAATAAGTCTCTTGATTGTGAAAGTATTTTTGGACTTCTTGAAAAAGAACTGTTGGTAAATGTTGGAATTCTTGGAAGACTCGGAGTTTTTGATGACTTAAAAATTGACATATTAAGAAAACTTTTCAAAACACACAAAGAATACGATGTATATAAATGGTATAGCGCGGTTGATTCTTTGGTGGCGTAAAATTCTATAATTGAAAATACTATGCCTCAAAAGTTTTTTTAGAACACCCACGTCCAACTTCTTAATGTCAAAATTTTGCCATAATGGGGTATTTTTGACACAAAATGTAGAATTCCGCTTAGTAATTTTCAAATGTGACTTTTCAGAATACTACCAAAATATTCTAATCTCTAATGTATTAACGCAGAATACTTCCCTTGTCGGTTTTCCGCGGAAAACCGACAATGTCTTTAGATTTCTTGTCCGGTATTCTAATGATGTAAAGTCACATGAGCGGTTTAACAATTTGACTTGCATTAATATATTTTGTTTTTTCAATTAATCTCTTGATTAATAAAGCTAATCTCTTCAATAATAAATAAGTAATAAAGGAATAATCTTAGGAATTTAAAGAAGCAATAAAGAAAGGAAAGGAAGAGGAAAGAAAGGAAAGGAAGAATAAGTAAAGGAAGAGAAAGACTTTTAAACTATATTTACAAAAATTTATGAATATATATGAATTATTTCACTGGGATCGAAGTGAGAACAAGGATATCCTTGTGCAGCAGACAAAAAGTCTACATTACGTCTTATAACGTTGAATTTAACTTCTCCAATAAATAGTCTATGTTTACTTATTTGGTATTCAAGATATACAATCCCAAACGTATCTGGAGTATAATTATCTTCTGATAAAGGCAAATAACGTCCTCCAAGATCTAAACGTGCTCCATGGTCAATTAATATATTGCATTAGGATATCCTTGTGCAGCAGACAAAAAGTCTACATTACGTCTTATAACGTTGAATTTAACTTCTCCAATAAATAGTCTATGTTTACTTATTTGGTATTCAAGATATACAATCCCAAACGTATCTGGAGTATAATTATCTTCTGATAAAGGCAAATAACGTCCTCCAAGATCTAAACGTGCTCCATGGTCAATTAAATATTGCATTAAAGGTCTTGTGTCATAATCCTGTATTACAGCGTAATGTAATGCAGTGAGTCCATTTATGTCTTGAGCATTCACGTCTGCTCCGCGCGTTTGGAGAACAGTTACATAATACAATTTTTTATAAAGCATAGATGACGTTAGAGGTGTAAGGTACGAGTGTGGCGCATTTTCATCAACAATACTTTTCTTATTAACGTCAACACCATGTTGAATTAAAAAATTGAAGACATCTTCATTTTCTAGACTTAATGACCATACTAACAATGTTTTACGATTATTCATTACATCATTGACTGAACCATATTTAGGATCTTTGAGCAAAATACCTGCAATTTTGAAATAACGATTTATTAATGCGTGTACAACTGGAGTGTTGCCTACATTATCTACAGGTAATTTACCAATTAAATCTTCTAAAAACTTATTTGCCAGAACTTTATCTTCCTCGGTAGTGTATCGCAAATTAGACACTTTGCGAACAAGAAGTATGACATTATCTTCCGTAAAAGGAGCATTGCTTAATGGGTTTTTTCTCGTTGCGCTAAAAGCTGGAGCAAGTTGGCGAATGTCATAACAAAATTCTAAAGGAAATCCCTTTTCATTTGTTTGCCCAGTAGGAATTTCGATGCGGTATTTTAAGGGAATGTCTTTAAGGTCCTCGAGCGATATCGGGTCTCGATCATTTGTACACTCACCTCCATTTAAATACACGCGTTTATTTGATCTAGGAGACCATTCATTCCTCTTTTTGTTTCTAATGCTTCTACGTAGGCTTCTTGATCTAGATCGATTTAACTTATATCCATTTTCATTTGCATAGATAGCGCGTCTTTGTGCCTCCGCGCGCTCTCTGGGAATAGGTTTTTTAGAATATTTCTTACCAGTTTCCTTATTGTAAACCCAGAACAAGTTTTTGTTAGGACTTTTTCTAATTCCATAAGGCATTTTTTATTTGTTTTTATTTAATGTCAATTTGTATAAAGATTTTAAGGTAAAAGAAAAAAGATACATAATTATACAGACAAAGAAAAGAGAATGTCATCAATTATGTCTCCTTTTCAAATCCAAATTTCATCTTTTGTTTTCTTTGGTTTGTTTGTTCTTTTTCTAATATTATATGTGACAAAGAAGAGCAATGTTACACCAAAACTTTATAATGTCGTTATGAGTTTTGAACCTGGAGGTCAATATACAAATGGGGTTATAACTTGGAATAATTCAGACGATTTAGATACAATCTTTCATGGTCTTACTTATGATGTAATAGTAAGTGGTGCAACAATATACGATTTAAATATTATAAATTCTGCACCAGCTTACGAAGCCACATTTAAATTAACTGTTCAAGCCGCTATTACTGGTAACAATAATTGTACTGTACGTTTAGCTGGACTTGGTTCAAATTATATGTTAGCTGAAGCTGGCGATAACTCGCAGCTAGAACAATCCGTTACCGGAATTCAATGCATTTTGGGCAACGCAAATTTGCTTTTAGAAGATGGATCTTGTAAGCGAGTTGATCAGTTACATGTTGGCGATAAACTTGCGCAAGTTTACTCCCACGCCGCGCATGGTTACGACAGTTTAAGTATCACTGAAGTTGTAAAGACAACTATAAAAGATTTTAAGAACAACGCCTTCGAGGACTCTCGATTGTTTTCATCAAATGATGGAAAACTTATTTTGACGTTTTGGCACAAAATTTTGTTTGAAGGAAAGTATGTTCTTCCTATTCATCACCCATTATTTAACGAAATCTTTATGGATAAAGAATTTACAGTGTATAACTTTAGGCTCGAAAAAAGTGACGGCGTTCTTATAACAGAATCAAATTACATTCTCGAAAGTCTTTCATAACTTATTTACAACACGCACGTTTAGCTCATGCGGTAATTCCGCAATATATACATCTTTTGCATTTTTTAGCTTTACCATTAAAGGCTCTACGTCTGGCATATTGTTTATTTCTTCAGTATGATCTGAAAAAGAAGAGCGCAATTTAACAACATGATCGGTACAAACCCAAGTAGTCGGGGGAGTCCACACAATATCCGGAGGCATAGGAACTAAGAGATTAGAATTTTTATTTGACTTGAACATATTATCAATACACCTTTCCCAAGTTTCCAGATCAGATGATGACCATTTATTATTAAAAATCATCCTATCAATTGGAAGAAAATAATATTTTATTAGTGCATTTTCATACTCTTCTAAAATAGGAAGAGCTCGTTTGCTCCAAAGGCAGCAATGGCACCCAATCAATCTAGTATTAGGTTCAATTTTTACGCAATTTTGTAATACTCGTTTTACATTTAAGTTTTCAATAGGTTTACTTGACGAATCGTCATGTGAAGGATCGAAAACAATGACATCAAAATCGTTAAAATAATTGTCAAAGTCTTCTAACAGATTGCACAACAGATCATAATTAATGTCAAGATCACAATCATCTTCCAAAACTAAAACTGTATTGTTTTCTGTAAGATTTAAACCTTTTCGAATTGCAGAAATATGCGAAAGTCCGCATCCGGTATGAGGCATCTTGTGCGTAATTCCTTCTTGAATCAAAAAATCTACGGGCCATTTTTGAGTAAATTGAAAAAGACGATCATGTCTCCATGGTAAATTAATTACAATAATACTCATTTAAAACTCTTTATTGTTTCTTCTCTTCTTTATTCTTAATGTTTTGTTATTGTTTTATTTTTTTTTTGATTGTTAAAATCTTAGTTTAGCACGCACCACTTAACTAACCTTGCATTTAAGCTTTATTTTAAAATCTTGTTCTAAATCAATCGTTTCAAAATCCTTCCCTGCTTTTTCTGCTGCAGCAATGGCCTCACTTTCAGTATTTACATTATTTAATGCTTCTATATAAGCACGAAGACGATGCGGCTCCCATCTGTCCCCACAACATCCATCATAAGCACCTCTGATTTCAAATGTAAATCGAACATTTCCTTTTTCAATACGAAAGTCGTCTTTAATTTGAACGAGATGCTCAAAATCATTTATTATAGGATGTGTCCACAAATTATTTGATTTCTTTAAAATATCATGGAAAGATTCCATCATTAACTTCTTCACCAACAAAACAGAATCACTCTTAAAATCTTTGGTGGTAAATGCCTTCTTGTCTTTTCTCTTGATAAAAATTGTAGCAAACATGTCGTCGTATTCGCGCATTGACTTGTGAGGTTGATAAATGACAAGCAGATCACCTACGTCCCATGCATCTCTTGTGCAAACTGATTCAAAACAACCTCCATCGCAATTGTAAATCCAAGAGTCTGCTGTTCGTAATAATGCCTCACCGATAGCCTTTGCAAGAAGCTTTTCCATTTGATTCTACAAAAGTAAATTTTTTTGGGATTTGTTGCAATCGCAATAAAAGTAAATGCGAAATAAATAAAAAAAGTTTTTTAATTTAATTAAGTGTAGTAAAATGAGTTCAGTATTTGTATCTCCTGCGAAAGTGGCCCCTTCCATTGGGACTTTAAGATCACAAAATTATCGTGCGTTGTTTGCGCATTTGATAGTTTTATTGCTTCTCGTCGTGCTGTACTTCACCATGCCTCAAACACACAGTCTTGCCAAAGTAGACATGTACAAGTACAACATTGCAGGACCAAACGCAGGAACGTGCACATCCAGTGGAGAAAATACTTCACCGGGTCAATGTTCTGTGAATCCCCCTTATTCGCCACCGGAAAAGGTTGGCAGTGTCAATGTAATCTATGGAGTCTGGGGTTTCTTTTTGATTACAATTCTTGCGCACTTGTTTTATGCAACTGACGCATTTGGAAGAGGATCTTATTCGAATGCAGTATTAAACCAAGGTTGGAATCCTTACAGATGGGTCGAGTATGCTTTATCTGCAAGCTTGATGTCCTTGCTCATTGGAATTACGACTGGGTCTCGCGATTCGAGTCAACTTGTTTCGTACGTCTTGTCAACCGCGTCCCTTATGGCTTTTGGATACATTACTGAAAACACTCTTAAAGCAGGTCCTAACTTCGAAAAGGCCACTGTTATCGCAGCTACATTAGGGGGATGGATTGCGCTTCTTTCAATGTGGGTACCTATCACGCTTAACTTTAAGGATCTAGTTTTAGGAGTTAGAAAGAAGTACAAGAATAAATACGATGAAAGTGGACAAAAGATCGAAGTTCCTCAATGGGTATATGCAATTATATTCATTCAATTCTTGAATTTTTCGAGTTTTGGATTCATCCAGCTTCGGCAAGTTGTATCCGCGTTCAGAGGAAAACCCTTAAGCTTTCCTTCGGTGGAAGGCGCGTATACGACACTTTCATTAGCGGGTAAGCTTGCTCTTGCAGCGGGCTTGGGCTACGGAATATTGTTCAGAGGAAGAAATTGCCCGCGCTAAACAAAATTGCAAATCTTTATTCTTTTTTCCACCTCCTCTTTCTTCCCTTTCCTCATTCTTTTATAAACAGATAATCAGGCCCTTCGATGTGTTGCATCTTATATCCCAATTGAATTAAATTCTGAAACTTTTTCTTCGTAAATTCAAAATCTATTGTTCCTAAAAACGAACTGTAAGATTCTAAAACAATAATTGGCATAAACTTTTTAATTGATTCCATTGCTCCTTCTAATACATATGGTTCATAACCTTCAACATCAATTTTCATAAAGTCTAAAGATTCAAGACAAAGAGAGTCTAAGGTTATTAAATGTACCTCAATGTCTTTTGAAGATTGAATGCTATGCTTCAAAAATGGATTTTCGCCTTCCGCAGGCGTAGGATTGTCTGCGAGACTCGAAGCACCAATGTTGCCAATCATACTATATTGAAAAAAGGTTTTTGAGTTTGTTCTAGAAAGTCCTTCTGTAAATACTTTTACATTTTTGCAAGAATTCAAGTTTAGGTTTTTTAAAAGTAGTGCATTTGACTTTGGCATCGGTTCAAAACAATATAAGAATTTACACAATTTTGACAATTTAACTGAGTGTGATCCAATATGACATCCGACTTCAACGACAGTACTATTTGGTGTAACGTATTCATCAAATATGGAGTGAAGATGCGCTTCCCATTTTCTGTTATGTCTTAACTCTTCAGAAATAATACAATCGTCAAAAACTTTAAAGACTGCATCGGTTCCATTATGATAATTTTTCACTTTACAAACATGATCGGTATTGAAATAAGGGTTTTCAATCACATGTGTTAATTCTTCTATAAAACAAATTTCTTTTTCACTTAATTGTTTGCAAAATTTCATATGTAATTGATTCTTGGTGGAGAGACAAAAAAGTGAATTGTCACTTTGGAGCGTTTTAAAACTTGTTGGAAATGCAGCATCAAAACTACTTAAATCGCCAGAAATGTAAACGCATAACATTTTTTTAGGTAAATTTAAACGACGTAAATGAGCCCAAGTGTGTATTCCGGAATATCCATGCAATATGACCACATCTAGTTCTTGTAAAGAAAATAACGAATCAAGATTTTCATAACATAATTTGTTTACAAAAACACCATTGTTCATGTGTCCGATGCTATCTTTATCAGCAAAGATTGTTACGTCATAGTTTTCATTAGCCAAACGTTCTGCTAAGTTAATTGATAATAGTTCTGCTTCTGGTATTTTATCCTTATTTTCAGCTGCAGAGACTGGAGAAAAGGGAAAACAATTACCAAATAGAAATTGAATTTTCTTTTTTGACTTCGCACAACTTGACATAGAATACTCCAAGCATTCTTTTAAAAATGGTACTTCATGAATAGGTGTAGATAAATCTAATGCCATTCTTCTTCTATATTCATTTCCTTCTTGAGTTTCCATGTGTTGACGACTTGATCCCTTTTCAATATCAGACATTGGAATACGGTCTTTTATTTGAAGTTTTCTTTGGTGAAATTTAGTATTCCACGGATAAAATCCAAACCAAATTGTGTAGAATGGAATATCTTCAGTTACTGGAAGAGTTTCACGATGGCGTCCTAAACTGTAATGTCCGTGATCATAGGAGTGAATGCATCTTTTTTCTCTATCTGTAATTGGAATGCCTCCGATACAAACTCGTTCAATACCACTAAACAACTCAAGTAAATTACGAGGTTCTTGAAATGGAATTGTTGAAAGTACCGAAGGAACGGGCCTCATATAGTAACAATTCAAATTAGGCGACAAATATTGTCGGATTGGGTTCGGACTTATCAAAAATTCAGTGGTGTTAAGCACCATCTTATACCCAACATGTTTCTTTTCTTCATTCATCAAAATTTCGTCATTTTGATACGCATCAAAATATTTTTGTGGTGCTTTAATAATTTCCCATGTTGGACATATCTTTCGTACAATGTCCATCGATGAATCAGTAGAATCCCAATCAAATACAACTCCATGATCGAATATGCGTTTATGGTGTTCTAACCAAAACGGAAGCATGTATTCTTCATTATAGACGTTTGTAAAAACAGTTAACTTTAAAGGAAACGAATCAGACATTTTGTTTCTTTTCTTCTATAATGAATAAAAGGATGAATACTTATAAGTTTTACTATGGAGCAAACGAAGTGTATTCAGAAATTTCAGACAAGGTTCAATTCTTAAAAAACAACGTAAATATACTTTATATACCTTCTTTAGATATGAAACGAAGCATTTTATATGGTGACCCATGTTTTGGAGTTCTTAAAAATGTAAGAATTCTTAATACAATTTTTAACAAAGAAGTTATATTAAAATGCAACGAATGTGCTTATATTTTACCATTGGATGATACAATATTTGTTATAAAATGTTTGAATGATTTCAAAGACATTTTAGATTATTTAAGTCCCGAAGAAATAGCGCAACACAAATTAGACTTTATACATTCAAACTTAAAACTCAAATATTTAGATTTTGCAGAGTACTGGTTATTTCAAGAAGAATATCCCGAACAACTTTTAAGTGCGAGATTTTTAAAGGGAAATGAAAGAATTTTGGAAATCGGAGGTAATATAGGTCGAAATAGCTTGGTTATGTCTTACATTCTGAAAAACTCTAGTTTAGAACAAAATAATAATTTGCTCGTGACGTTGGAATGTAGTAGTGAAATTGCGAAACATTTGAAGGTAAACAGAGACATTAATTTACTTAATTTTTTTGTAGAGGAATTTGCAATTTCAAATCGTAAATTAATTCAAAAAGACTGGGATGTTCACGAATTTGACCATGACCTTCTTGACCTTCCGATAGGATTTTCTATTGTTCCGACAATTGATTTACAATATTTGCGTAAAAAATACGGTGTTTTTGACACTCTTATTTTAGATTGCGAAGGTTCATTTTATGGAATATTACGAGATTTTCCTGAAATTCTTGACGGAATAAACCTTATTATCATGGAAAATGATTACCACGATATACAAAACAAAATATTTATTGATTCTGTTTTGTTTAAGCACAATTTTAATGTTAAATACGAAGAAAAGGGTGGGTGGGGACCATGTAAAGAGTTTTTTTACCAAGTTTGGGAAAAGGAAAAAATAATGTTATAACAAATTTACATGCGATTGCATTAGCTCTACAATAAATGAATGATCAGGAATTCGGCTATCTCGTGGCGAATCAAAAAAAGATCAAATTAATATATTTATCTTAAACACAAATTGAGTTTAACATTACTTCACACTGTTTCGATAAGCTTGATTTAAATACAATTACTACAATGTAATTTTCTGAAAGGTTCTTCTTCTTTTTTAAAGGGACATTTAAAAGACGAAAAATTAATTTTGGAAACAGATTTTCCCATTCTTTTATTTTAACAATAAATCTTGGCAAATCTTGAGGTCTTACGTCTTCAATCACATAGACACCTGTGCCTTCTTTCAAATTCTTTACCGAATTTTCAAACATTGAAACATTTGCGTTGAAATCGTGATATCCATCGTCAACAATAAAATCAAAATCAGGTAAGAAATGAAACGCTTGTTGAAGATCATCCGCATTTAACTGATTAATTTTAAATGTTTTAATTCTATCTGATTTTGCCTCAGTTACAGCATCCTCGTTAATATCTGCTCCATAAATTGTTGCATTTGGGAAAAATTCCCTCCAGGCTTTTAGCGAACTTCCAACTTGATAATTGTTTAGATGAGACATGTTGCACGTAAATGATGTATTTGAATGTCCGATTCCCATTTCAAAAACATTAAGGACTTTAGCTTCTCTTCCAGCAAACATGTTGTAGTAATAGTATGAATAATTATGATCGTTGGGACACTTGTCGGTGTAGTATTTTGTCATTAAATCGCATAACGTAGTTTTTTCTTGAGATTGTAATAAGAACATATTAGTCCATTTTAAAGCTACATCGGGCCACGTTAATGGCAATCCATTTGCAATTGTTTTTTCATTTAGGTCATTTCTGATTTTCTGTAACTCATTTGCATCTAATTTTGCCATTTTTACACACATTGAAGCAAACAAGTTATGAAAGTTTCTTGTCAGTGGATCTCCACTAACATGAATGCCATAACGTTCTTGAAGAACGGCAATTTCTGATATAATAGGAATGCACCCTGCAATTAAAGATTCGCAATGATTGATGCAATCAATCTCCGTTTGAGAATGAGAAGGATAAAGCCAAAATGCCGACGTTTGCTTCTCAATGCTAATATCTTTGTTTGATACACGTCCATGTTCAAAAACACCAGGCGTATTCTCTAATAAAAATGTAATTTCATTTTTTAATGTTTCATCACACAAATGTGACATTCCGTAATATACGTGAAGTTCTGCATTAGGAAGTAATCTTTTTATCTGCCTCCACGAATAAAGTAACAGTTCTTTCAATCCTCGGTCATAAGATGAAGTGTAGCAAAAACGATTAATTTGTCGATTTATTTTATTGTCTTTGAGTTCAAACATTTCCTTGTCAACTCCGTTAGGACAAACAAATGTAGACACACAAAGATTTTTTATAAAATCCATTTGTCTATGATAATTTGACTTGAGGAGAAAAATGCAATTTGTTTCCTTTTCCAATTTATGTAGCTTTGAAGGATCGTTCATATGAAAAGCATTCATATTGTCATGAAAATCAATGCAAAGCAAGTTGCAATTTAATATAGTATGAAGTGAACAAAATTTTATGTACAAATCTATTCCACAATATCTCCATAAAATTACAATGTCAAACTTTAAAGTGTCTGTTAATCTTGAAGAATGCACGTATTCTACATTATTGACAATTCTTTCATCTCCAAAACTGTCACGATTTATGAATATGCGCACTTTATAATTGTACTCATTAGAAAATAATTCAGATAATTTAACAAGAGATACTTCACTTCCACCCAAATCTTTTTGTTGAGGACAAAAAGGAAAACAATCACCAACAAAAAAGTCAACTTGTCGATTTAACATTTGTCTTTTTGTTTGTTTTTTCTAAAAAAAAAAAGAAAACTTTATGAAAAGAAGTTGTCTTTGAACATGGCTTTATATGGATTTCCTAAATCTTCGTCGTCTTCGTCTTTTTCTGAAACGCGTGGTGGTCTCGAAAAAATTAAGGAAAGTATTTCGTTAATAAAATATGATGCTCCGAAGCGAAAACACATTTTTTCAAGGCAGGACATGGCTCTTTGTTTCGTATTCTTTAATCCTGCAAGATCCACAAAACTATTAATGAATTATCTTTACATAATTGAAAAGTTAAGAACGTCACGGATTCCTTTTTACACATTAGAGCTTTGTTATGGAGACAATGCTCCAGAAATTAAGAAAGCATTTCATATATTTACAAAAAATGAAAATGTAATGTTTCATAAGGAGCAATTGTGTCATTTACTCGAAAAACAAATTCCGTATCATTTTACTAAATTATTGTTTCTTGACTCTGATATCATTTTTGAAAATCCATCGTTTTATGACGAAGTTTCAAGTTTGCTTAATACTCATGACATTGTCCAACCCTTCAAAACTGCAAAATGGATTGATGCTGAATATAAGGAAGTAATTCAGGAACGATTTTCATCTGCACTTATGAACCGAAAAGCTCCTTACGATAGTGTAAACTTTCATCCGGGTTTTGGATGGGCATTTAAGCGTTCTTGGTTTAAAAAAGTGGGTTTTTTTCAGTATGGAATTACGGGGAGTGGCGACACTCTTTCAGTAGCCGCTTGGCTTCAAATTTCTCCTCCTAAAGTTTGTTTTATAAAGGCAATTAGAAATTCATTCAATCAATTTGCAAACACTGTTAAAAAATATCCACCAAAAATTACATGCGCTACTCACAGTGTGTATCATTTGTGGCATGGTATGCATAAAAAACGCCAATATGTTTCAAGACATTTAATTCTTCAACATGTTGATGATGTTTCTGATATATTAGAAATCTCGTCTTCTGGATTGTTTGAATATAACTACGGACGAGACCACGAGTCAAGTCATATGGTTTCCAAAGTTTCTAAAGACCTCATAACTTATTTTTTGCAGCGCGAAGATGATGAGGTTTAACTACATGTAGTTACTTCTGCAAGTATTTATGAACTTCTTTTCATTCTCTAAGCTGTAAAATCCAGGAGATAAATCGGACATTGAAGCTACTTGACCAAATAAAGAAGGAAAGCATCCATAAAAATTATTTTTTGGAAACGATGATTCAAAGTTTTGAGCTTGAAGTTCGACAAAGTGTCGATCTATTTCTTTCCAATCTTTTAAATCTGTTGTATTGTAAAAATCAAGAGTTTCGTTCATAAATTCTGACTTTATTGCATACGCATGGCAGCACCACAAACCTTTGCTTCTAAAAACCATTCCGGAAGAACATTTGATGTGTTTAAAATTTCTGTGTGACCACGTTTTGAGATCGTCCGATAATGGAAGATAACCAAAATGGATCATATCCCAGTCGTTTGGGACGTCTCTAAAGAATGTTTCTATAAGGGTTTTGACATTCTTGTGAACTAAAACGTCGTCTTCAAGAATTAAAATTTTTTTGTACCCTCGATCTAATGCAATCTTATAAACAGATAAATGGGATAGAAGACATGCAATATACCCTGGACGCGTTATTGTAGACTCTGGATTTTGTTTAATAAATTTATGAAAAATTCCCCTGACAGAATCTTGGTGAATTGCAGAATATCGTTCAAATGGAATTTCTAAAAAATGTAATACATCACTTACTCTTTCTAATCGATCAGAACGTTCTTCAACATTAATAACAAATATTTTGTCAAAAAAGTCAAGCATGTTTTATTGTTTCTTATTTTGTGTTACGTCCGTTCCGTGCTGCTCAATCAATTATGAGAGTCGAGGAGAAGAACGAACAATTTATATGTAATCATCAAAATATGTATATAATGTATTCGTAAGCCTTATTTCAATATCTTCGTCAGACAAACCTGAATTATCAGACATTGTAGGTTTTATTGCACAAATTTGAGGACAAGGAGAGTAGCATACAAAATCTTTACTTTCAAGAAAGTGATCTCGTATTGCCCAGTCATTTGTAAGCCACTCCATTGCATCTGTGGAATAATTTGCGTAAAAGGCAAGATAGGCCTTCATGAACTTTGAATTTACAGCATATGCATGACACGCAAGAAAATGTTTTGATTTAACTATAGTTTTAGATTCATTTGCATGTTCTAAATAACGGTATGACCAAACGTCATTTTCTGTAAGATTACCTTTTTTAACAACAGGAACATATCCCAAATGAATAATGTCTAAATCTTTTACATTTAATGAAATTTGTTTACACGATTCAACAAAGTTTTTTAGCAGCAGGGGCGCATCCTTGTGAAACGAAACGTCATCTTCAAAAATTAATATTTGTTCTTGTTTCCTTGAAAGAGCAATTTTCATTACGTTTAAATGTGACAACAAACATCCCAAGAGACCTGATTTGTTTTTTGATCCATCCAAAAGAACATCATCCGGCATAACTATTTGTGTAAGCGGGTTCAAGTATGTTTTTGAGACTGCTGAATACACCTCAAATTTAATATTAAAAAAATTTGCTCTTTTAGAAAATTCTTGTAGTCTATCACTTCGAGAAGATAAATTAATGCAATATACGGCGTCAAACAATTGGTTAAAAATGGACTCTTCTCGTTTTGGACAGTACAGAAACATTTCGCATGAACTCTTATTAAAAAGGTGTAATTCTATACATAAATGAGGCGAGATAATTCCTTGAAGTGTAAAATCTTCATCTTTGCCTTCTTTTTCATTGCTGAAGCCTTGACGAAAAAAAGATTTTGAAACAAAGCAAGGAACGGGCAAGTTGTCTATCTCAATGTCACAAAATGTTTGTATTAAAAATTGCTTGGGAACAAGTTCATCAGCAATTATTCGAATCGATTCTTTTACTTCTCGTGTAGTATCAAAATCTGAGGACGCAGATGATATAAGTAATTTTACACATTTTCCATGATAATATGTTGCTAGTTCATCAATGACTGACCATAATCTGCGATTGAGGTGAAAATTTCCAAATAAAACAAGTCCGAATTCAAAAAATTGGTGTTCGGCAATCATATGTTGAACCATTAAAAATCCCTTTTCATAGCATTCGTGTACTACATATTTAACGTTAAATAACCCTCCTTTTCTCCGACCATGTTCTCCCCCAATGCAAATATAGTTACATTGTTCTTTGCACCACTTCAATTCTTCATCATTCTTACATATTACGTAAACTTTCACTGTATTCATTTTAATATTTATTCTTTGTTTTCATTTTTATGTATGTTAACTAAAACGTTCAAATTCGAACTACTAAACTTTTATGGATCAGGAGGAGGCAAAAGAGGCAAAGGAGGCAAAGGAGGAAAGGGCGCAATTCGTCTTTGATTGTAGTTGTACCTTCTTGCCTCTGCCACTCTTAAAGCATAGTTCGCCTTTAGTGCTTCGCTCCTTTCACGTTCGTCAATGTTTTGATCTCTTAAGCTAATTTGCTGTTGTTGTGACACTGATACTCGCCTTTCTCTTTCTCTCTCTCTTACTTTGGCCGCCTTTTCTTTAAATGGAGTTTTGTTAGTGCCATTGATGTTTCCCTGACTATTTGATCTAATATCAACATTTTTGTCTTGTTTTTCTCTGTCTTTATCTTTGTTTTCTTCATCTCCTCTGTCTTTTCTGTCTTCTCTATCTTCTCTATCTTCATCTTCCTCTTCATCTTCATCTTCGTTTTCTTTTTCGTTTCCTTCTTGTAAACTTAATGCTTTTGGTTTTGTTTGTTTTGTTGTTTGAGCAGGTGGACTTGTATCTTCTACGTCAACAGACACGTCCAGATCTTTTCCACAGCATTTTAATCTAAATCGTTTATGATTTACAGCTGTATAAATAACTCCACCTATTGAAAAAAGAATTGCAAAGATTCCTAAAACGTTTCCAGTGTCTAAACTAGACATTATTTTTATTTTATGCGTTCGTTCTTCTTTTTATTCAAAAAACTTTATTCTCTTTCTCCTTGTTAAAAAAAATAAATAAGAAATAACAAAAAATGTCGATTCGCGTTGCCATTGTTGGTGTAGGCAATTGCGCCTCGTCTCTTGTGCAAGGCGTTGCGCTTGCAAAGACAGGTGAAGGTTTATTGAAAGGCGTAACGTACGATGACATTGGCGGATACAAGCCTAGCGACATTGACTTTGTCATTGGCTTTGACATCGATGCACGCAAGGTGGGGAAGCAAATTTCGCAAGCGATCTTTGAAGAACCCAATTGCGCGTACGAAATTTACCGTGAAGCTTCATTAATGGAATCTGGAAATGTGTATTCTGCTCCTGTTTTAGACGGTGTTGCACCACACATGCTGAAGGGACATGCTGACGAAAGATTTATTCCTACAAATGAACTTGGAGTATCCCACGAGCTCGCGGTTATGCTTCTTGTCGATAATAAAGTAGACATTTTAATCAATTATCTTCCGGTTGGTTCGCAAGACGCAACGGAGTTTTGGGCAAATGTATGCATTGCCGCAAAAGTGTCCATGTGCAACTGCATTCCGGTTTTTATTGCCTCCGATCCGGTGTGGGAAAAGAAGTTTGCGGACGCTGGAATTAATCTGATTGGTGACGACATGCGTTCTCAGTTTGGAGCCTCAGTTCTTTCCCAAATGCTTCAGGAGCTCGCAGCTGCAAGAGGCCATACTGTAAAATGCCATATTCAGCGCAATGTCGGTGGAAATACCGATTTTCGAAATATGGAAGACAAGGCACGCCTTGTATCTAAAAAGATATCAAAGGAGAACGTACTTCGTGGTGTTGTTGACGGAGGTTCTATTACTTCATTTCTTCATGCTGGGCCTTCGGAATACATTCGCTACTTTAAGGATTCGAAAAAGGCCAATTTCCATATTGAAATGGAGGGTTTTGGCGGCGCACCGGTTACACTTGATGCGGAATTGAATGTTGAGGATTCACCCAATTCGGCAGGCGTCGTCATTGACGCTGTACGATTCCTTATGGTGGCTCGCGAATTGGGAATTTGTGGAAGTCTGAGAGGCGCGAGCGCATTCACGCAAAAGACGCCTCCAAAGCAAATGCTTTTTAGTGAAGCAGAAGCGGAATGCGATGCGCTCTCGCGCAGAGAGCTCACGAGTTCGACTCGTGCACAAATTCAATTTAACTTAAATAAAAAGTTTTAATTTTGATAAATAAAAAATTAGATGAATGGCGGATACTTGGGTTGAAAAGTTCTCAAAAACTCACCAAAAGAAGTATTGGTACAATAGCAAGACAAAAGTTTCTAAATGGGAAGATCCGCGCATTCCTATCATCACTCCTTCACCACAATTAAATGAGGAACCCAAAAGAGAATTAGATATCAAATCAAAAACAACTTTGTTTGACTTTTTAATGGAATGTTTACGAAATGAAGTAAACAATGAATATGTGTGGGATCGTCGATATGACGCGGACTATGAGCCACCTAACGTTTCAATTTTAAAAACAAAAACAAAGACGACGAAAGAAGCGGATGAGGAGAAGGAAAACGATAAAGAAAAGGAAAAGGACAAAAAAGATTTTGCCTTTTACTGGATTACAAAGGTTCCTTATGTTGTAAAGGAGGTCGATCATGATTTGGGAGTTGTAGCCATTATATCACTTCTTGACAAGAATCCTAATTTGATAAACTCTATTTATACAGATCCATCTCTGCTTTCCTTAAAAAACTTTTTGTGCGGATTTCGTCCTTCGTTTGAATTCAATCTTGCGGCCTTTGCAGCCTTTATTGGGATCCAAACGCCATGTTTTTCAATATGGCGCGATACAATTTGGAAAACTGTTTACAAAAATCGTTATGAATCTGAGGTAGAATGGAATGTGAACGCCGAGACGTGGAACATGATCAGCAAAGTACGAGTATCATTATGTATATCGCATGGGTCCAAGGCATCAACGTGCTTTACTAGGGAAATTCAAGCTTTTCTTACCATGATATCTGAAATTCGTTAGGGTTAAAAAATTGCTTGTCTCTTCTCGAATATACTTGCAAGTGAATAAAAGAAAGAGTATTCAATTTTATTTAAAAAAAAAATGTCGACACCTACTTCAGCATCTTCGAACACATCGAAGGTTGCCGAGGTAAAGAGCACAGAGGTAAAGAGCACTTCGAGTCAATTAGCAATGGACCAAATGCAGCGACGTTCTGAAAGCATGGCGACTTTAATGTCGCAAGCAGACACTTCCTTGCTCCCTTCCATCCCCGATGATCCGGACTTTACAAAGGTCAAGAAGGGATGTGATATTAACATGACTCCAGCACGCCCTCTTGCAGTAGTTATCGATAGAAAGGACAAGGCACCTTTGAACGAGGGTAAAGTACAGGAAGAACTTGCCGACCCTTGGTCTTTAATGCAGAGCGCAAAAGAGAAAACCAATAAAATGATTCGATCAACAACTGTCTTTGGTTAGATATTGATATGGAATATTTTAAATGTTAAAGTTGTTTCACATTCTACACTTCATTTTCCTCATCGCTTCCTTTTTCTTCCCCTTCCTTTTTTTTCTCGCTTTCCACTCGCTCTCCTCCTCTTCCTTCTCCCTCTCCCCCTTCTCCTTCTCCTTCTCCTTGTCTAGATTCTAAATAAATAATTTTTATTCCCCTTTTTTTTGCGCGTAAGGACTCAACGCTTTGTGTATTAAAATAAGTTTTATTGACTCGAAGAATTTGAAGATTTTTATTTCCAGCTAAAAAACCGTCCAGAATGGCGTGGCTTAAACTCGTTTTTGAACAATCAAACTCCTTTAAATTGGCAAATCGTGCCCAGAATACGTTTTTTATTAGTAAAGACCCGCTAGAGTCAAAAGAAAACTTTAATATGTCTTGATCTCTTATTTTTGAGTATTCTTTACATTCAAGTTTTAAAAGAGAATCACACAGCAAGGGCATACTTAAAATACATTCAAGAGTATTTGCATCAAGAGGTATCAACAAATGCTTTAAAGTTGAACACGCGGAAGTGTTTAAAGGCCACGGATTCTTTAAAAAATTACTAGTAAGAATGTTTGGTAACAACAGACTTTTGAGTTGTACGACTCCATCATTAAAAATATAATTTAAACCATTCAAATTTACATAATCTCCTAGCACAATGTATTCGTGAGCGTATAAAGTCGGACGATAATTAAGTGCCGTAGAGTGAGAAAAGCATCTCTTCCACTTTTTCAAATCCTTGACTAATGTAATTTTGTCTTTCCATTTCATTAAATTGCAGGTTTCAAGACATTCTTTGTTTGCAAGGCGGAGTTTTACTGCATCTTTAAGAGTAAGAAAACCTAGAACGTCAGGATGAAGGGCATAAAAATACATTGTTTGTCGTTTTTTTTTAAATAAACACAAAAATTAATTTAATCAAAATATATAATTTGAAAATGATGTTGTCTTTATCTTCTTTATCTTCTTTATCTTCTTTATCAGAGGAAGGGAATGCGCGAGTTTTCTCGTCCTTTGCAGCTGTCCTGATTGTCTTGGTCAGGGAAATATTTACATTTTACGGAAAAGAATACTATGGTGTTTTGCACGCAATGCACGTATTCCTTGCGTATCTTATTTTAGACACTTTTGTACGCAATACAAAACTTCCGAGAGATGCAGCATTTCATCACCTTGCCGGCATATTTATTGTAGGGTTTGGTCTTTATAAAATGTACGATGATACAATGTTTCATCCATATGTGACTAATTATCTTTATATGGAATTGACGACTCCTTTTCTCCACGGCGCCTGGATTCTTCACAATGAGTCAAGAGTTATGAATAAAGGCCTAGCGAAAACTGTTTTTGTGCTTTTACTTTTTCTGTGGATTCCATTCCGTCTTTATTATCCGTCTCGTACGACTATAGACCTTTTTTACAATTTAAAAACAAATTATCCTATTTTTGAAACGGAAAAATACATTGGCGCTCCATTCTTCACAGCCTTTTGTATACTACAATATTTTTGGTTTGTAAAATTATTGGAACGGTTATATTCGTCAGCACTGTCCGTATCAGCACAAAAAACCCCGATCAAACCTTCAATGTAACTTCTGCGCACCACACCGGTTTCTCGTCCTGGTCCTTCCATTGAATCTTGTACGCAATTTTTCCCGAAACTCCACTTGGAAAATCGGACAATGACGTTTCATTGTAGAATCCGGCGCTTTTAGGGCAAGATGTTTGTGTGCACAGATCTTCTATAGTAGGCGAAAATGGAATTCCGTTAAATGTTGTTGAATATGTAGAAGTCCCTCCTGACAATTCTTCGTTTAAATTGTAGGCAATCCAAAGCTCCGTCTTGTCGCCTGATACCGGATTTGTCGGAAAAAACCCCATTGAAGTAATTTGTGCGACATCTCCAACTGACCCGCAATTCTTTAATGTGACTGAACCCGACAAGTATATTAAGTATAAAATAGATAGCATTTTTTTGTTTTTGTTTGTTCAAATAAAGGTTCCTAACTTTCCTTGTTTTTATCTTGTTGTGTTAGCCCTATAAAAAAAGCCAAATGAAAAGCGATTTAAAAGAATTCTTGACGCGTTCAGCTTTAAGAGGAAGTCCGGCACTTGGAAAACCGAGCTTGGTAAGTTTGCTTTCTGATTCGGATCACTCCTCTGCAAGAATACTAACTGTTAAGGTGCGGGCTTTACAATCGGAAAATGAAGTTTTTGTCTTAAAGCAAGTGAAAACTCTTAAAAGTCCGATTTTTGGAAAATATCTTTTAAAGGACGGGGAAAAATGCCCAGAAATGATTGCCGGTCACAGCAAAGCCCTTGTTCTTGACATTACAGACGAGGATCCAAAAGAAGTCTTAAAATATGAAATGAAAAAAGCCGCAAGGCTTGCAATGCTTGAAAAGGAAAAGGAGAAAGAAAAGGAGAAAGAAAAAGAGAAGGAGAAGGAGAAAGAGAAGGAGAAGGAGAAAGATGCGAAGCCAAGAAAAGAATTGACTATTAACGTAAAGCGCAGAACTGACAAGGAAGCTAAAGATAAAGATAAAGATAAGGCGCCAAAAGGGTATTCACACGTGACAATACCACTCGAATTTTGTACTCATGCACTTTCTTCGCCGTGTGACGGCGCCGACACAATTATGGAGTCAAGTGAATTTTTGGTTGAAGCTTCGGTCGATTACCTGATAAAGTGCCACATGAAGGATAAAATTCAGTTCTTTTTAACGAGTGCAGACACATGGAGGAGTAAACGGCACGGCAACATTTTGCTCAAGAATGCAGGCTTTGACATGAATTCTCATTTTTCGTTTTACAGCACTGTCCAGATACAAGCCATTGTGTTGCAAACAATGTATGCTATCGCTTGGGCGCAAAAATATATTCATCTTAAACATCACGATCTTCATTGTGGAAACGTTTTTGTAGATGGAAATACGAAAGAAACTTTAACCTTAAAGTTTCCGGATGGTAAAACATTTACTTTACCTGCAAATATGCCTAAAATTTTGATAGCAGATTATGGTCTTAGCTCTGCAACGGATCCATCAACAAGAAGCAGAGTGTCGCGCGCCGATTTTCACTTGATGGAAACATCAAGATCTGGTTCTTCTTCAACTTCAAGAGAAGAAGAAGACCGAGAAGAAGAAGAGGAAGAAGAAGAAGAAGAAGACTGTACCCACTCTGGGCCGTGTCGTTCTCGTTCTTTTCATTCTCATTCTCATTCTCATTCTCATTCTCATTCCCATTCTTCCTACACGAAGAAGGACAGGAAGAGGCGATATTCAAAATCTTCTAGGTCAAGTTCAAAAACTTCAAAATCCGAATACTATTCTTCTAATTCAGAGTCGGAAGAGGGATCCTCGATAGACATTCCTCAACAATCCCTACTAGAAACTGGAAGCGTTTCTTCGGAGTCAAAGGGAAACAAGGAAGAGGAAGAAGAGGAAGAAGAAGACGAAATGGATGAAGATGAAGACGAGAACGATTGGGGAGAATGGAATCACGAGCTCAATCCAAATAACTCAAAACGCCATTTGGGGTATGACGTTGCATGTTTTGTGTCTAACTTGCAGGAGGAAGCCGAAGATCGAAGACACGAAAGTTTATCGTGGCTTAATTCCGTATTATACGAAATGAAAAATCTTGACTCCGAATTCTATTTGACACGACGCGGACGGCCCTTAACGTCCACAAAGTTTAGCATTGAACAACTTGCTCGCAAAATAAAGTTTGATGCAATGTTTTTGGTTGCGGAGGAACCCAAGCCTAAAGTAGTAACGTCAAAAACGAAAGCGACTACGAAAACGAAAACGAAAACGAAAGCAAAACAATAATCTATATGATTGTCATTTCGTCTTCTTTTCTTAAGAAAAAAGAGTACATACGTAATGCCAGTAATGCGGACAAGTGAACAAGGATCTGCATATTGGGATGCCTCCTAAAAACGTAAATAGGTCCAACTGCGTAACCGATAATTAGATTCATTACTTTATAAAAACCTTGGTATTTATATATGTACATAAATGTATTTGAGCAATCAGTTTTATGTGAGAAAATAAGATCTTGTTCTTGTTGTTGTTGCATAAAGAAATATTCAAGAGTAACTTGACAAAGAAAGTGAGCTCCGCAAATTCTTACAACAAAAGCGTCAATTTTACCAATTAATCCCCTTGATCTTGAGTTATAGAAAAGGTAATTTAAAACAGAACATATTGAAACTAATCTTGAGGTCCAATAAACTGCATTATTATTGTCTTGAACAGAAACGATCCAGAAGAGAATTGAAGTAATTATTAGTACAATTCTCGCTTGCCAATCAAGCTTTTGATGAATCATTTTAGTTTTTGGGGGCTAGGGGAATAATGGGAATAAATGATTTTTTAGACTTTTCAACAATAACACAATAACACAATAACACAATTTAATACATTTACTTCAGACCCATCGTCTTGGTGAGCGGCTGCAGGTAGCTCAGGATCACGCCAAGCAGAGCAACGAAGAGAATGCCGTGCAGGAAGACAGCGCCGACGTTCGTGTACTTGGAGGCCCACGAGCTCGTGCACTTCTTGCGCGCGTGGCAAATGTCAGCCAGGGCAGCGTCCGGAGATGCATCGTCGCAATCGTTCGTGACGCCGCTCGTCGGGGACGGCACAAGCTCCTTGCACTGCTTGTACGTGCCCGGCGGCAGAGACAGCACCATGCCCGGGGACAGGAACACATAGAGGAAGAGCGTACCGACGGCCGTGGCACTGAAAAGTCCCGCAAGCGGGGAAGGAGCGGACATTGACATTTTAACTTTTTTTTTTCTTAGTTAAGTAAAAAGTTGGGACGTTGAAACTCTTTTTCTTTTTTCTTTTCTTTACACATGTAAATATGATGTGTCTCATGAAATAGAAAAATTAAAAAATGTCGGACAGGACTCCCCACAGACGTCGACAAATCCAGCAACATAAGGCTGATATTCAGCTCGAAATTATTGGGCAATTTGCGCATGGACAAGAGGCAGTCGAGCACACTCTCAAATTAATGATTGCATACTTGTTGAGCAATGTCAACACAACAAAACTTGCAAATGAAAACGCTCCTGACGCTTTAGCTTTCAACAATAAAGATGATGAAACAGACGAGACAACGGTGCAAAATGCTTTGAGTTCTTTGAGTACCTTACGGAGTCCGAGAGCCATTGCGTGTTTTGACATTGACGACACAATCTTGCACGACTCGGACTCAACATCGGGCATTGAACCCAATTTTGCAGTTTTGCAGCTTTTGCATCGCTTGCACGAATTAGGCGTTGAAATTCATTTAATAACTGCGAGACGAGATGATGAGGAAATGAGACAGATAACTTTAGAGGAGCTTCATGGAAAGGATCCGCAAATTAATGTAAAGGGAATGTATAAAAGTTTGTTCATGGCCCCTGAAAAAGAACGAGACTCCATGAGCACCATTAGTCGATGGAAAATGGAAAGTCGCAAGTCGATTGCCCAGCTTTACAAGTGCCCCATCACCTTGTCAGTTGGCGACCAGTGGGGAGATTGTCTTGTTTTGAACGTAGATGAGGATTTAGACAAGCTCGACGATATTGTGGGTGTGGAAAACGAACCATACGTCTTGATGAGGCCTCACGACAGAGTCTCCTTGTGGGCTTTGAAACTAAGAGCTTTAAAGTGAAGTAAATAGTTTGTGTGTGTAAGTAATCAAAATATTTTATGAGATTGAAGGAAGTTTCGACACTAGATACGCCCTATTCCCCCAAAATCCCAAGAGCAGTAAACCTAAACCTACCCACACCATAAAACTTGCAAGCTTATAAGTCTTATTCGCATCAATCTCGTTTGCTGCCGAATTATTAAGATCGGCAGCGATAAGAGTGGATCCGTTTACGCTGACTAAATTCAATGCAATATCGCATACACCGTCCTTTATCAAGGTTCTTTGAGTCCCTTTTTTGTTTAATGAATTTGACAAGGCAGTAGGGCATGCCTGCTCGAAAGCAGCCGGAACGACGCAGGTGTCTCCGGCAAGCTGGTAATAACCATCGCCAAAATAAGTCTTGCAGCTGTTAACACACTGAAGAGGGCTGATAGATGTCGAAGAAGGTGGTGTTAACATGGGGTTGAAAAATGCGTGCGTTTGAAAAGCAGAACATATGCAAGGGCTTACAGTGGAGCAGTACGTGTTGACGTCAAACGCGTCGCTGGTCCAACAGCAGATTTTGCTTGTCGTGGACGTAGAATATCCGGGGCTGCAGGTGGCGCAGACGGCGGATGTTACAATTGATGTGGGCTGGAATTGGCGCGTCAAGCATTGTGTAGTGATTCCTGGTCGTCCGGACAAGAGCCAAGGACACCCATAGCATGGAGTGTCCCAGTAGCAACAATCAGGAACCGACGTGTATGAATTGCCGTTGGAGTCCAAATACGTTTCGCATGGTAAAGCCATTCTCTGTTTTCTTCCTTTTTTTCCTTTTTTTACTATATCTTTCGGTTCGTTTCTTCTTTCCTTAACTCTATGGTTTTTTCTACGTTAAAAAAGTACTAGAAAAGAAAAAGAAAAATGACGAGTAATTGGACTCCGGAGTCCTTGACTGCACTTGACCTTGACAAAAAGCCTTACATATGGCTCGATTGCTCAAGTTCAAATGTTAGTTCGTCGTCAGATTTTATTGTTTCCGGATTACGAGATTTAACAGGCAACGGATACGACATGTTGTCCATGCAAGATTATGATCAGTCACAAATTCTTATTCCTCTGCAAATTGATTCTAACAAAATTAATGATTTGAAAACAGTGACATTTGTAAAGCCACTTTTTTATACGTCCAGTGGTCTTACGCAACCTTTGAAAGTAGAAAAGTTTAACACTCTAAGCGGATACAGGGCAGGTATTGTTCTTGTTGCCAGGCAAGGCGAAGTTCCTGGAACATTGTTTGGATTAAATCAAAAATATGATTCCAATAAGGCAGTTACTGCATCCAACTATCCAAATCCTTGGAGATTTAAAAGAACATCAACCATTGACCAATACATTGCAAATGGAAATTTTGCGACTGACATTACAAGTGATGCAACTCTCTTCAAGACCAATTCTACATCTTATGTTAGCAGCAGTCTTTGCAATATTCCTGTTCCTCCTTCAAATACACTGTATATGCTAAGCATTTCAAATCTGACCGGAAGCAATCAGATTTTTAATGGTTTCGGATTTAATTGCGAAACCTTGCAAAAAGACGGTGGCGCTGGTCCTTCAAATTTGAATGCATGGACAGGCGATTTTGGAGAAGTTGTTTTTTGGCAGCAGAGTGCAGTTGACGATAGTACACTGCAAAAAAGAGTGGAGGGTTACTTGGCGCACAAGTGGGGAGTATCTGACTTTTTGCCCTCTTCCCATACGCACAAGTCAAGTGCACCCTCGTTTTCAACAGCGTACCCAGCACCTTTCGGTAATACGAGTGGATCTTTTGTTTACCCATTGCTGTGGCTGGACGCGTCAAATCCTCTTTCTTTGCAGACTAAGTACGTCGTGAAGCTAACAGACAAATCAAGTAATGGATACAACTTGCAAACCAGACCTGAATGTAAACGAAACATTGTGTGGCCGACAGAAGGAAAGCTTTTAAACGGATTAAAAACAACCCGCTTTACACAATGGGCGGGCTTGACGCAGCCAACGAGCATAGAAAACGTGTCGGATTTGTTTTTTGTTGGAATTCAGAATGCAATTCCGTCAAATGCGACGAACGGCTGGCCCGAGAATTTGTTGGGGCACGATAATTATGAAGATTTTGGATGTTCGCTTGGGAATTATAATCTTGATGGGTGGCATCCAGGTACGAGTGACAATAGTCCTCCTGATCTTTTTACAAGGTTATATTTTCGAGCGTACGCTTGGTCAACTCCGACAGAGGTTATTGGTGCTACAGGTCCAGCTACTATAACATGGAAATCAAGCTTTACGCCAGGTGAAAGTGGTGACAGTTATGGTGTTCGTGACAACAATTTGTATAAATTATATTCGAGAAACAATGTAAATTTTACTGTTCAAATATTTAGGGTGCAAAAGAATCCACTTACAGGTGTCGTTAGTCCTGACTCGGAACATGATGAATGTATTTCAGGAACAGTTAACACATTTTCTAGAGGAAACGATTTTTCGAGTGATCAATTCACAAATTATGGGAGCGGCAGTTTTTCTTACAACTTTACCGGCTTGTCTAATCAAACCTTGTACATGATGCTTAGAGTTGCAGATACAAACAGGAGACCCGGAGGGACCTTCTCTCCCGCCGGCACTATCTTGATCACGAGCCAAACGCCTAAATTATATGTGAATACTAGCTTTCCGACGCAAACATTGAATCCTACAATCTACTACCAGTCAAACGGTGCCTTGGTTCATAACAATAACTTTCCTCCGGTGGGTTCTCCGTTTATTTTGGCCTTGAAGCTGCCACAGACTGCGACGCAAAAGATAACTGCAAGATTCCAAGGCATTTCGTATGATTCCTTCAATTCGAATTCGGGTTGGACGGGAGACTTTGCTGAAATGATTGTGTACAAAAAAAAGAACTTGACAGAGAATCAAAGCAATCTTGTTCTCACGTACTTGGCAAACAAGTGGGGTTTTTCCTTGGCCGATTCATCTCCTCCTGTGGTGTTACCCAATGTCAAACCCTTTTCGGACTTTACGCCGTTATCTTTCAACCCAGTTGCGTGGTATGACTCGTCTGATTCGCAAATCGCTAAATCGTTGCAAACATTCGGTACCATTATCAATAACAATACTGTAAAATGCGTGAGCAACGGTACAGACGTAAGCGGAATAACTCCATTATTTGGAATTCCGGTTGCTGTTGTGGCTGGAAAAATGGGAGCGTTTTCAGGCTTGTCAGGAACAGGATGCTGTGACCGAACAATCAATGGATTAAACACAATGTATGTCGACAATGAAACAACGTTATTGTACGAAAGTTCTGCAGTATTTGGAACGAGTTCAAATAAATTAACAAATATTTTCTTTGTGGGACGCCAGGGCCAGTATTCTGGGCAATTTTCGCAATGGAATCCAATCCTTACGTATTCTGCCAATGGAGGAGATAACATTGTGTACAAAGGATATACGTTTATTTCTCTAGCTATAGCAAACAATATTAATCAAGTACCGCCCGTCGACGGAACCAGTACATCGTACTGGAAACCTGTCGTAAAGTATCAAACACTGTTCGGAAACTTGGGTTACAATGTTGCAAATCCAAGTGAGACGTCCAATTCAAACAACATTCTATTGGGTGGTAAAGTAGTCACATACTTTCAGTCACAAATTTCGTCGGGTACAACTGTGACATCGGTTGCATCGCAGGCATCTAATTCTACGTATGCTCTTAGCGCAAATGTATTTACAAAATTCACAACCGGAGACAGCAACGTAAATTCAAATTTGCTGAAAGCGTCCGCAGCGTGCTATTCAATTAATCAGCTAGGCACTGCACGGTATCAAACCACGTCTGCAGCAACCCAGTTCGTCAAGGCCGAAAACATGACTGCGGAAACTGTTGTGTTTCCCGCGCCAGCATCTACTTTTCTAATGAGTGTAAATGGGATTCAAGCAAATGGAACTCAAAATACTCCATTTAGGGGGTTTTTCTACGACAATGTATCGTCAAAGGACGGGTGGGAGGGAGATTTTGGAGAAATTATAACCTTTACGAAAAACTTGACTCCGCAAGAAATTTTATTGGTTGAAGGATATTTGGCGACGAAGTGGGGATTACAGAGCGGATTGCCAACCACGCATCCGTTCCATTATTCTGGAAATCCAGGCTTGACGCCATGCCTTACTGGATATTCTCCCTTGTACTTTGGCGCAATCGGTGCAGACATTAACTCCACTAACGACAAGCTGAATCTTTTTGGACTCGGTCTTACGCTGCAAATTCCGCAAAATTCATATACGTCGTCATCATTGCTCTCATATCTAAACTCAATTTTGCCGAACAGTATTTCTGTTTCGTACAGCGAGGATTATAAATTGCTTTGGAATAATACGAATGCAAGTTATTGCTCAATTGTGGCAAGTACTTCACAAGGAGCAACTGCATTGGGAATCGAACCGCCCCCATATTTCTTTTCGATTCAATCGTCTTCACAGAGCATAGTGCAATCTCCATACCCGATCATTATGTTAAGTTACAATTATATTGTGGTTTCGCAAAACAGCGGCTCTTTTGTGGTAAGAATGACAATAGAATATGATACTCCAATAAGTATTGATTTTCCAGTGAGTCTTGCATCGCAGCAGTTTCCAAGTGGGAATTATGATGCAAACCAATTTGCTGCAATTCTTCAAAATGCAATCCAAGTACAGACTGGAATAGCAATCCAAGTTCAAGCTGATTATACAAACAATAGATTAGTTTGGAGCATATTACCATCGTTTAAAGCATCGACGTGGGATATGGGAGCTTTTCAAATTCTATCGTCAAATGCCACCACATGTGGTCTGCTTGGACTCGAAGTATCAACTCCGCTCTATCTTCCTTACATATCAACTGCAACAAATCCATCCGTGGGCGATGCAACCTTTGGATCCGACCAAGGCATCTTTTCAGTTTCTTCATTAAATGATACATATACCGTCTACACACAGGGAGGAAGCAACATATTGACCTTGACAAATGCAATTTATGAATCCCCATCGTCTTTTCTTGAAGAAGTAAATACTGAATTATCTAATTTACTGTCGCCATCAAGCAATGTCGTTGTAAATTTTGTGTACAACCCATACGAGGACTGGTTATACTATGGGCGTGAACCTGGTTATTATGCGCAATATTCGTATCTAGCGAATGTCGAACAATCTGGTACCTTTTTATCCCTGACTTCAAACGGTGCTGACTTGATGGGTTTTGTCTGGTATTTAACAAATGGGCAAATCGAATTTTACGGAAATTATCACCAATCTGCAAATGAACCAATATTAACAATGTCAAGTATTGTTGTAATACCTGAGGACTCGTATTTTTCAATTTCAGGGTGGGGGTCTGAAGTTTTTATCCACCTTTCTGGCAGCAATAGTCCTATTGCGCCCGACTCTGGGGGACAGTGTGAGTACCCTAAATATGTTTCATTTTTGACGAATGCAGTCCAAGCTGCGTTCTTGCGTCGCGAAACTGGCACAACAGTAACTTTTGTCAATGGAACGTCCGGAGCTACGTGCATTTCCAATTTAAATGCCGCGCTTGATCTTATTCCGGCTGCAAGCAACGTTTCGGTGTCAAATAATCAAGGATATATGGTGTGGTCAAACTCGGGATCACGACCTATTGTCATGGTTCCAACAAGTCCACAAAGTGCCCTGAATTTAGGGTTTCCTGATGTTGGTTCAATAGACCCAGAAATCCTTGATGCATTCACAATTTTTCCAAACAGTTTTTTGGCCATGGGTTCATTTTCTACAATTCCGTCATTTAGAAAATCGACCAATGCAATTACTACAAATCCAAATCCTTATATCGTTATACCATCGACAATTTCCTTTACAAAAACAATCAATTCAATTTCACCGAGCTCTACACCTGAAACATTGCCGGCTGGAATTTTTTCAAAAACAGAATACGCTGCAAACGGAAGCGCTTTCTTTACGATGGAATCTAACAATTATCTAATGTGGAGCAACTCGACGCCGACTACATATACACAGACAATCTCTGTAGCAAAAAATGATCCCGTAAGCGCGCTGGTCTTGGGCATCTTAATAAATGGAGACGAGACACAATTAGAAATTGGTAAAAGTGTTACTTTGGGATCTTCAAAACCTGAAGTTGACGTAAACGATAAGATTTCCCCGAACTCGTTAAACGACACGTTTCAGATTCAGGGCATTGGTCTGAGTCCGCATACAATTTCGATTACATTTCCACACGTGGTCAATGGCTTTAATGATTTCAATACCGCAATCGATGCTGCAATTGGAGAATCAGGTTTACTTATTGTGGATGTAACAGCGAGAGACATAGATGATAAACTGACAACCGCGTCTCGTTTTGAATTTACCAATACATCGACGAATGACATAACAATCGTTGCGGGTGCGGAAGCATGCACGTTATTGGGGATTACCTCTCCTTATGTGTTAACAAACGCGTACGCTAAATCTCATTTTGCAATCACTGAAACATTGATTCCAATAATTGAATTTAGTGGAACTGTGACAGTGAATGGACAGTTAATAGACTTTGGTCCATTTCCGACTACTTTAAATCCGACTGGGCTCGCAAATTATTTGAATGGATATGCTACTCCTGTACTAAACGTAACTTCCATTTCATTTTTTAATAATTCGGGCGTTGGACACATTACGTATACTGTTCCGTCTACTGTTGGATACTATATTAATTCATCATTAAATTGTTCGGGTGCTACAGATAACATTTTTAATGGAAATTTTTACGTTGAAGTAATAACAGCAACAACTATAACGGTAGGAACCTCGCTCATCACAGGATCGCATCCAAGCTCTACTGCTTCGCTAAGTTATACAAACGGTTACGGATTTCAGGATTACGAACCAAACTTATTAGTAACGATTGGACCTGGAAACTACTTAATTTGGGAAAACAAAGGTCCTAATGCTCTAACAGTGTTACTGAATAGTGTTGCTGGCTCGCTTTTAGGAGAATCAGGAGAGATCGAGTTTGTGATTCCACCAACAAGCCGCAAAAACTTTTCACCTCTTGAATTTTTGACGACAAATACCTCAACACAGTTTAATTTGTACGGTCTTGGCAATCCGGTACCGAAAATAACAGTAGTAGAGACGGACGGATTTCTGCAATGGACAAATAATTCTGCGTATAACTTGACATTGTATCCTAATTACGATGGCGAAACGTCATCACTTTTAGGATTTTCTTTGCCAGGAGAAACGGAATCTTCATTGCTTGTGCCAAGTTCCAGTTCCATCTCTCCGTATCCTATATCGCTAACGCCTTTCTTATCGGGTTCTCAAACATTTTCGCTCTATGGACTTATCAACAATGCAAGCACTGAAATCACTTTAGTCGATGGAATTTACAATGCCCTTAATTTTTCCGCTATGATTCAGAAGGCGATTTTAACAGCGCTTGGAAGCACTATTGTAGCAGTAACTTACAATATATCTCAAAAACTAACCTTTACAAATTTAATTTCAACTCAAATTGCAATTACTGGAACATTGGAATTTGCAAAAGCTATTGGCCTTGTAAATCCATCTACAACTGCAGCCGGAACCTATGTTCTAACCTTGTTACCCAATAGTTCAACGCTGGCTCCATATCCTTTATCACTTGTAACTCTGTTGAACGTCTGTGTCTGGGACGGTCAAGAGTCGTGCCCTACAAACTATACCGAAGTTACATCTGATTCCAACGAGCTTGCACTTCCGTACGCAAAGAGATGCGCAAAACCATTCTCATCTCTATTGCCTCAAGTGCTGACGAACGCAGGACTATCAAATCAATCGTATTCTTGTCCGATTGGAACTGAATTAATTGGAAAGAATCAGAATGCAGATCCGGATCATCCTGTTTGTTCATATGTTTGTGATCCTCCTTATTTTGACTCGGGAACGACGTGCGGTTATTTCCCAGTATACTCGCCGCGAGATAACAAGAGCATTAATATTCTTAAAGACAACTCGTCCGCAAACGTTACGGAAGTAAATCTTGCAAATACAACTGCTGGGTCAACTTCAAGTGCACTAAGATTTATGATCCTTGCGGTCATTGTTTCATTTCTTATTGGGTTGGCGATTAAGGCGTTCCCAACTCTTACTGCAAATCCTCCGACAGAAAGCGCAGCTGGATCTGTATTAGAAAGCGTAATTCAAAGTCAGGGACAGGGACTAAAAACTATTGGGAAAAATGCAGACTGGCCGCAAAATTGGCGCAAGGGATTTGGAAAGAGATAAATTTATTTGAAACAACCCAATTAATCATCTTTCTCCTCTTCCTCTGTTTCCTCCTCCTCTTCCTCCTCCTCTTCCTCTTCCTCTTCCTCCTCCTCATCCTCCTCCTCCTCATCCTCATCCTCCTCATCCTCATCCTCATCCTCATCTTCATCTTCATCCTCATCCTCATCCTCTTCATCAGCATTTGATTCGCTTTCTTCGTCAGTTGATTCCAAGCCTAAGGCAATGCGCACTCTATCATGCTCTAAACGAATAGCATCCAGGGACATGCGGACATTCAGAACGGGCCAGGCAAGTCCCGCAACTTTGCCTACAAATTCTGGAGTCTCCCTCCAAATTTTTAATTCGCGAATTAATTCTTTCTTTTCGTCCTTAATAAACAAAAGTTCCCGCTCCTTGTCGCCATATCTGTTCTCGGTAGGATTTACGATCTTTGTGCGATCGCGAAGAACGCGACCATTTACGCAAGTGGCTCCCTTAATGGATGCGGCAATTCTTTCGGCTTCAGCCTTTGCTAACATTTCCTCCGTTTCAGGCGCAATTTCCTCAATGGCTTCCTCTTCGTCGGAAGGTACAATTTCTGAGATGTTTCCGTCATCGTCTTCGTCTTCGTCTTCCTCTTCATCGTCGTCCTCTTCATCTTCGTCTTCTTCTTCGTCGTCTTCCTCTACATCTACGTCTACTGCTCTTTCTTTTTCTTTCTCTACTTTCTCTACGATTTTAGACTTTTTTGCTATGGGTGCTGGTGGTTGATTCTGAAGTTCGGTAGGTGTTCTTGTTATAATAGAACTAGATGAAGAAGAAGAAGAAGAAGAGGAAGAAGAGGAAGAAGAACTTTCAAGAGGTCTTTTTTTGGGTTCAGAGTCTTTTGAAGTTTTTAAAGTTTTTGATGAGGAGGGAGGCGGCGTAGTTGAAGGAGGCGGCGGTGTAGTCGAAACAAAAGGAGGAGTTGTCGCTTTTACCGTCGTCGATGTTGTCTTTAAATCTACAGGCTTTGAAGCTTCTGTACTTGTTGCAGATTTCTTTGTGGCTTTAACTTCCTTTACGTCCTTAATTTCCTTAACTTGAGCATCCTTCTCATCCTTCTTATCCTTTACATCCTTCGATTTTTGTATTTCTTTGGTCGTTACAATTAAAGCTTTTCCATCCACGACTTTTGCTTCCTTTCTAGGTAAATCGATTGTACTCATCATTCTCTTTTGTTTTCTATACATTTTTATTAAATTAATTATTGAAATACCACATTTTAAACGCAAAATATTTTTTGGTTTGTAAATTGATTGTAAACGAACAAAATGTCGTCCTTTCAGTTCTTGCCGATTCAACTTAATGCATGCGTGTATGTTTTGGAACTTGAGGATGATTGCATTTATGTTGGAGCAACAATGAACTTTAATGTGAGAATGGCTCAACATTTTGCGGGTGTGGGTGCCAAGTGGACAAAACTTCACAAGCCTATCAAGGTTTTGGAAGTCCTGTATCCTTTAACTCCAGGTCTTGAAAACAAAATTACCCAAAAATACTTTGAACTTAAGGGCAAGGACAATGTACGTGGAGGATCGTGGTGCCGAGTAAATGAAAAGGAAAAAATTAAGGAGAATGAAAAGGAGAAGGAGAATCCATACACAATTGTGTTTGACTCCACTCCAATTTATGTGCAGCCCAAAACAACAAAACATGACGCATTTTTGAGTGGATTAGATTTGATTTCAAATGAGGGGGATTCCGATTCTGATTGTTAAATGTTAAACTTGTTATGCCTCCACCTCCACCCCATCTTCCTCTTCTTCCCCTTCTTCGTCCTGGTCGTCCTTTTCACTAATCGCTTTTAAATGAATCGACACTTTTGTAGTCGAAGGAATCGATGCGAAACGGGACAGAAGAAGTCTTTTTAAATCCTCTCGAGCTCCCGGATTTAATACAAGCTTGACGGCGTCTTCCTTTGTGTCCTTCTTTGTTTTTGTGTGAGCAAAAATGTCGTCGACACCTTGTGATACCATATTTTCAAGCATCTTGAAGTTCATGCGCGGCTTGCTTTGCGCAACTCGGCGAACCAAAGTGTAGGGAAGTTCCCCAAGCTGAATTCGCTGGGAAGTAAAGTTTCCCCTCACAAAATACTGGTCAACCTTGGGCTCGACAATTTTCATAACCTGCTTAAGTTCCGTCAAATCACCCTTCCCACCAGCTTCCTTTTCAGAAATCGTTTGCTGAAGAAAGAAGAGCTCGACGGCCATCTTTGCGCAGTCTTCTTCGGCATCATCAATATCTACATGACGAATACCGCGAGGAATTGATGGGCTCATAATGAACTGTTCCTTGTACTCACGAATATTTCGACGAACAATATCAATGATGGCCTTGGCCAGCGCACTCTTGCCGCTCAGCATTTCCTGATCTGCAATGTCCTGATCGCTTAATGAATCCACAGCCTCGCTGATCACTTCGTCGGTGATCGATAAGTCCTTTGAATTCGTCTTTAATCTCAAGTACGCCGGAGGCATAGAAAACTTCTTCTTCTGAGCCTCTAGCTCGGCCTTCCTCAGCATGAGCTTTGGAATCACAAAGACTTCCTTTCCAGATTGCTTCATTGCATGCAATAGACTCTTGCGCAAGTCGGCAACCTGAACTTTCATTTGCTTTACGGAATTCTTAATTTCAGCCTGCTTTTCCTTGCACTTTAAGCTCTTTTCACAATACAGAGACAAAGCTCGACGCTCGTCTTCATTGGGCTTAATGACCTTCTTCTTGACTTCTTCGTCTGCCTCTTCCAAAGCTAAAGCGATATCATCTTGCTTTTGTTGAGGACTCTTCTCTTTCATATCTTGCATATCGTCGTCGCCTTGTTCTTGTTCTTGTTCTTGTTCTGTCTTTACTTTTTTGGATTTCGGCATTTATTTTATTACATCTATATTGTTAAAAGTATCCAAAAAATTTTAAATTTTAAACACACTTGCGTTAATAAAAAAAAAGATAAATGAATGCCGCCCAAAAAATCAAAGCATGAGATTGAAGAATTTAGAAGACTTAAAAAGGAGAAGAAGGATCTCTTTTTAAAAGAACTTAAGGAGAAGGAGAGAAGAAGGGCAGCTGAAATAGCATTTTATTACGAAAATAAAAGAAAACGAGAAACTGAATTCCAGTTATTACCTTTAGAGGAACACGCAAAGGTTTACAGTCGCGTAAATAGAGATCCTGACATTACATACGGTGCCGGCAAAAAAGCTACAAAAGCAACTGATCCGGATGTTTCATTACGAGCGGTGAATGTAAAGGATTGTTTATTGTGGGCGGCGGTTGTAAACGAAAAAAAGAGTGACGATTCGGTACGCAATAATCTTATTCTCAAATACATTAATGAAGGTGCAAATGTAAATAGCTTTAGTTTGTGCTCGTCTGCTAAACCTGAAAACCTTGATCAGCACCACAACAAAGTTTGGAGGACTCCGCTCTTATACGCTGTAAAACAAACGATTTATGACCATGGAGAAAGGGTTTCACCTTCTTTGACGTCCTTAATTGACCTGCTCCTTTTAAAAAACGGAGATCCTTCTATTGAAGGTCTTCACAGATATTCAAAGTACGAAACTTCAGGTAGTGTTGCCATTGCTGAGAGGTCATCTCTATCAATAGTTTCTGAACACAATCGTTACGACATTAACAAACTTGTTGAGGTAACTACAAAATTATCTAAAAGAGACAAGAGCACTTTATTAATTCAACTTGCGGACAATTGTTATTTTAATCAGCGCAGCGTGGCTGCTGTATCGTCAGAAACATTACAAAAACTTTTGAATTTAGGAGCCGATGTTTTTGCGAAAGCACCAGGCTTATCATCATCATATCTTTATGTAAAAACCATTCCAAATTTATTGATCAATGGAACAAATGATCAGTGTGTCGTCTTTTTAAAAATGTTATTTTCAAAGTTGAATGACATTGACAAGTTTAAGATTATGGAAGAAGGAAACGTTCTTGAACGGCTCTTCAAGTTTTGCGCGTGTAACGATTTCGCATTTATGGGACATGAGGCCCATACGTATTGTGCATCTCCTAGTGACAGATCCGAACAGAAAAGAAGACTGTATTATAGAATGTATGAAATCGTTATGCCCTTCGCTCCTAAAGAAGATCGAGAAGCTTGGGTGATACCCGAAGCGTATGGAAGCTTACGAGACTTTATTTTTAAATCATCCAGAGCCAGATCAAGATCGAGATCGAGATCAAGATCAAGATCGAGATCAAGATCGCCTCAACGAGGACCAGAAAAATTTACGGAAGAGTCCGCTCTTGCAATACTTGGTTTGCGCAAAGAAGATTTGTCAGGAATTCCTAAAGAAGAACGCAAGACTTTTTTAAAGAAGGCATATCTAAATAGAGCACGTGAAGTTCATCCAGACAAGGGCGGCTCCACATCAGAATTTCAAAAATTAGGAAATGCGAAAAAGTTCTTGATTGGAGGCAAAACGCATTTTGGCATTTAAAGATCTGGACCACCATCGAGAGAACTTATTTTCTTTAAGATGATTACTATGCCCAATGCTGACAACGCAAGTAAAGACGTTTTGATAACAAAATGTAAAGAAGTTTTAAAGAGTCTACAGTTGCACATCGTCTTTTTTTTATCCTCTATTTCCCTTTCATTTTCAAATTCCTTTTCCTTTTCTTTTTCACAATCACATTCATATTCGTAATCGTAATCAAACATGTTAATCATTATTTATTTTATCTGTTAAGTTTTTTGAGCATACGACAATAAAGATCTGGTTTTATTTCCCATTGCTGCATCCTGCATTTCCATTTTCTTTGCTCGCTTCAATACATTTTTAGGCGCTTTTGACACCTCTTGATCATCAGAATTTATTTTCGACACTCTCGGTTTTCTTACCTTTTTAACGATCTGATCATCTGCATCTGAACTAGCAGCAGAAGAAGAAGTAGCCAGATATTTAGAGTGTATTGATTTCTGAGGATCATCCATATCATCAATTTTACTTTTTCTTGTACCCTTCTCCTTCTCCTTCTCCTTCTCCTTGTCCTTCTCTTTATCCTTACTTGCTCTAACTTTCTTTTCGCGCCTTGATACGTCGTCCTTCTCCTTCTCCTTCTCCTTCTCCTTCTCCTTGTCATTTTCTTGTTCGCTTAAGCTTGAATAAAGAGCCAATTTCGTCAAGTACTTTACAAGCAAAGAAGGTTGCGTGGTGCATTCTTGATTCGCAATCGGATCGGTTCGCAAAAAGGGCTGACGAATACCATCTTCAGTCAGATCCTGTTTGCTTCCTTTCTCCTTGTCTGCGTATATGTTTTTGTCCTTGTCTTTTGGTATGAATTTTGTTTGCGCTTGCATAACTTCAGCATACATTGCAAAAGAAACAAATGGTGCAGCATGAACTTCAACAAAACGGGTACAGTATGCGTCCTCTCCATAGAATTCAGCAAGAGTCAACGGACCACCAAACTTTTTAAGGGCAGCTCGGGGAGGAGCGGCCGTAGTGGAATTCATTTTAAAAAACTTTAGCAAGACTTCTCGCGTCCACATATTGCATCGAGTTCGGTCAGAATTAAATTGCGAATCGTTTTGGATGTAAGCTAGAGAACAACACGGCCTGCAAAAGAATCCGGATAGCCAGTACGACGACGACACAGGGTCGAAAAAATGTACAGTGGGTAACGGCGTAGCGGGGCAAGGCTCACTGCAATGCAAGCAGCACGCCTCAGTACGAGTGGGCCATTGCTCAATCTGACGCGTTTTTAGAGGAACGTTCAAAGGAGACAAGGAGGAATTTAACTGAATAAGTTTTGAGGATGGATCTCGATATAAATTTGAAGATTGAACCAAAATTTCATTTACTTTTTGAAAAACGAGTTCTGGGTTGCGCGAGACAACTCGTCTCGACTCAGGCATGCGGGGAATGGCGGCAGCCATCTTTTATATAATTATTTTAATATAGTTATTTAAAGATTTTTATTTAAACTCATTTTATTTCTACAGGGTCGCTATTCTCCACTTCTTTCTCTTTTGCGCATTCGTTTCCGTCTCGTAACAAAAACAACAAAAGATTCGTCTTTTCATCTTC
>Ga0304728_1000335_pt1 | contig 40083 bp, 45 predicted proteins | sample C_130625_MF_Meta_FD_190476 | JGI IMG/M metagenome (GOLD analysis project Ga0304728, IMG submission 190476) | Freshwater microbial communities from Lake Croche, Canada to study carbon cycling - C_130625_MF_MetaG (v2) (version 2) | ecosystem: Environmental > Aquatic > Freshwater > Lake | place... | reverse complement strand
TAGACAGTGACGGCACCCCAGTAACCCCCGTGCAGCAAATTGAATACGACACCCTTGTGGTGTGTGTCGGAAGTTTGAGCAACGACTTTGGAACGCAAGGTGTAAAAGAATTCGCTCTCAAACTTGAAACACAACATGATGCGAAACAATTTCATTCAAAGATGGTCAATGCTTGCATTCGTGCACATAACCAAAAAGAAATAATACATAAAAGGCAACTGCATGTGGCCATCATTGGCGCTGGAGCAACAGGGGTTGAGTTGGCCGCTGAGTTACATCGAACTACCCGCGAAGTAGTGGCTTTCGGACTGGACCGAATTGATCCAGAAAAGGACATCAAAGTTAGTTTGATTGAAGCTGCTGAAAGAATATTGCCTGCCTTACAACCGCGATTGTCTTTGGCCACTGAAGACTTAATTAAAAAGCTGGGTGTACAAGTTTTCACCAACTCAAAGGTGATGGAGGTAATGTCAAATGGAATTAGGCTAGCAGATGGTCGAGTGCTTGAGTCCGAGTTGGTTGTTTGGGCTGCAGGCGTAAAGGCGCCCGATTTCTTAAAAGACCTTGGTGGTTTAGAAACCAACCGAATTAACCAACTTGTTGTTCTTGATACCCTGCAAACGACCAGAGACCTTAATATTTTTGCGCTTGGTGACTGCGCCGCATGTCCATGCCCCGATGAAGACGGAGGACGGGCAGGCACCGTTCCTCCTCGGGCGCAAGCTGCGCATCAACAGGCATCGCATGTTTTTCAACAAATCAAGCGCCGTCTTTCCAATAAACCATTAAAGGCATATCGCTATAGAGATTTTGGCTCTTTAGTTTCCTTAGGAAAATTCAGCACAGTCGGCAATATGATGGGTGGCTTGATTGGTAAAAATCTCATGATTGAAGGTTACTTTGCCAAATTAATGTATTTGTCTTTATATAAATTACATGAGCTTGCGATTCACGGAGTTTTAAAAACTTCCCTCTATACGTTCGCAAGAATGATCACAAAACAGACTAACCCAACGGTGAAACTACATTGACATTGGAATTTAAGATGATTGACGAAAAAACCTTGAACGTACTTTTTCTTTGCACCCATAATTCAGCCCGCAGCATATTGGCTGAAGCATTGCTGAACCACATTGGCAAAGGTAAATTCAAAGCGTTTTCAGCAGGCAGCAGCCCAGCTGAAAATCAAACACCCAACCCTATGGCTCTTGCTACTTTAGAGAAGGCAAGCATCTCAACCGAAGGGTTGTCCAGCAAAAGCTGGGATGTCTTTGCAGCCCCGGATGCGCCCAACATGGATTTAGTAATCACGGTTTGTGACAACGCAGCAGGCGAAGTCTGTCCTTATTGGCCTGGTCAGCCTGCCACCGCGCATTGGGGCTATGCAGATCCTTCGGAGACGGTGGGCACTGATGAGCAAAAACTAGAAGCTTTCAAGCAAACGCTGCATCAAATCAAAAGGCGTCTTGAACTCTTTACGAGCCTACCTTTAATAAGCCTCAGCAAATTGGCTTTGGAAAAAACAGCACGAGATCTAGCTAAAAAATGATCCATTGGAGAAGATATTTTTCTGAGCTAGTGGGGACTGCTGCTTTGTTATGCGCAGTGATTGGTTCAGGCATCATGGCAGAGCAATTGGCTGATGGGAATATGGCCGTTGCACTTCTGGCCAACACACTCGCTACAGTCTTTGCCCTATATGTATTGATTGAAACACTAGGGCCTATCAGTGGCGCTCATTTCAATCCAGTTGTTTCGATGGTCATGGCGTTTCGTAAAGATTTAGCGCGTCATCATTTGATTGGCTATGTGATTGCGCAACTCATAGGTGCGGCCTTGGGCGCTTGGGCAGCCCATGCGATGTTTGATCTTGAAATATTGCAATGGTCCACGAAAGTTAGAACTGGTCCAGCTCAATGGTTTGCGGAAGCAGTCGCTACTTTCGGCTTACTGTTTGTTATCTTGCGTTCACCAGAAGGAAAGGCATCAGCCATAGTTGCTTGCTACATCGGTGCGGCATATTGGTTCACTGCCAGCACATCTTTTGCAAATCCTGCTGCTGCCTTTGGGCGCATGTTCAGCAATACATTTGCGGGTATCGCACCAGCAAACGTTGCAGCTTTTATCGCTGCGCAAATTATTGGAGGATTCTTAGGGTTGATGCTGCACTCGCTTTTTACTAAAAAAGGTGGTGAAGTCGGCATCAATGAAAAGGGTAAGCGTGTCTAAGGTTATGGATACATTGCCCCATCTTGATGCGGATTGCTTCAAGATACCGCAGCAGGCCTTGCTAAAAGCGCAGCAGGTTTCAAACCACCCACCAAGAATTTTGATGTTGTATGGTTCTTTGCGTGAACGTTCTTACAGCAAGTTATTGACGCTGGAAGCAGCTAGATTACTTGAAGCTATGGGCGCAGAGGTGAAAATTTTTGATCCATTGGATCTACCGCAACCTGACACTGCACCTGATACACATCCCAGAATTAAAGAGCTGCGCGATTTGGCCGCATGGTCTGAAGGTATGGTGTGGTGTTCACCAGAACGACATGGCGCTATGACTGGAATCATGAAGAGTCAGATCGACTGGATTCCCTTGTCTTTAGGAGCCGCTCGCCCCACACAAGGTAAAACGCTGGCTGTGATGCAAGTATGCGGTGGCTCGCAATCATTTAATGCCGTCAACCAAATGCGAATTCTTGGCCGGTGGATGCGAATGCTCACGATTCCAAATCAAAGCTCTGTTGCTAAAGCTTTTCTTGAGTTTGAGGAAGACGGCCGTATGAAGCCATCGGCTTATTACGACAGGGTAGTTGACGTGATGGAGGAATTGGTGAAGTTCACGCTCCTCACGCGTGATGTAGCGCCTTACCTAGTCGATCGCTATAGCGAGCGTAAAGAGTCTGCTGAGGAACTGTCTAAAAGAGTTAATCAGAAATCAATTTAAAAGATTGATTGATAAGATCTCACATGTGCAACATACTGTCCCACTCTTTCCCCTTTCACACGGCATATTTCCAGATGGAATGCTGTCCCTACAAATTTTCGAGGTGCGCTACCTCGATCTGATCAAGCGATGCCAACAACAGCAAATACCTTTTGGTATTGCGTGGATAAAACAAGGCAGCGAAGTTCAGGTACCTGGAGAAGTACCCACTTTGCACAGTGTGGGATGCATGGCACACATCAGAGAATTTGAACAAGTGCAAGCTAATTATTTTCGGGTCTTATGCCAAGGTGGCTTGCGTTTTCAATTGCATGATGTGCAACCAGGCCCATATGGCGTATGGCAAGGTAGTGTGAGTTATCTAGCGCAGGACCCAGAGGTTGAAATCCCACCTAAGCTGCAGGCCCATGCAGATAGGCTCGGTAAGGTCATCGCGTCTGCCCAACGGCAAGGTGTTATTGATCAGCTACCCATTTTTGCCCCTTACCAATTAGACCAATGTGGGTGGTTAGCTAACCGCTATGCGGAGGCTGTTGCCCTGAGCGCCGATCTAAAGTTGCAACTTCTTAGTGAAATAGATCCTTTGGCGCGATTGGAATCTGTAATTCAATTGATGCCAGAATCTTGAAATTACTCAACTAGGAATAAAAGCTATTTCACCCCTTATTGAAATTGTGACCCCTGCGCCTCCCGGGAGTTTGCATGGAAACCGCATGACTGCCCTGCGTTGGGAGCAGTTTCTTAAAAAATCAGGGTTTTCAATTCGAATAACTGAATCGTGGTCCGGAAATAAAGCTGACATGCTTATCGCTTTGCATGCATTAAGAAGCCATCAGTCCATCAACTTATTTAAAGAAGCCTTTCCTGAAAAACCAATTATTTTGATAGTAACGGGTACGGATTTATACCGTGATATGGAGACGCATTCTGAAGTACATAAATCTATGGAAATTGCGGATGCAATAGTGGTGCTGCAATCAGTTGCCGTGCATTCCATTCCTAAAGACCAGCGATTTAAAACCCATGTGATTTATCAATCCATTAAATCTATCAAACGCAAAGCGTTGTTGCGTAAAAGTTTTTTAGTGAGCGTCATTGGCCACCTCAGGCCAGAGAAAGATCCGTTTTGTTCTGCGCGCGCCCTTGATTTGCTTCCTGACGAGAGCCATATCCGCGTTATTCACTTAGGCAAAGCCATGAGCGAGGAAATGCGCGAACAAGCCGTCACTTATAGCGCGCAATTAAAACGCTATGAGTGGCTTGATGAATGCAGCCATAAGGAGACCCTAAATCAACTATCGCGTTGCCACCTGATGGTGATATCTAGTTTCATGGAAGGTGGGGCGCATGTGGTCTCTGAGGCGATCGCAATAGGTATTCCGGTAATTGCATCGGACATTGCTGGCAACCGTGGACTTCTTGGAGACGATTACCCTGGGTATTTTCCAGTTGGTAATGAAATTGAACTGGCTAAGTTGTTAGTACAAGCAGAAACAAATCCTGACTTTTATATGTCCTTAGAGCGACATATTCAAGCGCGAAAAAAATACGTCTTGCCAGAGTTTGAAATGCAATCTATCCACACGCTAGTCAATAGTTTATTGAAATAAGGTTTTTTCAAGCTATTGCACTTGCGTAGCAGACTAAGAAATATGCATTCGCGTCTGTCCAAGTGTGTATTTTTTTAAAACCAGCGTCGCGCAACATTTCAGTAAAAGACGCTTGGGTGTATTTGTAGCTGTTTTCTGTATGTATCAAGTCGCCAGCTTTGTAGCGTTGCATTCCATTTGGCCAAATGATGTCTACATCTTGTAGAGCTCTGAGATACATCTCTATACGTGATTGGGCTTTATTGAATATGGCGTAATGCTGCCAGTTTGAAGCATTAAAGTTGCTACCAATGACACGATTGATATGGCGTAAAACATTCAAGTTGAACGCAGCAGTAACACCAAGTGAATCGTCATATGCATTGTTTAGAATTTTTTCGTCCTTCTTTAAATCAACTCCAATCAATAGACCGCCATTTCCGTTGCATAGCGAGGCGATATTTTTTAAAAAATTGCTGGCTTTGTGCGGGTCAAAATTACCAATAGAAGAACCAGGATAGAAAAATAGTTTTTTCTCACCCGCTAAATCGGGAAGTTCGAGTTGCTCGCTTAAATCGCATATTTGCGAACCCATTGCAATTTTTGGAAAGCGTTTTTGCAAATCAGCTAAAGCTAATTCAAGAAATTCTTTAGAAATATCAATGGCCCTGTATTTTGTGGGCTTGACTGTGTCAAACAATTCGCTGGCCTTAGCGCAATTCCCCGCACCTAAATCTATCAATGCATCACAACCACCTACAGAATTTGCAATCTCTTGAGCATACAGCTGCATGATAGATTTCTCAACACGGGTTGGATAGTACTCATCAAGTAATGTGATGGCTTCGAAAAGTTTAGAGCCTAGTTCGTCGTAAAAAAACTTTGGGGATATAAAAGGCGGAGAAGATTGGAGGCCGACTAGAACCTCTTGCATTAATGACGATTGCATTTATTTTTTTTGAAATAGTTTATGTCTTGCTAGCCCATGCTGTGCAACTGGGCTGCTCTGAGTTTGTTGCTGATGGCATCTACAACCATCACCAAAAGAAGCATCGCAATAATAACGGTCGAGGCTTTTGGCTCACGCAGAAGTGAAAGTTCGTAGAACAACATTTGTCCAAGTCCGCCGGCGCCAACAAAACCAAGAATGGTTGCCATGCGAATATTCATCTCCCAGCGATATAGGCTGTAAGAAAGCAGTTGTGGATAAATGCCTGGAAGTGTTCCGTATAAAAATGCGGCAACTCTTCCTGAACCTGAATTAACCAAGGCGGTGTTATTTGCTGTCGGATGGTTTTCTAGTGTTTCGCCAAACAGTCGACCCAGCACACCGGCGGTATGAAGTGTCAAAGCAAGGGTTCCAGCGAAAGGTCCAAGTCCTACTGCTAAAACCATGATAGTTGCCCAAACAAGTTCAGGAACAGATCGTAAAAAATTGCAAAGAAACCTGGTGATGGATTTGGCAGTGGGTCCAAACCTACCAGCAGTAGGGAGTGCCAAACCTATACTGATGATGGATGCCAGCAATGTCGCAATTGCAGATATTGAAAGTGTTTCAAGAATTCCGTTTCCAATTCTCAGTAAATAAGGAGTGCTTAAATCAGGGGAGAAGAAACGTGCAATGAAGGGAGCAATATTTGAATCCGCAAAAAATGAAAAAAATCGTATTGGATTAAGTCCAAGGAAGGTAAAACTCCAAATTGTCAAACCAATGATGGTGAAAAAAATAACAAGGCACTTTATACAAAACTGCCGCGCTATTTTTAAATCCGTTAACGTACTCATTCCAACTGCTTTCTTATCAGCAGGCTAATATTGTCTGCAAGTAGCACCAGTATAAAAAATACAACCAATATGGTTGAAACCTCTCCACCGTTGAGCATTTTCATAGACTGGTCCATGAGTTGACCAAGACCGCCGGCCCCTACAAAACCTGCAACCACTGACGCTCTAACCGCACACTCCCAGCGATAAACGGTGTAAGAGGCTAGTTCTTGCGCTGTGCTGGGTAATAGGCCATAAAGAAAAGCTGCAAGGCGTCCACTTCCTGCGACCAATAAAGCTCTTGCGGGCAGAGTGTTACCTGACTCTAAAATTTCGCTGTACACCTTAGAGAGCATTCCGCCATATGTAATAGCAATTGCCAATACACCTGCAGTTGGGCCTAGTCCGAATATTCTTACAAGCAATAAAGCCCATACGATTTCTGGAATCCCTCGTAAAAATAGCATTAAAAAGCGTGCAATGTATCGGATAAATTTTGATAATAAATAGTTTGATCCTGGGCCTATTCTTGAAATTGATAAGCTGTGAGAAATGGTCAACCCCAATGGCACAGCTATCAATATGGCCAAAGCGATTCCCGCAGTAGCCATCGCCAATGTTTCTATAGTGGCGACCAAGACGATTCGCAAGAAGTCAGCTTCTGTATTAGGCGGAATAAATTGAACTAAAAAATTGCCTAATACTTCAATATTTTCTGTGTTGAGTAATAGCCATGGCTGGAACTGTGCCAACTCCAGCATGGGCCATAAGATAACCAAAGAAACCGCTAACAACGTCAGGCGACTAGATGCTGCAGGATCAGAAATATAGGGTCTACCAGAGCTTGAATGGTGTTTCATAACTTAGCAAACTAAACGGCCCTATTTGATTGCATGGGCAAGTTGTCCATTTCTGATGCGTACAGTTCTTTGAGCATACTTTCTGTGACTGCTGCTGGTGGTAAGTCAAATGCAATCTCACCATTTTTAATACCTATGATGCGCGGAAACCAAAGAAGTGCGATGTCTACAGCGTGTAAGCTGGCGATTAAGGTGGCATTACGCGAGACGGTTTCATGTATTAGTTGACTGATCACTAAATCAGAGAGAACAGGATCCATCGCCGAAACAGGTTCATCCGCTAATAACAACTGCGGCGCTTGGTAAAGAACGCGGGCAACACCCACGCGCTGAAGTTGACCACCAGACAAGCGGTCGCAGCGTTCAAATAACCGATCTCCCAGCTGCAAACGCTCTAAGCAAGTATGTGTGCCCAAAATATCCAAGGGATAAATTAAGGATATTACGGATTTCAAGAGCGACCATTGCCCTAAACGCCCAGCCAAAATTGCCGTCACAACCCGCTGTTGCGATGGAATAGGGGGTGATTGATGCACCGTACCTATCGTTGCGCGAATTTGTTTCAAAGCCTTTTTTGAAACAAGCCATGGATTGCTACCGTTATGTTCAATAAAGCCTGTTGTTGGTTTTAAAGCGGTGGAGAGCAAATTCAATAATGTGGTCTTACCAGAGCCGGAAGCACCAATGATGGCAATACTTTCACCAGAATTTACTGACAAAGAAATATTTTTTAGTGCTTTATTACCGTTGGCGTGGTTAAAACTAATATTTTGAACAATACAACCCATACGAACTAGTTAATCAGTCCTGCTGAGCGTGCTGCTTTTTCTATATCGTCATAGTTGGATGGCTTAGTCGTGATGTATTTGCTTGCCCGTTGAAGGTCCATCAATTCTTTATAAGCTGGGTTGTTGGCATCTAATTTCAAGAAAGCATCTGTAATTTTCTTGATCAGTGCTGGCTCAAGATCGCCACGAACAGTCCAGTTGTAATCAAAGTAGGGCGGTGTTATCGAGAGAACCTTAGATTTCAATGCATTGGGGTTTTTTGATTCGTTGAGTTTCTCCCATACGGAAGCATTTAAAACACCTACTTCTGCTTTGCCACTGGCAACAAATGCAACTGTGGCATCGTGCGCACCAGAAAATGCAACATTCTTGAAATCTTTGTCTACATTAAGTCCAGCTTGCATCAGAAAATATCGGGGCATTAAATGACCAGATGTTGAGGATGGGGAGCCAAACGCAATAGTTTTACCTTTGAGTTCTTTTAAGTCTTTCAGTGAACTAGTTGAGGGAACAATAAAAATACTAGTAAATTTTTCATCTTCTACGCGTTGAATAATTGGAACAACAGACCCATTGGTTCTTATCTTTGCTTGCACATACGTAAAGCCACCAAGCCAAGCCATATCAATTTTCTTACTGGCCAGAGCCTCTACTACAGCGGCGTAGTCAGTTACAGGGGTGAACTCTACTTTTAAGCCAGTTTCTTTGGAAAGATAGTCGCCTAAGGGTTTAAATTTGCGTTGCAATTCTGTTGGTGATTCGTCTGGCAAAGCAGAAATGCGTAAGGTATTTTGCGCAATCGATTGAAAGCTTATAACAGCCAACAAACCTGCTGCTAAAAAACAGCGCAATTGAGATTTAAAGTTTACAAATATATGCATGATGTTTGAGAGAGTTAGGAGTTGTAATGAGATGGGCTTGGTTTAGTTAACCGATAACCCGGAGCCAGATACAAAGTTGCCAATTTTCTTGGCATCCATAAATCCGTCCGCTTTCAAAATAGTGAGCACTTCGGCTTCACATTCTGGCGCACAGGAAATAAGTAGTCCGCCACTTGTCTGCGGGTCACTTAAGATGTTTTGATGCCATAACTTCAAATGGCTAGCCAATGTAATTTCATTGCCATAACCAAGCCAGTTTCGCGTCGAAGCACCCGTAAAGATATCTGCTTGAACCAGCGTAACGGCTTCGCTGATAACTGGAATCGCATCCCACTGCAATTTGGCTTCTAACTTGGCGCCACGTGCTAGCTCAAGTGCATGACCAGCCAAGCCAAATCCTGTCACGTCCGTGAGAGCGTGCACACCTTCTAACTGAGCCAAAAGTGCACCTGGTTTATTTAGCTTTGTTGTTAGTGCAATCATCTCTTTGTAACCCGCATCCGAGAGTTGATTATTTTTGAGTCCAGCAGACAGAATGCCAACACCCAGCGGCTTACTCAAAATAATGCTGTCGCCTTCCTTAGCGCCGTTATTTCTTTTGAGTTTCTTTGGGTCAACTATACCAATGGCAACCAAGCCGTAAATTGGCTCAACCGTATCAATGGAGTGGCCACCCGCAATCATGATTCCTGCATCGGTACATACGGATTCACCACCAGATGTAATTTTTTGAATGACATCCAATGGCAACACATTGATAGGTACGCCTAAAAGTGCGAGAGCGAATAAAGGCTGGGCACCCATTGCATAAATATCTGAAATTGCGTTGGTGGCTGCAATACGACCAAACTCATAGGGATCATCCACTATGGGCATGAAGAAATCAGTTGTTGCAACGATAGCCTGATGCTCATTGATTTGATAAACAGCAGCATCTTCGTTGTTGTCGGACCCAGCAAGCAATGCGGTGGGTAGATTGCGAATTGGGGAGGCTTTTAGGATGTCGCTCAAGATGCCAGGCGCAATTTTGCAACCACAACCGCCACCATGCGAGAGAGACGTAAGACGACCGTTATAGGACATAGAGATAAAGTTTAGAAATTATTGTTGGGGTAGTTTAGTCAAGTTAAGGCATGCAGGTACGAAACCCGCAAAAAAGGTCGCTGCGGTGTGGGGCATAGAAATTACGAAAGTTTGTTCTCTTTAGGCGTTCTGGTGTGTACATACTCCAACCCTTTAACACTTGGTAGTTGCCATCAAACCAGGGACTTGAGTAGTCTAGATAAGGGTCTGATACAAACCCAGGAAAGGGTTGAAATACGCTATCCGTCCATTCCCATAAATAAGAGGATTGGCATTGCGAAGGAGATTGTTTTCTTAGAAGAGCCAATTCATGTTCAGTGGGAAGACGTAATTCTCGCCATTGGCAATAGCGCTTTGCATTTAAATAGGAAATATGCCGAACCGGCTCGTTCGGTCGAAAAACTAGCCACGCATTAAAGTAACGCTGATACCAAGTTCCGCCATCCTTTTTCCAATGTATTGGGTACGGTATGGGATTGTGATGCGACTGATTAGCAGAGGACTCAATAAACTCTAAATATTGAATGTTTGTTACAGGTTGATTAGAAATCGCAAATGCTGGAAGGCTGACAGCATGCGCCCATTTTTCATTATCAAAAATAAAGCCACTGTTGTGAGCAGCACCAACCGTCATTGTTGATTTCTCAAATTGAATAAATGAGGAAGGCAATTGGTTAGAAAAACTCGGATCAGAAAAAGGCTTAAAAGGTTCTGGATAGCCGAGTGTTTGCCACATGTAAGCAAAAGCTTCGTTGTGCATGTCTTGATGAAAAATTGACAACTGCAAGAAATATGCTGTTTGGGCACTTACTTGTTTGGTAAGTAACTCTTGGGTTTTTTCAATTACCTGCGCGTTGTATGCAATCAATACATCAAGCGAAGGAATGTCAACAGACCATCTATTTTCATGCGCGATATCAGAAGAATTGAAAAGGTAGTCTGAGTTGCTGAGAAGCGATGGCAGTGTTGTCAGTCCATGACGATGAACCCAAAACTCATGGAACCATGTGATGTGACCAAACTCCCAATGGGGAGGGTTCACAATATCTTCAATCGCAATGCGCTCTGAACCTGGCGCTAAATTTTTTAAAATTGCAGTTGTAAGCCCGTTAGTGCTGGTGAGCCAAGCATCCAAAATCCCAGACTCGGGTACTGGTTTGTATTGAAGGTAATCAGGCATTGGATTTATTTTTAGAAAACTTTTGCAGCACTACAAAAATATATTGAATCAATAATGCCAACAAAGCGGATGGTATGGCTCCTGCTAGCAACATCGTTGTGTCATTCAGAGCAAGACCTTGCGCGATACGCTCACCGAAACCACCGGCTCCAACAAATGCGGCTAGAGTCGCATTCCCAACCGTTAAAACTGCCGAAACTTTTATGCCACTCAAAATTACATTGAAGGCCAAGGGTAGTTCAATATATCTAAATTGATCATAGCCGCTGAGGCCTAGTGCACAGGCGGCTTGGCGCATAGACTTTGGTACTTCACTCATACCTGCATGGGTGCTTTGAATAATTGGCAACAACCCGTAAAGAAATAATGCTGCAATAGCGGGAATAGTTCCAATAACACCAAAAAGTGAAATTAAAAAAGCCAAGAGTGCCAGTGATGGGATTGTTTGAAAAACACCTGTAACCGAGAGTATTGCCTGTCCAATAGTTGGCTTATAGAAACACACAACGCCTAGTGGCAGTCCAATCATTATTGCAAGAGCCAGGGATACGAATACTAAATATAGATGCTGGGCCAGCAACTGCAAAAAATTATTATCAAACGTCTTTTTAATTAATGTAGACACTAAAAATTCAGATGTCTTTAATTCAGTTTGATTACTTTGAGTAGAAGAATATCCATTTTCACCTTGCTGTAAAAAGTGATTGGCAACTTCTTTGAAAGATTTCCCCTTCAATTCTGCAAGAGAGTTGAGCTCCAACATGGTTTTTTGTGGGATTCTATTTTCAAGCGTTGACAACGTCCCCCACATTTTTGGAAAGCTACTGGGCACATTTTTTCGAAACAAGATCAAGGCGTCATACGCAGGGAAAAAATTCTTGTCATCAATTAGTATTTTTAAACCGTACTGAATGATTTTGGAATCAGTAGTGTAGGCATCCATCACATCGATTTGATTTTTTGAGATGGCCTCATAGGCGATTCCGTGGTCTAAACCGCGAGGGCTGAAACTGCTTAGTCGATACTGACTCGACAGTCCTTTCCATCCATCACTTCTACCAATAAATTCATGCGATAGGCCAAAAACAAGTTCAGGATGTTTTTGCAAGTCTGAAATGCTGCGTATATCTAATCTGTCTGCCAAGTCCTGTTTGATAGCCAAGGCGTAAGAATTGCTAAATCCAAGTAAAACGCCGGCTTCCAAACCTAATGGAGTTAGCCGACTGTTGATCTCTTCTAAGTTGAGTACGCGATCAGATTTAAGAATTTCTTTTGAAATTGTTCCTGTGTATTCTGGGTACAGATCAATTTCACCACTGGTCAAAGCAGATAACAAAATGCCAGTGTTACCAAGCCCACTTTTCTGGATGACTGGTCCATTGCCTGCTTTAATGATTGCTTGGCTGAAAATTTCACTCAGAATATAAGATTCGGTAAATCTTTTGGATCCAATGACCAGTGTCTGAGCAAAAGATAAATTAAGAAAAGTAATTAAAAGCCATAAAGCTATAAAGACCATTCTGTTTCTATTTTTACCCATGGCCATATTGGGTGTTGCAGTTGCGATAGGGTGACGTGACAAGGCCGCTTACCTGTTCAAGAAGGTTTGACGCATCTTTAGTCATAAAAAGTATGTAAGAGGAATTCTTAATTTGCTAAGACTTGTTTTATTTCAATCTCTAAGGAAGATCTAAGTCTGGCGTGAATATTTTTTCCAAAAAGAATATTTTTTTTACCTTGCGACAGGTTAATTAAATTGTTGTTGTAGCTAGGCAATATTCTTGTGAGACTTTTTAAAAAGTTTTCCTTATAAAAGTTGTTTCCATGCTTTGACTCAAAATAAACATTCTTGCTATCAACTGTTAGGCGCTCGTAATCGGTGGCATGCAAGGCGTTGTAAAAATAAGCCAAAGCTAAAGCAAAAACTTCCACGAATGAAAATGGAAGAATTAATGTGGCACCCAAAGAGTAAAAAACAATTCCAATAAAGACGGAGATGATTGCCAAGAAGACAAAAATGACCGCTAATTGAAGTGGTGAAATAGAGCAATTTCGTTTTAGATAAAACTCATATCCGTAATCAGTCTTGACCCCGATTGGTTTGTTCACTTTAAACGGCCTCTTGTAAGTAGTGCAAGGTGGTTGATGAAGAACTCTGATGATGTAATTAATTTACTTCGCCTGTATTGGATGGGTACTTGTTAGAAGCGTATCGGACGAGCGCATTAGCCATGGCAAGAATCAATATGGTTGTACCCAGTAAAAGTATTTCCAAATTGGCTTCATGCTTGTTGACTAAATCAATAATCAATCTTGTGACTGCTGTAATAGCCACATATATTAAAAACCGAACAGGCATGTGATTAGTTTTAAAGTAAATCCCCACCATTGCACCAACTTCCAAGTAGATAAAAAGTAACAGTAAATCTTGAATAGTTGCAGTTCCCTTTTGGAAAATCATATAAAAGGTTTCTCCTGAAGACCAGACTGTGGCCGCTCCAATTCCAAAAAGGGTAACCCTGTGAAAGAGCGCAACTAACAGGTTACCAATCAAATCTGTCCAGTTTTCAATGTGGCCTAATATTTTGGTTTTAGTTTCTTTATTTGTATTTTGAGTAGACATCATGTTTCCTTTTCTGATTTGAATTAGCCTGAGTATCTATAAAACTTTCACAGATCTGAAGACAACTCCCATTTCGGAAATCATGACTTCCAATCCTTTGACAGTAGGGTTACAAAATACTCTCGAAGCTAGAAAATTGGGGCAACAAAAAAATGTCCCAGCGACCAAACAATGGTATCTAGGATGTTTGAAGTTCCTGTTTTTGAATAAGTTTGTTAAATGTATCTACAGGCTTGTATTTTAAAAAATTCTCTCTGTGACGTCTGTAAAAAAGTAAACCCGCTTCAATGCTGCTAACAGAGGCGCCATTGGCCAGCATCATTTCCCAAAGACGCCAATCTTCTTGAGAATGCGAGTTGCTGTCGGGAAATCTCTTTTCATATTTGACGCGTTTTCCTAAGCTAGTTCGGTACATCATCGAGCCATGGTGCTTGTCTTTTCTGTCCCAATAATGGTCACCATTTACTTTGAAAGATTCACCAGGTACGCGTTCAAGTATTTCGTCTTTTAACTCACCTGTAACAACGATATCGTATGTCACGATGTCAGCTTTTTCTTTAGACAACAATTCAATGGTGTCAGATCTAATCCAATTGTCAGCACCAATAAACATGACATATTCGGTATCAACCCGCTGCAACATGTCTTGAAAATTAGCGACAGTACCCAGATTTTTTTGCCTGTGAATGAACTCTATTTCAGGATAAAGACTTTCCAGATGTAAACAATCATGCGCACCATCATCAACAAATAAGGTTCTTGCTGGTAACACTGTTTGCGAAAGAATTGACTCAATACAGTGAGCCGCCAAATGTCCATAGCCGTAAGATGCTATTACTACTGTGATCATTGTTATTCAGTCTAGGTTTGTGAAGGGGCTAATTGTTAAATTTCGGGGCACATGCTAGCACGCTGATATGAAATATTTGTATGGTTCTGTTAAGAACACAGCTTTGAAATTAATCTGCAGGGTTTTGAAAATGGTTCTCTCGCAGGGTTACAACTAGGGTGTCACGGTACCCTTCTTCATTGAAGGGTTGGATGGGCGTGCTTTCATGAATTACGCGCCTATCGTCCAAAAATAATAGTGACCAAGATTCATTGAGAGTAAATCTTTCGCCGAGTGGGCCACTGGCTTCAAAGACACGAGTTTCACCTCCCTTGATGCCTTTGCGAGCCACCATAAACACAGCCACAAAATCTACACCGTCCCGATGGGCGCCTTCAGGCGTTGGCCTGCCTATGCCATCCGTAGTGTCTATTCGAAATTGATGTGCTTCTATGCACCACTTGGCCTTGATATTTCCATGTAATTCACTTGCAGTGCGGGCTAATGTGCAAATAACTTTATGCCAAGCTGGTTTGCTTGTTGTGGCCTCTAGCACCGGTTCGAATAATCGTTCAATTCCGCCATGCAGCGCGTTGTAATCGAGCGGTTGCCAATGCGCGCGATGCGCTACTTGCGTGAGTGAATTATTCTCAAAAACAAAACTACTGTGTCTGCGACGGCGATAACGACCGCCATCTTTGAGATATTTATCGCTTGGCAGCGCCGCCCATGCAGTTGACAGATCGTCTAACTCTTCCTTTGAACAATGGGTCCATTTGATAACCCTTGATGCATCCAATACACAAAACCCTTTTACATTCAAGAGAGTGTTTATATCGCCTATTTCGGCGTAATTTGGTAGCAGTTCTTGCATGTTAGTTGTCAATCATGTGGAGAAAATAACCGATAAAGCTATCGTAGTACTTGCTACTGCTGTCAGGACGAATCGCATTGACATCCAATCTTGGAGACCAAATTTAGGATAGATTTTGTAATCCACTGCAAAGCATAGCCAAAGGGTTGCCGCCAGTAGTAATAAACCGTTTACTGAGCCCAATAACAAACTTATCCAACTCAGCAGGCTGGGAATTACGCCCCATACCAACAGAAACCGATTTGGAGTGTTTTGTTGCATTGTCAATCCCCAATGAATGGCACCTAAGAAACTAACAATGGTGACACCATAGGCCAGCAAACTAAAAATAACAATGTCTTTGTAAATCGAATCAGGAAATATCCATAAGAATGCAGACGGCGCCACAAATGGAATCAAACCAGCATAACCAAGCAGCCTTGATGTTTGACAGGGTTCTTTAAGATTTGAAGCCTTGTTTTTCATTAAGACTATTTAAACCTTGAAGCGGGCATTTCATCATTTCCCACTGATTTGGCTTCAAATTCACGAGTTGGTTCAGTACTTGCGTTATTTAATTTAGGCATGCACATTTTCTCACCATCCCAAACTTGTCCGCACCAGCAAATTCCTTCAGTATTGATAATGCAAGTGCCTGTGCCGCAGCATCTGGGATCGCTATCCATTTGAGTTCCAATCTTTATTGAGTTATAGATTTAACAATTCGCGCGCCGGTGATCAGCGACAGCATTGTCAGAAAATTTCATTTTGGTTGAACGAAGAGCACGGTGTTTAGTGGTTCTGCCTTTCATCCTCTTACGCCAAAGTTTGAAAGAGTCAGGTTTTAATTCTGAACGCATGATTTTGATGACATCAGACTCACTGATTCCGATACGTTCATGGATTGTTTCAAAAGTCGTTCTATCTTCCCACGCCATTTGAATAACGGCAGAGATGTCGCCAACCGACAGGTGCATCGCTTTGTTTGCTGATTTTCTAATAGGCATTAAAAATTAAAACCGAGTTGTTGCTTAGATACCAATTTAGCTGATTTGCTTTGGGTTGAACGACGAAGGGGTGTTCTTGAAGCATGTTTATCGACAACTGCCGCGTTCCCAGCGCGCACTGATTGTGTTTTACGCAGCGCGTGGAGTTTACTTTTTGATTCCCGGGTTGCGAGAGCAAGGTCAACAACTGGGGTTGCTATTGAATTGCTCTTTCCTTCAATGGAAACGGGACGCAGATGTGAAGGCATTCTCCAAGGTTCAAAAAGCCAAGTATCTGGCACTTCGCGCATGGCTGGCATCCAGTGCCGTACAAATATTCCTTTGGGGTCGTGGTCTTGCGCTTGTTTGATAGGGTTGTAAACCCGAGTGACATTGATGCCGGTAGTTCCAGATTGCATTTGCATCTGGCTCCAGTGAATCCCAGGTTCGTAATCTAAAAACTGAGTAGCCAGCCATTCACCTACAGGCCGCCAATGCAGCCATAGTGGGTAAGCCGACACTGATACCAACATGGCACGCATGCGAAAGTTAAGCCAACCTGTTTCTCGCAGCATGGTGACGCAAGCGTCCACCATTGGCCAACCTGTTCGGGCTTCCTTGAGTGCGTCAAGGTACTCTTGGTTAAAGTCCTGTTCCCGCAAGTTGTCGTATCCGCGGTGCATATTGCGCCATTCGATTTCAGGCTCGCTCTCTAGTTTTTGAATGAAATGGCAGTGCCAATACAGACGACTGATAAATGCAGTTAAACCAGATCGATGTCGACTAGCCTGAGGAGGAAGTTGGTCTAAATGTTTACGGGTCGCTTGAACTACTTCGCGCATGCTGATGCAGCCGTAGGTCAGGTAGGTAGAGATGCGTGAACAAGCATCTGGTGCAGAGAGCGGAGACGATATACCGCCGCGATAGCCAATGCTGCGGGCGTTTAAAAATTGGTGCAAAGTGCGCAGTGCCAGTGAGCGGCCTCCAACTTGTCTTAAAGGTGGGTTGTGTTGTAAGTGCTCGGGGGCTGGCATTGCAAAGGGTTCAGGGGATGGTTTTCTCCAAAAGGCCAATGTGTCTATTTTTTGTATGGGTGACGACATATGCCTCTCCCATTCCCTCTGCCATAGATTGCGATTTTTAAGACCTCGCACTACGCCAAATTGCGCAAATTCTCTCCACGTAACATTATTTGCTTGGCACCAAGATGCCACCTGAAGGTCGCGCGCGTAGGTAAATCCATTACCTGTTTCTTCGTGGGAATAAAGCTCTGAAAAAGATGATTCATGCCAAAGCTTGGTGAAGACATCTGTGGCTTGGCCAGTATGAATCTCAATACATCCGCCACGGGCGCGTAAATGAGAATCAAGTTCTAACAAAGACTCCCGGATAAACTCAAAATGTTGCAGCGCATAGTCGGGCTGAAGCAGAAGTTCAGGTTCAATTATGTAGATGCAACGAACAGGTTTGTTGGAAGACGCATGTGCCAGTGCCGCGTGATCTCGCCAGCGCAAATCGCGTTTAAACCAAACCAAACCGTAATTCATGTGTTCTTGATAGTCGACTTATTTTGACGACAAGCATCAGAACAATAGAGCACTTGGTCCCAGTTTTTAGCCCAAGCCTTTCGCCATGTCATGTCGCGTCCACACGCTTTACATGGTTTACTGGGTAGGCATTGTTTATTGCCTTTGAAGCCAGTTCGATTCATTGTCCGTTTTCGCTCAAGTCAATGCCCTCATGCTTAGCCACCATCTCTAGCGCTGATTCAAACAACGCTCGGGCAGAGCCTGAAACAGAGCTGAGGTAGGCGTGAAGGTGAGCATCTTGCGTAGATTTATTGAGACACTCATGGCTGTATTGTTCGAAGCTTATTAACTGGCTGATGATTTCTGCGACATGACGAGGGCATTCGCACAATACATTGCTAGAGATGCCCGCGACACGCATCAAAGTACTGTCACTGTATTTGCGCTGAGGAATAACGGTGCCGGCTGTCAATGTAGTGGTGTTGAGTGTTGTATCAACTAACAAAACAGAATTGATCAAATCGGCTAATTCGGAGTCGGGAATGGGTTCTCTTCTTACAAGCACTCCAGAGAGCTTTAACGATTCAATAATTTTTTCCTGGCCAAAGTTGTACAAAACCATAACTTGAAGGGCTTGGCAATTTTGAGCCAACTTGTGAATTTCTACCTGAACTCCAGCATGCAACGAATTAACCTTCACCATCAAAATTTCTGGTTTTTGTTGAAACTGCGCTCCGAGTGCATCGGAGAGGTCATTGAAAATATCCGTGACGCGAATGGCATTGTTGTTGAAACTAAGCGTGAATTTTTTTGACTCAATGCGACCCGCTAGCGTTAATCCGACCACTGCCAACGACACGGTTTGATTTGGAGTTACAAGGCGGGATTTGGTTTGATTTGAAGTTTGTTGTTGTTGCATCAGGCTATTTAAAGCATGAGACGACAACTTGGCAATATTGCTAATGGCATGGCCTTGTTCGGTAAGTCTTTTTAAAAGTGTTGCCTTGAGCACATCGTCGTCCGAGTAAAGGCGGTGCTTACTCAAAGTCTTATGAGGCGTAAAAGTGGCGTAACGGATTTCCCAAATGCGCAGTGTTGGTGTAGGGACGCCGCTAAGGCTAGAGATAGCCCCGATTTTGTGCACAGGCGTGTCAGGTAGGTGTGTGTTGCTCATTTTTCGCCTTTTGTATAAATTGTGAATAGATAAAACGAATAATTTTGAGTAATTGTATAGATAAATTGGTATTTACTGTTAAATTACTTACTCAACGCCATATAAAAGGTTCCCAAATGTTAAACACACGATCTATACACGGACTCAAAGTTGTTGCTTACATTGCCGCAGCCCCTTCTTATCAACCCGTTACAACTGCCAAACTCTCTAGGCAACTAGGTTTGTCGGTTTCTTACACAGAGAGCTTGATGAAAGACCTCAAAGATGGTGGTCTTCTGTTGGCCCACCGTGGTCCAGGCGGTGGTTACATGCTTCAAATATGTGTAGACGAATTGTCTGTATGGGATGTCTCGAAATGTTTTGAACATGCCGAAGAAACCTCTGAAACCAATCTGCCCAGCCCGGAAAGTGCTGGTCTGTCGGTTCTTAAAACTGAATTTGACGAGATCAAGCAACACTTCTTACAAAACTACCCATTGACGGAAATTACCAAGCACGTGCCCAAAAACCAACATGCACCGGAGACTGGTTTTTTAGCCAGACATTTCAAGCCATTGCACAAAGACGTATTGCCAAAAGCACCTAACTCTGTGTTTGACCTATCTAATTTCATGCAACAACGTGCTGCTTAAGGAATAGTTCAATGAAAATTTCTTACATGCTGTTAAACAGAACGGGTAAGGGTCGTCGTATTCCTGCTTTTCATGCATGGCAGTGGATACACCATATCGAAGACGAGAAACAAATGAAGGCTGTTTTTGCAAGAATCAAAAAGAGAATTCGCGAAGACAGATTGACTCTTGCAAACTTGCACATTGAACAGCGCCATACGTCTGACGATTTTTTAGAGATGGCTACCTTTGAATACAAAGGCCCCATCGTTTATGACGAAAGCATCGTTCCTAAAAGAATCATCTTTTTGCACGAAGATTCTGTTGAGGAAGACAAAAATGAAATGGCTTAGAGTTGCAAACTGAAAAAACAGCCGCCTCGCAATTGACCGGATCTCTCCCACAATTTTCATCTGGTCAGTTCAAGGCACTAGTCATTGGTGCTAACGGGGCGATTGGTAGCGCGTTTGTTGACGCATTTTGCTCAGACCCCAATTGCACCCATGTTGAGCTCGTATCGCGAGAATCTAGCAGCGGCTTTGATTTACTTGATTCTGAATCTATACGTCTTCAAGCAACACTCTCTGGCTCGTCTGGCCCCTTTGCAATCATCATTGATGCAACAGGTGCACTTGAAATACAAGGTGTAGGTCCAGAGAAATCGCTCAATAGCCTAAACGTAGAGCAACTGACGCAGTCCTTTCTTGTCAATGCAATTGGACCCTCACTGGTACTTCGCCATTTTTCGCCGTTATTAGCGAGTGGGGCATCCCTTTATGCCAAGCTTTCAGCACGTGTAGGAAGCATTTCTGATAACAAAAAGGGCGGATGGTACGGATATCGCGCGTCAAAAGCTGCACTCAATATGATGCTTCAGACGGCTGCGATTGAACTGCAGCGCAAAAATACAAGTTTGCGTGTTGTTGCCCTGCAACCTGGAACCGTGAGGTCCAAGCTCTCCAACCCTTTTGCCAGTTCCCAGATGCATTTGCTGGAGCCACATGAATCAGTGCTGGGAATGCTAACGGCTTTAAAAAATCTTCCCGTCAAGTCGGGCGCTCACTTTATCGACTACCAAGGAAATGAAATACCCTGGTAGCTGTTTTGTGCCAATTAGACAAGCTGCCTGTGTTTTTGCGCCTGTATAGAAATTTCCTCTCGCCTCTCTTCTGACAAACGGTGGAGGTTTTTAAGTTGCATCACCATCCTAGGATTTTTCGCTAATGTCTCTGAATGCTTGTTGAGATAGTCCCAATACAAAGTGGTGAAAGGACAAGCGGTGTCGCCGGTTGACTCTGAAGGATTGAACTTACAACCTTTGCAGTGGTTGCTCATGCGGTCGATGTACTTGCCGCTGGCAATATAGGGCTTGCTGGCCATCAGGCCGCCATCTGCGTATTGGCTCATGCCGATGGTGTTGGGGACTTCTACCCATTCCACCGCATCTACGTACACACCCAAATACCAAGCGTGCACCTCTTTGGGAGCGACCCCAAGCAATAAGGTGTACAGACCTGTGACCATCAATCGTTGAATATGGTGGGCGTATCCGTGCTCTAGCGTTAATTCAATAGCGTCTCTCAGGCACGCCATATCTGTTTTACCAGTCCAGAAAAAATCCGGCAATTTGGCCGTGGCATGCATGGCATTGCGATCGATATATTCCGGCATATACGTCCAGTAAATACCGCGAACATATTCACGCCAGCCCAATATCTGTCGAACAAACCCTTCCACCGCCTCAATCGGCGCATGGCCCCGCACATAAGCATCTTGCGCAAGATCTAGTACTTCTTTGGGATGGAGTAATTTGGTGTTGAGAGCGCAAGACAAATGCGAGTGATACAACCAAACCTCGCCCTCCCACATAGCGTCTTGGTATTGGCCAAAAAATGGCAGTCTGTGCTCTATAAACTCGTTCAATGCCACAAGGGCTTGTGCCCGCGTGACTGGCCAGCGAAAGGTGCTGATAGAGCCAGGATGGTGCGCAAACTTCTGGTTAACCAGTTGCATGACATCTTGTGTGATCGCGTCTGGCTCGAACTTAGAGGGCTGGGGCAAGTCTTTTGGCCCTTGTTTGCCAAAGCTGCCACGGTTTTCTGAATCAAAGTTCCATTGGTCACCGATAGGGTTTTTTCCGTCCATCAAGAGACCCGTTTTATGGCGCATTTCACGGTAAAAAAACTCTAGACGAATTTGTTTGCGACCAGATATATGTTTCTCAAATGCTTGCATGCTGCAAAGAAAGTGGCTGTCTTCTCTGATGTCTAGAGTTAATTGATGTTTCGCAACGACGGCTTGCAAACTTGTAAGGACTCGGGACTCACCTGGCATGACCATGATGAGGTGTTGTGGTTTTTTCAGAAGAATTGTTTTTTCTAACTCACCAGCCAAAGATCCGGCATTCTTAGGAGAATCAAGGGCGGTGTAGAGAACAGGCCACTTCTTTGCTTGCAGTGATTTGGCGAAGTGGCGCATCGAACTTAAAAATAAGGTAGTTCTTTGCTTTGAGGACAACACATGCGTGGATTCTTCCTCTACCTCAGCCATCCAGATGGCGTCCTGCTGTGGATCAAAACCGATAAATGCGGACGAAGACTCGTCTAATTGATCGCCCAAAACAAGCACTAGGTTTCTAAGACTCAAGTTCAATTCCTTCAGTTATGGCTATAGAAAGCCCCTGTTTTTACAGGTGTCAAAGTATAGTGTTGGGTGTCTTAAATTAGTAAAGAAAAACGGGGATTACTAAAAAATGGAACCAGATAAAAACGCCTCAACTGTTCTCTTCGATGGATCTTGCCCACTATGTACGCTGGAGATCAATCAATACAAAGCCATCACTCCCATTGGCCAGATTAATTGGGTGGATGTTTCCTCGCCCGAATTTATTCCGCCTATGGGGCAAAGCAAAGAGGTCTTGATGCAAAGGTTTCACGTGATCAAGCCTAACGGGGAGTTGATATCTGGCGCCGCTGCATTTGTGCATGTTTGGGAGAAATTGCCCGGTTGGCGACGACTCGCTGCAATTGCAAAATTGCCTGGAGCGATAAACGTGATGGAATTCGGTTACGTAAAATTTTTAAAAATTCGTCCCAAAGTGCAATCTCTTTTTAAGAAAAGAGTCGCCTAGTTTTTAAACAACTGAAATCTTCTTTGCAGCTGCTCTGGCTCTTTCCAAAGCATTCGGTCCTTTGGCAAGCGCTACAGCCATACGCCTGTAAGGACGCGTCGTTGGTTTCCCAAAAATACGCACATCTGTTCCAGGCTCGCGCATAGCCTCAGCAACACCTGTGAATGTTGGAGATAATCCTTCTTTGGTAGCAAGTACAACAGCGCTGGCTCCCTCGACGGTATCAATTTGCGGTATTGGTAGTCCCAAAATAGCGCGCGCGTGCAAATCAAACTCGCTCAAGTTTTGGCTAATGAGAGTGACCATACCTGTATCGTGTGGGCGAGGGCTTAGCTCGCTGAAGATCACCTCGTTTTTGGTGACAAAAAACTCGACACCAAACAGACCTGTACCACCTAAGTCAGATGTGACTTTTTCTGCCATTTGTTCAGCGGCTTTCAAGTACGCTGGTTGCATGGCTTGGGGTTGCCAGCTGTATTGGTAGTCACCACGTTCTTGCACATGGCCAATCGGTTGGCAGAAGATCGTTTCTCCGTTGCGCTGACGAATGGTGAGAAGGGTGATTTCAAACTCAAAGTTGATAAATTCTTCAACGATGACTTTTTGACGATCGCCGCGCATACCTTCACATGCATATGCCCAGCTGGTTTGGATATCTGCTTGCGATTTAGCAACGCTTTGACCTTTGCCAGAAGAGCTCATCACAGGTTTGATGACAACGGGAAAGCCTATGGTTTGAGATTGGCGCAGTAATTCATCAGCAGACTCTGCGTAGCTGAATTTGGCGGTACGCACGCCAAGGCCAACGGCCACATCGCGAATGCGGTCGCGGTTCATAGTCAGGTTGGCCGCACGAGCGCTTGGTATGACTTCAAAGCCTTCCTTTTCAACCTCGAGCAAAACCTCGGTACGGATGGCTTCAATTTCTGGAACGATCAGATCGGGTTGGTATTTGGTAATTGCTGCGCGCAGTGCTTTTTCATCCAACATGCTAAAGACGCAAAACTCATCAGCCACTTGCATGGCTGGAGCGCCGACATAGCTGTCACATGCGACTACATAGCAACCAAGGCGTTTGGCACTGATCACGAATTCTTTGCCGAGCTCACCCGAGCCGAGGAGGAGGATTTTTTTCATAACTTAGAGATTTATATAAAAAGTGTGTGCCGCTAAGCCAATCCAACCTACGACAAATGCCATTCCCCCAAAAGGTATCAACGCCCTAAAGGAGCTGATATCAAACAGTTGGTGTAAAAAAATATTGAAACTAAACAACACGATGCCCATTAGAAAAAATAATCCGCTAACAAATAAAGGCCAACTAATTTTTCCACCTTTAGACATCCATGCAACCACCAGCAATGCTAGGGCGTGAAACTGCATCATTTGGATAGCGGATTGCAATGAACGTAAAGAGGCTTCTTCTAATCCTGGGATATGGGCGCAATACGCGGCGACCAATACAGATAGTGCGCCGGTCAAGCAGGCAAAAACAAACATACATTGTGTTGTGAATCTGAAAATCGATGTCATATCTTCCTTGCCGCGATTTAGGCGCTATGCGCACGTATCAAATCAGATAACATGCCTCAAAGAACTTGAGTTTACAGATGAAATCAAGACTAACTAGAACCTACAGGAGACAAATATGAACGCAAGAAGAAATTTTTTAAAAAATGCTGGGGCCTTGGGCGGCCTGATGTTTTGTAGTTGCGGAATGCTGGACCATGCAATGGCGCAAACATCAAATCCAAGGCGGTTCACCACCATTGCGGGTAAACGCGTGAAGACTGTAGATACCCACGCGCATTGCTATTTCCAAGATGCTATCGACCTGATGGGCAAAGATGCTGCGAGTGTGTTGCCCCCTGTGAAAGGCGTGCCTGATCACTTCATCGTGTTGGACAACCGACTCAAGCAAATGGACGAACTAGGTATCGACATGCAGGTGCTCAGCATCAACCCCTTTTGGTATGGCAAAGATCGGGAGACTGCCGAAGCGATTTGTAAGATCAATAACGAAAAATTTGCCGAGCTGATCGCTTTAAAGCCTGACCGCTTCGCAGCTTTTGCCTGTTTGGCTATGCAGTTTCCTGATTTGGCCGTTCTGCAACTCGAGCATGCCGTTAAAAAATTAGGGTTGAGTGGCGCTGCAATTGGTGGAACAGTGCTTGGACAAGATTTCTCACAACCCAAATTCAGACCTGTCTTGGCAAAAGCAGAAGAGCTTGGCGTGACTTTGTTTATCCATCCCCAAAGTACGCCGCAGTTGGCTGAGCGTTTCAAAGGAAACGGCTGGCTCTCGAATACGATTGGAAATCCGCTAGACACCACGATCGCATTAGAGAAATTAATTTATGAAGGTGTATTTGATAAATTACCCAAACTAAAAATATTGGCAGCCCACGGAGGCGGGTATTTAGGTTCATATGCCCCACGTATGGACCGCAGTTGTTTTGTGTCACCACAAAACTGTGACCCAACGATTGTTTTGCGCAAAAAACCAACTGAATATTTGCGCCAAATTTATTTTGATTCTTTGGTTTTCACACCAGAGGCGCTCAGACATTTGGTAGCGCAGGTTGGTGCCAGTCAGGTCATGATTGGTACGGACCACCCCATTCCATGGGTAGATGATCCGGTTGGGCATGTCATGTCTACTGCAACGCTAACTGATTCGGACAAACAAGCTATCTTGGGTCAAAACGCTATTCGCGTTTTGTCGCTTAATCCCAATTAATCTTTCAAGTTGAAAGCCTTAACGATTAATTTCTTTAGGCTCTTTTCATGAACGACAAGGTGACATCTCCTAAGTGAATGCCTAGTTTGGTCATACGAGCTTTGTTGAGCATGACTCGGTCGTTCATCAAGTACATCCAGTCGTCCATTTGGACGTTGATAATGGACCCATCCACTGGCAAGGCCAAGGTATAGCTCCAATTAAAAGCATTGCCTTTGGCTTGGCCTAAGGCTATGCCCACAACATCGCCTGCTGTTCCAGTGAAGGCGCCATTGCCTTTGTCGGTGAGTTTCCAAATACGTTTTTCAGTTGTGCCATCTGAATAGACAAAATCTTCGTCTAAGATGCCTTGATCGTTATTCCACTGGCATTTCATCTCGACGGTGAACCGTTTCACAACCTTGCCATTGCGGTCCGTGAATATTCCCCATGCGTCGACCACACCGTTGAAATAGGTTTTTAAATCCAACATAGGTTTTTGATCTGCGTAATCTTGCACGGTGGGCCCGGCGCATCCAACAAGGCCCATTGCACCTGCCGTAGCAGTAATTCCAGTCAATAAAAGTGTTCTACGTTGCATCGTGTGTAACCTCGGTCTGTTGGGGATGGGTTTTGGAGATAAAAACAAGCAGGGGAAGTGTAATCATCCAAATGCAAGCAAGGCTTGCAATGGAGAAAAGTGTGTTGTCAAACGCTGCAGCGCCTAGTTTGGTGCCGGCTACATAACTCAAGGGGCCAAATAGGAGACCTGCGACTGCAGACAGCATCCAATGCTTGTTTTGCAAGAATGCGAGTGAAGAATTCAAGGTCAAAGCAAACATCGCCCATACCATCCAAAGCCAAAACGGACTGAGCGGTCCCAAAGCCCAACCGTAAAAACTAATGACTGAGAAATATTGCAAGCTTGAATCAATAACAATTCCTAGCGCCAAACATACCAGCGAAAGCTTAAAGTCTTTTAAAGGTGCATTGGTATAAAAAAAGTGAATGCTTACCAAAACGCCGCAAGTCAACAGCGCAGGAATTTCTAGGCTATTCCTGACCGCCGCGATGCAGATGAACCATCCAACTTGAAAGCCGATTGCGTTGATAAGCCGATGCATTTGTAGATTTTGTATAAAACTGTCAATACTAACTATTGTTTATTAGTTATGTAGGTTTTCTTGTAGGATCAATTAATTGTTAATTTTTCGCTGGGGATATTCATGAAGACGCAAGTTTGCATCATTGGTGGAGGGCCTTCTGGGCTCATGCTTTCACAATTGCTGCACCTTCAAGGCATTGAGACGGTTGTTCTTGAGCGGCAAAGCCGCGAGTATGTTTTGAGTCGCATTCGTGCGGGTGTTTTAGAGAATGGCTTTACAGAACTCATGCGCCAAGCACAATGTGGTGAACGCATGGACAAAGAAGGCGAAGTCCACGATGGATTCTTCATAGCTCACGAAGGTAAATTAGACCGCGTAGATTTACACAAACACAGCAATGGCAGTTCGGTGATGGTTTATGGACAAACCGAATTGACGCGTGACTTATATGAAGCACGCGACCGCATGAACGGCATCATCATCCATAACGCAGAAGATGTACAGCCGCATGATGTGAAGAGCGCCAATCCTTATGTCACTTACCGCAAAAACAATACTGAATACCGTGTTGATTGCGACTATGTCATCGGTGCCGATGGCTTCCACGGAGTGAGCCGTAAATCGATTCCAGCAGACGTGTTGAAAGAATACGAAAAGGTTTATCCATTCGGTTGGCTTGGCGTTTTGTCACGCACCAAGCCTGTGTCGCCAGAGTTGATTTACGCCAAGCATGACCGTGGTTTTGCTTTGTGTTCTTTGCGCTCGCAGGTCTTGAGCCGTTATTACATCCAAGTGCCAGTAACCGACTCAGTAGACAACTGGTCTGATGAGGCATTTTGGGCTGAACTCAAACGCAGATTGCCTGCTGAGGTGGCAGAGCAATTGATAACTGGCGCTACGATCGAAAAATCAATTGCGCCGTTACGTTCCTATGTGGCTGAGCCTATGCGTTATGGCAATTTGTTTTTAGCAGGTGACGCTGCCCACATCGTTCCGCCCACTGGTGCGCGTGGCCTCAATACCGCTGGTTCGGACATCTTCTATCTGTACAACGGATTGGTAGACTTTTATAAGAAGAATGACGCAACCGGTTTAGAGCAGTATTCAGAAAAAGCGCTAGTGCGCGTTTGGAAGGCGCAAAGGTTTGCTTGGTGGATGACCACTATGTTGCATACTTTTCCGGAAACACCTGATTACGACCAAAAATTAAAAGAAATCGATATGTCGTATTTGTTCTCATCTGACGCCGCGCTGAGCTCGTTGGCAGAAAACTATGTTGGCTTGCCCTACTAAGCACGCTTTTCTGGCTTGAGTCCAAAGTCGTAGTGCAATAAATCCCAAGACTTTGGCGCTGGTGTGTTGTCTGGGTAGACGGTTGCAGTGCTCTTTTTGAGGTCTGCAATAAGGCTTTTCTTCACGCCAAACACTGCGTCACTTTCTAACCAAGGGTCACCCGATAAGAATACATGCGTCACAAGGGTTTCATAGCCTGGCGACGATACATGGAAGTGCACGTGGGCGGGGCGCATGTAGTGGCGTTTAGTGGCATCTAATAGTTTTCCTACAGGGCCATCGTTGGGGATGGGGTAGCTAGAAGGAACAATCGTTTTAAACCAGAAGCGACCGTCCGTATCCGATTTAAATTGCGCACGCATTTTGGGTTCACCATGGAGTTCGGGTTTTTGTGCGTCGTATAAGCCTTCTGCATCGGTATGCCACATATCGATGATGGCGCCCACAATCGGGCTGCCGTCTGGCGCTTTGATCCATCCTTCAATAAAAATCGGATCACCTTCTTCCTCGGGCACCAAAGTAGCGCCATTCGCCGTCAATTTATGTTCGCCTAAATAGAAGGGTCCTAAGACGGTAGTTTCTGTTGTCCCTTCAGGCATTCGGTGGTTGATCGCATCGACCAACATAGACACACCAAATACGTCAGATAACAAAATGAATTCTTGGCGGCGGTCATCACACATGTGACCCGTCTTGGTTAAAAAATCAATCGCCTCTACCCATTCTTCTTGTGTAAGTTCCACTTCTTTGACAAATGCATGTGCATGGCGTGTGATGGCTTGCACGATTTTTTTGAGTCGTGGGTTATCACAAGCTCCAAATCTGTCTACTACGGCATCTGTCAGATTGTGTTCGGTGAAGTCGAGCATGTCATTTCCTATCAATTTGGTGTGTGTGTGAAGTCTTAGAGACTTGGCAGAACGGCATATTACCGCCTAAACCGTTGAGAATTTAATGCGCGCTTTCTACGTAAGACGATTCAACCAATTTAACCAAGGCGTATAGGGCTTGATTGGCAGGCGTGGCAATGCCATGTGCTAACCCACGGCGAACGATGAATCCATTGAGATGGTCAATCTCGCTTGTTTTGCGCCGCGCCATGTCCTGCGCGGTCGATGATTTTTGTCCTGGCATGGCCATTGCAATATTGGCGACAGTTTGAAGCGCTTCAGGCTCGGATAAAACCACGCCATCTGCTTTGGCTACAGCGATAACTTCTATCACAACAGTCGCTTGTGTGGCACGGATAGAGTCGAGCAGCGCAAGGTTGCCATAGGAAAGTTGAGATAAACCCGAAATGGCATTGAATGCGCAATTGACCATGAGCTTGGACCATAACTCCACCATCACGTTATCGGAAATACGAACACCAACCTGAGCGCTTGCAAAAAGTTCAACTATGTCAGCCAAGGTTTGATGGGGATGATTCAACCTAGGCGGCGACATAGTTCCGATAACAAGATCGCCTCTGCCATGGTGCTTCACGTAACCTGGTGCAGTGATTTCAGTCGCAACATACACCACTGCGGGGATCACTGCATTTTTTATATGGCGCGATATCAGCATGGAATTTTCGACGCCGTTTTGTAGGCTGACCACTACCGCTTGCGGTAAGAGGCGGGCCGCAATGTCTTGGGCGACAACTTCACTGTCGGTCGATTTCACGCAAAACAAGATTAGGTCAGCATCTTTAATCGCAGATATGTTTGTGCTGGTCTCAAGACGGATGTTCTCAATGCGAGAAGAATTAGCCAAATCGAGTTGCAACCCATGGTTGGCTATTACCTGCATATGCGCTTCTCGACCAATCAAAGTGACCTTATGGCCTGCACGCGCAAGCATTGCGCCGTAAAAACTGCCTACTGCACCAGCGCCAACGACGACGATATGTTTGAAGTGGTTGTTCAGATAAATTCCTTGGTACGGCTTATTCAGATGATTCTAGTTACCAACATAAATAGATACTTAACCATAATTACCCTCTAACATTTCTCCTGCGTTTCCAGTAAAAGATCTGCATAGGGTTTCATTATTTTTTGGGGGGTATAGATTTATGCATAACAACGTAGCACAAGAAGCCGCTAAAGCCATTTGGACACATTGGCAAAACAACACCAGGTTAGACGCGTTGCCCATCGATATCAGACCTGCAACCCGCCAAGAGGGGTATGCCGTGCAAGCGATGCTGCCCGCAGTTGCATCGCGCACGGTCTTGGGTTGGAAAATCGCTGCAACCAGTGCGGTGGGTCAAGCGCATATCAACGTCAGTGGTCCTATGGCAGGGCATATTTTGTCTGGCCAAGTGCTGCAAGACGGAGACGAAGTTCCTTCGCTCGGCAATTGGATGCGTGTGGCAGAACCTGAGATTGCCTTCGTGATGCAATCTGATCTCAACCCTCGCGCCGTTGCCTATTCACTCGAAGAAGTGATGCAAGCGGTTGGCGCATTACACCCTTCGCTTGAGATACCCAATTCGCGGTTTACCGTTTTCACCGCTGTCGGAGAGGCGCAATTGGCGGCAGACAATGCCTGCGCCCACCAATTTATCTTAGGTCCCAAAGCGCCAGAGTCTTGGCGCGACATAGATCTCAGCAAACATGCTGTCCATGCGCAAGTCACTGCTTCAAATGGTGCAATATGGAAGCGAGAAGGCATAGGTGCAGCAGTTCTAGGCGATCCTCGCATCGCACTTACTTGGCTAGTCAATGAACTCGCGTCGCAAGGTGTCAGTTTGCACGCGGGTCAATTTGTCACTACTGGAACCTGTATGACGCCATTGGAGTTGAACTCGGGCGACACAGTAGATGCGGATTTTGGAGTGCTGGGACGTGTGGGGTTAAGGTTTAGGTAATGACGGTGCGTTGCGTTTTGCAGATTTAATTTACTTGCTAGCTATCAACGCATCATCAAAAATTGCCACAGCACGTGTCCACCCCGCAGATGCACCGCGAATTTTGTGCGGAAAGCAGCTGATATAAAAGCCTATGGGCGGCAAGCTTTCTAGGTTGTGCATTTTTTCAATGTGGCAGTAACCGATGTCACGTCCTGCTTTGTGGCCTTCCCAAATAAGCGAAGCGTCTTGTGATGCGCCATATTTCTGCGCGGTGTGTACAAACGGTGCATCCCAACTCCAAGCGTCGGTACCAGTAAGCCGCACGCCACGTTCTAATAAATACATGGTGGCTTCGTATCCCATGCCGCAGCCACTCGCCACATAGTCATTCGAGCCATAGCGGGAACCAGCGCGTGTGTTGATCACCACAATTTCTAAGGGGCTCAAGGTGTGTTGAATTCTTGCCAATTCGGCTTCTACGTCTTCAGCGGTGACGACATAGCCATCAGCAAAGTGACGGAAATCTAATTTGACGCCTGGCTGAAAGCACCACTCCAATGGAACGTCATGGATGGCAATGGCTGGCTTTTTTTCTCCCAGTGCCTTGTCCATCGTGGAGTGAAAGTGGTAGGGCGCATCAAGATGTGTGCCGTTATGGGTAGACAGATGCACAAATTCGACTGCCCAGCCTTCTCCATCGGGCAAGTCTTCTTTTTTCAAGCCTGGAAAAAAGGGTTCTATTTGTGTGAATGTGTTGTCGTGCGTGAAGTACTCAATCTTGGGCGCAAAGGCGGGTGGGTCACTGATGACGTCGTTTTCTAAGAATATGGAGAGGTCTACAAATTTACGTGTCATGCGTTACTCCAGTTTTTAAACTTTTAAAGTTCTTCCGAACAAATCAAACAGTCTCTCCCAATGTCTTTCCGCTCCGTGCTTTTCATAGACTGCACGCTGGGGGAACACAAAGCCGTGTTCCGCTTTAGGAAACCATTCGATGCGGTGTTTATTTTTTGCGTCCACTAGGGCTTGCTCAAGTTGGCGAATGTCCTCGGGCGGTGCCCACTTGTCGATCTCAGCACAAGCGAAATAACTTTCGCAACGTATTTTCGGAGGCATGCGATGCGGTGAATCGGCGCCATCGGTCACCATATTGGCGCCGTGGATAGACGCGATGCTTTGGAACCGGTCTGGAAAATCCGCTGCTGCCCACATCACAAATGGTCCGCTCATGCAGTAGCCAACAGCGCCGATTCTTTTGGCATCTGCGTGGGTGTTTTGATCCACATACGACAGAATGGCTTGCGTATCGGTATGGCTGGTATGTGCGTTTAAAGAATGCATGTGCCCAAACATCTCTTCCAGTTGCTCGGGTGTACGTTCTTTGAGGTAATAGTCTCGGGTGCGGCGGTAGTAAAGATTGGGCAGCACAACAAAGTAACCGACGGTGGCCAAACGTCTGGCCATGTCGTGCAACTCTTCGCGCTTGCCTGGTGCATCCATATAAAACAAGACAACGGGGAAGGGCCCGTTCTCTTCTGGGTAAACCACGAAGGTGTTCATCAACCCGTCGACGGTTTGGATGTCGATGTGGTGTTCGATCATGTGTGTCTCCTTGTTATGGTTTTAGCGCATTGCCATAAAAACCTTGCAATACTGTATATAAAAACAGTATTATAGGATTTATGCCAATTTCATTAAATCTATTAAACCACCCTCGACAGGTTCTCTCCACTCCACTTCATTTAGACGTCTGCGCCTGGAAAGTCCCCGCCGGTTTTCCTTCCCCGGCCGCCGACCACACCCAAGAGCGGGTGGACCTCAACAAAGAGCTCATCCGCAACAAAGACGCGACCTATCTTTTTCGGGTGAAAGGCGACTCTATGACGGGGGCCGGCATTTATGAGGGCGACACCTTGGTGGTGGACCGTAGCGTGACGCCCAAGCACAACCACATCGTGCTTGCTTTGCTGAACAACGAATTCACCGTCAAGCGTTTGTACCGGCGTGGTGGTGTCGTCAAGTTGGTGGCCGAGAACAACATCTATCCCATTCGACTAATTAAAGAAGAGGACGACTTTGTGGTCTGGGGCGTTGTCACCTTCAATCTGCACAAGCTGTGTTAGCCGTATGCCTGCGCAGATTCAGCAATTGGCGTTGGTCGACTGCAATAACTTTTACGTCAGCTGCGAAAGGGTTTTTCGTCCAGACTTGAAAGACGTCCCTGTCGCGGTGTTGTCGAACAACGATGGATGCGTTGTTTCGCGTTCGAACGAATCGAAAGCGCTCGGCATCAAGATGGGGCAACCGTGGTTTGAATGCAAAGCGTTAGCGGAGGAACACGGCATCTTGGCTTTGAGTTCGAACTACGCGCTCTATGCCGATATGTCTAACCGGGTGATGGCGATTTTGAGTGCGTATTCGCCAAGGCATGAGGTTTATTCCATCGATGAGTGTTTTGTCGATCTCACGGGCACGCCACACCTGAAAGAGACGAGCTACCAAATGCGCGACCGTGTCATCGCGTGGACTGGTATTCCTGTCTGCGTTGGTATTGGTCCGACCAAAACCTTGGCCAAATTGGCGAACCATATTGCCAAGAAGCACCCGCGCTCAAAAGGTGTTTTCAATTACAACGATCTCACGTCTACGCAACAAGACCATTTGCTCAGCCGCATTGCGGTAGACGAGGTGTGGGGGGTAGGGCGCAAGCTCACAGTGCGTTTAGCAGCGCATGGCATTCATACGGTACAAGATTTACGCGTGGCGCATTTGCCCACATTGCGCGCCGGCTTTGGTGTAGTGATGGAGAAAACACAACGTGAATTACAAGGCATTGCATGTATCGATTTAGAAGACGTGACGCCTGCTAAAAAACAAATCATTGCGAGTCGCTCATTTGGGCAAGCTGTGCACGATGCTGACGTGTTGAAAGACGCGATGAGCACGTTTGTTGCCAATGCTTGCGCCAAGCTCAGAGCGCAAGAGTCGCATGCATCGGTGATCCAAGTGTTTTTACAAACCAATCGGTTTCGCCGTGACCAAGCGCAATACATGCCTTCTTTGTCAGTGCCGCTGCCGCAACCTACGAACGACAGCTTGGTTGTGAACCGATGGGCTGACTATTTGGTCGGGCGCATGTTCAAGCCAGACTATGCGTATAAGAAAGCGGGAATCATGTTGAGTGAAATCACACCCATCACGCATTTGCAAAGTGATTGGCTAGAACTGAGCCAAGCGCCTTCAGCAAATCTCATGACCGCAGTGGACGCGTTGAACAAGCGTTTCGGGCGCGGCTTTGTGAAGATCTCTACCCAAGGCGCGTTTAGCCAATGGCAGATGCGACAAGAGAGAAAGTCACCTAACTACACCACCGATTGGGCCTCGCTGCCCTTGGTGGCTTAACTTACATGATCGACAAACCACCATCGACCATCAGGGATGTCCCCGTGATGAAGGAAGCTTCGTCCGAAGCGAGCCAAAGAATAGGCGCTGCAATTTCTTCTGGCGAAGCCCAGCGACCTAAGAGGGACGTGGTTTGTCTTTCAGTCTTGAGTTTCTCAATATCTTTGCCAGCGGCAGTCGCCTTGTTGATATGAAAGTCTGTCAAGGTAGATCCTGGGCATACGGCGTTCACACGCACACCATGCGCGGCTTCTTCAAATGCCAAGGTGCGAGTCATCGCTAATTGCGCGGCTTTAGTTGCGTCGTAGAGACCCATGCCTTTGCGCCCAGTGATCGCATAGCAAGACGCAATATTCACAATGCTGCCTTTGCCGCTGACGCGCAATGCTGGCAAAGCAGCTTTGGCGTAATTGGCGCAACCGATCAGGTTCACGCCCACCATGGCTTGCCACTCGGCAGTTGTAGCGTTAGCAAGAGATGCGTAATTGCGCATCGATGCGTTGTTGACCAATATGTCTAGCTTGCCCCAAGCCTGCAGTGTTTTTTCAACGGCAACCAATGCTTCGGCTTCATGCGATACATCTGCGGTGTGTGTAAATAGGCGAGCGAGCGGGAGGGCTAGTTTGATGGCTTCAAGCGTACGGTTCAAGGCAACAGGATCGGCATCTACCAGTGCAACCGATGCACCTTCACGACAAAACAAAAGCGCTGTAGCAGCACCGATACCCGCACCTGCGCCTGTGATGACAGCGGTTTTGTCGAGAAGTCGCATAAAGGCTTAATCTGCTTTAGCGCCGGTGAGTTTGATCACTTTGCCCCAACGTGGAATCTCAGAAACAATCCAATTGCGGAACTGCTCAGGCGTGCCAGCAATGATTTCGAACTCCATAGATTCCAATTTCTCTTTGACTTCAGTAGAGCGCAATATCTTGACGAGTTCTTTGTTGTAACGGTCAATGATGGGTTTGGGTGTGCCTGCGGTTGTTAAGAAGCCAATCCAAGAGGTTGCTAAAAAGTCTGGGTAGCCGGACTCAATTAATGTGGGAATGGTTGGCGTACTGGCGAATCTTTTTTGACCCGACGTGGCAATCAAGCGCAGACGGCCTTCTTTTAAAAATTGTTGGACGTTGCCAGGCACTAAAAAAGCTGCGTCTACATTGCCAGCGATCAAGTCGGTTACAGCAGGGCCAGCACCACGGTAGGGGATATGCGTGATGTCAACGCCTGCAGCCACTTTGAGCATTTCCATCGTGAGATGGGATGCACTGCCAACCGCAATAGACGCGTAAGACATTTTGTGTGCACTGTTTTTAGCATAGGCCACAAATTCAGGCACGCTCTTGATAGGCAGTGTAGGGTTCACCACCAAGTACTGCGGTGTTGTCACCGCGAGCGTGATGGGGGCTAAATCTTTCACAGGGTCGTAGGGCATTTTGTCGAAGAGGCCGACGTTGATAGCCAAGGGGCCGTTGTAGCCAATCAACAGGGTATGACCATCAGGAGGCGATTTAGCAACAAAATCTGCGCCAATGTTTCCGCCCGCACCGGGTTTGTTTTCTACGACAACCGGTTGACCCATGGCCTCTGAAAGCTTGGGTGCCACGATACGCGCGAGCACATCGTTCGTGCTGCCAACGATGGGAACAATAATTTTGATGGTTTTGCTAGGCGACCACTCTTGGGCAAATGCCGTGAAGTTGACGCCACCAAAAATGAGTGCGACAAGCGCAAATTTCCAACGGATTAATGTATTCACAAACGTTTCCTAAAAATAGTCAGTCTTAAATAGAGAAAAGCGGTTGGTCTAATCCATCCGATAAGTTGTCTTGTGCCCATGCCACGGGGTCTATCTCTCGCTGCAAAAGAACGCCAGCGGCGCGCACACGTTGTTCTTTGGCATCCAGTGCAGGGGGTTCCACACCTTTTTCTAAGCCCACTGCCGCTTCGTGCAACATGCGCCGCGCCATCACAATGGCTTTGTCTGTCGGAAGCAGTTTTTCGTCTGCATGGTTTTGGATAGAGCCCATGCTTTCTTGCAAAGAATAGTCTTGGGCTGAGAACCCAAATACGCCGCTGTAGGCGCGCTTTTCTTTTTGCGCTTGGCGGTCCATCAAGTAGGCGTTCTTGTAATTGGACTTGGGAACAAAACTACCGGGTGCTTCATATTCCACATGGATACCAAGACCGGATTCCATCGCATCGCGTTCCTCATCGGATAGTGGCTGATTGGGTTGCCAGTTCATGCTCCACGCCCAGCAACTGTGGTCATCGATCGGCACCCAAATATGGCCACCCAATGCATGGTGGCCAAAAGGAGGAATGAGCGTGAACCAAGGGAAGAGCCATTGGGTGATGCGCCAGTAATAGGAGTCTGGTTCGCCATTGCGTCTGCCAAACAAGGTTAGACCAAAATTATTTTTCTCAATCTCAAACACCACATTGCCGTCGGCCTTGATGTAGTCCAAGCCCTTGACACCTTTATGCATGGGGTCGTTATCAACTTCGTAGCGATGCACATATGACACATGGCTAGTGTCTATGCCGCCTTCCATCGCTTGTAGATAGTTGGTGTATTGAATGCGTTTAGAAACGAAAACATGGCTCTCTGGTAAGTTGCACCATTCCAATTCAGGAGGTTCAGGTTTTTTATCTTCTGGACCCATATAAGCCCAAACGATACCGCCACGTTCTACGCAGGGGTAGCCTTTGATGTGCATATGCTCGCAGGCTTTGGGTGCTGATGGCACTTCTATGCATTTGCCATCGCCATTGAACTTCAGTCCGTGATAAGCACAACGAATTCCGTTCTCTTCGTTGCGACCAAAAAACAATGACACACCGCGGTGTGAACAAAACTCACTAATCAAACATGCCTTGCCGTCAGTGTTGCGAAAAGCCAAAAGCTTTTCACCCAATAATTGCACTTTGACTTGTGGGCCATCCGGTAGGGTAATTTCGTTAGACATCAATGCTGGTACCCAATAGCGACGCATCAAATTTCCCATACGGGTGCCTGCATCTGTATGTATCAGTGTTTCTGCCATGTCTTTATTCATAATGACTTCTCCGTCTACTTGTTTTAAACGCTGCCGTAGGATATCAGGCTATTCCTATTACCTTACGAAGGTTTCATCCATCTATGTCACTTTTTACACTCGCTGGTAAGACAGCACTTATCACTGGATCTGCGCGCGGAATTGGGTTGGCTATGGCAGAGGGGTTAGCCACTGCTGGGGCACATGTCATCGTCAATAGTCGCCAACGCGATTCGGTCGATGCGGTGGTGGAGCAACTCAAAGCCAAGGGCCTGCAAGTTAGCGGCGCTGCGTTTGATGTGGCGCAAGAGGACGACGTGCTCAGCGCATTTGATGGATTCGACAAAGCGGGTATGGCGATCGATATTTTGATCAACAACGCGGGTATTCAACACCGCCAACCCATGGTGGAGTTGTCACTCAAAGATTGGCATCGCGTGATGGACACCAATATCACCGCTGCATTTATCGTTGGCCGAGAGGCTGCGAAGCGAATGATTGCAAGAGGTAAGGGCGGCAAGATCATCAATATTGGTTCGCTCACAAGTCAGGCAGCGCGTCCCACGATTGCGCCTTACACCGTGGCAAAAGGTGGCATCAAAATGCTGTCACGCGCGATGGCCGCTGAATGGGCGCAATTCAATATCCAAGCCAATTCCATCGGACCCGGTTACATCATGACGGATATGAACAAGCCTTTGATGGAGAACGCGCAGTTCGATACTTGGGTAAAAAGTAGTAATCCTGCGCAGCGCTGGGGCAAACCTGATGAGTTAGTAGGTACCGCTATCTACTTGGCGTCTGAAGCTTCGAACTATGTGAATGGCCAAATCATTTATGTGGATGGCGGCTGGCTTTCAGTGCTTTAATGAATAAAATTATCAAAAGTAACAAAAATATAAGTTGTCAAATTGAGCCCTCTCAAGTTATGGTTTCGTCAGTCAAGACTCATATTGCTATTTGAGTTGCGCACTTTTCAGCGTTTCTCCAAGATGCGTCTTGCCGCTTTGATAGTGGCATGTATTCCCTCCGTATACGCGTTGATCTATCTCTCTAGCATTTGGGACCCGGGCTCGCAATCTGTATCGCTTCATGTTGGACTTGTTAATTTAGACAAGGGTGTTAATTACAGAGACAGCACTTTCAATATTGGATTCAACCTTGTAGACCAACTCAAATCGAAACACGCATTTGGATACGTGGAGATGGCGGATGAAGCGCTCGCAAAAAGTTTGGTGAAAAAAGGCGACTTAGCGTTTGCAGTCATCATTCCTAACGACTTCAGTGCCAATGCAGTTCCTGGATTGGAGTCTGGCATTGGAAAGCTTGTTGTCTACACATCAGCTGGTAACAACTACGAGAGTTCTATTTTGGCAACCCAGTTCGCAAAAGAACTAGGAGAAGAGGTCAATAGAACACTCAATGAACAAAGATGGGCTTTGGTAATTTCTTCTAGCGCAGGATCGCAACAAAATGTCGAGCGATTAAGAGAAGCGTTTGACCAATTGCGTGCAGGCGCTAAAGAGTTGGCCAGTGGCAGTGCCATGGCCGAAGCGGGGGGTGCCAAGGTACAAAAGGGGGCACTCCAACTTCAAGATGGAGTTCTCAAACTCGCGGATGGAACCAGCCAACTAGGAAACGGAGTGCGTGCAATCGAGTCTGGGTTGCCGCCCGTAGAAGATGTCCGCGGCCTTCGTATTGGCGCAGACGCCTTGGCTGCAGGCCATGTGGAGCTAGAAAAAGGCATTCAAGACGTGCACAACGGTAGCCAACGCATTGTTAAAAGTGCGTCTGCGTTTAAGACGGACTCTGCCAACAGTGTTTTTATGCCGGCGTCTGTCACTGATGGATTAGAGCGATTTGTTGTTAGCGTGGGTCAATTGGATGATGGCATTTCTCAGGTGCAGCAAGGCCAAGAAAAATTAAGCCAAGGCGCTGCAACCTTAAGTAACAAGGTTCGCACCCTTGCATTTGGCGTACGCGACTTGCGTGCAAACCTTAAATCTATGACGGGAAAATTGCCTGAGGAGGCGCAATTGGAGCAATTGCGCAATGGTTCGGCTGAGCTTGGAAAAACTACTGGTCAGTTATATGTGGGTCTGCAACGCGTCAAAGAAGGCGCTAACTTTTTATACAGCGGGATTGACTTAATCGCTAACGAACTCCCCAGCAATTCATCGACCATCGAGGGAAGCGCAGAAGGGTTGGCACATTCTGTGACGCCCAAAGTAGAGGTTGTGGCACCTGTTGAAAACTATGGAAGTGGTTTTGCGCCAAATATCATTTCTATTGCGCTTTGGCTTGGCGCTGGTATCGCAGTATTTTTGATTCGCTTGCGAGAGTTGCCCGATTACGCCCAAAACTTTTCATTGTGGGCGCAGTGTTTTGGTAAAGCGGCTGTACCTGGGGGTGTTGCTATGGCGCAAGCTTTATTGATCTTGTTGGTTGTCTGGTTTGTCATGGGTATCACGATCAGCCATCCGTTTTTGCTGGCTTGCATGTTGGTGATCGCTTCCTTTACTTTTTTAGGTATTGTTTTTTTCCTAATCAAGACATTAGGCGATGTGGGGAAAATATTGGCAATGCTTTTACTGGCCTTTCAAGTGTCTGCCTCTGGAGGAGTCATGCCAGTTGAGCTGAGTGGAAGTTTGTATGCCCAAATTAGTCCGTTTCTGCCTATGACCTGGGTCATCATGGGTATCAAAGCCTGTATGTTTGATGCGTTTGACGGTAATTGGGTGACCCCTATGTTGCTCACTATTGTGTGGGGCTTAACGTTTTATGTGGCAAGTTGTTATCTCGGACACTGGCACTTTGTCAGTCGCCACCAAGTTGGAAAGACTGTGGATATCTAAATCCAGTTTTTGTTAC